>Ga0179593_1482551_pt1 | contig 18100 bp, 23 predicted proteins | sample CZODoug2_1_08_16_FD_185931 | JGI IMG/M metagenome (GOLD analysis project Ga0179593, IMG submission 185931) | Vadose zone soil fungal communities from Angelo Coast Range Reserve, California, USA - CZODoug2_1_08_16fungal (PacBio error correction) | ecosystem: Environmental > Terrestrial > Soil >... | reverse complement strand
CTTACTCATTCTGAATGCTCTATGTATTCTGTGTCGTATCTGAAATCTCCCGCTCCATGTACTGACCACGAAAGCCGATGCTTGAAACAAAAGACTAGATTCCTTCCCCCCATCCCTCCCTCAATCCCCTCTCGTGGGTGAGTCCGATTTGGTATTACAGCCTCTGACTAGGTCCTGATTTCGTCAATAATGATTCATGGCTTCTTGACTCATCTTCTTTTTTCGCTTGAACTCCGTCGCCCTCGTTATTCCGAAGATAACTTGTACGCCCTTCGAAGGTTTGTTTATTTTTCGTTCCCCCCCCCTCTTCGCTTAGTTTTTTGGTCCGACCTTTGGCGTGATCTAGAAATTTTTTTCAGTACCGCTGACAAGGTGTTTCCTGCTGGCGCTTAATTCCTTATCTAGTGTGGAATTGCGGCCCCCCTTTCCCTTCTTCCGATACAATCAATTATCCCCAATTAGTCCCAGGTCAGCTAAGCATCCTTTCTCCTCTCCCCCCAATAACGTGTTTTGTTCATTTTTAACTGAACCAGCCCTTTCGTGTGTATGTTCCTGGATTGATTCTCCCCTCCCCCCAATGACCGGGGCTTAGCTTGGAAAAATCCTTATCTTTCTAGATGATCCCCTTCGTGGCTCCCCCTGAACTTTCGTCCTCCAGCTCGCACCCACTGTCTGACTTAAATAGACAGTGATGACCCTTTTTCACCTCCGTAGGATACTTCTTCATTGTGTCAGCGTCCACGTGGTCGTGTTGGGATCACGAGTGGCCCGCCCCTTCCCCTCTTGGCGTCGCGATCGGCCGAAACGGCTGTTTTATTCGTCTTTCTCTGCGTTCCCTGACAGGGACGCCTCCGGCCAGCCTGCCTGTGATGCCAGGTCTTTCTTCTTTTAGCTGTATCACAATTCGCCAGCCCTAGGTCCTTGGAAGTTTAGCGAAGTCTGTCGCTTGTGTGAGTTTTGCTTGTCACAGGTTTTCGCCTCCGTGAGCGTTGACCACCATGAGATCCTTCTTTCGTCAATTCAAGCCTGGTTGACGTGGCCCCGTCGCGAGTTCTTAGAGCCGGTTTATTTGGGCTTCAAAATTCAGCCAATTCCTTTTTCCCTTTCCTTTCTTACCAGAAGCCGCCCCCCAACGGGCACCTTCAACGTTTGGACGCCTGATTTATTGACTGTGCAGTACCTCCTTTGGTCGTTATCTTGCCCGATATAACTTCGACCCCGCTACCGACGGTGGATCTTCTCCTTTTTTGGTTTTCGCGCACCGGAAAAGCCCACGTATTTTTCCCCAAACGTTCCGCGGATTGTTCGAACCCGGCTCGTCCATACTCCTCCTCCCCTGCCTGTTAAGATCTCCCGGCTTTGCTACAGCCCCTTGAACGCAACATCTTTACCTCCTCCTTGGCAGGATGCTTTATCAGTCATCTGTATTGTCTGGAATTCCCTAAGACTCTGGTCTCATCAACACATGTCCGTCCCCCTAAGCCGACCATATCCAGCTTTCGTTCCTCCTCCTCTCCCTTTTGGTAACCTCATCCCCCAATTCCTTCCATTCCGGATTTGCATAGTCCTTTCCTTCGTTGGCGTGAACCGAAACACCCATGCGTTTTGTTGTTTTCCGTGACCTCAGGCATCCCTTGTTGCCTTTCGGTCCAGGCGAAGATATCTTCTTTAGATCTTAACCCTCTTGATTGTCTCCGCTTAATTAGGTCCTAGATCCACGCAATTGTACCTCCGCGACGGTGCATCGCACCTTTTTTTCCCTTTCTTTCCTGGAGAGCATCCCGAATTGCCTTTGATTTGTTGTCGAATACTTTAAGTCCCCGATCTCTCTTTCGGGCGGTGACGCTGATCGCCGTTGCTGAGGGCTCTTCTCCGTTGCCTTCCGAAAGATCTCGTGTACGGGCCATTGACTCTGGCCCCTTCTTTCCAATGTGCGTAGTCCCAGCTATCTTTTTTTTGACAAACCTTCCATGTCCCCCCCCCTCACCGACTGCCTCCTTCTCACCACTTCCAGTTTCGTTTCCCCTCCTCTTGGGCGCTATATTCTTTTGGATGTTTCTTTTTTTTTTACGCCTTCCCCTTTCCTCGCTTCAACCATCAACTTTCAAAACCGCCGACCCAGGTATTTGCCGAGCTCCGGCCTTGGTTCTCCCCAGATCCCTGCACGCCTGTTTTCTTCTTTCTTTTCCTATCGGCCCTTTTTTACGGTCCTCTCACCTTCTGCCTGACAGAGCCGTGAGTTTCTCCCAGGACGAGGCAGCGCCCCGCGATGAGCGCATTTTCATCGACTGGTCCCCTCCTTTTTCCCCCGGGTAAGCTTTCTCTTTCCACCCCAGAACCCATTTTTACTGTTCTTCGTTCTTTTTTTCTGAGCGCTTTCTTTTTTTTTTTCTCCGTCAATTTGCGCCATGTTTGTCATACATTGATTGAACACCTTCTCCTATGTTTCGTCTGCGCTCTCCAGGTTGGCACTGGTTTTCTATTAGTTACCATTGTGCGGTCTGTTGGCGGGGCTCTTCTCTGTTCTCTCGCCACTCACCTCTTCTTTGATGTAGATTAGTTCTTTCTGTGGCAAATTTCCTCCGCTGACCCCCCCCCTTTTTGGATTTCAATCCGAGGTAAACCCTTCATTCTCATCTCCCCGTGTTTTTTTTCGAGAGATCAATTTTTTCTAGCCTTCCAGCACCCACCGATTTTTTAGAGGATGAGTTTCTCCAAGTCCTGGACAGTCTACCCAGTCGTGAAAGCATGTCGTCTGCCTCGCCCTCTTCCTCCCACTTCCTTTTTCCCCCGCGCCATTACTCCATGCCCTCCCCACTTTCGGTAGTTCTCCTCTGTTCTAAGCGCCATCAATGACCCGGCGCAAAGTTCCGATCAGTCTCCGCGGCCTGCACCCACCCCCTCTCTTCCCAGTCATTGATGGACCGTCATTTCCCCCCGGGATGCGACTGTCGATGAATGTCTCTCCTCGCGGCGGGCCGGCTGCATCCTTTACTTTTCGTCTAGAATAAGTACCTCTCTTGCATTTGTCTGACCCCTTTTCTCGTCTGACTACAGTTGGCCTATAGCGGAACGGACTTCCCTTGTCTTTGTGTAGACGATTCAACCTCAAGTAGCTCTTCCCCTTCTCGCCGGATCGCGTCCGGCGGTTGTTTGACTCTCGCGGAGTAACCAGTTCGTTGCTTTAAGACTGCTTCTCTCACGCTCTCGCCATCTCTTCAGGTACCTGGAAGAAATTTTGAGGATCTCCTCGACTATCCGGGTCTCTTTTCGGGGAGAGGATGTTTTTGAACTGCTTTGCCTCTCCCAATCTTTGCTCGGCCCTTTCACACCTCTTCCTTTATTAAGGCCTCCCATTTTCAATATATAGTAGAAACCCCGACGGACTACTTCGGTCAGGTAGTCTACACCCCCTTTCCCTCTTTCCAATTTCAGTGGATAGCTCTGACAAGCCCCTTCCCCTCCCCGGTGTCTCTCCCTTTCTTCACCGGTCAACTGTTGGTGTAATTTTTTAGGGACCGGAAGGACGGCGGCGCTCCTCCTTCAGTTCCTCTCCTTCCCTCCTCTCATATGCCCTCCTGGCTTAGAGTTCCAAAGCGATGGCCGCGATTCGTTCTCATCCCGTGCGTGTGCAGCAGCCTCCGCCCGAGTCTTTAGTTCGACTGCCGATTGACTTTCTTTTCTTATGATTTCCCCATTTCTCGCCTGATGCAGCTCCAAGCTGATTTTTCCCTTTCTTTGCTCAGAACTTTTTTTGGTAATTAGGTCGCCGCGATTTTCCATTTTTCCTTTCCCTTCTTCCTCTCAACCCTCTTTTCCTTGCTCTGTCTTTTTTCTTTGCGTGATTTCAATAGTTTCCGTTTCCGTTTTTGACCGAAGCCTCCCTTCTTTCCTGAATTTGTTATTATTATGGTGAAGAGCCGGTTGTCCAGAACAATCGCCAGTCTCTTTTTTTGTTTCTACGTTTGGTGCCGCCTCGCGGTGTCGCTAAATGCCTTCTCTTCTCCCCCCCCTTCTGTTCGGTCTTTCATTGGTCTCCTTCCTCTCTGTGATCCCAGAGCTTTCCTTTCCCTCTTTTCGGTCAACCCGTCATCCCCGTTTTTCAAGCTGTGGACGGCCCCTTACTTCCTCCCTTTCCTTTTCCCTCCCCCTTTTATCTAGGTTTGTAGGCAAATGACCGGCTGATCTCGAGATTGGCCGTTCCAGGCGGATCTTTTCCCTCCCTTCCCCAGTTGAACTTTTTTCCCTTCCGAGGCGACCCTGCCAATGCCAAACTCACCGATGGCTCTACAGCAGTCTTTTAATTCGCCCATGCCCGGCCGGAGTTCTGCGAATTCTTTCCGGCAATCTCAAATAATCTCTTTATGTTTTTTGCCCCAAGGCGGCTCTTCTCAGGCACATTTAGAAGATCAACTCTAATCCACATTCCACCCGTTCCTGGACGGAACAGATTCGGTAGTGCTGGGTCACCGAGGTTGCCACGTCTTTTTCGTCCCAAACACGTGGCTTTTACCCCATTTCCGCCAGTCTCCTGATGTTCCCCCCCTTTTTACCGTATCTCTTCCCTTTTGCTGGTGCGAGTAGCGTTTATGCTGCCACGGGAGTTAGCCCGTGTCCCGACCGTCGTCATAGTTCTTCCTTCTTTCCCCTTCTTTAGCCATCTACCTTCCCCCCTCTTTCCATTGGACTTTAGCGCAAAACCACCTCCCACCTGCAAACAACTGCTGTTTTTTTTTTTCAACCTTCCCATCCGCTTACTTCCTGACAACCCCGGTGAGCGAGCTTCACCGAATTTTTTCTCCTTTTTCCTTTAATGTCTTTCTTGCGGAGCCTTTTCTCTTTTTACGCATTAATAGAGAGGCCCCCCCTTTCTCTCTTGTCCGCTTTGCACTCTGTCTCGTCGTCCGCACAAGGTAGAGCATCGCGCACCTTCAGGTTTTATCTAGCCCGCATCGCATCGTCCCTCAAGTGGGATCATTTTCCCCCTTCTCGTCGAAGGATTCAGCGCGTGCGACCTGCGGTTTGTCGGCCAGGCCAGGCCAGCTTTTGTGATTCTTAAGCCCCTCAGCCGAGGGGTTTGGGCCTTTTTACCTTTGCGCATCGTCCGAGTTTTTTTTGCACAAACGCGGCGCAACTGCCACGCGGGATTGAGTTTTCTTCTTCTCTCTTTATGTTTTTTTGTGTCCTTACCGCCCTGTCTTCTTTGGCGATGTGAAATTTCATGAACCATAGAAGGCTTGCTCGCTTTCTCCCCCCCAGTTAGCGCGACCTACATCTTACTCTTATATTTTAATCTCCCCTTTCTTCTCTCTCTGAAGATTTTTTCCATTGAGAGCTGCAGTTTAAGATAGCTAGAAAGCGATGATGCGAATCTACTCATCGCCAGAAGCTGGCGTGTCCGCCCACCCATCGACTTCTTCTCACCCGCATCAAGAATGTTTTGGGAACAGGGAGACCCCCGCCTTGTGAGTTTCACTTGCATGGAGGCCCGTTTAGGCCCACTTGGTTGTCATTTGTTCCTGTACTAAAGCCGCTTCTTTATTGCTCAGACACCTGCCCCTGTCCCACGCTCTTACCTTCGACCTATGATTGTCTTCCCCTTCCCCTTCCTCCCCTTCCTTTCGTGCTTATGATGATTTCTTCGTTTTTTCCCTCGATATGCTTCCGCTGGATCGAACTTGTTTCCCCCCCCGAGGTGACCCTTCCGTAGTTGCCCTGCTGGCCTCTAACGTCCAGCGGAGGAGTGAATTGCTGCAACTCTCTGGCTCCCCTTCTTCAATCCCCTTGTCCCTTTCTCCCTTCGTTGTAATCTAGCCGCCAAGTGTTTTGTTCTCCCTCCTTGGGTTATTGGTTGCCATCAACAGCAGTTTCGTTTGTCTGGGTAATGGATTTTCTCTCCCCCTGAACCCCGGTCTGGCTTAGTTTCCGCCCATAGGCCCCTGTCCTTTGTAGCGATGACTGCGTTTGCGCACGCCCGTGGAAGCATAAGCTTTTCGTAGCCACCCCATCCTGCTTACCGAGACGGGAGTTCCAAATACACGTCTCCCCTTTTTTTTTTCCGTTGGTAAGACGTACGTCGGTCACCCACGACGTTTGCACTCTTTTTTGCCCCCCTCTCGTCAGCTATTTTTTTCGAACTTATTTATGTAGTCTCCTTTTTCTCTATCCTGCCTCGCCTGCAACCTGTCTTCATTTATTCTGATTTTATTGCGTCCCTCATTTTCCAAGACCTCCTTCATTTGTTAGCAATTGCTCTGTCGATCTTTTGTTGCCTTGAGTTCTCCTTCGCTGGTGAAAGGCTTGCCTCCTCGGCAAAATAGCCCTGAATGCCCACGCTCGAGGTCTTCCTCTTTCCCGGTCCTTTTCCCCCTCCCTCTCTTCGTTTACCTCTTTTATCCATTAAGGCTTTCCCCGGTTACCACCGTTGAACTCCGCTCTTTCCCCCCATTTCCGAACCTCGCTTGTCCAAGTGATAGGAATTTCCCCCCCCCTTCGACGAGCCGGTGGGACGGAGTCGTCTGGCTGGCTACCCTCGTTCCAACTCCCCTTCGACCCCCAACGAGATTTTTCCCCTCCCCCCCGATTGGTCCCTCGTCATACTGCTCAATAACCATGCTTAACCCTGCCCCCTTCGCCCTCCCACCACATACTCGACGCCCGGATTGAAAATATCTTAAGTACCATTGTCTTTGCTAGTGTTTCCTTCATGAAATCGCGAGAAATCCCCTCATTGTCTACCCAACTTTTTTTTCTCACCGACCACTTTCTAGTTTCCAGAAGAGGCCCCGCTATTGTTTCCCGTCATCAGTTATCCGGAGCTGGAAGCTTAACGTCTCTGCGTGCGTGTCTGTCCCCTCCCCCCCACGCACGGTGTCGTGTGAAAGACTCCTTCACTTTTTTTTTTGCCCTTAGTCCGGCCCATTCTATGTCGGCTGTGACCTGTTTAGGAGCTCCGTCCGCTCCCCGTGTTTTTTCCTTTCCTTCCAACCTCAACATTTTCTTTGCCTGTCCATGCACCGGTATGTCCAGCGATTCTTGTTCGAGCTATCCTGAAAGTGTGTCTTTCTTTTTTCCTTGACTCCGAATGTGGCGGTGGGTTCGACTGGGCATTTTCGTTCTTCGTCTCGGCTTGCTCCGATAATCTCCCCCTGCCGCGGTGAAAGTTCCCTCTTTTCTTCTTCCCCGTGTCGAGTCCCAGATATTTTGAAAATCGAGCCCATTCACTCTTCCTTCTGTCTCTAGTCTCAAGGCGTCCAATTTTAGCATTACGAGATTTTGCTCTTATTGTCGGTGAGATCGAGCGGAGCTTTCCCTTCCCTTGGTTTCTCCCCCTTTTGGAACCTCACGTCCTCCGAAAAGGATATCAGCTATTTTCTTCCTTATCATGATGACGCCCTTGTTAAAGAGCGTTCATGCCGAAGTGGCCACTTTTTCTCTTCCAGAACCCATTTTCTTCCCTTCACGGCTGGGCTTATCCCCCCCCTTCCCCATAAGGCGCCGCCGCGGATGGCGCTCCCTTCCGATTGGTTTCGCGAGACCATGGAACTTATTGGCCGACGTTTTTCCCCCCGAACCCCCCCTTTCCTTCTGGAGTTTGGTTGTCTCGGTCTCTCTGAGCGTAATTTGGTGGTTAATTGTAGAAAAACCGCGCTTCGGTCCCGCTGAGCTATCCCTGGGGGTTTTTTTTTCCTTTCTTGGTTAGATTTTTCTCTTTCTCTCGATCGCTGAGACGTTTTCACCCTCAGTGATCCCCCTCTTACGTTTTCTTGGTGTCTGAACACCATCGCGACATCTGTGGCTGGCAATGATCCCCCGGGAATCTATCTCTTTCCTTCGTTTTTTAGATAGTATCCTTTTTTTCTTCCAGCCAACCCTATGGTTTTGCGAAGAAAAGAGGCTTTCCTCATTCCCCAGTGGTGAAGCTTCGTCTCCGCAAGCGGAGCGCGCATCCCGTGCCACGCGCCATTTAATCGCCCCCCTTTTTCTACTCCTCGAACCTCTTTTTTTCTTTATAGTGACCACGCGGCGCAAAGTGCCTTCCCGTATAGCAGAGACTGCCCCCCCCCGACCTTATCTGCCATCCTGGTTCGTGTCGGCCCGCGCTTAACTTGGATGCTCCCTTCCCCCCTTTCCAGTGCTTCCTTGCGCGATGTGAGGCGACTGCTGCCTGGAGATTTATCTCACCTCACATCCTATGATTTTTTAGGGTCGAGACGCGAACAAGTGGCCGCTGCGCATTCAATATATGCAGGGCGTCGATCATTTTATCCTTCCCCTCTTTCTCTCGACGTGCTTCTCTCTTTTGGCGTTGACGGTGCTGTCCGCGGAGACAACAAGTTTCCTTGATTCCTCTACTTTTTCTGACCCCAACCTAATCCCATCTCGTCCATGGAAACTGGACGCTTTTGAGCGTCCGAGATTTTTTTTCTGGGAACTGGCTTTTTTCCTATATGGGCTTAGCAACGGACTGGCAGACTCCCCTCGTCCATGTACCGCGGACGCGATCATTTGTGGGACTTCTACACCGTCTTTGAGGCCAGAGTTCGAACCTCCCCCACCCTCTATCGATCGTTCCTTTTTCCGGTGGATTTTCAACCCGTCCCAGGCACTCTGGATAGCTCCGAATCACGCTGCCAGGACCTGTGCGCTGTTTTCTTTTTTTTTCCCCAATGTGCTTCTTTCTTTTTTACGGCGAAGGACGGCTGCGTCTCCCTCAGTTCCTTCGCTCGATCGATCCATTTAGTACCTGATTTCCAACAGTCGAAGGAAGGGCCGTTTCTCCCCGACTGCTTTATTTCTTTTCCCGAAGGACTAACTGCCGAGATAAAAGATGATCGCCCTTCTGCTTCCTCTTCTTTCCCCCTACCCCACTTCGTCTCATTTCGTTCCAGGTCGCCCTTTCTTACCCCCCTCCCTATTCCGGCTACCATCTTTTCCTCAACTTCCTTTTTGGTACTTCCCTCATATCCCGCGACTCCCTATTCTATTCCTCACCGCCGCCACTTGTAGTCCCCTTGATACCTCCTTCCCCCTCCCCCCCCCCGCCCTCATTCAAGCCGCTTCCTGAGACCTCTCTTTCTTCCCCATCCTCTATTGTTTCCCCCATTTCCTTACTATCCAACCTTCGCCCGCCTATTTCACCCGGCCCTTATTCACTCTTTGTCCTCGCTCTCATATTCCTGTCGTTCTTTATGCGCTTACCCCTCATCCCCCTTCACTCACCATTTTACTCCGCTTCCCCGGGAGTACTCTTCATCCACTTCCCAACTTCTTTCGATCCTGTCTCTCTCCACCCTCCGTTTCTGTCCATCTGGATTAAGGTTTTCTTTCTGCTTAGCACTTTTTCTTGGGGCCTTCTGCTCCGCAAGCTTTTGTCTTGTAGGGCGATTGCGAGACCCCTTGTGTTTCCCTTTATTTTTTCCCTCCCTCTTTCATTGATATTCCCTCACCAGCTGTCTTTTTTCTCTTGAGATTTAGTCTTTTTCTCGGTTCCTAGTGTCCCTGCAAGTTTGTGAAGCCGTTGGTCCCCTTTTCCTGCAGTGTTCTTCAATATGGGTTTAAGAGCGGGGTACTCCCCCCTTATTTTTCGCGTTGGGGGGTTCGTGTCAAGTTGCTCGGCTCCAGCCACCTCTCCGGCCACCCCTTCCTTTTTTTGTCTGTTTACGAAAGTGTCCACGCCGATAACATGATGACCAGTTAGTCCTGGCTCTCGAGGCAATCCGTCAGTCCTTTACCGTGTGACGGCATTCTTGAAATCTAGGTATTTCTCCTTCTCTGGGTGTGCACTGCCTGATCCTTTTTTCTCTCTCCCCCCCCTAGCGTTTTCCGTTCCAGCTCCTTGACGCCCCGGAATGCGTCTTTGCCCCCCTTCGAGTCTCCCCTGTCCAATGAAAAAACCTTTTTCTTCGATTCTAAGGCCGGCCTATTTAGTGCGAATTATTGATCCGGCCCCCACTATCCGCGTTCCCTCCCCTTTTCGTTTACGCGGCTCAGTTCCATTCTGCGATCACCCATCTACCCCCCTCTCTATTGTTAGCACACTGGACGGACGACACTGCGTCTTTCCCAGTTCCCCCCGGCTTTCGTCACACACAGGTGGACGATGCCCCCCCCCATTTTACTTTCCATCCGAGTTTGACCTTTATGTCTCTTAAGGCAGGATTGTTTTTGGTTGTTTCCTAGCTATGATGCTCACCTTCGACTCCTCCTTATCCTCTTTTTCCGTACTGTGCTTGTTCACCTACTGCCAGCGGGTTCGTGCTGTTTCGAAAGTCCTTCCCCCTACCACGACACACGGGTTCACCCCCCCAATCCCAAGACCTTTCTCCAAATCCAGTTTCCGGAGATTGTGACGTATGCCTGGTCTCGGTCTCCCTGTCGCCGTTTCCCCCCTTCCCCCACTCACCAGTCTCGTCAGTGATCCCAAGACTTTCCAAACAAGTCTTTCCTCCCTTTCTGAGAACAATTCGATGCGCACGTCCGGGTCCACACTGGTCTGCTCCACGTTCAAGTCACTTCCTTCCTTTTTCTTCACGCGTCATCGCTCGTGCAGGAGAGAGTGCGACAGTTCCTTTTAAGTCGCTCCAGGTCCGGCCAGACCCTCTTGGAGTACAGGCCTTTCATCTCCGTGCTCCTTTTTTTCCGAGACCGGCGCTGCGAAATTGGAATACCCCCCTCGTTAGCCCAACGGGCCAGAAGCTGGTGTGGTTTTAGTGATCTCTCGCGTTTTTGTCTACCTACATCGCTTGGCGATTGTTTCCTCTCTTCTCTTACAGGACCATGACGGCTTCCTTTCGATGACACAGCTTAATCTTCTTTTCCCCCTTCCAGACAATTCGTCATTTTAATAAATAATCCATTTTTTTCTCTCTCTGCACGTAGGGAAATTGAGCGCACTTCCATCGGTTCATACTTTCAGCTTCCTTCTTTACCAGATGCTGATCACAAAGCCGAGGAGGTCTCCCCCCCCCCCAGAATTTCGTTCTATCAACACACACAATCGAGTAGTGTCACGTTTTTTCACCGTTTGTGATTCCCCCCCCTTTTTCCTATGAGCAAGGCCCACTCTTGACCACACCCCTCTCTGCTGATCTGAGGAATGGTTTGGCATTTCTTCCCGCGACCATGTCCAGTTTTCCACTTTAATTCCTTCGCCGCTGCCTTGTCGCCAGCGCACCCCCTTGCATTTTTCTTTCGGTTCGCTCGTTTCGTTTGCCTTGACCAGACTGTCTGCGGTTCATTAGCCGTTCCGCCACATAGGAAAGGAAGGTCATTTTTTGGCCTTGTAGCGGCCTTAGAGGAGCTTTGACAAAATTACTTGTTCCGTTCCGCAGAATAGATCCCTTACCCATTCTCTGTGGATCTGCACATTGTTGGGCGCCAATGTAGTTCTTTTTTCAAGGGTGCCCTTCCCCGCCTTGTTTCGGGGGTCGGGATTGGAGTTGCGATACAAAGTACCATCCGGTTCGGCCGTTATGCTTTTAAATCAGGAAGCGTCTCCCCGATTGAGCCCCCTTCTCCTCCCCCCTACCGTCCCTTTTTGCAGCAACGTCTCGTTTTCCCAACCCACACTTCCCCTTCCCCGGCCGGGAAATGTCACCCTTTTTATTACTTCGGTACAATTTTTCTCTTTCCTTTTGTGGACTCCCCCTCCGTTTGAACCTCGGTGAACGCATTTTTCTTTCCTTTTCCGTTCTTAGGTCTTTTATGAGTGTAGTAGAGGTTGTCGAAACGGTTGGGCCTGAGCTGGCTTGCAAACGGCCTCCCCTTCTTCTTTTCTGTTTGATTGCTATTCAGCCTTTTCCGAAATCCTGCAGTACTCCTACTTTCTTTACTGCTCTTAGGAGTGTTGCTGGCAAGGGTCTCCTGGTTTTCTTTCAACAGTAGAACTTCCTTCCCTCCTGACTGTAACGTCAGCTCTGCGTAGCAGAGTCCCTTTTTTTTACTTTTTCCCCCTCTCTTAGGGTAGAGTTCTCCACAGCTTTTCCAAAAGGCAGTAACACGGCCACTACGTGACCCTCCCTATTCTTTCCCTGAGTCACGGGTAATAGCTGGTTTCCTGATCGGTACGCTTTTTTTACCCCCTCCCGCAGGCTGCCGACACGCGTATGGTATACGGTTTTACCTTGATGGAGACAGAGCCTTCTCCCCCCCCTTCAAAACCAAATTGATGGGAACTCGTCTTTTTTCTGGCAACCCATCCTAATACTCCCATGCCTGAAAATGACTCGGCTGCTCCACCACCTCCCGCTATGACTCCCCGGGCCCCGTATTTCCCCCCTAAACTGGTTCTAGATTATCCATGACATCGGCGACCTCACCTCCCCCCAACCCTTGCCATCGCCCGACAATCTCATCTTCCTTTCTTATTTTTCGTTGGTCACCTCACCCCTCCCCCGTCCTCTTAGATTGTCATATGTGTTTTTTTGGTTTGTGTATATCCGTTATTCAATTTACACCGCAGCGTGTTCTTGAATGTGTGTGCTTTTCCTCTCTGTTTCCTGTGTATTCTCAGATTGATGTGCCGATTGTGGCAGGATATTATAGGCTTCTCCTCCCTGTAATTCCAGTTTTTCTTCTGAAGGATATATCAAATGACCGCAGCTGACGGTCATCGTTTTCCTTTTATTTATGTCCTTCTCCCCCTCAGTTTTTTTATCTTTGAGCTTTGTGTCTGAGTCCCGACACGATCGAATAGTTTTCTTTCTCCTCAGTCTTTCTTTGCGGTGCCGCGAGCGTTTCTTAAGAAATGACGCGGGGCGTTGACAGGGCCGATTAGGCGGCTTTTTATGTCCCAAGCTATTTCCTTCCCCCCACACCCCTCCGCCGAAAGAAGGCCTATCCCTTTCGTCTTTCATCCCCCTTTCTTTATTCTTGGACGAGATGGCCTCTTGAGATTCCCGCTGTTGTTTTTTCTCGGCAGCAGTTAACTTGTTTTTCTCGCGGAAAACATCACCCTTTCCCCCCCCCCCGCTCAACAGGTTCTCCTGTTATTCCCTCGATTTTGACGTGGACTTTTCGTTTTTATACCTTATCGCCGACCTGGGCGTTCCTCGCTGAAACCCTTCTCTTTTATCCTACAAATGGTCGAAAGGCATCGAGGGGTTATCTCTACTCTAAGTCCTTAACGTTTCAGCCCGCCTTCTCAAGTTGCGCCTTCATAGCTCTTCCCTTTTCCTTTTTGATTTTGAGTTCCCTCAAGAAACCATTTGTGTGTCTTTTAATTCTTGTTTGCTGAGCGTCTCTCCTTCGAGGCCCCAATTTTTCCTTTTGGAACATGGATGAAAACTTCTTTATTGTTGTTCGAGCTCCTCACGGTGGGCAATTTTGGAGAGTCTTCATCCTCTTTTTCTTGGAGCTGTGCGTCCCGCGATCTCCCTTTCAGAAGGAACTTGATCCCCTTTGATTCTCTTCAGTTCCATTCTTTCGGTCCAATTACGCGGACACTCCGGTGTTTTGTAAAGTACGAGACCACCGTGAATCTCTCTCCGTTTGTTGTTTTGGAGATCTGATTCCCGGTTCCCGCCTATTTCCCTTAAACCACCCGATGGTCGCGGCTGCGCCAAGGCGGACGACTTAATCCCCTTTTTCTCTTTTTCTTTGCCCTCTATCCCTTTTTTCCTTTCCTTGCTCCCCTGACCGCTCATTCTATCAAAACTTGCACTCCGTGAGAGATCGCCGAAAGCGCGCGGTTCATCAAATGTTGACACGCGGCGTTGTTGCCGGCTCCATGTATCTTCCTCCCCCCTCTAAAGTACTCAGTCCCCCCCTTTTTGATTAAAAGCGGAATCTTTCCCCTTTTTAGCGAGAACATGTCGATGAATTCCTCGTATTCTGCGTTTTTTTTCCTGTCATGGTGAGCGAAAAGCTCCCTCCCGATATTCGGCCCATTTTTTCAGAGTACGACTTTTCCACTTTTCTCGTCACTTTCCTTCCCGTGCGATAATGTAGACTACCATTTGGTCGAGCGGGAGCGGATCGCTTTCTGTGTGAAGGTGATGCTTCCTCAACAATTTAACGGCTGCGTCCCTCTCATCCCCGAAGATCTCGCCATCTCCTTGGTCCCCTTCCCCTCCCTTGATTGCCATGGTCTTCCACGCGAGCTTCCGGCGTGCGGGAGATGCGTTGAAAGATATTGGACTCTCAGAGTCCTCCCTCTAACTTAAAGAGCTGACCGCGCTTTCGTCCGGCACGCAGCTTTCCTCTCTTCCCCTTTTTCGACCAAACGCCCTTCTATCGGTCGGTCCGGATTATGACACACCTTTTATCAAGTGCCCTTCGGGATAGTTTCGCAAGAATCTCCTGCAAAGGACCTTTCCCCTCTTCCCTTCCCCCTCTGGTTCCACTGTTGATTTCGATCCGACTTCAGGCACGTCGTCTTCCCCTCTCCCTGCTTCCTTTAGTCGCCTTGCTGTCCCTTTCATTTCTAATATGAGTCGGTCGCGACAGGTGTCCCGCAGCATCACTTCCCCCCCAGAGACGTTCTTCCAGAGGCCGGATTGAGGGCGGGATGCGTTACCTCTTTTCCTCTTTTTGATGCCACGTTTAAAGCTGAGGTTTCTAGATTGCGAGACCGGTTTTTTGGTAATGAGTCGCCTCGTTTCCTTTTCTTCTCTGTACATCTTCCATACCCTCATGTGACGAATATGAGATTTTCCTTCCCAGGCCAGTTCTTCTTTATTCATTAGGGTCCGTCACTTTTGTGAAGCCCTTTTGGTTCCTTTCCTGTGTGTTAGTCAGGTATGGGAACGAGCCGGGTGTTTTCCTAGTTCTTTCTCCTTTGGTTTTCCTAGGTGCCGTGTCGCCCCCTTGCCATGCACAGTCATTTTTCACCTTCTTACGTTTTTTTAGTGGTAAGGGCGATTCACGTTTCTTAAGAGAGTCCGGGACGCAATCGAGGATCAATTCGCCACGTTTTTGCCCCCCCCGTGTGAAGGCATTCCTGCCCATCTTTTTTCTTTCATCTCTCTTCTAGTTTTTTCGTTCTCCTCGAGTTCTTTTCCTTCAGGCTTGATCTTGGAAGACAGGCGGGCAGGTTGCACAGCGGGCGTTTCCATTTTCCCCCCCTGTGCCCACCACGGAGTTTCCTCATCGCCCCCCTTTCCCCGTGCCCGGCAGATTGCGTGCGACTTTCCTCATCTCAAATCAATGAAGAGCTTGTCGCTTCTGGCTCAGGGACCCCTCTCTCTCCGACTACACGATCGCCGTTCGCGATCGACGGAAGATTTCTTACCTTTCTTTCCTCCCTTAGTTTTGCCTTTTTTTCCCACGGGTACGATGACACCACATGTCACCAGGATCCGAGTATGTGGTACCTTCCCGTCCATTTGGGTTGTTTTGCTTATCCTCCTCTCCAGTTGGAGTCGCGACTCCGTCTTCCTTGCTAGGCTTCGGATGGTTCGATGACGGCCTCCTTCATTTTTCCTTTTTAGTTCGTAGCCCCCTCCCTACCCCCCCTTACCACATACACATGGTTTTTTACCAATCCCCTTCCCCCTGCTTACTTGGCCTTGCTTCCCGAAGTGCCCGACTTGTTGCGTTCATGCTTCGGGAGTTCCTGAGTCTCCTTTCCGCCACGCCTTTCTCTGAACATCCGGGCACTACGTTTTTCTTTAGGATACAGGTTTTGAACGGCCGCATCCAGGTCGGGCAGTACTTTCTCCTTCTTCGCACTCGAAAGAAAGTCCTTTCTCTTCGACCCCCACTCTCTAGAAGGAATTCCCTGCTCGCGTTGATGACCTGGTAATTGTGCTCCTTCCATTCCCCTTCAAGCGCTTTGCGTCAAGGACTCCATCATCCTCAGGGATCTGGTTTTTTTCTAAGGGAGAATTCGAAGCTTCGCCGCACACACTCTCGCCCGCAAAGGTCTCAAGACGCGGTTGATGTCTTGCTTGATTGATTTATTATTCGTCTGGTTTTGTCTTCCTCCTTTTTGGCTATGGTTTTCCCTTGTTTTTGACCATCGCCTTCTTCGACCTGAGACCCCAGTCCAGTCGCGCCAATTTCCCGACATCGGATCCCTTTTATTTTAATCCCTCCTTTCGTTGTTGTTGATCTCTACCTCTTTTGGAAAATTTGCCGCTGAATTTCCCTGGTAGCCTCTTAGCCTTCTTCGATGGTCATTGAGAATTGCATACCATCTGCCTTTGAGCGTCTCCCCCACCTTTACCACCGACGTATCCTCTCAATCCCCCTCCATTCCCTCTATTGGAACATTTTTCGCTGTTGTTGATAGTGAGAGGCGCCCTAGTGTCTCGGCCCAACCCTTGCTGCTAATTTCTTGCTTTACTCAGAGCTGGGCTTTCCCGCGAACCGCCCCCGGTTTTCCTCACGAGCTGACCCTCTCCATAGGTCCCCTTTCGTCCTCGAAGGCCCATTTTCTGACCGATGCGATTTCTTTTTTTTAGTTTTTGCTTCACCTGGATTGGGCTTCTTCCTCATGCATCGTCTTTTCCGTCCGTGACAAGTTTAAGGCGTTGCCGTTTTTATAGAACTTACCGCTCTATGCATTGCTTGACCCCTCATTTTCTCCTCGCCCCTTTTTACAAGCATGACCGCACCCAATCCGTCTTCCCTTCTCCTAACGGGTTGGTTCCTCCCTTAAATCGTTTGGATTTGATTGGGATTTTTCCCCCCCCTGCCAAACACCTCCCTTTTTTTTGGTGGCTTCGTTAATGGATTTGTCTCCCAGTAATGCCCTTATGGCGGGTTTTTTCTTTCCCCCTTGCAAAGAATTTCGACCCGATGGGAAGACGGCCTTTTCCCCCTCATCCTTGGTGTTCTCTCACGTCCGCGCAACACCATTGTTTCAGTAAATGAGACTCTGGCATCTGTCCAAATTACATCTTCTCTGTATTTTCAATGCGTGGTACATTCCCCTTTTTTGTCCCACTTCCGTCCCCTTTGGACCCCTATTTCTTCCGATTCTTTCGCCGCTAAGGACTTTTTCTTTCCCGCGGTTATTCGTTAAAGGTACCTGAGCCTCCGGCATTGCCCCTGGTTCTCCAGGCCTCTTGAGTATTGCCTTATCCTAATTCTCCCGACTTGCAGGAGCTTTCTTTCATCCTTCTACTTTCGCTCCCTTTCGTTCTTTATTGGCAAGGGTCTCTTTCTATGCTGTGCCTCTTTTTCGTCCAAGATCCGTTTTAAAGGGACCACTAGATAGAGCCGTGTGCTTGTACCCATTTCCTCCTCTTTACCCGACCCCCTTTTCCCGCGTCCCCGTGCCCCTCCTTTCTTTCCCTTCTTTCTTGACTACGATGCGTCCCAGTTAACCGGCTGTTGTTCTCGTGACTCGGCCGTTGGACCCTCTCCCCTTAGCACGACGGTTTCAGGAAGCCTGCTGGGTGCTTCAACTTTCCCTTTTCACCCCGTCTAACAAAACTCTCTTCCCCCCGGGGAGTTTCCCTCCCCCTATTTTAGGGACTTTCCTTCCCATCCCTGCTCAGTCACCCTTGACTGAAAAGACCTACGCCCCCAAACTGCTCTTTTTTTTCCCCCCTATGGACTCGCTTGACGGAGTTCCCACTCTATCATAATCTGGTATGACGATGATTAACACGCATCGCGTTCTTCTCTCCAACTTTTTTTTTTCGCCCCCTCTGCCGGACCCTCTAACTCGGTGCAGCGGCGGCCACAGCTTGTGGGGGATCAGTTCCTTCTCTCCTTACTTTTTCAAATCCGGCCCTCTTTCCCCTACTCTCGTGCTTGATTCTTTCCCTACCCACGAGATTTTCCTTTTCTACCTTCCCTTGATTTGGTCCGTCTCAGTTCCATGGAATGGAGTCTCGGATGCTTTGATTTTCCTTGGCCAGGAGGCTCGCGTTACGTCATCCGGTCGCTGGGATATTATGCCCTCCCTGTGTTCCTCACTCTCCTGTCTCAACGGTTCTTTCTCTATATGTAGAGCTCCGAAGTGTTTTTTCTTTTTGGTCCTCTACGGACCGACGAATTACTAATCGTGCGTGTTTTTTCGCGTTTCGGCGTGTGACGAGATCCTCTTGCTTTTCAAATGATCGCAGGTCCCGCTTTTTTTACATGCGGCGGCATCCGTTGGCGACTGTCCCTCTCTGATCTTTCAAAAACTTGCGCCCCTGCCCGT
>Ga0179593_1703488_pt1 | contig 18101 bp, 22 predicted proteins | sample CZODoug2_1_08_16_FD_185931 | JGI IMG/M metagenome (GOLD analysis project Ga0179593, IMG submission 185931) | Vadose zone soil fungal communities from Angelo Coast Range Reserve, California, USA - CZODoug2_1_08_16fungal (PacBio error correction) | ecosystem: Environmental > Terrestrial > Soil >... | reverse complement strand
TCTTGCTTTCGACCCAACTCCGAGAAGCCACATTGTACTCCCGTACTCCTCGATTTTCCCTTAGTGTACTGTAGGTTTACCCTCGTTGTCGGTTGTTTCAACTTTCCTTTGGCGCTTTTTATTCCCGTCTTTGTCTTCACCCGAACAATCGTTGTTTGCTTTCGCACTATCTTTCTCTTTTAGGAAGAGTTTATTCCGCTTGGCGATCGCGGTGAATGTAGTTTTATGTTTTGCATTGTGTAATACCGCGGCCGCGGGTCCGTACTCTGGCCGGGCTGAAGGGCTTTTTCCTTTTCCCGTTGCCTTCAGCTCCGCCGTACCATCTTTCGCAGGTAGCTTTTTGGGTGCTTCCCTTGTGCTATGCTATCACGCTTTCCAAAACTACGGCATTGCGAGAATTGATTGCTCACTGCGACTCACCTTCTTGGTTGCCCCGGCTGATGTAATGTCCCTCAGTTAGGAGATAAATTATCCAGGAAGGCTCCGCGCTCGTTGTCATCGGTGGCCGGAGTGGGCGCTTTCACGTCTATCCCCTCGCCCTTTCTCGGGGAACTGTTTGGCTAAAACGAGACTCGGGATCGCACCCCCCCTTCCTGCCGAGTATTCCACGTTTACTTTAGCTTCCCACATATCGTTCTGCATAAACCACGATAGATAAGATCTCCCTCAGTTTTCCTTGGCGTGCTGCCCCCGAACTTGTTCATGCTCGAGGATACCCTTAGATCTGCCAATCTATCATATTCCTTTCCTCCCCTTGCAAATAGATTACCTCCCCCTCTCTATGGTCTCTCCCAACAATTCTATGAAGAGGCCATTATATTACTTTTTTTTTTTCTTGTTTTTTTTGTCCCTTTTCCCCCCCCCCCCCCCTCCTTTTTTTTTTCGGATTCGATAATGTTGGCATCTCCCGGGATGAAGTTTCTTCCGACTAGTCCCCCGAGCTCCCCCCTGTGTAAATCCCCCCCCCATTCCACGTGAGCAGCACTACTTTGTGAGGCTATCCCGTTGCGGCCTCCAATCAGAAACATCGTGTTTCCTCATCTTCACGGTGTGACAAAGCCTCTCCTTTCTCCCTATCGATTTTTTTTGTACCTGCAGTCTTTTCTTTCGCCATTTTGAACTTTGCATTTTGACACGGCCTCCTGGTTGTCGAGATATTTCACTTCGATCTTTTTTCTCGTCCTCCCATAACAGGTCAAGAAGATTCTTTGAGATTACGTAAGAGTTTTCTCCCTCCGCCACGATGAACACCGGCCTCGTACCTCCTTCCATCCTATTAGAACCTTGGACAATAAAATCAGAAGTGCAAGATCCAGACCGTTTTTACTCCCAACCCGCTGCTATTCCTGGTCTGTTTTATTCGGGATATTTTGGACTCCTCAGCCTTTCCTAGCACTCCAAGGATCAACGCTACCTGGTTTTCTTTTTTTCGGCTTTATGATTAAGTGCCTTACAGTCCCCTCCCCGTCGAGACCGCTGCACCCTTGGACGCTGCCCCCCTCGCGGATGCCACCACTCCCTTTTCCCCCTTTACAGGTACAGCTTCCGCCGTTCAAAAGCGGCCTCTTCCCCTGGTCTTTCTCCCTTCCCCCCCGATGTTGGAGGAGAAAGCCCGGACTACGCCCAAAAGCGAAGTTGATCGTTTTTTTTTCCCCCATTCAAAAAGTTAAGTGCTCGGGCAGCTCCCCGTGGCGCCGCCCTACCTCTGCTCTTCTTCCTTTCGTTTTCGGCGTGCTGCATGTGTCTTTGGACCGACAAGATAACCCGACTTCGGAGAGCCCGATGCGTTTTTCTAAACGTCCCCCGGCCCCGAATTATCCGCATGTCATGTTTTTTTCGATCTAGCTCTTTATCTCTCCCCATGTTTGAGTTTCTACCCCGCCTGACCAAGCGCTGTCCTGCCTGCCCTTGCTTCCTCCACCAGCACCCTAGTCTTTCAAGTTTCTTCGGAAGATTTGCTCCACAGTCCTCTACCTTGGTGGCTGATTTTTCGGAAAAGCTGCACCCCTGAGAATTTTTTTTCCTTCGCTCCTTCCCTACTATGCGCGCTTTTGGAATTGTGCAGTCGCGCCTTTCACGGCTTCCCGATTCAAATAGCCTTTTTAGCACCCGCATCTCTTTTCCAATGGACTTGTTTGTTGCCGGTTTTTGCCTAGATCACCCTTTGGAATCCTCTCTGCAGGGTGCGCTCCTTCGAAGTCCCTATACTGCCAAGGGCTTTTCTTGAGCAAGCTGATTCCTTTGTCGCCTCCCCCTTGGTATCCTTTTCTGGCCTCCCCCTGCTAACTTAGATCCCGTAAAGAAACGTTATGGTTTCTTCCTGCCTGCCGCAATGCCCTTACTTCTTCGTGCAGATCTTTTCCGTGACCCGACCACCTCCGCCATGAATAAAGAGAACGTGGCCGCGACCGCACCTTTCTCAATCGACTACCCAGGCCCTCCTGAGGACCCCTGTCCGGAATTCCTTCTCCACCAAAAGCCTTCAACGTGGTCGTGTCAGTCGGGCGGAGGAGAGGTAGTAAGTCGTCTCTCCATCCCTTTCATTAGCCAACCATGATTCGTCTCGTTTCCGTTCACGACCGAGCGTTTTTTTTCACCCCTTTTTTCAGTAAGATTCAAGTAAGAAACCGAGGCATCCGGTCCCTGCCTCCTTTTTATATAGGTTATGCGGATGATTTCTGAACCTTTTTTTCTTGCTTGTTCAGCATATCCCCCTTTTGCCGCGAGTCTCTGGCCTTTTCTCATATGAAAGGAGGCCCCCAGAAGCGATATGAAGCCTCGTGACCTGTACTTCCTTGCTTGGTCTGTAGTGCTCGCGACTCGAAGCTAACTTCCCTTTGACGAACGTGAGCCTGGGTCTTGTCAGTCTGAATGTCACCTTGCGATCGATGACGCCAGGATTCTCCCCCCCCCCCCTTCCCACGTGAGCAACTTTCCGTCCCCCATTGGGTGAAGCTCTTGTTCCTGTGCTCGCCCCTCGCTTTAACTATAGAAGACGTACTCGCGGTCACCCCCTCTTCTTGAAGATCGCCGTATCTGATGCGCACTTCCATGCGAGATCCAGGGGGTGTCTTCCCTTATCGAGGTCAGATGAATTTCATTGAAGCCACTCTTTCCGAATGACGTCGATCTTCTCTGAGCCTCGAACAATCTCTTCTAAGTCACGCGATTCCCCCCGGGAAGTCTTACCTTCTCCTGGCTCCTTCCCTCCACCGACCGATTGATGAGAACTTGTTTGGCAGAGGCACAAGTCGCTTAGCTAGAGATGGCTCGCCAGGCGGTACGTCGTTTTAGTTTTTTTTTTTTAAAGTATTCATCAGAAGGCAGTAGGCTACTTTCGCGGCGACGGGCCCCCTCCCCTTTACAACCGGTTACTGTTGACTCCCCCCCTCCCGAAGTCCCTCGACGACTAACCCGACGCACTGACTCGCCCCTGACTCCCGCGCTAGGCCTCCCTCCTCCACTCTCAGTCTCAGCCGTCGCACGCATACCTTGGCTTTCTAACACTTTTATCGTAGGCCCTCCGTAATGATGATCTCTATCTCCTCCCCCCTTTTTTGCTCTATTTAGTCATTTTTCTAACCCCCAACCTACTTTGTATTGCCCCGAGCCGGTCGCCATGACAGGAAACGGGTATAGATTTGCGTTTGGATAAAGTGGGCCCTCGATTGCTCGTCCCGATTTTGCGAGCGCTTTTTGCTATTTGCGGGAGACCGCGGTCGTCCCCGATTTTCCTCTTAGGAGCGGGGACGGTTTTTAGCACCGTCATTTGTTCGTAGTGAATGGGCTTTTCTTCGAAGATCCCGAGGGCCGACTTTTCAATTCCCTATGTCGGAGGGGTTCCCGACCAATCCCTTAAGTCTAGCCATTTTTTTTAGAATTCAAGTGGGGTTTCTTCCTCCCCGAGATACCCTGATTTCTTCGCTCATCGTTCGGGGTATTAGAGGGAGAGGGGCCTTTATCAGGGATCGCATTCAGAATCTTTTTCCGGACGCTTGAGTGGCGAATCTGCCCAGAGCAGGTATCCCCATTTTCCCTTTTGCCAGCGTTTCTTTCTAGGTAGCGGAAGCCACCCTCCTCCCCTTATGGGCCCCTTCGTTTTCTGGCAAGTTTCGTTTCCGACCTTACTTTTGACGCGCGGACGTGCTCTCTCTTTCGCGAGGGCCCCTTTCCCTCCTCTGGCCATTAGTCTTCCAATGGAATTTTCGTCATGAAAAGCAGGAATCTTTTTTTTACTTTTGTCTGCTCAGTCTGTTTTTCACGCTTCTTGAGTTTGAAGCTGGTCCCTTCGGGTCGGTCCCAGGAAGATTTCCTTTTCTCCCCCCCCGGTCCCTTTCTCGGACCCTCTTGAGGTTCCCTTCTATGAGGCCATACAGACCCCAACTTTTCTCTTTCTCCCTGGAACGATTCTTCTTTTCTTTTTTATTTCTTTTTGGCCGGGCTATTTCGGCCTTTTACTCTCCTTCCACCCCTGGGGAGGGATTTCCCTTCAGATGGCTGAACGAAGCTCATTTTCGCCGCTCATGACGGCACCCCAATACCAACCCCAGTAAGATAGACTGCCCCCCAGGGTCCCATCTTGTTTGACGCTTTTCCTTATCTACGCCCAAAGTGTTCCAAGATCGAGTTTCTGGTGAGTGACCGCGGTCTTTTTTGCGATGTTTTACTATTCTGTTCTACTGCCTGGTAGACCTGCTGCCCTTCCCGAGTCCCTTTTGAACGAAGAGTGAGCCGGCGGGGTGACGGATAACCCCCGCAGGAGGTTTCGGTGTTAAGAGGTATTGGTGACGATTTTACTTCTGCAGTTAGAGGTAGATGTTGGCCTCGTTTCGCGTGAGGTGTTCGGACTGTTAGGTAGCCTCTTATGTCGACTCTCCAAAGTGCATTATTCATGTAGAAACAATCTCTTTTGACCTTCTTCAATTCTTCTGGAGACCTGGACCCTATTCTTGGTAACGCCAGCTCAAGGCTGCCAACCGGACGTTAGTCTTTTCTCGGAGGCAGGAAATAAGTCGTATAGCGCCCTGTTCCTCAAGGCTGATAAAAAACCTTTTCCTATCGCATTAAACTTGTCGGAGCGGAGATAACGGCACCCCTCTTAAGCTTCCGGCTTTTAAGCGGATGCTTCCTAATGACCCTTCCATTTTCATCAGGCCGCGAGTGTTCAATTCGCCGTGCCTCAGGTTGTTCCTCTGGCGGCTCGTCGGTGCCTTAAGCCCAATAGAGCGATCCCCACTCCTCACTTCTTTCAGCTTGTGTCTTCTCCGCATTTTCCCCCCCCGAGTCTCGGAACGGACCTCTCGCACCCTCGGCGAATGGATGGGTGGGCCTGATTTTCTCTTGCTCCTCCCTCTCTGTCATTTTCCTGAACATCCACATCACGGTTTGACCTTTTCGGATCGGAGCTAACCACATCTTTTCCCCCCATTAGAGAACGCTCTGTTTTTTCTTCCTGTGTTCCGACGGCCGTTCGGGCTCCCCTGGGGAGAGGATATGACTATAAGAACTGCACCTAGGATACCACTAGAATAGCGAGTTTCGTCTTGGCCTTTAGGCTGACCTCCATACTTTTTTCGTTGTTCCTCTCCCTGGTACTATTTGTTTAAGTAAGAGCGGCTTTGTTCTCGGGGTCTGCTTCTCTCTTCCGGTTTTGGGCGTCCCGCGTGTGCCCCGCGCCGTTTTTCAGGTAGGCGGTTTCTCTCTCAAGCGAAGGATGGGGGCCGGGGGGTTCTTTGTAGAAGTGCCGCCTCTTTCGTATCCGTCGGTCTCCCGTTCCTCCCGCCCGTCTCAACATAATGGTTAGGTCAGGTGCTCCTTGCGGTTTTTTCGTGCTGATGATGCTCCTTCCCGCTACCACAGCTTTAATCTTGCCCTCTTTTCTTATGGAGGAACCTTCGAAAAGCCCGGGTCGTGCAACGGAGGCTTTCTTCGGAGCCATTCTCATGAAGTGGATTCTATTTTGGTCATCGGGGATTCCTTCTGAGAACACTCCCCTTCTCCCCTCATAGGATCGGCTGTTTTTTTAACCGACTTTCTGTCGATCAGCGTTTCATTTCCCCCCTGGGATGGATCGGGCCTTTTCGTGAAGGAACACGTCATTATGCCAACTATGCGGCTGTTTAAACCTCCTCGTTCGTCGATCGAGGGTTTTTCCGTCCGGCCCGCGGGCTGCAACACAAAGTGGCATGATGCGGTTTGTGTTTTTTTTTTTTGGATCTCCCCTCACTACAGACGTCTCCTATTGGCATCATTGCTCCCGTGGGGGTTTTTGCACCCGTAACTTTGTCTTTAACAGTATATCCCTTGGCTGCGCTTTGCACTTTTCACGAGCTGATCGTGCTACCCAAATTAGCTTCTTTTTTCCTCCCTCAATCAGTGGTTTTGTTGATTTCCGATACTTCCTTTTCAAGTCACGGATTGAGTGAGTAGCCGCTTCTCCCTACATAGGTTTCACCCCCTTATTTCACGAGCCGATTCATCAGGCTTTCGTTTTCGTAGTTGGTGTCTTCCGCGAGGGCAAAATTCGTTTGTTGCGCCCGATTTTAATGCGGACCCCCCCCCTTGAATCTCGCAACATACTGTACTATGCAGCACGCCGTTGTCCTCGCCCCTTTTTTGAAAGTTATGCCGCGAGGGCATTTCCTTTGTTTCGGCCCCCTCCTCGTTTTCCCTTTTCAGGAGGCACATCGGTCCCTATCTGGCGCGGGAGTCCCTTTCGTGTTCGCCGCACCAATTCCCCCCGGACCAATTCGCGGGGGGGGGTCAGCCCTTTTCACCACATTCCCTTCCTTTGTTTCACATAGCCCTCGGGAACCCTCCTCTTGTGCTTCATTCTCCCCCCAAAGAAATTCGCTATCTTACGTACCCAGGTGGTTGTTCCCTGGCTTTTCCTCCTGCAGCGAAGTCACCCCAGCACGTACAATTTATTCACTCCACTGCACCCCACAGGATTGGTGATCTTCCCCGGAGCCGGGGCTGAAGACTCCGTCCCCCTTTTTTAGGAAAGTTCTAATCAAATGCGGAAACCCCGCGTCCCCGAGTGCCCCAACCCCTCCCCCACCCATGTCCCCCCCTCGTCTCACAAAACGCGCGCACACCTTAATGACAGTTTTCCCCGCCCTTTCGCGCCCCCCCCGTGTGGAGGAGAAGACAGCGCGTTCTTTAAGCAAAGCGGCGATTTTTCCCCTCCCACTGGCGCCGTCTTTTTTTTTTTTCCTTCACGTCAGCGGCCCCCGCGCCTCGGTCGCGCTTCAGGATGCGATTAGAGGGCACCCCGTTTTTCCCTTCTCTTTAGCCAGATGCCGTATATCTTACCCTTCCTTCTTCGGGGACCCTTATATTAAGACTCGCTTTTTGGTTTACCTCTCCCCTATATCTTTCCAGAGTGAATGGGCGATGTGCCGATCCTTCCCCCTTGTGACCGAGGCTGGGCGGAAGCAGCCCGCCCATTCCCCCCACATCGAGTCACTTGGGCGCCGAATATGGTTCGTATCTTTTTTCGAGCCTGCGGCGAGACAAGACTGCACTGACGTTCGGAAGTCGTTACTGGAAGCCCCCCCATTATCTGCATTCGATCTGTTTTTCTCGGCGCGCTGTCGACCGCGAGGCTTAATCGCTTTCATTTCATCAATAAGAATGAAAGAAGAGATCCTCTCCCCTTTTTTTTCTTTTTATAAGATAACCTCCCTTTTCTCCCTTATCATTGTCAGTGTGTTTTCTCCCGATTCTTAGGGAGTCCAAGAAGGGATTACCTCGAGACAGCTTTTCCCACTTTCCCTTGATTGTATCAGGTTTGTGACCGCTTTCGTTATTTCAAGCTCAGAGAACTCTTTTCGGAAACCCGTCCGCCCCTCATCCTCTTTTCTGAAGCTAGCCGCAGCCCCTACAGCGGTATGAAATATCGACAATGCGACCCCCCCTTTCCCTGAACCAGAGCCACGGGCGGCAACTCTACTGAGAACACTGACTACACCCGTACCAGCCCGGCCACATCTTTTTTGATCGGGTTGACCCACCTCAGCGTTCCCCCCCCGCTTACGAGCAAGTTTCCTTCGGGAAGCCCTGCCCTCTCATTCCAGTCGTTTGAAGGCATCCTCACTTTACCCATTATTCCGTCTTTTCCCCCTTAAGACGATAGTTGGAAAACGTTTGTAGTAATTAAGTCCCCCCCCTATTATCGGTCACTAGTATCTATGGGTTGATCTAGTTTTGCGTCATGAGCCCCCCCCCCCCCTCTCCCCCCCCCCCCCCCCCCCCCCCCCCCCCCCCCCCCCCCCCCCACCCCCCCCCCCCCCCCCCCCCCCCCCCCCCCCCCCCCCCCCTCCCCCCCCCCCCCCCCCTCCCCCCCCCCCCCCCCCCCCCCCCCCCCCCCCCCCCCCCCCCCCCCCCCCCCCCCCCCCCCCCCCCCCCCCCCCCCACCCCCCCCCCCCCCCCCCCCCCCCCCCCCCCCCCCCCCCCCCCCCCCCCCCCCCACCCCCCCCCCCCCCCCCCACCACCCCCCCCCCCCCCCCCCCCCCCCCCCCCCCCCCCCCCCCCCCCCCCCCCCCCCCCCCCCCCTCTACGGGCTTGGAAGCAACCGTCCCAACTCTTCAACACGAGCTTCCCTCCGCCCCCTCTCCCTTTCGGAAACTAGTAGCCCCCTTGCCTCTTTGCAAGGCGTTCCTTTGAGCAGAGCTGGGTATGTCTTGTTGACCTAAAGAAATCTTCTTTCGAAACTGGAAACGGTGAGACCCTTTTCTACGGTGCTGTCCCCCGACTTTTATGAAACTCCCTCAATAAGTCCCTCCCCCCCACCACCTCTTCCGGTCCCATGGTAAGTTTCCATTCCATTGTTGTGAAGGCGTCTATTGCAGAAGTGCTCTCTCCCTCAAGCTCCTTCCTACCCCCACGCTTCCCCCATCTTATTCCGATCTCACAGAAATTCCAAGGAAGAGACTTACCTCCTCTGATGAGCGTTTTGTACTTTCGAAAGGAAGCCCCCCAGACTCCTTGGACATCCCCCTTCCTTTGGACGAAAGAACTATTTCTCCGAAACGACAAGTTCTCCCCGTTCCCGGCTGAGTGCCGCTGATACTTTACTCCATTCCGCCGCCCTCCCCCCAAGTTAAGAGGTGTATCGGATAAGGGGTTTTAACCCTCTCCCGAACGTGAGCTGTTTCTAGTTTTTTCTTCGGTAGTCGGGGATCCAAATTTATTTTCCTTTTTTCCTGAATGTGTTTTTTTCTTTTGAAGTCCCTACCCTTCCCCGAAAGGTCCTCAACCCTTCTCTTCAAGTAAGGACCTAGACGACCGCCCCAGTCCTGAAAAATCCGCCCCGAGCGGCTCTTACGCGATATTCTTTTCTGAAACTCTCCTCCCCCCCCGTTCTTTCATCCTGCGCCATCTCTCCTTCGCCTTTCCTTGATTAAAAAGCCCTTTCACGTCGGTGTTTTAGGCCTTTCGATCTCTCTCTTTCTTACTTTTGGGAGAGATCTTTTTCATTCCTTCACCCACGACGTCTTTTTGGCGGGTTCTCCCATGACCGGGCCATCTATGTGCGACGTTTTTTCATCTTCCGTTCTCCCCGAAGCTAGCTTCAGATCGCGTTCCCATCAGTGTTGCCTGGATTGAGCGGTCGTAGATGTTTTCTTATTTTTTTCCGTGTTCGCACTCTTCTTTGTGTAGACTGTGAATTTAGCCGTCGCCCCGCGACGAACTGCAGATGTACGTTAGTTTCCCCGAAGAACTTAATTCTCCACTCTAGCGCGACCGTGGAGGGAGTTTCCAAGGTTAAAAACGATACTAACCTTTTTCTCTGTAGCGGGAGCCTTGCTACGGGGAGACGTGTCTTCAGGATATAGTTTGACGGCGAGAGCTTTTTTGCTGATCACCCCTGGCTCTCTCCTTCTTTTTTCTTGAACAGTGCTGCTTTCTGCGTTCCCCGATTTTGCCCCCCCCTCAGACAGCTCTATGGAAGTTTTTTCCTTCTTTTTTCCCTTCGTTCGATTCTGCAGAACGATTTTTGACCCTCTTTGCCTTTGCCTTTTTTTCTGGGCTTTAGATCCTAGGTCTACGCGCACCGCCCCGAAGCGCCCCCCACTCCTTCGACCTGACCAGTTTCCCTTGGGGACTGGTTGGTTCATTCTGGCGCCAGATCTTGCAGGCTCCTACTTTTCTTGAATCCCGAGTCTTCAGTCAACCTTCCTTTCGCCGGCCCTAGACAGTTTTTTGCCTCCCCAAAAGAGAGTGACAGACCCAGCGGGCCTTGCACGATTTGCCTTCGCTTTCCCCGTTTCTCTTAGCCGTGGGCTGATATTTGCTTCCTTCGTGTACTCGCGGCAACAGGTTTTTTTTTGCCTCTGTTTGCGAACCTCCCCCTCAGCTTTCAGTGAGGACCCATCACGACCCCGACCTCGTTCCATTCTATTCTGGCCAGGATGCGCGGGTTTTTCCTTAAGAGCGCAAACACGTTTTCCGCTCGCATTTCTGCCACGCTACTTTTGAATGCAGCTCTCCGATGCTGAACCCCCCGTCACGACTCCTCCGCGTCGTCCGAACTTTAAGCCACTTTTCTTTCACGACCAAGAGGTTTTACCTGTTGAAAAGAGTCTTGGGGGATAGAACCTGGAATTCCACCCCTAAGTCTTTTTTTCTCTTCTTGATGTGCTGTGGCCCTTATTCTTAGCTAGTGGTTTTACTTCTCTTTCTCGGGGAAGTTTTTTGGTTGGAGGCCTTTTCTCCTTCTTCATCTGTCTCCCCCCCGTCTTCCATGTGGAGAGCCCTCCAACCATCTGCGTTGCGGGAAGTGTGCAGTCCTTCTTTCTTTAGCTATTCATCGGAACTGGCACGGCTCGTGGTAATCCCGTCAAGACCTTCTGCTTTGGTTTTCGCGGTTTGCTCGAGTTGCAGTTTTTCCCCCGCCCTGTTTATCCACGGGCCAGTCTTTTGGCCCCAACTGAATCGAGGAAGTTCTTTTTCGGGAGATTTTCTATCCCCTGAAAACCTACGATTCGGATAAGCGGGATCTGGGATTTCGACCGGCGATTGTATACTGCTAAGAGTTTCTCCTTCGAAGGCAAGAAGGGAGACACCCTTTCAGGTCCCTCTGGGTCGCACACCCCCTGATCTGCCTATTCTCAAAGGTGCCCTCCTTTTTGAGATGCCGGGTTCCCCCAGAGTTATCTTTAAGTCCTTCTCAACCTACGGTCGCCGATCTGGAGGGGGTTTTTGTTTTTGGTGGCTTTACAGCACTCCCCCCCTCGCCATCGTAATCTCCACCATCGCCCATCACCCCCCTTTTCCCTTTCTCCTAGCTAGTGAGCCCCCACAGGAGGAGGCTCTTTGTGTTAAGGGAATGATTACGAATCGGCACGGGCTTCTCCTTGATTTTCGATCGTCCCCCACCTCCCCTCTCTGAAAACGAGCCCCGACTCTTCTTTCGAGATGGGGGCCTTGATTTGCTCTTTTAGAAGGACGGGGCCTTTGTATCCCGATTCAACCTGATTTTCCTCTCAAGGCGAGGCTGCTCCCCTTCCCCACTTTTTTCGGAGCGAAATTTTGCTCTTTGATGTCGAGTTTTTGCCGCGCTCTTCGCCGTAGGTTGACTGTCGTAGGGGTCTTTTTCCAGTTGTGGTCCTGGTCAGGGAAGAGATCTTAGCGGGCCGCCGCTTCGACATTTCCTTTCCCTTCGTTAGCGCCGCCGCCCCAACCCCTATGTGAGTTTTTCCTCTTCCTTTGCTTTGAAGTAGATGATGCTGCTCCCACGCGACTTACAAGCCGGCACTGCCGAATGGATGGCTACTTCCCTCAGACATTTCGTTCTCTTGGAAAAAGGTCCTTTCTTTCGAGGTGCACCACGCCAAATGGGTTTCAGAGATTACAAGTATAAGGTGAACGTTCTTTCCCTTCTGGCAGCCGTGGTCTCTTTTTTTTCTTGTATTTCCCCAGCACGCACCCTCCATGGACTTAGGTAATCATTGCTTGCTGCTGTCCCAATTCCCTGACCTCGGGGTCTTACTTTTTTTCGTACTCGGCATGCCCCCTTTCCCCCCTTTACAGCAACCATCTCGTTTGCTGCTGCAGAAGTACACGATCTGTCATCGCGCTCTCGTTCTTTTTTCTTCCAGTCTGCGGCTGCACCTTTTTAAGTATGAGTTCCCCCTGCCTACCCCGGGCGCTTTAGTCTACTCGATCACGTGCCAGCCCTATTTTTTTTGCCCACGGAGGATACTTTCATATTCTCACTGGACGAAAACTTTTACCCTACGCTCTACCGATGCCCTCACCCCCCCCCCATGAGATCCCTTTTCCTATCCGTTGTTGTTGTTGATTTCGTCTTTCTGGCATCGATCTTTTTTCCTTTGTCGCCGCAATCCCCTGCTACGCTCCCGATCCGGTTTAACCCCCAGGCTCTGGCAACTTTAATATTTCTCATACTCCGAGCCGAGCAGGGGTCCAGTCCAGTCCCTCTTTGGGTGCAGCCCCAGTTACTTTTTACTACCAACGTCATATCGCGATAACTCTATTTTTTTCTCCTCGAGAGTTGCCTCTTAACTGTGCATTTCCGCCTTCCCAGAAGCCTTGACGAGCAGCGGTCATTTCTCTCGAGCCGTAAACCTCAGGCAACAGTCCGCTTTGGAACTGGGGGGTTATTTTCTGAGTGTGGCTCCTGACCCACTTTTCACCCCCCCCCGCGGACATTTGAATTGATCCTACATTCTTTTTTTCCCTTCCCGTTGGCACGAGCACTCTTTCTTTTCCTGACTCTTTTTTTTCCCTTCGAGCATAAGCTCCGGACCGTTGCTTTTCGCTGGGTTTGCTCAGCATAGCCACGACTTTCGAAATTTTCTAACCCGCCTCCCCCTTCTTTTTTAGGGGCGCTGCAGGTCCCCTTTCTTTCCCAGCGAAAGATCTTCCTCAGGCCCGGCTACTCCTCGCGCCTTCTGTCAGGCGAGATTTGCACCCCCTCCCCATGACACAGGTCACTCCCCCCCCCCTTCTCAAAACTCTTTTTATAAAACGCGGCTCGACTCCGTCGCGCCACCCATTTTTGGGGCTGACTTTTCCGACATTCCTTTTGACTTAAGCCCAAGCGACAACTTTTTTGCCAGAAACCGCACCCGCCGGGCGCCTGCTTCCCGGTTCCCGAAGGGGGTGCAGTCTCTCCTATGGGCGCGCGGGCTTTCTCTTGAACAATATCCGTAGAGTAGGAGAGACCGATCCCTATCTTGACCCCCCCCATCCTTTCTTCCCCTAGCGTTCTCCTCCTGATCTGGTGATACATAGATCATGTGACTCGCCGTGACTTGTTTCTCGAAGCCTGATGAACAGGCATTTTTTTCACTTCCCGACCAAGCGAAAGTACCCCCTGACCTCGAGATGTCCTCTTTGAGACGGTACAGCCGAGGACTCGTTTTCTTTTCTCTTTTACCCAGAGAAAGAAGTTTCTTCCGGTCGTGACCTTGAGAGAGATTCCTCCAGTACTTTTTGATTCCGGACGACGGGAGCCCTTCTTTTCCGATCCTTTCCCCCGAGTCAGATGACCATCGACCGGTGCCTTCTTCAGAATTCTGAAAGCCCCGTCTTCAGAGGCGTGGTGTTGCCTGCTTTTTCCCGTCTTTCCGGATCCGAGGGTGTCCACCTCGTCAGAGAGTGTCCATTCTGAGGACACTGGAGCGGCCCCTCGCCCTGACTGCAACAGGGTCGGACAGGACCACTCGCACCCGCCACGAAAAGAAGGAGGGTCCTGCCCGACGTGCCATTCCCTTTCCATTTTCCTCCTCCCTAACTCACCCAACTCCCTACGCAAAGGTGTACGCTAGCAACTTTAAGAGATGAGTCACCTTCCTCCCAACTGCACCCTGGGGGAGACGCTCGCTCCCCTGCAAAGGCGCGTGACCATTCCTCCTGTCGTCCCACCCCCGACTCCCTTTACCCCGTACCGGCCTCCCCCCCCTCCCTGCCCAAGATCGCCCCCCAAATAACCCCCCCTCCATTCAAGGCCGGCCCCCACCCCCCCTCCCTTCTTTGAATTTGCTCTCTGCCCCCCCGAAGAGTCAACTGTAGTGGCTTGTTACTTAGTGCTAGTTCCTTCTCTCCCCTCGATTTCGTTCTTTTTATAGAGCGCATCAAGTCCTCGCAACCTGCGTAGCTTTTCGCGACCGCCGTTTTCTGGTGGACACGTGAATGAATTCCCCCTTCCTGAATCAGGCCTCATCGATTTTCTTGTTGCAAGTCTGCGGCTTTTGTAACTGAGCGGCGTTTTTTCTTTCGCAACCTCCCCCTTCCCCACCCCCTTTCCGATGTACACGAGAGGTCCTACTCTCCCTCCCAGGCGGACAACTCCTCCTTGTAATGCGCCCTTCGTGCAAGTGTTTGCAGCTACTTCTTTTCCCTTTTGAGGTCGTAGTGCTCGAGGACCTTTCGCCCCCGCCCGCAATTTCCCTCCGGACCCTTTTTTCTAGAAAGTAAGCGGCTTTTCTCTCACAGATTTCACGCCCGCGCGCTGCTAAGTCTTCGCCACACCCCAAAGATTCGGCAACTGGTCAGTCCCCTTTTTGTGAATCCTCACGTCACTGCGACGCCACGATACGCCGAAGTCCGCCGCTGCCATCTGATTTCTTTCCAGACAGAACCTCTTGCACTTTAAGATTAATTCCACACGATCCTGATGGTCTTCTTTTTCATGTCCTGGCCTTAAGGCATTTTCCCCGAACCTCGACGAGGCCGACCTTTTTCTATAAGGCGCTTAGAAAAACGAAACCTGCCCTGGTAACCTCTAGCAGGATGCAAGAGAGACAATCCTCCAGAAATGAGACCGAGCCCTTCCAGAAAAGAAGGTGTGGGCGAGAACTCCCCCAGGGGGGAACTATCAGACGACCCTTTCCAACACAACCCTTTGAGATATTTTGGAATAGCCAGGGTTTTTTTATTTTCGTGGGAATACCCATTGCCACAGAGGCCTCCCCTCTCGGTTTCTCCGCCCTCCCAATCTCAAGTCCAGACTTTCCTTTGACGAAACCCTCTAGATCCCTCAGGCCCAATAGAAGTCAAGTCTCAGCCCTGCACTCGCACCGAGCGCTTTCTCCTTAGTAGCGACTCCGCTCACGGATCCCTCCTACCGGTCTCTTACTTTTCAAAACTGTTCTCCCCTTTCTTTGTGATGGCAAACCCTTACCTTTCCCATCAGGTTGTGTGAGATCAGCTTCATTTTTCCCCCTAGATGCTAATCCCCCGGGGTCGCAATGACCGGAATACACCGTGAGCCGGGCCTCCCTCAGAGAGAGGTGATTTAGGCCTCTCTTTTTCGAGACCAGGGTATATTTGGCGGCGCCTAGCAGGGGGGGTGCTGTTTTGGTTTCTTCAGGTAATTCGGTTTATCTTGAATGGGATCCCCATTAGAAAGACTTCTTTTCTCTATGTCATGATTGATTTCGGATGGACAAATCCTTCCCATCAGGCGAGCAACTCTCTACGAAGCTCCAGTGTAGTAGGGAGTTTTTAATCCTCCCTTATATAGAAACCCCCCCAGGTAGGTTTTCCTAGCCCTCCCCAGGGGAGTATCCCTCCCCGATCAAGCGCTTGACGCCGCACGATTCTTGGCTCAGGGTAGCATGTCGAGTCCTAGTATAGGGTCTCACAGGATAGTTCTCTTCTGCCTGGGCCCCCCCAGGAGAGGTTCCCCCCTAAAGTCTTTTCTCTTTCGCCGAAGTCCCCCTCATCTATCCATGCATTGGAATTTTCTCCAGCACGGGCATTTCACCCGTTCTTTCGATTTCGTCAATGACCATGACTGGGGAAGTGCTTATGTTCGCTTGTTACGAGCACGCCGTTGAACCTCGCTGCACCACTCCGACTCCCCCCTGGCTTTTGCTTGGGGTGTGATTTTGGACTCTGATAAAGCGCCCCGTTTCCGAGGAGCTTGACAGCCCCAGTGAATCTTTTCTACTCAATCCCTTTTCTCGGCACTCGGCTTTTTCACAGCCCTTCCGCGCTCCCCCCCCCAGGCGCGGCTGCCGGCTTCATAGGACAACGACGCCTTCCTCATTAGGGCTATCTATGTTCATCCCTAGCGGATACTCGCTTCCCCCCCTGGTTTGAAGCTTTTTCTGATAAACCAGCCCGCGCCCCTTGGGCGCTCCCCCAGTGTCGGAGACCTCTTCTTTTCAACTAGTCAATAAGCATACTCCTTATTTTCAAGGCTGTTCAAGAGGTTTCTTCCTTTCATACAGAAAAAACCCTGGCCACTTTCGAGAGGTTCTCCAGACGCCTCACTTTTCGCTATGCCCATTGTATCGCTGCTCGACGGAATGATCCATAGATTTCCTTCACAGCCACTTCCTTAACGACCCACAAGGTTGAAAGCGGTCTTTTCTCTGATTTTCACATGGAATTCCCGCTTTTTTGTGGCCGCGGTTTTTCGTCTTTCTTAGTCTTTTCCTTTTTAGGAGCGGTTCTCGATTTTTATGATTTCTTTCGCGGTTGTGTCGCAGGCGTCTCTTTTTCGAAAGGTCCCCGCTTTCCGTTCATGGCCTGCTGATTCCTTACGGCGGTTTAGGGTGTTTCCCCCCGTGCCTTTCTCGTTTGTCCTGGAGGTTGGTTTCCTTTCTCTCTGAAGGCGTGGTCTTCCTGCTTGCTCGATTCCGAAGTCTTGATTCGAGCCTACGGCCCCTCCTTTCCCAACCATGCGCATCGAGCTTTTCGTGGAGAGTTTCCTGCAAACAAAATTTCCATATGATATAGTTCAGCCTGGTAGTGAAGAAGAACCCTTATCTTCTCCTTTTTAGTCGCGCGCCGGTCCCATACTTTGAGACACGCCATAAAGTAGGGGGACGTTCTCCCCCCTTCTTTCAGCAACACAGAATGTCTCTGTTTTTCCCTGGTAGCCGCAGGGAGCTCCCCCCTAGTTTATAATTATCATCTCACCCTCCCTTTAGTAGCTCTGGTTTTTTTTCTTTGGTGGGGTCTTCCTCTGGTTTGCTGGGCGTTCCCCTCGATGGTTTCAAGCTTCTGATGGCCGTACCTTCACGGCTCTGATCTGATCCCCTATTTTCTCCCAAAAAATGCTCTTTCTTGAGACGATATCAGTGCAATGAGTCCGCTGTTCAGCTCCCTGCATCTCCTCCTCCTCCCTTTCCCTGACTATGTAGAGATTTCCTTCATTTCCCCCTCCCCGACGCGCGGCCAATGAGAGAAGAGAATAGCGATTTGGCTTTTCCTTTCGAGTCGGAAGAAAGTCTGAGGGTTTTTAGCTGGTGGCTTTTGCTAAACTGGATCTTTTTTAAGTAATTCACGTTTCATCACCCTCGTGGTGGGCGCGACGGTTGCTATGTTGGCTTTGATAGTTGGATAGCGGGTTACCCTTTCTCTGTTGGAGGTTTGGCATCCGCAGGGCTTTAGAGATGGACTTAGCGTTCCTGCCGCCGGATCTAAGTAGGTTTCACGTTCGAGTTCCCACCCTTTAATGAAGGTAGTCTGATACTCCCCTTGATTCTTTGCTGCTGAGGATAAAGCACCACACAGTTTCACCTACTTGTCCTTATGCAGACGACATTTTTCCCTTTTCAGAAAATTTCCTCAGTCCCCTTGAGGATTTTTCAAGACAGTGAGGAGTCATTAACGGAATCCCGCCCTTCCCCCAACGACCTCCTACCGCCTATGTCCCCCGGGAACTCCCCGGGTCGGCCGACCCTTGGGGCTGTCCCGTTCTCCGATCAGAGAGATCCCTTACCACGCTATCGAGACTTCTTTTTACGCACTCTTAGGATGACTGAAAGACTCTCACCCTATTAGCTCATGGATCCCTCTCTCGGCTCTTCGAGTGCCCTCCATAATTCAGCTTCCGGGGTTCACTAATCTCCCTGGCAACAGTCCAAAGGTCCATGATCTTAGGAAAACAACCATTATTAGGTAAGCCGTCGAAAACATACCCTTTGTATTTTAGTATCTGCGCTGTCACTGCCTACGTTTTTTTTTGCAAGAACTTGGCATTCTCGAGTTTCGAACTTGTGTAGCTCACTCCTTGGCTCATCTGCTCCCCTTTCCCCGATACTGGGGATGTGCCCCCTATCATCCATCCCCCCCTCGCGTCTCCGCACCTTCCACTTGATCGATGTCTTTTTTCC
>Ga0179593_1565749_pt1 | contig 18101 bp, 16 predicted proteins | sample CZODoug2_1_08_16_FD_185931 | JGI IMG/M metagenome (GOLD analysis project Ga0179593, IMG submission 185931) | Vadose zone soil fungal communities from Angelo Coast Range Reserve, California, USA - CZODoug2_1_08_16fungal (PacBio error correction) | ecosystem: Environmental > Terrestrial > Soil >... | reverse complement strand
CGGACCTCCACCCCGGACTATTCTGGTTAGAAAGTGAAGAAGAAAGAAGGATTACACTTTCTTTTTTTTCCTCCTCCTTCCCTCCACCCAAGTTCTCCCCAGACCCTGTCTAATGATTAATGCGTAAGACTGTTAAGTGTATAACAGAAGGGCTTATCGTGGTCCCCCTTCTTTTCTCCATTTCCCTCCCAAAGAGTCCATGGCCTTCTTCGGCGGAGGGCAGATAGAGAAATATAATAAATGGAGATTATTTATAAAGCGCCCTTTTTTTCCCCCTTCTCCCCCCCTTCCCTTCCCTCCGAGTCTCACTACCCCTTTCATCGCGGGCATATAAACGACAAAATGTTAATTTAAAGATATAGAGGCGCTGCCAGTCTCCTTTTTCCTTTCTGCCCCTCACTCTATCGGAAGAGGCGAAAGAAATGAAGAAGAGAGCCGACAGGTTCCTTTTCTTTCTTCCCCCCTTCAACTTCCTCCTTCCGATAGTTCTTCCCCCTCCTAACTCTGGCGCGCGATAAAGGATAAGAGATTAGTAGAGCACATGCGGAAAGCTTCTTCTTTTTTTCCTCTCTCCCTCTCTCTCTCTCTTTTTCTCCTCTCCCTGGCTTCACGATGATGCAGTGAAAGAAGAAAGTATGATTGGTAGAAATACGGGACTACCTCGGTTCGAGACCACTCCTCTCCTCCCCCCTCCCTTTCTCTTTTGAGGCGTCTTCTCTTTTCCCCCGGCATTCCTTTTAACTGGATTGGACTGACGACAGTAGAAAATATAGATATGGAAAAAAGAGGAGGGATTCCTGGGCGTCCTTGAAGTATTGCCTTTTCTCCTCCTTTTCTCCTTTCTTCAATCTTTTTCTCCTCCTATTCTTAGGAGTTTTCCTCTTCTATCTCCATCACATGAGGGGTTTGAAGATAAGAAACCTCAATTTTCTTTTATTACTCCCTTCTTTTTTTTTCCTCCCCTTTCCTTTCTCCTTCTCACTTTTTCTATTCCGGTTAGTCATTCTTTATCATGCGAGAGAAAATGCTAGGTAGAGAATATATATATTTAATAATAATCAGTTGTTGGTGTGGAGAGATGATCGACGAGCATGGATCGCTCACTCTTTTTCTTCCCCCCCCCCCCCTGTCGCCGCTCCCTCCCCTCCGAGTCGGAGCCGCAAATCGAGATATCGAATTGAGGGTGGATGATAGTAAAAAGAATGGGATGCGATAGAAGCGGCCCATCGCCTCCTCTTTTTCTTTCTCTCTTTCCTTTTCCCTTCCTTTTCTTCTGCCAGTCCCTTACTTTTTAAGTTCCTCCCAGTCTCCCCCTCTGTTGACAGAGCGATATTGTAGAGATGGGAGGAAGAAAAAATTCCCATTCCACCCGATCTCTTCTTTTTCCTTTTCCCCCCATTCCTCCTTTTCCTTCCTCTTTTCGCTTCTTTCTCTACGCGGTAGGCAAGTAGTTCGAAAAATAAATAACTTGATAACGGTAACGCAGCGTGAGCCGGCGTTTTCTCCCCCCTCCTTCCCTCCTTTTCTCCTTCGGGCCTTTCTTCGAGTCCAGGTGGAAGGATCGGCGCCGGCTCTTCTCCTTTTCTCCCTTCCTATCCTTTTCCTTCGCTCCGATTTCTAGGCGTTTCTTTTGACGCCATCATGCCGGTACAGGATAAATGTGAATCAGGGGGACAACCGCTTCGGCGATCGTCTTCCTCCCCCTTTTTTCCCCTCCTCCCTCCCCCTCATGTCTATCTCTTAGCGCTCCTGCTGTCAATCGCCTCCGAGATCGAGGATGAAAATGGTAGGGATATGCCTTCGCTCCTTCGTTCCGCGATTAGAGAAATTAATAATATAGAGAAACGGAGCGCTTGAGACCCTCCCCCTCTTTTTCTCTCCCTTTCCTTCCGCCGTCCTCCGTCATAGACATCTTCTATTTGTGCGATTTAAAATATCAGAGAACTCGTGAACGTTTTCTTCTCATTCCATCTCCTCTTTCTCTGACCGTCTGTACCGCATGAAAATACTTAAGAGGGTAGTAGGAGAAATTGGTGATGGCCGGTGAAACCACTTTTTTTTTTCCCCCTTTTTTTTTTACGTTCTCTTTGGACCTCTCTTTACTCCTGTTTCGCCGACGAGGTTATAGAAAAAGAAATGGGATGGAAGAGCGCCTCTCAGGCGCGAGCCCTTTTTTCCCCTTTCCCCCCTCCCTCCCGTTCCGCTTCCTTTTTTCTGTCGCGTTGCGTGTGAACCTATCGAGGAGAGAGACAGAGAGATGGAGGAGTAGGAATAGCGAATCGGTGTTCTTCCTCCCTTTTTCTTTTTCTCCCTTCACTGCTCTCCCCCCAGCTCCTCTTCTTTGAGCTCCTGCGACTAGAAGAGATGTGGAGCTGGGGGAGAGATAGAGAGCTGAGGCGATCGGCTCGTCCTTTCTTTTCTTCATCTGAGATCACACTGCGATGGCGATAGAGGGCAAGCAGATAGAGAGAAGGGAGGGATGAGAGGAAGAAAGGTCGGAAAGATCTGTGTTTCTTTTCTTTTCTCTCCTTTGCTCTGGGGAAGAACCATTGGAACTTTTTTTTTTGGGGCTTTTCTCCTTTCTTGTGTTTTTTCTCCCCCTTCCCCCTTTCTTAAGGTTCCTCTTAGCTCCTGGTCTTGTCCAGTACTGCGAAGAAGTGATTGGGAGAAGAATGACAAAAACGTAACAAAGCAGTGATTCGAACCCTTTCTTTTTTTTTTTTTCTTTTTTTCTCTACCCATCACGGAATTTTGTCCCTCCTTTTGTGCCTGCGCGGAGAACGAACGAAAAAGAAACAGAAAAATAAACTAGCCCATACCCCCCGCTTTTTTTTTTCTTTTCCCCTCCTCTCCTCTCCCTATCTCTATCTCTCCCCCTTCTTCAGTCCTCTCTTTCCCCCTAGCTCCTTGAGAAAGACCGCAGAAGAATGAGAATTGTTGAGAGGGGAAGGGAGAGGTGACCCCGATGCCTTTCTTTTTCTTCCTTCCCGCCTTTTTTTCTTATTTCTTTTCTCGATCCCCTGCATGAAATAAGCGCATCGATGCCGAAATAGAGAGCAGAAGAGAGGCGACGTGGCGGGTCGCATTTTCCCCCTTTTTTCCTTTTCCTTTTTCTTTTTTTCTCTTCCTTTCCTTTCTCTTAAGAGGATCAGAATGGAGGAAATATGAAAACCGGGGGCAATTTTCACTCTTCTTTTCTTTCTCTTTTTCCTTCCCTCCATTCTCATTCATCGGACAAAACGCAAGAAATGAAGGGACAGAGCACCTGGTTTTCCGTCCTTCCCCCTCCTCATTTAAGGTACTTGAGACCCCTCCCAGAGCAGCGCAGGATTAGGGATGAGATAATCGATTCCTTTTCTCTCTCCCCTCTTTCTGTGTGAAAACAGGCGGTAGGAGCGGAAGGCGTAGGATAGATGCGATCTATTTTCCTTTTTTTTCTTTTTCTTTCTTTTCCCCCCCCTCTCCACACTGTCTGCGGCGGGATTTAAAGGAAGGACGGGGGACGACGGCCTCGACTCCCCTTCCCCCTCCCTTTCTCTTCCTTTTCTTTGGAAACCTTCGGGGTTGTAGGGGCGAGGGTAGGGTTAGGGGTATTGGAGGGAGTTATAGATGCAGCGAAACCTTTCTTCCCCCTCTCTCCTCTCCTCCCCTCCTCTCCTTGGTTCTCTTCTCTTTCCTTTGTTGCATTTCTTCGCACAATAGTGTGGAAACGGCGTCCAGTTATGGAAAAGAAAGGATATATTCGACATTCTGAACAAAGCTCCCTTCTCCCTTTTTCCCTCCATCTTCCCATCGCCTCTTCCTAAAGTCGAGGAAGAGAAAAAAAAAGATTATTGAAGAAAGGGAGTACTCTATAACCGATTTTTTTTTTCTTCCTCTCCCCCCCTTTTCCTCCATCTTCGATCCTTTTCTGTATGAAGGAACATACGGATATTGAGAGGAGAAAGGAGAGACGATCTCCCCCTTTTCGGTCTATTCCCATTATCTTCACGAGAGGCGGATAGCGAATCTATCGCGTACTTTTTCCCTTCCTCTTCCCTTCCTCTTCTTATCTCTCTTTTCCTCGAAAGGCGCCGGTAAGAACATCTATTCGCTATTCGCTCCTCGCCTATTTCGCATCTCTTCCTTCCCTTTTTTCTTCTCTAAGGTTTTTATATTTTTCTGGTTTGTTGAAGTTAGAATCAGGCTTTTTTTCCCCTTTTCTTTCTCCTTCTTCTTCCCTAGTTCTATTGCACAGCAAGTTTAGTTGGTAGCCTCCCCCTTTTTTTTCCCCCCCTCTGTTTCCTTCTCCCTTTTTGCGGTTTTCTCCCTGTGAAGAGAACGACGGATACCTTTCTCCCTCTCTGTCTCCTTTTTTTTCCATAACCCCTTTCCTCCTACGAACAGCTGAAGGATTTAATTGAAGGTAAGGACTGTTCAGTTGTCTCCCTTCCCCCCTCCTTTTTTTCCCGCCCCATCCCCGTCGGTTTCGTCTGACTAGTTTTAAATCGCAAAAAAAGAGAAAAGCTGGTAGAGGAAGGCGGCGGAGTTCTTTTCTCTTTTTTCCCTACTCTTTCTCAAGCTCTTTGCTCGAGGATGATGAACGTGAGGATATACGAGCAAAGAGACCCTCTCCCCCCCCCCTCTTTCTTCTCTTTGCCGCAGGGCGCGAAGGATAGAATCCGCATGCTTGCTTTGATTTGTAGAGAAGAACGCGCTCTTCTCTTCTCCCCTTTTTCCCCCTTCCAATTGTACCTGGTTACCTGCATGGATGGCGCCCAACCGGAAAGAAGCAGAGATCAGCGGATTCGACTTTTTCTTTTTTTTTCTCTTTTCCTCACCTTCTTGAAACTCCTCGTCTTCCAAAGACCGCGCTCCGGCGAATTCTCCTCTTAATAGCGAAAGAGATCGCGATATGGGGAGAGAGGTGAAGAAAGCAGGAGTCACGCTCAGTGTACCTGCTCACTTTTCTCCCTCTTTTTTCCTTTTTTTTGACGCAATTTCCCTTTTTGGAGGATGCTCGATGGTGATACGCAAGTACAGGAAGATAGGGGGGAATGGATTTGGATGACGCCCAGCTCGACAATTTCTCGCTTCTTGCCTTTTCTCTTTCTTTCTTCTTTCCCTTTTCTTTGCACATTGAAGTCTCAGGGCGGACCGCGAGAAGAAGTGGAGCCCGGGCAGGGGCAATCTTTCTCCCCTTTTTTCCCTTGTTTCCCCTATCAGCCACCTCAATCTTTCCCTAGTTGTCTTCCGTCCATACTTTCGTGTCGGTCGAAGGCGCAAGTTTATATTGCAAAGTGGAGCGGAGAGATGCAGGAGAGAATGAGAGAGAAATTGGATCGTCGCGCATCTCTCTTTTTCCCTTTTTTTTTTTCTCCTCCTTTCTTATGAAACGTTCTCCCCTCCCACGGCCTCGGTATGAGCCGCAAATAGAGATTCTAAAGACTTGAGGGGGATGCATAGTGAAAACCTCATGTGATGCATAGAATCTTCCCCCTTCTTCCCCCTTTCTCCTCTTTTCCTTCATTTTCCAGCGAGGCGAATACTTAAAGGCCGAAAAGGAGTACCCCCTGTTTGCCAGGCGCTCTTTCCTTCTCCTTTCCTTTCTCCCCCCCCATTCTTCTCCTCACCCTCATTCCCTCAAACCATTTTCCCGACGCTTACTTAAGTGATTAGCGTTGTATAGAAGAGGTAGGAAAGTAGTTAGACCAATAATACTTGCTCCTTTCCCCTTTCTTTTTCTCCTCTCTTCTCCCTCTAATGCTGAGAATGCTCCTTTCTTTCCCGGTGTCATGCTCGTCGGCCGGCTTTCAGAATGGACGAAAGAAAGATAGGATCTTGAGCGCTCGCCTCTTTCTTTTGCTCCCCCCCCCCTCTTCCTTCCATATACCATTCTTACCCTTTTCAATGCCGGCGTCTCGTTAGGCACGTCGGGCGAATCGGCCGAGAGAGTGATGATAGAAACCGAAAGCATGCGGACGATCCTGGCCCTCCTTCTTCCTATCGGTATGGACCCTCTAGAACTCGCTTACGTCGGTAGAGAGCGGGCGAGGTGAAGAGATCTAGCTCCACGTTCATCATCTCGAGCCCGGCTCTTTTTTTTCTTTTTCCCCTTCGCTCTCCCTTGCCCGCTCCTTTTTCATTCTCACCAGCTTCTCTTTTTGCGATTTCACATAGTAGACGAAATCGGGCACTTTTTCTTTCTCCTTTCCCTCCCTTCCTTCTTGTCTAACTTTCCCTGCTACGGAATGAAATGCCTTCAAGAGGGTAGTAGGAGACATGTGGTGATGGCCGGGAAAATTTCTCCCCCCTTTTTTCTTTTCTCTTCCCTTTCCGACCTTCTCCTGATGACGCCAGTTGCCGAAGAAGAGAGTTATAGACACACGAACTGCTGAGCCTTCCTTCTTCTTCCCTTCTTTTTCCCGCCTTCTTCGAACTAACACGACTTCAAAGGAAGGTGAGGAAGGATTGAGAGTGGGGCGTTAACGCCTTTCCTTCTTCCTTCTTCTCCTTTTTGTTCGTACCGGCTTCTATTTCCCCCTACGCGCTAATAACTATTCGCTATCGGGAAGTTAAGTAACAGTAGCGATAGATGCGCTCGCGCCCTTTTTTTTTTTCCTTTTCTCCCCCCCCTCTGCTTGATTTCCCCTAAGCCGCGTTTCCTCCTCAATCGCCGTAGGTGCCGTCATAAAGAGGGCACGGAGAGCAGAGTCGATCTTGTCGATTAACTTGCTCTTTTGCTTCTCTTCCCTCCTCGCCCGTCGCCGGAGGACGCAAGGTAGGAAAGATCGGGTGGTTCTCGTTCCCTTTTTCTTTTTTCCTTTCCCCTGAGAGCAGCTTTTTTTTTTAAGACTCCCGCTGGCTGCTCGCCCATGAAAGATATTGTAAGGAAGTAGATAGTAAGGTAGTGTCAAGTAATGAGAAGAGTTCTGTGGAAGACACTTTCACTCCCTTTTTCTATCTTTTCCTTTTTTTCTTTTTGATATGACAATAATTTTTGATGTTGGCCAGAACCGGTGTTTGAGATGAAGAGGAAAGAAAGACAAGACCCCTCACCTTTCCCCCTTTTCTCTTTTCTTCTTTCTCTTCCCTACGACCTACTCTCTCTCCGGTCTTCGCTGCAGTCGTCAACGAGATTCATTGAGCAAGAAAGAAGAAGAATGAGAGATGTTGAGAGTGGACTGGGAGAGTCGTGCCCCTCTTTTTTCTTTTTCCCCTTCCCTCCTCTTCCCGCTGTTTTCCGGGATTGTCCCTCCCTAGCACTGTCAATGCAATCAGAGCATCGATGCGCGATCGAGCGCAGCCCGAGCGGCGCGCTGTTCTGCTCTTTTTCCTTTCTTTCCTTTTCGGCCCTTTTTCCGAGGCCTTTCTGTGCGTTTGTCCAGGATGCGCATGGAGGTACTATGAAAAAGGGGGCAATGAAGCTATCTCTTTTCCTCTCCTCCTTTTCTTTCCTCCTTTTTTTCCCCCCTATTGACATCCCTTTCTCCTCTTACCAACCGCCAGCCCTGCCGTCGGCAAGCGAAAAGGAACTACAGGCGCGCTTCTTCCCCTCTCCCCGACCATCTCTTAGGGCTTTCTCTCTATCTTCGGCATCGATGGCGAGTGATTGAATGGAAAGGGGGATACGAGGGAACAGGACCGAGCTGCTTCCTTTTTTTCTTCTCTCTCCCTTAGAGAACGATCGGCTGCTCGGGGGCCGATATAAAAGGAAAAGAGAAAAAAAGATAAAGGAGCGGCGGGGCTTCTCCCTTCCTTCTTTTTCTTTCTTCCTCTCCCTTTCGCGGTAGAGACGGCCATCTCAAAGTTGTCGGCCGGAAAGGGGGAAAAGGCGGGGGGGTAGGGGCGAGCTTTTCTTTTTCTTTGGTCTTGGCGGCGTGCTTCGCTGCAGCGCAAAAACAGGTGAGTGAAACAAGTCAGTGATTGTCGATCACCGCAAGCCCCTTCTTTTTTTCTTTTTTTTCAATTCTTCAAAAAGACCCCGTCCCTGTCGCAGTACTGGACAAAGACAAGATCTATCGACCCTTCTGCAAAGAGCCTTTCATGGGCGAGCGCCAGCGGTGTCCTCTTTTTTCCTTCCTCCCTCTTTTGGCCCCCCGGCCGATGAACGAGAAACAACACAGAGATTTAAGAACGGGACGGTCCTCCGATCCTTTTTTTTTCTCTGGCCCTTCGCCTCCTCGTGATCGACAAGAGTAGATCTTTCTTCTCTCTACTTCTCTCCCGATCCAAAGCGTCTCGAGGCGCGCAACATCGCCAACATTCCTCGGTCGTCTTTTTTTTTTTCCCCCCGCGGTCGCGCGCGCCAATCGAGCGCGAACCGATCTCTCGATCCAGATTTTAGCATAGTTGTAGAGAGTAGGGAAAGAGCGAATTTCCCTTCCTCGCTACTCCTCTCATCTTTGTCTTCTCTCAGCGATAGGTTCAGCAAAAGAGAAAGACTGGCCTCCTCTTTTCTCTCCGGTGCTTTTTTCGAAGCGTCTTAAACATCGAAGGGATGGGGACGGAATCTCGGCGTTCCTTTTTTTCTTTTTCCTCCCCTTTTTTCTTTTCGCTACCCCTTTCCGGCCGGCAAAGGCGCATCGAGGGCCGGGGAGGTAGACCGTGCCGCGCCTTCTTTTTCCCCCTTTTTTTTTCGGCCATTTTCCCTTTTTCACTCCCCCCCTTTTCGCCTAGACCCGCTGAAGGATTTCAGGCGTCAGAATGTTAGGTCTAAAAGAAGGACGCATGATGTGACCCTCTCCCTCTCCCCCCCTCTTCCGTTTCCTTCCCCTCCTTGGGGGCGGCGGGCCGGGCAGAACGAGCAATCTATCATGGCTCTCTTTTTTTTTTTCTTTTTCCCTCGGTACCAAGAGAAAGAGATCCTTCTTACGCAGGGAATATAAAGAAAAGGGGGAAGAGTAAAGATAGGAGTTTTTCTTCGATCCGTTGCTTGCGGGGGTTCCTCTCCCCTTTTTCTCCCTTCTCCGTCTCTCAGACTATCTCCCGATCAGTGGTACCCCGGATTCCAAATGGTATAATGGAAAGGAAGGCATGATTTTCCTCTTTCTTTTTTCCCTCTCTCTCAGTTCCGCACGAAACTCTTTTTAGCGCGATCAAGGATCCTCTTTTTCTTTTTCCTCCCCCTTCGCCGTCCTTCCCCCCCGACGCGAGAAAAGGCAGAATTATACGCTTTCATCGCTAACTTTTCTTTCTTTTCCTCCCCGCTTCATTCCTCTGATTTACCGGAGCAAGTATTTATGGAGAAACGAAGGGACACTACCGCGTCGAGACCATCTTTTTCCTTCTCCTCTTCCCTTTTTCTCTCTCCCTCTTTGGATACATCCTTACCTTCGTGAGAACGGATTTGTCTGGCCGCCCAGCTCGACCATATCGACTACTGGAAAAAAGAGGGGACCTGGGCGGCCTTCCTCTTCCCCCTTTTCTCTCCTTTCTCCCGTTTATTTCAATTCTCTAGTTTTGTTTAATCTCTGGGCGATCTATCGAATAAAATGCGGGTGAGATAAGCAAAAAAAGTCTGAGGAATCTCGAGTTGCGTCGCTTTTTTTTTTTTTTCTTCTCTCTCGCTCTCCTTCTTCGTCGAGCATCCTTCCCCTCTCTTTTTTTTTTTTTAGAGAGATGCTCGAAGAGAATGGGATCGCGACTTTCTTCCTTCCCCCTTTCTCCCTTCGACCGCCAGCCGCGTCTGCTCCTGACAACTAGAGATTATAAGAATTGAGGTGGCTGATGTCCCCTCCTTTTTTTTCCCCCCCTTTTTTCTTCGAGCTTTTCCCTGGCCCGGATAAAAGTATTCAGCGAGGGAATTGGCCCCGGCCCTTCTTCTCTCAGGGACCTTTTTTCCATCGCCATGGATCCCACATATGTTGGAAAGAGAGATATTGCTAGCTGGTCTGCACCCCCCATTCCCTCCTTTCCCCCTTCCCCCCCCCCCCAGTGACGAAATCTTTTTCGCGTTTTCTCGACTCTGTAGGAAGTAGTTAGAAAATAAATAATGGATAAGGTAATGAGCTGACCGCCGGCGGTCTCAACTCTTCTCCCCCCTCTTTCCCCCTTCCTTCCCCTCCCTTCTTTGGAAGGGCAGTCTTCCTCCGTTCTCTCCAAGCTCGGATCCTTGAGAGAGAGAAAGAGTAGGAGCGGAAAGAGATACTATGATCTACTCGGCTGTCCTTCTTTCTCTCTTTCCCCCTTTCCCCTGATAGGTGCGATCGTCTCCCCTTCGACTCCTTCCGAGAGAAGTGATGCTCGACAAGCAAGATTTCTCTTTTTACCCTCGATCTTCCCTGAGTCTTTCTCTTCCGGACGATGAATAGGTGAGAGAGGGAGAGTGCGCTCCTTCTTTCCGCTTCTCCCTCTTCGTTGCCCCCGAGCTTCCCTTCCGCTCAGCCGGCATAGGAAAAAGATTATCTTTTTGAGATTCACATATCCTTTCTTTCCCCTTCTTCTTTTACTATCAGCGCCTGGGGGGGGACACTGAACAGGCCTTCCTTTTTTCGTAGGTTTTCTTGGTGTGGCCGGAAAAAGGCGACCACGTGAGTTCTGCTCCCCCCCTCCCTCTTCCCTGGTGACGACTCCCCCCCCAGAGATACGCCGTTGAAGAAGAAGCGGTTCGACAAAGAACTTCTTTTTTTTCTTCTCTCCCCCTCCTCTCTTCTTTTCCGCCGGCGGGTCTCCCCAGACCTTCCCCTTCTCTGCGGCCAGGATGAGAGTGGGAGGAAAAAGAAGAGGAGAGAAGACAGCGTCGATGAGCTATTCCTCCCTTCCCCCTTTCCTCCTCTTCTTTTCCCTATCGCTTAGGTGCTCGTTCCCTTTTTTAGATAGATTGAGCTCGCGAAGATCGTGAAGATAATGAGAATAGAAAGAGAATGTGGTCCTTTTTTTTTTTCCTTCTCTTTCTCATCGCAATAATTGGTTCCGTCATTCAAGACGGGCGAGCGCAGAGGTAGATATTGGAGAGAAAATGAGATGGCGATAGCTGTCCCCTCTTCTTTCTTTTTCTTCTTACGTTCCACGGTTCTGCAAAGATAGGGGTGTTCTCGTTCTCTGACTGAATATTTCTCTTTCTATCTCATCCCTCTTTCTTAATACTCCCGATGGCGCTCTCTTGAACAGGTCTTGTCATAGTCGATAGATAATGGTATTGTAAAGTAATGAGAAGACGTTCTTTGCAAGACATTCTCCCTTCCTTCTTCTCTCTTCTACCTTTTCTTGCCGGTGATCTCCCCGATTGTGGCACCAGACCGGGTTTGAGATTGCAAGAGAGAAAGAAACTCCCCCACTCCCCCCCCCCCCCCCCCTCCTTTTTCCCCCCCCTCCAGTATTAAAAGGGGAGTAATAGGGGAGATATAGACATCGACCCCCTCCCCTTCTTTCCTCTCGTCGAGGCCGTCTCCCGAGCCTTCGTGAGAAGAAAAGAAGCAGAATGGAGATTGTTGAGCGTGGCCTGGGAGATCTTTTTTTCTCTTTCTTCTCTCCCTCGGCGCCTCTTTCGACCCGTCCATGCGCAGGAACGACTGTTTTCTCCGGGCCGTTTCTTTTTTTTTTTTTCTCTCCCTCCCTCCGAGCGCAGCTTTAACTTCGCGCTGGTCGGGCGCGAGGCTTAAAATTAATTAAGCGTGAAGTTCCAGGGAAAGAGGAAGAGAGAAGGGAGGCCTTTTTTTCTCTCTTTTTTCTTTTTTTTTGCCGAGGGGCGCCTGGAGGTCCGAGGAAAACCCCCTGGGGCAATGTCAATATAGCTGTAGGTAAGAATTAATCGGTGTGTGTTGAGACCTTTTTTTCCTCTCTGACATCCTTTTCGCATCCTCGGAAACAAAAGAAAGAACTGCCTCTTTTCTCGACACAGGCTTTTGCGGCCCCTCTCACCTTCCCCCGCTGAATGAAGGGAACCCGCGCCCTACCAGCCTCCTTTTTTTTCTAGGCTTGCTCTGATTGCATGCAGGGGCTCGAGACACGAAAGAAGCGCGAACACAGTCTTCCCTTTTTTTTTTTTTTTTTTTTCTCTCCCCTATGCGCCTCCGAGCTCAAGCTCGGGCCGCTCGGGGCACGCTCTAAAGGCAAAGATAAAAAGATCCAGTCGTGCCGGCGGGGCTTTTCCACTTCCTTTTTTTTTCTTTCTCCCTTCTTTTTTTCTCGTTTTTCAGACCAAGATTAGCCCCGTTGATCGGCCGGAAGGGGGAAAAGGAGGGGGTAGGGGCTATTTCCTCCTCTTCTCTTCATCTCCCCACAAGGTGCTTTGCCCCCCCAGGTTTTCTCTCCCTCAAGCCCTGTATAAGCTCCGACAAGAGAGGGACGCAGGGTTAGATCTGATTTTTGTTACGTTTCCCTCCCCCTTTTCTCAGCACTGGAACGACCATTCATTTCCACCTCTGGCCTTCATTGTGCGAGCGACAGCGGGAGTATTTTCCGACCAGAAGATGCTCTCCTGGAAGGACTACCTTCCTTACCTCTTCTTTTTTCCCCTTCCTCTCACGAGAACCGATCTTTGCCCAGACATTTCTCGCTCCCCCCGCCACGCCGAGAAGAAAGGGAGAGATCGAGCTTGCGTGTCTTCCTTTTTTCACTTTCTTCTCCAAGATCGATTTTGATCGCCCTTCTTGATGACAGGAAATAAGGATAGTGAGAGGAGAAAGGAGAGAGATCGCCCCTCCTCTTTTTCAATTTTCTTAAGTCTCGTTCGAGGAGAAGGAAGAGTAAAGAGAGGAGGATTCTCTCCCCCCCCCTCTCCCGTATAGCGACTCGTTCTCCTGAGTAGAACGAGAGAATGGAGAGGGCGGAAAACTCTACTTCTTCTTTTTCCTCTCCCCCCTCTCTCGGTTCTCCGCCCTCCATTCCCGGCATCTTCCGGTTGAGGTAGTGGTGAAGTTAGAAGAATGGAGGAAAACATCTACTTCCTTCCTCGCTCTTCGCTCGGCCCGTGCATTCCTCTCGAACCTCGTCGGCGGAAAAGGAGTAATCGAGTCCTCTCCTTTCCCTTTCCCTCGCGAAGGATACCACCTTGCTGTGGGCGACACATAAGGGTAGAAATTTTTTTACTGCCATCCCCCCTTCCCCTCCTGAAGGAATTTCCTGAGGTAAGGACGGTTAAGGGTAAAAAGCATTCGAGTATCTTATCCCTTTTTCCCGCCAAGGAAGTTAAAGAGTTAGGCGAATATGTACCCCTCCTTCTCTTTTTTTCCCGTCTCGAGCACTCTTCCCTAGATTCTTTCTCAAGCGCGCGGGATCGAGATGATGAAGTGAGCTATAGAGGCACTGCGCCCCGCGCCCCTCCTCCTTCCCTTCCCCTACTCGGAGGCGATGCCTTTTTTAGCTCGCCGGTCTCGATCCGAATGATTGCAGGTGGGAGAAGCAAGCAGCTAGCACGAGGCAGACCCGGACCCTTTTTTTTTTTCCAATGTTATCCTGGACCTTCTCCAACCCGTCCCGCCGCAGGAGATCATCGAATAGAATTGTCAGCAGAACGAGGGCGCGAGCACTCAAGATCCGAGCTTCTTCTCCTTTTTTTTCTTTTTTTTTTCATTTTTTCTCCCCTTTCATCGCGAAAGATATTTTTCGACGCCGGGGAATCCCGCCCGGCGTCACGCTGCAGTGAACGGAGGAAGATATTTATTGGTAGAACTCCTGGTGCTCCCCCTCTTCCCCCTTTCTCCTTTTTCCCCTTTTTTTTTTTCTCATTTTTCTGCGTGGAGGCGCTCCGATTGTTCCCCCGTACGGCATTCGGGTGGAAGGATTTGGATTGCAGCAAAGCTAGAAAATAAGATGTCTTGCCAAACGATGTGTTTGTCTTCTTTCCCCTAAGGACGTTTCCCATTTCCCCTTTAGACGTTTATTCCCGTTCATGGCAAAGCTCGAAGACCAGTGGTGGAGGAGGGCGCTGGGACGATTATATCGACATACATGCGTGTGACTATACTCCCCCCCTTTTTTCCCTTTCCCTTTCTACCTTCTGATCCCAGTGGGCGGAGCGATGCGGCGAGCATGAGAGAGAAATGATAGTAGAGAATCTCTTCTTTTCTCTCCCCTTTTTTTTTTTTTTTCCTTCCTCTTTTCCCCTCCACTTGCATAGAAAGTTCTCCCCCCGCCCCTCCTCGTCTGCGCAGCAATCGGAGATTATAAGAATTGCAGGTGGCTTTGATCTCACCCTCCTTTTCTTTCCCCCCTTTTTTTCCCCTCTCTTCCCCATGCCCGGGATTCCCGAGCGTTGTTCCTTGGCACGGCCTTCATGTGCACAGCGCAGGAAAGAATCCATTCCAGGACGCCCAGGATCCCCTTTTTTGCCCTGTCCCTCTTCCCCTTCCTCCCTTCCTTCGCCCCCAACCAAGTGCCTTTCTACTTAATGTTTCTTTCGCGTGTATCGACGCGGTAGGAAAGTAGTTAGAAAAATAAAGAATTGATACGGTCATCATCGTGTCCTCCTTCTTCTTTCTTTTCTCCTCTCTTCTCGGCTCGCTTCCCCCCTTTTCATGCTCGTCGCCTGGCTTTCCGAATGTGATAGACGAAGATAGGATAATGGAGAGAGACCGAGTTCGTTTTCCTCCCCCTCTTTCTACCCTTTTGTGAATCAGGGGTAACCAATGATCGGAGATAGTAGGAAAAGTAGGGAGACTAGGGAAGACGCTTGCGGTCGACCCCCTCCCTTTCTTTTCTTTTTCTTCTTTCTCTCTTCTTTCACATGTCGAGGATATGCCTTTCTTCTTTTAGCGCGGGAGAGGTGAAGAGATAGATAAAGTTAATACATCTATCCCGTTCCCCCCCTCCTCTCTATTTCCTCGTCTGCCCGGCCCGCCTCGAACTTCCATAGACCAGATTCTCTTTTGCGATTTAAAATAGGAGACGAAATAGGGAACGGTCTTGGCTTTTCTCCTTTTCCTCCTTTTATACATTAAAAAGGATGACCTTATAAATAATTAAGATGCGTAGTATGAGAAATTTGGTTTTTCCTCCCCCCCCCTTCTCCCCCAGCAAGCGTTCCGTGTTCTTTTGCACTTGTCTACCGCATCGGAAGAGATGAAGAAGTTGCCTCCCCTCTCCCTTCTCTCCCTCCTCGTCATGCGCTCTAGCAAGCCCCATCACGTCGATGTTTAAGAAGGCGGAGAAAGGAAAAAGAACTTCAAAGGCCGCTGCGGCCAGGATTCTTTTTTCTTCTTCTCTCCTTCCCGCGGCTCTTTGATGAGTAGCGAATAGCGAATAGATGTAGTAAAGGAGACATTAGATAGTTAAATACCTGCTCTCCTTCTCCTTTCCTCTCCTTTTCTCTATGATTTCTTCGCGAACGTCCGATCTGCGCCTCGACCGAGAATGTGGAGAGGGGAGCGAATAGAGAAGCTTGATGGTCGCTCTGCCCTTTTTCCCCTCCTTTCTAGCTCAGACCGATCTTGGCGACAACTGCGCTGGAGATTTAGAGGAGAAAGAAGATAGATACACTGTCCGCTTCTTCCCCTTTTCCCCTATTCGGGTTGTTCGTTCCCGTTTGAGATGGGCCAGCGTATCCTTGGCAGCTTTAAGGATGTCGTCCTTCAGGAGAGCAGCTTCTGGCGTACATATCGTCCTTTCCCTCCCTTTCCCCTTTTTTTTTCCTCTCTGGTTTCTTCTTAATGCTACGTCCGTTCTGTGCGAAGGAAATTGAAACACGTAAACAAAAGAAGTGCGAAACCCGGTCGCGGGTCTAGCCTTTTTTTTTCTCCCCTTTTTTTTCGGCTTCAGCGATCCCTCATCAAGCCCCATAACCCTTACATAGCCCCAAAAAACCACCCCCCCCTCCCCCCCCCCCGCCTTGTCCCCCGTTCCTTCCTCTTCGGGCGTCATCTATGTCGAATCACGACCTCGACCCGAAGCTCGATATAGAAAAGGAAGGACGTCTCTTATTCTCCTACTGGAGCTGGTTTCTTTTGAACGGAGGAGCGTTGCCCCCGAGCAGGAAGATATTGAGAAATAGAAGCGGGAATTCGAGTCTCTCTTTTCCTCTTTCTTTTTTCGCCGCTAGGTCTTTCTAGAGCCCCTGTCAATGCAATCAGAGAATCGATGAAGAAGATCGTATCGCATCCCCCCTTTTTTCCCCCCCTCATGTTAAGGTGCCCGAGGCCTCTGAGGCCTGTTCTCTTGCCTGCGGCGGGCTGGAGTTTGGTAAGAGGATGGCAGAAATGGAGGTCCTATTACACTTTTCCCCTCTCTCTCCTTTCCCCTGCCCCCTGGTTTCACCCCTCCATGAGAATAATCGGAACAAACCCGTCCATCCCTTGCCCTCTTCTTCCTTCTTCTCCCCCTGCCTCGTTTGCACCTTCCCTATGAAGGGGGAAGCCTCCGACCGACAAGAGGAGAAGATAGGATGAGAAGATCTTCTTCTTCTCCCTCCCTCCTCCTTTCCTCTCCTTCGCACGAACTACCCCTTGTCATGCGCGTCCGGGTCGCGCTCGATGCGCTCGATGAGCTAAGATAGGAATGGATCGTGGGCAACGCTCCTCCTTTTTTTTTTTCTTCCTTTTCCTCCTGCCTCGACTCCGTCCCTTTCGAGCGAGCTTCGGTAGATGTCGAGATCGCCAAGATGACGCCCCGTTGATAGGCCGGAACGGGGAAAAGCGGGGTTTCTTGTGATTTTTTTCTGGACTAGTTTCTAGAGAAGCGCAAACCCGTACTTTCCACCCCCCCTTCTCCCTCTCTCCCGCGAGCGGTGTTCTCATCTTCTTTTTACGGGGTTGCAATGTATTCGCACAAGAAACTGTCTTCCCTTCCTTCTTTCTACGACCTTCTGCTCGCAATTTCATGGGCGTCTCTCCAGCGGGAGTATTTTCGAAAGAAGATGTGATATATGGAAGGAAGACATCCTGAAAGATTCCAATGGCTTCTTTCCTTTCACCACCCCTATCTTGCCGACCTTCTGGTTCCTCCGAGACGAAAGGGAGATAGAGAGATGGAGGGCCCTCGCTCTTTTCTTCTCCTCTCTCCCTTTTCTTTATTACGGCAACTACGGCTCTCTAGAGGAGAACGGAGAGCAGATAGCAAGAAAGCGGATAGAGGAGCTCCCCCTTCCTCCTCTTTCCTCTTCCCTCTCGCGCGGAGCCATTATCGCGACGGCTGGGACGAAACGAGAACGAGAGCGAATAAAGTGAGTATCTCTATTTTCTCTTTTATCTTTCATGAGGCTATCGCTCTCGCTAATCGACGATTAATGATATAAGGATCCTTTTCCTCCCTTTTTTCTTTCTGGTGCCGTTCGCCGCCTTTTCCTGACTTTTGATGGTGCGGCTCGCAGGCAGTCGCGAATGAGCGACTTGCCTCTCTTCCTCCCTCCCTTTTTCCCCTTTTCCTTCCTCGGCCTAGGCTGGTCGCCCGTGCCGCGCACGAAAGGATACACCTTCTTTTCTCCCCCTCCCCCTTCCCCCACCCCAGTCGAATAAGAAAAGATGAATTACTTCTTTTTTTCCCCTCAGGCGCGATCGTTTTATCCTGAAGGTTACCGACAAGAACGTTCCCGAGTCTTCGACTATTTTCCCCCCTCCTTTTCTTTTTCTCTTTGTCGGGCCAGATCGAGCAATCCCCCTGGCTATATTTATAAAGCGAGCCGCGGCTAGAGATGATGGAAAGTGAGCTAATAGCTTCCCCTCTCCGCTTCCCTCTCTCTTCTCTCTGCCGGCAGGCGCGACTTCTACGCATTCTCGGTGCGAGAAAACGACGATCGGAAGGGAGGAAAGAAGTTGAAGAAGATCGCCGAGAGGTCCTCTTCCTCCTTCTTTTTCTCCACCCCCGGAACGCACGCAGGATCTCTCTTTGTACTCCGACACTCGGGCGCGCGCTCCAAGGATCCGAGATTAGGTAGAAGGAAAAGCGGAAAGCCAGGCGCCGCTCTTCCACCTCTTCCTTTTCTTTTTCCCCCTCTTTCCCTCCCTCCTTCGTCCGCTTCCTTCTTTTTATTTATTGTTTCGATAATGGCACAGAGTCGAGACACGCGAAGAAATTAAGTAAGGATTAGGGCACTTGGTTTGGGTCGCCTTTCCTGCTTCTTCTTTTTTTTTTTCTTCTTTTCTTCCTCCCCTCTCGACACTATCCTTTCAAAGATGGTATCCTGGGCGGCCTGGAAGGATTGAGGTACTGAGCTTGGAAAATGAGGTCCGGGCCAATTTGCCTCCCCC
>Ga0179593_1631789_pt1 | contig 18102 bp, 20 predicted proteins | sample CZODoug2_1_08_16_FD_185931 | JGI IMG/M metagenome (GOLD analysis project Ga0179593, IMG submission 185931) | Vadose zone soil fungal communities from Angelo Coast Range Reserve, California, USA - CZODoug2_1_08_16fungal (PacBio error correction) | ecosystem: Environmental > Terrestrial > Soil >... | reverse complement strand
GCTGCGGTGGGGCACCACCCTTAGATCAGGATGTTGGTTGAGCTCCGTTATTTTGAACCAGACCCCGCTCTGGCTCTCATTCCTCCAGTTGCCGTTTGCGTTCCCACGATTTACCCAAAAAGATGGGTTTCCTGAACGCGTTTTTTTCCAGTCCCCCTTTTTTTTTTAACTAGTAGTGACAGAGGGCTCTGCTTCTTCTCGAGAATTTTCCCCCGTGCGTTTATCCGGTCCTTGCACAGCTGGGTTCTTTTCTTTTTTTTTCACCTCGTTCCCCCTCCGAAAGGCCCCCCCTTCTCTCCGGACCAAAAAATATTTCGTCCCACGTCCCCCCCCTTTCAAGTCCCCCTTTCCCCTTGGTTGGGGGGAGGAGGCGTTCTCGTGGAGCTTCATGTCGTCCTCTTTTGTCCTCTTCCTTTCCGATCTCCGGAGTAGTCGGTTCGTTTTTGCTCCACTGAGTGGGCGGTTTTTCTTTGAAAGTTGCGCCTTTTTCCCTCTTATTACGTTTTTTTACTTCCGGTCTTCGACCTTTTGTTAGGCTTCTTTATGGCTTTTTACCCTTTTTTTAGGGGCGGGTCTTTTTCGACGTGGAAGGAACCTGGCCCCGTTGTCCTTTGGCACAGTTCCCCCCTCTTCCGAAGCCAAATCTTCCTTTTTTACGGCTGGGGGGATCCGGAGGTCCTTTTTTCCCCTTGATTAAGCTTCGCTTTTTCCTTTTTGGATGCCCATTCAGCTCCGTCCGCTTTCTTCTTTCTCTTGGACGAGCTTTCCCTTTTTCTTGCGTTTTTTTTTAGGCCCTTTCAATTGGCGATTATCCTTCTTTCTTCCCTCCTTACGGCTCTTTTCCTCGGAGACCCTCCCCCCGTCATTTTTTTTTTTTTTTTTTTAGTTGACTCTGAGTTAGAAGGCCCCCTGCCTGCGTGTTTTCCCTTTTCCGGCTTTCGGGCTCAACACGTGTTAGGTCTCTTTGCCCCTCTTTGTTCGTTTTTTCGGACGTCCCCTTAATGCTTTTTTGCTCATGGTGCCTTCCACCCTTTTTGCGGGTTTCCTTAAGATTTCCCCCCCCCCCCTGCCGCAGGGTTTTTCGAATTTCCCCAGTACTTCTTCCCACCTCCCGCTGCCATGCCGTGGGCCAGGGGCTCCTGGCGGATCTTGTCAGTTTAATGCCCTTTTTATCCCGGGAGTTTTTTTCTCATCTCCAAGTCCCAGCTCAAAAACACACAACAGGTCCTTTCCCCGACAAGTACCCCCCCCTTTTCCGAGATGCTTTCGCCGATCTCCCCCCATTCTTTGCGGAAGGTCACAATGGGGATTCCTCTTTTTCCCCCTTTTCGTCTTGAAGACAGGCTACCAAATTCTTTTTTCTTTCTCCTCCTTTGCGGGAGATTTTTTCCGCGCTTCAGAGGTTCCCCTTTCGACAGATTCTTTTGGACTTTTTGTTGGGTGGACATTCCCCCCCCCGGTCAAATTTACGGGGCCCCTTTGAATCCGACCAAGGACCCTCCTGAATTCTTTTTTTCCCCCCCCCAGGGGTTTAGTACCCCCCCCCGCACTTTCCGATTGCCGTGATCCTATATCCCTTTCCCCCAGGCACGGTCTTTTTGATCCCCAAGGCCTCCCAGTTCCCCCATGTTCGGCGAGGAGTTTTCCTCGTGGCGGATCTTTCGCCCATCGACCGCCTTCTCCAACCCCCTTTTTCATGGAGACTTTCAGAAAGCGGGCCGACTCCCCCCCTCTCTCTCTTTGAGAGAAGTTTTCTCGACGATTTTTTTGACTGACCTCGGTTTTTTTTGTCCTGCATTTTTAAGGGCCTCCCCCCCCTGCCTCTTTCTTTCGTGGAATCAGGTCTTGTTCGGCACCTTTTCTCCGGGATTGCCTTGGAGGGAAGTCGACACTCCTTTCCTCCCGGTTCTCTGTTTTTTCCTCGTCCCCCCCCCGTCGAACCAGCGTATTTTCCCCTTTCCCCTTTCACTTTTTTCTTTTTGTGGTGGATTCCCACTTTTTGCTGACTTCCCGTATGCGGCGTATTTGACAGCCTTTACTCCGCTTAGCGTCGGGTTTTTTTTCACCACCTCCTCTTTTTTAAGCTCGAAGGTTTCGTTTTCCTCTCTTAAGCTTCTGTTCCTGCGTCTTCCTGTGTTGGACGCCAGAAAGAAGCTCGTCCAGTTCTTCTCTTGAACCTCTTCCTCTGAACCCTCACTTGGTCCTCTGGCGGAGGGTCCATACCGGTCCCCCGGGGTTTTTTCTTTGATAGACCCTTTCTTTTCCCTTTCTTCGTCGACTTTCAGCTCTTTTCAAGGCCTTTTTTTCAAATATTATACTGATGTTTGTTCGTTTTAGGTTTATTCCACTCTTTTTTCAACTTCCCTTGGAGAGCATTTGTCTTGAAGGTCTCCCCCCCTAAGAGGGTATTTCCTTTCCTGACGACAGGGCACCTTCCTACTCCATAGACTTCTTTTCGAGTCCCCCTTGACAAGTACTTTCCCTGTTGCGTCGTTTCTGCGCTTAGGTGTTTTGGGAAAGGAAGGAGCTTTCTTTGGCTGCTGTTTGAGTCCCTTGCGGCATTTTCTCTGTTTATCCTCGAGGACTTTTCCTTTAGAAAGGCCCCTGGATATCGCAGGATACCATACCCGACCCCCCCTCCCGGTGATATGCCCCATCGACCCCCCACATATTGGCGTCCCTGAAAAGGGGGGGCCCTTTCTCAGCGAGGAGTTCTCGCCATTCGGGGGTGGAATGATTAGTGTCACCCACTGTATCCCCTTTGTCCCCACTCTTCCTTTCCTGCAGGGGCAGACCCTTGGTCGTGTCTTCATATCCCCCCCCTTTTTTTTTTTTGTTGTGGAAGCTCTGTCTCTTGAACAGGGCAAGCTTTGTTCCCTTCCCTTTCCTTTACCCTTTTCCGAGGAGTACATTCAATCCAGCTGCTTTTGTTTTTAGTCCTCCCCCCCCCCTTTCCCGGGCCCTTGCCCCCCTATGGCTTTTTCCGGTGGTTGCTCTTTTTTTCCCGGGTACGATGTTGACGGAGTTTTTTCCCTGGAAGCGGATCTTTTATTCCCTTGTGGGACAGGTAGGCCGTGCTTCTCGGGTCTGGGGTGGCCGGGGGTTTTTGGGCAGGCAAGCTTTCAAGCGCTTTGGCCGGCGAGCGCCGAGTCTTTTTTTTTTTTAGCATGCGCCTTGTTTTTGAATAACCGCCTTGCCTGCCCCGCCCTTTTTTTCACTACTTGTTCCTGTCCGGAGGAATCGTGGCTCTTTTAGACTTCTCGGGCTCGTCCGTTGCTCCTTCCTTCTTTCTTTTGAAACAGTTCCGTCTTACATTAGATGCTTCCCCCTGTCGGCCTTCCCCTAGGCTCCCCCTTTTTTTTCGCAACCAGCAGGATCTTTCTTGCGTCGGATTTTTCTCTATTTGAGATTCCTTCCCTCCCCGCCCTTTCCTTTCTCCGAAGGAGGACTTTCCACCAATTCGGTGGTGTCCTCCCCCGGGATTGTCCCCCCCCCCCTTTTTTTCGCCTGTGAGCCGCAGTGTTTCTTTTCCAGCCTTTTTTCCATGAACGAAGTAGGTTGTTTTTCTGAACAACCTCCCCCCGGCCCCAAAACCTGAGCCCCCCCCCCTTTTTGGCCAAACTTTCCCCCCCTCTTCCTTTCCTCGAAATATGAGAGTTTTCCGGAGCCGGTGGGACATGTCTTGAGGGGAAAACAATTTCCTCGATCAGTTATGTTTTGTACGTTACTCTTTAATGGAGTAAGTTGCTTTTCTTTTTTTCCCCCCGCAGCTCAGGGCTTGGCAGTTCTCTCCTGGTATCCCTTTTGCCCAAAACCTCTGGGCTTCTTTCCCGCTGTTGGTTCTTTTTAACACTAGTTTCTCCCCCCGGGAAAGGGGCTCCCTCGACTGTTCATCTTTCAGCGTTCTCTGTCCTTAGGGCAACCGCTGGGTGCTTTCCCTCCCTTTTTTTTTTTCCGAAGGACTGTCTTTCCCCCCCCCAGGCTTCTCATAAGACACGTGTCTGCGCCCACGAGGTCCCCCCCTTTTTTTGCGGGATTATCGTGGGTTTTCTGGTTTTTGCTACACGTTTTTTTTGGTAGCTTTTCCCCCGAGAGGTCAGTGGTTTTTTTCTGGGTCCTCCCCCTCCTCGGTTTTTTTTTTTCGTTGGTTAGGCCCTTTGGGTGATTTCTTTTGGCTTTTGCCTCATTCCGTTCCCTCAGAGGCATAATTTTTAGTTTCGAGAGGTGGAGTTTCTTCCCCTTACCCCGCTGGATTCGTAGTTGCCTTCCTTTTTCGGGGGTACGGATTTTTCCCCTTGTGGTCCCCAGTTGTTGTTTTTTCCCAAGTTTTGGATCCCCTTATTGCACCGGTACCCTCCTTCTTTTTCGCCGACGCCCCTTTCTCGGGAACTGTTTTTTTTTTTTTTTCGGCCCCTTAGCACGGTACTCTATTCAGTTTTCCGGCTTCGCACTCTTTTTCTGCAATAAGCTCCCCTTGGCTGAACCGTACTTTCGATGTCGATTGCTCCCCCCCTTTTCTCTTTCTCTAGGAGATTTGTCATCCAGTGCCTTTTTTTCTCTCTTTCTGGGGATGATTTCCCCCGGATCATTCTCCCTTTTCTTACTCCCCCCTGTCCTAGGAGGGCCATTGCCCCCCTTTTTTGTGGGAACCTTATTGAGTAGACTTTCAAAATGCCGGAATATCCTCCCCCCTTTTTGGTCCCTCCCCTTTTCCTTCGAGTCTCCCCCCGGTCGTTATTACATTGATAAACTGGGAGACCTCACCCCAATTGATTATGGGCGCCCCGCACACCCCTTCTGGCGGGGGGTCCACTACACCCTCCGTTTGGGGGACTCGAAACTCCTTCCCTTTTTTCCCGGAAGGCCTTCTCTTTGGCCAGGGGCTCAGATTTTCCTTTCCTTCCCCTTTTCTTGAGTTTTCAAGTGCGCAGATCCCCCTGACTCTCCCTTCGCCAAGGCTACGCCTACGAACCCTTTGAAATAAGCTTCCCCCCCCTTTACCGCTCGGAAAAAGGTCATCCCCCCCAGTTTTTTCTCCCTCGCACCTTCTACGGTCAGGCCCCCTCCCGTTCCTTATGTGCAACCCCCCCCTCTCGTAGGAATTTCCCCATTGCTTTTAATGCTTTTTCCCGCACGGGGCTTTTCTTCCAGCCCGACTCCCGTTTCCCCCCCTCGAAGAGGGGGAAGCCCTTCCTTCGGAGGGTCTTGCCATGCTTTTTCACCTCCCTTCTTTTCGATCCTTGTCTCCCCCCTCAATTGGGCCTTGTCAGCTTTTCTGTTTAAGGAAGTTACCTCCACCCTGTTCCTTTTTCGAAGGATAATCCCCTTCCCTACTTTTCCCCTTTTCCACAGTTTTTCTCCTCTCCCAATAAGGGTCCCCTGACCCACTTCAACCATGTTTTCTGTGGACCCCCCCAACTCTCGAGCATTTAGGAATTCCCCCCCCTCCACGATCACATGGCGAAACTCCTCCCCACGAGAAGCGACTCCCTTTCCACAAAGGGGTCTTGGCCGTTGGAGCCTTTTCCACAGTTGTAGGGGTCGGTGACGTTTCGGTTGTTTGGCCCATGGTCCTTGGCCCCGGCGGTACCCCCGGTGATACAGCACCCCCCCCTGCGGTTTCTTCCCAAACACTTTTTTTTCTCTTTCTGGGCTTCAGTAAATCCCTTTCCCGCTCGGGTGTCTCGTTCTGTCCCTCTCGTCTTCACCAAAGCTTTTTTAGTTTGCGTTTCCTTTTTTCCCCCCCCTGAAAAGGACAAACCTTGCTTATCGACGGCTTTAGGTTTAAAGCCCTTTTCTGCATGACATACAGACATCCTGTATCTCTTCCTGTGGTTTTTCGTCCCGGAATCTTTTGGGGCGAGGTCTTTTTTTTTCTTTTTTTTTTCCGGGTCTTTTGTCTTTTTGGTCGCGGTTGACCTTCCTGCCGCCCCCCCATTCAAAGATCGTCCAGGCGGTCCCCGCTTCCAAGGAATCTTATTCGGCCTCGGTGGTTCGCCATCACCGCACCTTAAGCTTCCCTTTTTCTGCGGCGTTGGATAGAAGGCCTTTTTTGCGGGCAGTTTTTGGAGTCCCCTTTTTCCTCTTTCCCTACGCAAGCCGTGACCCCCCCTTTCATGTTTTTCCGGAGTACCCCCCGTTGGGCGAAACCTGACTTCCCTTTTTCGCGCATCTCTCCCCTTTTACGGGTGACCGATCCGGACAGAGGCTCATGGGTTTTTTCCCCCCCTCTTGACCCCTGGAGGCTCGCACTCTTCCCCTGGAGGACGAAAAAGTATTTTCTTTGTTTGCGCGGAGCTTGGTCTTGTTAAGGGCACAAGGAAGCTCCTTCCTGATTGGTTTTTTTACGTCTCTTTTTTTTCTCTCGACCGTCGTCCGGATTTGGTGCTTTTTAGCAGCCCCAGTTTCTCTTCTTCCTAAACTGAAACAACCTCCATTCACTTTTTCAAGGTGCTCCCCCTTCCCAAAAGAGATTTCTTTAACCCTCCTGTATCCCCCCTTCTCCGACGATGCGCGGCGATTTTGCATGGGTTTCCATTGATTAGTTGTTAGTTCAAAATTTCCAGGGAGACCCCTTTGCGGATTTATACGTAAACCGTTTGGTCTTTCAGGCGGATGCTGAGATGACCTTTTTTGGTTTTTTTTGAGTAAGATTTTTTAAAGTAACCCCCCCCCCATTTCGAGATTTTTTACTTTTCAAGGATTCTCTGTAACGTACCTGGGAGGAAGCTTTTTTTTTCACCACGAAGCACCCCGGTTCTCCAAAAGGAGGACCTACCTCACGTCGAGCTCTTTTTCTTAGATCTTTTACTCAATAGATGTTTTCAGTATGTCTTTTATTTTTTCCTCCTGGCGATTTTTTTTAAGGGTACTTACCGTGTCAGCGCTACTCCCGGGATGATCCGTTTGTACTTTGCGCGCCACCCGATTCCCGGGCGCTGCCCCCCTTTGATACCCCCCGCAAAGACGTTTTCTTCGCCACGTGGCCTGCATCCCCTTTCCCGAGTTCTTCCACCCCCCCGTTGAAAACCCCTTTAGTTTTCCTCCCTTTTATTTATGCTCTCCTTGTCGTCCGTGAGATTAGAATTTACTCTCTTGGGCTAAACCTTTCCTTCCTTAAAGAGAATTAGTAACCCTTATTTAACTTTGGGAGAAGCCTCGGCGGTTCTCCCTTTTTTACCTTAAGGATCAACCCTTTCAGGAATGCCGTTGAGTTAGGCCCACTCTCTCTTTTTAGACCCCCTCTTGATTTTTTTCAAGTTTGCGTGAAGGCTTCTACGAACGTTCCCTTTTCACGCGGAACCTTTGGGGACAGACAGGTGCGGTCACGGACCGTCTTTTGGGGTCTGGATTTCTTTTTTTTTTCCCCACCGCGGCCTTTTTTTTTTTCGGGCCGTGCTGTTTTTTTTTCGGTCCTTCTTCGCGCACATGGACGATTTTTTTTCGTTGGATTTGAAATCAGCCCTTTTTATTCGGAATTCCCCCCCCGGAAAGGCTCCTTCCTCTCCAACTAGACTTTTGTAGATTTTTCTTTCCAGGAGAGCGGGTTTTTTTTTTACAAAAGCTTTCCCTGTGCTCGTAGGTTTTTTTCACTGGATCTGCCAATAACCCTCCGGCTCGATCCCCCCAGAATTTTTGCAGTCCCCTTGGGGTATTCTCCGTCCCAATCTTTTTGAAGCATTGGTGTTTCAAGCTCCATAGGTTAGAAACGATCCCTCGAGATATAGACTCCACAGCTCTCCTTTCCGGAAAAAGCTTTTTTCTTCTCCACCTTTCCTCTCTGAGGAAAGGCCTTTTTGGAAGTTTTTACACCAACCAGGGTAGTCACCTCCGCCCGTCGCGCTCCTCGCCCCTGTTTCCAGGAGATTCTCGTGTTTTTTTTTTTTTCTGAGTTTTGTGTTGCTATTCTCATTTTCTTTCTCCGAGTATGTTTTGGTCTACTCTTCTTCTAACGGGGAACGTTTTTTTTTTTTCCTCTGTAGGTGATCTTTTTTTCCTTTCCGATCCTTCGATACGGATGAGGATTTTTGTCTGTTAAGGGTTCGGTTGGTAGGTAATTTGAAGGACTCTTTTTATTCGGCTTATCCCCCGGTTTGCAGGGGGGCGCTTTTTTTCTGGAAGTGGGCTTTCCCGTTCTCCTCCCCCCTTGCTTTCAATGATCGTTCCTCTTTTCACCCGGAACACTTCCTCAGTTCCGGGAATTTCCCGTCGGACTTATCAGTTTTTCGCTTCCGACGTATTTTTCAGAGGATGGGGCCTCCGTCCAGTCTCCTTTGAGACTCCGCATGCGATTCGATCTGCTCTTCCTTCGTCCTTCCTTTCAATTTTCCTTTCTTTTTGAGTGGTTTCTTCGGGCGTACTCTGTCCTGCGACAGGTTCATTCTTTCTTCTAAAGAAGAGACCCCCCCTTTTCCTCCTTTGCCAACTCTCGAGTTGCCCTCCTTTTCCCCTTTTTGTTAAAGGTAAACCTTTTTTTATTTCGACATCCGCTTTGGCGATTTCTTTCAGACTCTTTCCTCCCCTTCAGTTGGGGGGAAGTCCCCCCCCCCCCCCCGGGGAGCCCCTGTTCCGAAAAAGGAAGAATTTTTCAAGTATTTTCAGCAGGGGACCTTTTCCAGTCACCTTTCCTTATTCCCCGTGCGCGGGGGGGCCCTTCGCTTGTCCGAGCGTTCCCCATTGTTTTTCCGGGAGATTTTTTCCCCCCCCTCCAAGGAGTTCCTAAAAACCTTTCCCCCCCAACCGAAAGGCCCAAAGCCCCGCTCCCCCAGTACCATCGACAGACTTATGCTCGGGCCCTGTTAGTCCTTTTTTCAGACATAAGCCGCGACTTTAGTTGTGCAGTAAAGTGACTATTTCCTTTTTTTCGTGCCTTAGGAAGGCAACTTTAAGTGTTTATTCCTGGGCCCGTCTGCGGGACGACCCTTTACTCCCCGTTTTCCTTTTCTTCTAGTTTTTTTTTCACTGTGCCCGGTACCCCCCTCCTGTCGTACGGATTTCAGGCTACTCCCTGAAGATAAAGCGGTTCCGGTGAAAGTCCCTCCCCACGAAAGGTGAGCTTTTTTTCTGGTCCCTTTTTCATCATCTCACGTTACCCGGAAGGAGCGGTCCCCCCCACAGGTCTTCTCGATTAAACCCTCCAACGACACTTTCCTTTCGCCGAGGAGGATCCCCCACGTTTACTCTACTACTCCCCCTCCAAGATCGGAGCACATTGTGCCAGCCTCACGAGAAATACTTCTTCCGCCGCCACCCCCCTTTGCGCGGCGTTCCCAGTGTTCGGAGTTGAACTTTTTTTTTTTCTGGAACAGGAGGACCCTCGGGCGCTTTTGGTGATCTCCCTTTTTCGGGCAGGAAAAGAAGCCTTTTGGTACCCCAGTACTATCCATCTTTTTCTAAAGGGAGACGATTTTCCTTTCCCTTCCCCCCCCCAAAACGAGTCTCTTCTTGTGTTCCCTTTCCTTTTTCCCTTTTTCGGGACGGAAAATTCGTTTTTTTTTTGATTTCGCCTCCTTGCAGGTTTTTTTCCACAAAGCCCTCCGATAAAACAAGGACCCCCTTTCTTAGTTTTGTTTCCCACCTCTAGAAGGAACGTCTCGTCGAGGAGTTTTCCCCCCCGAGACGCTGGGTCTTTTTTGGGCGTTTGGTGGTTTTCTTGTGCGTCGGTCCCCCCCCCTCCTTCTCCAAGGTTGAGGTCCCTTCGAGAAAGTCTGAAAACCAGCACGTCTCGGCCGGTTGTGCGCCATCCACGCCGGTTTTGGCCCTTCGGTCGGTAATCGCTTGCTTCCTTCCAACGGGGACGGCTTCGCTTCATGATCTCCTTCAAGAAGACGCCCCCCTCTTATTTTTTTTTCCCCATTCCGGTCCGGAAGTTCCCCCGGACGGGTGTCCACTTGGAAGGCGTTTTTTTCAAGTATCGCAGGCTTTCTTGACGCCTTGTTTTGTCAGCTTCTCCCTTTTGCGGCTCCCCTTGCCTTCCTCCTTTTTCCTAGCCACGATCCGCTTCTTTGACTTTCCTTGCCTTTGGTTTCTTCGCCCGGGCACTTGGGAAGGCAGGCACGTTTTTCCCTGCTGGTTTGGATTTTTTGCTCTGGCTTCCGCATAGTTTTTCCAGTCGCCCTGCAGTCCCCCCGGCCTGGCGATCGCCCTTCCTTACTGTGCACCACTCCTTTCCCCTCGTTGGTGATCAGGACACCCCTCCGCCCCCACCTTGAGAAGACCCCCTATGCAACTTGGGCGGTTCGTTTTTGGTGCGCTCGGACCCGGAATTATGGTTGGGGCTCCTCCAAGGGTTTTGGCTGCTTGGTTCCAAATGAAGAAGGTTTTTTCGGTTTATTTCCAAGAGAAGGAAGACCCCCCCTCGTTGTTGTTGGCGGCACCGTATCCTTTACTCTCCTCTTGGTGTTGCTAGAGCTTTCCCTCAAACGGCCGCGTGGTTGTTGTTCGGTCAACCTTCCCCCTTTGCGTTTTTTTTTTTATTCCCTCGGACTTTTTTAACCCACTCCCCGGTCTCTTTCCTTTTGGCCACCCAGGCGAACTTTTCCTTAGCGCCGTTTTTTAGTCGCAAGGTACTTCCCCTGCTTTTTTGTCCCGTGAAGCGGGTTTTTTTGGAGGGTTCCCAGTGTATAGGCCGTGTTAGCCTGGTGATTGCGCCAGCCCTTTTGTGATTTTTGCAGGGAGCTCCTCGGCAAGAATTTTTCCCAAGGACGATTTTTTTTTCGAGTCGACGTCACCACGCAGACGCCTCTCCCTTTCCTGCCTCCGAGCATTTTTAAGAGAAAACCCTTTCCCCAAGTCAATTTTAGGTCCTCCTCGAGGTTCTGAGATTGGTCTTCTTTTCTCAACCGGTGTTTTTTTGCCTCTTCCCTGGAGAGAGGGCTTCTTTCCAATTCGCCTTTACCGCGATGCCGCTTCCTCTTCCCTTTTTTCAGGGTTCCCCCCTTGGAGTCTTGCTTTTGCACAGACGAATGGTTCTTTTCTTTCTTGGAGCGAGCTGAACACTGTCTACTCCGGCCCGGGTGCGTCCCATGAGGCCCCACCCGGAAAGAAGTCCCCGGGATACTTACTTGTCGACCCATCGCCCGCGCCGTGCTTCCCCCTCCTTTCTCACTGGTTGGTCTCGAGGCCTTTTTCTGAGCTCTCGACCTCCTCAGGTTTTTTTTTTCGAAACGCGTCACCCCCAGTGATGACATCGCCATTCTCTTTTTTCTTCTGGTCGTTTTTTTTTTTTTTCTTTTTTTTGACAACCAGGTCCTCCTTCAGGATCTGTGTCCTCTTATGAGTCTTTTGTTTTCCCTAACATGCAGCTCTTCCTATCAGCCGTTCTTTTCCCAGGCTGTTACGGCAACAACCCCCGCTTTGTTCGTTCAGACTGAAGTACGATTGCCCCCCTTTCGACAGAGGGTTCCCCCCCTTCCCGTCTTGTCGACACTTTCCCTTGGAGATTCTTTGGACAGGAACCAAAGATGTGTTTCGGCAGGGGGCGTTTTTTCACGGGAAGTAGAAGTTAACGTTTTTAGCACCGATGGTAAGTAAACCCTACCCCGTTATTTCTTTCCAAGCAAGATGCCCGGTTTTTTTTCCTTGGACGGTCCATTGGGCTTCGTGTCGCCTGGTTTTTCCGAGGCCTTTCTTCTTGGCGTGAGTTACTCCCGACCTTTCCCGGTAGTGGGTCTCCCTTTCCCCCTGGCCCGGCCCCTGTTTGGTCGGCCTTTTTTTTCTTTGTGAATCGTTGCGACTTTCCGCTCCTTCGCTACCGGCTTAGGTTCCCCTTTCAGAGTAGGACCGTTTTTTTCGGTCAGCCGGTGGGTTTTTTTCTTCTCTTCCCCCTTCCCTTGAAGGGGCGGTTCGTGACGGTCAGGTGCCCCGTGATCAGAATTTCCCCCCTTTCCCATCGTGAAATTTTTTTTTTTTTTTTACGGGCCCCTACTCTTTTTTCTTACTGCCGGCGTTTTTTCCCTTCCGGGACTTTTCTATCAAAATTTGCTTCGCTTCCCCGAGTCCATTTCAGATCCCCTTTTGGGAGGAACCCCCCGGGTCCTGCAACTGATTCCTCCAGCTGTCGCCCATTCGGTCGATTTTTCTCTGAGTGTTCCCTTTTTCGATGCTTTCTCCCTTTCCTTTCTCCTTGACGCTCTCCGCCCCCAGTACTCGTTTCAGGTTGGCCCCGCGCCTTCGGTGAAAGAAGTATTCTTTTCCTGGCATTTTTTTTTTTTTGGACCAGACTTTGGCACCTGCGTTGTTTCCGGAGGGGTCTTCTTGAATAGTTGAGGAAATATTTCCTTGACCTTTCACAACGTCGATTGGGCCGACGTCCAGTCCCCCACGCCTCCCCCTGAGGGGGCAAGTTCCCCCCAAGCTTTTTTGACCTCTAGAAAGCAAGGACGGCTTTCTCCTCTTTGTTTGGTGGGGGGGCCAGGAGGGTCTCCTTTGCGGAGCGTCCCCTTAGACCTTGATTTGATTCATCGCCCCGGAGGGACCGTCTGTAAACCCGCAACAGGCTCAGCGAAACATTTTCCCCCCCCAGACCAGTCCCATCAGGCCAGTTCTTGATCGACACATTTTCGCCCCGTTACGTGCCAACTTCCCGTTTTTTATGGGGGCCCCCCCTCACTAGTAGAAGTCTTGTCAAGTTACTTCCCGCTTCGATCCGCCCAGCGCCCCCCCCGTTTGGGCCCGTCTTCGCTATCCCTTCGGGGACTGGTTTTTAATGTTGTTCTCCCCTTCCGACATTCGATCCTCCCCCCCCCCCCCCCTTCAAAGGGCGTGGCCCCTTCGAGGAGAAGCTAAATCCCTTGTCCACGTTTTGTTCCTTCCCCTCCCAACCCCCTTCGACTCGCACTTGTTTTCTACGATTCGAATGAGCGCACGTGACCTCACCCCCAAAGGGCACCTGTCCAACCATGTTCGCCCAGTTGGAGAACACCCCCCTACACTTACTCGAGCCTCGCATATTCTCTTGCTTTCATCCCAACCAGACAATGGCCTTTGAGAAGAGGACTTCCTCCCCCAACACTTTTTTCTTGGCAGGCGGTTTTTTCGGAGAAGTGTCGGTCTTTTTTTTTTTCTGGTTGTTTTTTTTCTCCCAGGAGGGAAACTGTCTTAGGGGAAGAGCCCCCGGTTTTTTCTTATCTTTTTTCCTTTGCCAGCCAGCTCTGTCTCGGTCGATTGAGGAAGTCATACTTTCCCCCCCGGCTTCGATTCGGGGCGCCTCTCCCCCCATAGTTCCCCCAAAGGCTTAACCAGAGTTTCCGTCATATAAAGCCTTCCCTTTCCCAGTTCCACACGATAGAGCCTCGAGGAGGTGTTGGTTTAGGGTGGACCACCCCTTGAAAGAATACACCCGACATTTCCCCCCTTTTTTTCAACCTGGGGTGGGGTTAACCCTCCCCTGATAGCAGTTTGGCACTGTCCTTCGGGGAGATCGGGGATTGCCGGTTTTTTTTTTTGGGTCTTCGTTTCTCCCTTGTTTTTAGTTGGTTTTCTTCCAAGAACCTAGCTCGTCCCCCACGGCGAGGATTTTTCGAAACCCTGTTTTTTGCGCTCAGGACTTTGGTCCCGGGCCAATCAAAGATAAGGGGCTTTTTTGTTTCTGATTAGCGAAGTAAGTTTTTCCCCGGGCCCGGAGGCGTTCGACCTTTTCAAGCTCGTTGGTACCGGTGCAAGTGCACAAATATTATTCCTCTGGGGAGAAGGTTCCCCTCCTGGGCGATGGCTCGGCCATCCTGGATTTTATGCCTTCCTGTCCTAGACCTTTCAATCCCCGCGAAGGTCCCCCTCCCCGGACGTTGGACTCGATTTTTTCCTGCAAAGAATAAGCGAGTTTATGACGGGAAACTTTTTCCATGCTGGGGCTGGGCTCCATGCTAGGGGATTTTTTTTTTTTGGCATGGCAAAGGCCTTTCATAAGGATGATTTGTTCTTCCCCCTTCCTCTCCGCGGGACTTTAGCACGTGTTGTGATTCCCCGTTTTCTTGCCGCTTTGTCCCCCCCAGCGCCCGGCTGTTCTTTTCTTACCTGCCCCTTCCTTACTGACCCCCTTCAAGTTGCCACCCCCGGGCGATGGTTCCGTTACACTGTTCTTCCCTTCTCGAGGCCCCTTTTTGCTGGCGCTTCCAGGTACGCCGGGGTGTTGACGACCGGGGGTTTCTTTTTTTGGACTTGCCCGGGATTGACCGGCCGGGCCCCCGCTTTGGCCCGTTTTCCTCCTTCCTCGTTGTTTTTTTTTTTTTTCGAGTCCCCCCGGGCACAGACCACTTTTTCGTTGTCGTTGGTTCAACCCCCCCTCCCCTTGGCGATTTAGTTAAGTGTTCACCCCGAAGCAGGGCAACCCCCTCACTTTCTCACACCCCCGCCTCGCCGGGCGAGCAGGGGCTCGAGGCTTTCCCCCTTCAGGTAAGACCCCTTCCTTCTGGAGCAGCACCTTTCCTTTTGTTGTATGGAGCTGTTTTCTCCCCGGCCTGCGTCCCAGGCCGTTCTGGCTGATCTCGGCTTCCTTTTCACACGCGTTTTTCTCGAATTTTCGACGAGAGCCGGATTTTTTTTTCCAGAACGCCGCCGGGCTCAGAAGTGACTTAAAAGGAGCCCAGGACTTTTTTCCCAGCACCGTCAATACTTTTGTTTTTCCCTACTCCTTCTTCTTTGTTTGGGGTCGGCGGCCGTCGTTTCCCCGCGCAGAATGGAAGCCTGATTTTCTTCTTCCCTAGTCCTCAGAGCCCTTTAGATGAGTCCCTCAGCGCTTTTTTGCGGTGTCCTCCGTTCACACCAGGGAACTCTGTAAAGTTTTTTTTTTCGGCCCTTCCCTCGTCGATTTTTAGTCGGCCCCGCCCCCCGGTTGTTCACCGAAGTTTCGATCACAACCCCTCGCATTTTTTGACGGTTTTTTTTCGGGGTTTTTTTTTCGGGACACAACTGAGCCGTGACTTTTTTGTGTTCAGCTTTTTCTTCCAGTAACGATTGCGCAATTTTTTACGGGAATTTGGAGGTATCCCATGCTCCCTCTACGCGCCCCCTAACGACAAAGATACACCGATGACAGAGAACTTCCTTTCGAGCTTTTGGGGACAAACCCCGGTTATCTCAGGATTTTTTTCGGTGCTTCGGACGTGCTTTGAATAAACCCCCCGCTCCGGCTCAGATCACCGGGCTTGGTACGCCGGCCTGGTTTTTTTTAGAGTGGCCACACGTTTTTTGGTTCGAATGTGGGTGTTTGAAGAATTCTGTGCATCTGACCTCCCCACCCGAAGGCCTAACCTCCTCCCTTTGACCGCTTGGTCGGCCCAGGCAATCCGTCCCCTTATTCTGTGGGGGAGGTCCGACTCCCTCTACTGTGGGCGAGAGGAACCCGGCCCAGTCACCCTCCCGTTTTCGACAGAGGCCGACGGGTTCCAATACCAGAGGTTAGAGACCCGAAGATCAAATTATTCATGTCCGAGCCCCAGTACGATTCCGTTTTTTTGGTTTCGCGGGCGCGTCTTGTCTTTAGGTAGATGCTGAGAGGAGGTCGTTGTTTGGCGCTTGGATCCTCGCAGATTCGAGTTTCCCCCTCATCGGCTTGAAAAGGTGAATTCGGCCTTTTTGAAGATTCCGGCTTGGTCTTTTTGCCTGCGCTTCTCGAGGACGGAGGGAGAAAGGTCATTAGAAGGCGGTTTTCGGTATTTACGTGATAACGTCTTCTCTTTATTTCCGAGGGCCTTTTAGGTTTTTTTGGTCTGATCGCCCCTTTCCCTGAATTTTTTGACCAGTGTTCTCCTGCATGGCCCCCCCCATAGATCTGAGAAGACGGCCCCCTTTCTCTGGCCTTAAGTCGGAGGTCGCCCTGGCAGGAGGAGTATATTCCCTTTTTTACTTCCGACTCTCGGATGACCCATCCCCTCCCCCTGTACTTGCCGCAGGGTTCGGATGTACGCTTTGCGGCATTCGTTTCATTGTACTTTCCTGGTATGGTGTCCCTTCTTCGCGTTTCCTTGGCGAGGGGATTTTTTTCCCCAAGGTCGCTATCCGCCCCCCTCGCCTTTTTGGAGGCCCTGCCTTTTTTTTGCAGGTTGTGAAATCCCCTTGGAGTTTTTCCCTCAGGTTTCTGGCGGTGTGGGACTACTTTTCTCCCACGGGTTCTCCCCCCCTACGTGAATCAACCTTCTTTTTTTCTTTTGTCCCCTTTCATTTGGTCCTTCAACCCGGTTTCTTTTCCCCAGGGAAACCGAAAAGAAGGTTCCCTCCCCCTTGCCCATTATTAATTTTTTTTTCCAAAACGCAGTGGGAAAGGGGCTCCCCCCCCCCCCCCCCAGGACTTCTTCACGCTTTTTTTTCCTGGGGGGCTTGGTGGTGTTTCTTCGGTCGTCAAGTCGAATCCATACTCTTGGAGACCCATAGCCCCATGGTTTAGTGACGTTCAATGAAAAGCCCCTCCTGGAACAAGGACATCGCTTTTCTTCGGCCAACGCCAGGGATGCCCCCTTCCCGGCGGACTTTTTTCCTAACCGCGCTCTGGATGGTCCTTCTGGACACCTTCGTCGAATTCCCTCCACTCCATTAGTTTTTCTGAGGAGCCGTCCAGTCGGTATGGCCCGTCCCCCGTTCGTTGGTGCAGGAGGGCCGTTTGATCGAGGGGACGGTGCCACCCCTCTTGATCCGGTCACCTTCTGCCCCCCCTGTCGATCCGATCCCCCCCCCAATCCCCCCTAAAAGATTGAGAAGTCTACCATTTTCCCGTAAGTATTCCATACACCCCCCCTGCAAATTTCAAGAAGTTGCGGCCCCCTTTTTTCAAGAGCCGTCAAGAGTACAACTGCAGAGGAAACACAGGCCCATTTACAGCGATCAAGGAAGGAACAAAAAGGAAGGCCCCTGGAAGGATAAACATTTAAGCTATAGTTCCACCCTCGCCTCTCACACGCTAGATTTGCCCCCGGTGCGTCCAGTGACAGGCAAAGTCCCCCCTCAGATAGGCCCCCCTCCTCCCAGCCCCCTCCCCCCCCACCCCGGTTCCCTCGGAGGAGTTTGCAGCGGACTTTTCCCCCCTTTGATTTTCTCCCCTCGGTGTTGGAAGTTTCTTGACCCAGGTTTTCGGAGGTTTTTTGCCCGCGCCCGGTGATCACGCCCCTCCTGGTGTTTTTTTTCCCTCTCCCCTGTTTCGAGGACGAGCAGGGGGGCCTACGCGGTTCTTCTTTGTATTTTCCCCGCCTTTCCTCCCCCCCAGTCTTTGGCCTTCCTCTTACCGCCGGCTCTTTCCCTGCAACTTCTATCGAAGGCCGTTCCGCGTCATTTTTTGGTCCCAAAAGGCACCTTTCACGCCCTCCTCTCCCCCCCGACATTTTGAGGCGAAGGACCTTTTTCCCCCGCGATAGCCCGATAGATCCCTTGGTAAAGGGGGAGGTACATTTTTTACCAGGCTGGCTTTTTTTTGGTGGCGAGTCTCCCCCACCGGGGCGGGTCTCCCGAACCCAGTAGCTTCCTTCTTCCTCTGACGCGCAACAGCAATGCGCGTCGGCGAGTGTTTTCGCCCCAACCCCTGGTAAGGCTCCGGGCCTTGGAGGCCTGTGGTCTCCTTTAGGTGGCGCATATTAGTCGACTTTTTCCCGATCTCCCTCCTGCCAGAAGCACCTTATTCATGATGGTTTCGCCGTATGGGGAATAAGACTGGCCCATTTTTAGGGATCGGTGGAGTTTCCCCTGAGGCTCTTTTTTGACTCTATTACTTTAAGAAGTTTTGCTCTCCGGGGAGGTGGGCGCGTCAGGACGTTCCCCTTTTTGGGACCTATATTCGTCCCTTCTCTCCCGCAAAGGATTGACGTTGTGGACTCTATCGACGGTTCTTTTTGGAAAGATCTCTTCTGAGGGATTCTTTTCGGACAGCTGGAATAGAGCCCTTCTGTTTTCCCTTGGCCGCTCTGGCAGCAAAAGGGCTTTTTTTTTTTTTCTCTGCCGGCTCTTCCGACCGGTCCCCCCTGCTCTGCAAAAACAACCCGATGCTTGTCGTAAATGGACGACGCTCTTTTCCAGGACGAGAGCTATGAGTCCGTGGGGTGCCCTTCCTTTGTTTTTTTTAACAAATGGACTCCCTCCGCCAGAGTATTGAAAGAGTCCCATGCTCCACCTCGGGTGGGT
>Ga0179593_1270274_pt1 | contig 18102 bp, 14 predicted proteins | sample CZODoug2_1_08_16_FD_185931 | JGI IMG/M metagenome (GOLD analysis project Ga0179593, IMG submission 185931) | Vadose zone soil fungal communities from Angelo Coast Range Reserve, California, USA - CZODoug2_1_08_16fungal (PacBio error correction) | ecosystem: Environmental > Terrestrial > Soil >... | reverse complement strand
CATTTGTCGTCTGACGCGTATTCCTAGATCGATCCCCTCCGTTACCTATCCTCTACAACGATATCCGCCAAAGCCATCACCGGGCTCCTGCCTGTTTTTTTCGGCGTTTAGTCAAGATAAAAAGCCAACCAACCCTCTCCCCATCCCCCCCCCCACACCTCGTGACTGACCTCTCCATGACGACTCCGCCCCTTCTCCTCACTCGGACTTGGTGTACGAAAATGTGTTTTTGTACGTCTCTACCTGTCCATCCTGGATTTCAAACCTTTTCTCCAATGGTGGTTTTCCACCGAGTTTATATCTCCACCTTGGTCTCCTTTTCCGACGGCTGTTCGAGTCGGCGCAGGGACCGATTCTCTGTACTCTTCGTAGCCCGGGAGAAGATTCCTCCTGTTTCCCCGACCATAAAAGTCTGCTTTCCCCCCTTACCGCGTCGGCTTTCTTTTGCACCAGTCAGTTTGTGTCAGGCAGTTTCCTCAACTCGTGAGAACCTAGGTTCCCATACGGTGCTGATGCGCTCACGTGCCGGGTGGCGGTGCGTAAACATCCCTTTCCATTTCCCCTCTGTCTAATCTAATTGTCTCCGGCCCCGTTCTATCCCCCCCCTTCAGTCCCTGGGTATTTTTCAGTGGCGGCGTGGGAAACACCTTCCTTCCGTTCCTTTTGGCCTTTACTGCCGTGCATAATCTCCTTTCTGAAATGTCATGCTCACCTGGAGGCATATCGCACGTTCTTGTCAAGACTTTCTCCCCCCCCCCAACGTGATCGCTGGCCGACCATTCTTCCATGCCGACTTTTCCCACTCGCCCCCATCGCCGTGAGGTATCGACGAGCTGTTCCACAATTTGACTTGAAACAGACAGGTTAAGTCTTACCTCTTTTTCTTCGCCTTGCTCAGTTCGGAGGCCATCCTCACTGCAATTTCCTCCCATTCGCATTCCCTTTTTTCCTTGGCCCACGCTGATGGCTTCCCTCTTTTTCCAATCCCCCTTTTGGACCCTTTCGGAATATTTTCTCACGACTGAGCCCAAATTTTTTGGTTCTGAAATTTTTTGAATTCCCAGCTTCATCGAGGCTGTCCCGCGTACCTTGGTTCTCCCCCCTGAGATGACTCGTCACCAGTGGAGCCCCCCCCACAGGCGATTGTGTTCGAAGGTGCAGAGATCACGCCGCAGAAGTTGACTATACCCACAATGGCCAACTCCCCCACAACCCTGTGCTGGCTATCTCTCTTTCCATTCCTTTCAGCGGTTCCCTTCTTTCTCCGATGGCCACGTTTCGGTCTGTTTATCGTTAACCCGTTCGTCATCCGTATGTTTAACACCCAAAAAGCTTAATGTGCAGTGTTGTGGGTGGTCCTTCCTCCCTTTCCTTTTAGTCCTCCATCCCCTTCTGCGAAACAGGTCCCGACGATGATATTCCCGTGACGTTTCTCTCACTTCCATTGGACGGCGGTTTCTATTCCCAGGTACCCGCGATGCCCGTCGACCCCTCCCACATGGCGGTTGCTTGCCGAGTTTCCCACTAGCCTATGTTTTTTCTCGGAAATGCTTCAGGCGCCCCTTATCGTCGATGACCCCGTCTCCAGTCTACGACAACCCCCATCTTTGTCTTTTTATGTTCTCAAGCGCGTTTATTCATTTGCTTTTCTTAGTTCTGTCTCATGATCGAGACAATAATTCCCCCAGCAGAGTTTTTCAATGGGTACTTATTAGTTCCCCCCTGTTTCCTGTGTCTCCCCGCACCGCCCCCCAGGATAACTGCGTCCTGAAATCGATTGTTCCCCGGCGAATCTTTATAAAAGTCTCCTGTTTTTCTGGAATTCACAACTGCGGTAAGTCCCCAAACAACTGACGTGCCCCTCTTTCCTCTTCTCAACCCGATGAAGCAATGGGACTATTTCTTAATCTCGTTCCCCCGTCGTTGCGTGCGCCACCGAGGATTCATGCCCCCCAGGGGCCCCCCCCCTCCATCTTTTCCTCTGGCCTTATGGCGATAAAATACCCTTTCATCAGTCTATCCTGGGGACGACCCGTCAGTAACAGTTCGGCCGCCTAGGTTCACAAACATTGAGACCCAAACCGCGGGCAATTTTCTCCCTTTAACCCTCTCCAGCAACTAAAAGACCTCGAGCCTTCAATTCGCTCAAAGTTTTTCAATGTTCTGTCCCACCGCACCTTCTAAGGCTGGTCTCAGATATGATTCATTATCCCTTCCTCTCAGCATCTTCGTCATACCCTCCTCTGCCCTGAACCACAAACCGCCCCCCCTCTCCTCCGCCATGTACACCCATGGAGTTCCCTATGGCGGCTAGAGATGCTCTATTGGCCCCCGTTAGTGTTTTGATTCTGTTTTTGGCTAGTTCATTCAGTCTCCCAGAATTCTGAATAACCCCCTCCTGTGCAGGTGAAGTCCCCCCCCGCTCTCGAATGAATCCTGATCGTTTTCTTCGACAAAACCACTTGTCGTGCAGTGCTTTTGCGCTCGGGGTTTGGCCCACTATGTGACACCAGTGCTCTTTGTCATCGGGTTTGCTGAGCCAAAGGTCAACGGTGAATTTTGTTTCGTTCTGTCTCTTAGCACTATTCAGTCATGATCGTTTACCACTTTTTCCTGGATTTCTGAACGGCCTGATGCGAATCGCGCTTGCTGCTTTCTTCTCATTTTTCACTCTACGTTGTGTGGTTGATCCCGCGGAGGCGCGATTCTATAGCCCTTTTGGGTTCCCAGCCCCCTCTCACCTCTTTCTCACGGAGGTCTATTCCGTTTTTCCCTTGCCGCCCTTCCGCCCCCGGAACCACGTAAGATAACGAACTTCATTTAATTTGGCCTCTCGCCCGTTCACACGCGAGTCCTGTTTTCACCATAGGTGGTTCCCCCCCCCCTCTCGAGGCGTTTTCCCTCCGCGGACCCCACTTGTGTCGACATCTGACCCTTCCCTTCATGCTTTTGGATTCCCCTGCACCGGGTGAGGCCGTATGCCTTCTGCCCTATTCCTTCCCACCAACCCTCGCTTTGCCTGAGTAACTACCTAGAATTCATCTGTCATTGCAGCTCCATCTGAACAACTCGCCATTGTCCTAATGGCTTCCCGTCATGCATTTTTGTGGAAGATCAATTGGCCCCTCAAGATGGCTTTGAATTCCGGTAATAATGCTCTAATCTCTCCTCGGCTTGACTGTGGTAATATCATCGACACTTGATGCAGGCCTCCTCCTATCCTTTCGGTTCCGAATTGGAGTCCTTTCCCATTCCCTCTTTTTTCCTCCACTGTTTGCGTCCTTAGCCGAACTTGAATGTCTTTCACTGTCCTCGGATGCGTCTGGTGGTTAATTAGTTGATTGCTTCCTCAGTTCAAAAGATGTAGTTTTCCAGCCGCTGTTTTCCGATGACCTCTTTTGATACTCCCTTCTAGTGCTTTCCCTTCTGAGACCCCCAGTGCGTCATCGTTGTCTCCTAGACGATTCCAGAGATGATGGCCGTCCTGGGTGGTTTCCCGGCCATTTCCATGTTGATCGAAAATCCGGATCGGTTCTCGTTTCTCCCTTTCCCCCCATCTCCCCTTCCGGCCTTGCCCGTTATTTTTTTTGCGTGGTCGCCAGAGGGGACCTGGATCAGTTTCCTAAACTTCAAACGCTGCCAATTGCTTCTTTCTAGATCCTATCCCAGTAGAACGAGCCCCGGCTTCGCCGCCTTTATAAAACACTGCGCCGTACCCAAGTCTACCAGTCCTTCGCGTAGCCCGCTTATAATAGGAGAATTTCCTTTTTTTTCTTACGATTTCCAGCGAGCTCCCTTGCCGCTACCCCATCTTTCGTTTACCCTTGTTGCCTTTCCTTCCCTGTTTTCTTGCTTCGCATAGGGGGTACATCGTTAGTCAACTCTTCTGCAATCAGTCGTGAGAACGTTCTACATCTCTCGGCCTTTTCTTTAGAAGGATGTCGTCTTATGTTTCCCTGGGACCCTTCCAGTGTTTTCTCGCCTTCTGGGTGCCCGATGAACCTTCCACTGCCCCACTCTTTCTCTCATTTCCCGCTTCTTCGATTAAGTCTATTCCCCCTCCTTTTTTTGTTCGTTTTTCCCCTGAGAAAGGATCAGACTCGCGCTGCGTTTTGATTTGCCCATTTCCAATCGCCTTGGTCATTTTTCCCTCTTTAAGTCCTCCCCTGAAAAGATAACGGGTCTCTCGCGGCCCCGCGATTAATTTTTCCTTCCCCAAACTTCACCCGACACCCTGTTTCGTGAGCATATTCCTGTCTCTTTGATTTTTACTCTCTTCGCTCTTTTTCCTTTCTGGCTCTTTTTATACTTGCCCCTTACTTGTCCTCCTTCCGCGCACCGGCCGAAGAAGCGGCTTCCCTTGACAAGCCTTCGCCGTTTTTCACCATCTTGTCCCCCGCTTTCGACCGACTCCCTCACGGCGAGTTTGGCGCGGTGGAAAAAATTTAGTGAATTGCCTTTGGCTCTCGTTTCAAGGGACGCACTATTGACCACCCCCCCAGATCCTCTGCTTGCGTGTCCTTTCATTCAGGCTGAGTCAAACCTTCCCCTTTTTCCCCTTTGAAGCACGTTTCCCCCTTCCTCCCTGCCCCCCAAAATTCCCAATGACTTACGTTGGTCACCACTTTTGTCCTTACGTTGCATCATAGTGAAGACTCTGTTTCGCACCGCCCCAGTAAGTCTAAAGCTCCTCTCCGGATCCCGTTTTTTTTTTTCTCCACCTAGATTGATCCCTCCCCTGCCCAAAGCTTATGTCTCTGCCTCCTCCTGCCCCGGCTGTCCGTTGGGCATCCATAAGCAATGGTATCTGACTCCCGTGATGTGACTCTGTCCACTTCTGCCGCGCGCCCCTCCTTGTCCACTCCCCCTTTTTTCTCCACTCGGTCTGGCCGATGATTGAGTCACATACGACTTTGGGTCCTTTCTTTTCAACAAAATTCGAGCACCACTCCTGATGCCAGTTTGCTACTCCCTTATATAAACGTTTTTTCTTTTCTATGTTGTTCGCCCTCTTCTTGAGCCCTTGCTTTGCTTAATCAGGCACCTTGAATGTTCTCGTATAATAATTTTTTTCGAATTCCGAGACTCAACCGCCCCTGATCTCTCTCTCCCTCCCCTTGTGTGGATTCGTCGATACCTTTTTGTCCGTGCGGATGCATCTCTCTCTTCTACTGAGTTGGGGCCAATATCAGATGCAACTTTCTTTTTACGGGCAAGCCTCCGGGCTCATGCGGCCGTCGTTTAGCGTCGTTTTCGATCACAGCTCCACCCCTGCCACCAAAAACAGACCAAAAAATTTACGAAAGATAACCAATGATATTCTTTCGTCCTCCGTCAGGATGGGTGTCCCTCAAAATGTTTGTTAACTCTCTAAAGGTACATTCTTTGACTTTCACGTCAATTGTCTTCTTCATTCATACGAAATTGGGCTGTTCAATTACCTGATGGTCGCTTCTCGTTGGAAGATGAAGCGGTACCCTCGGCGTCCCCCGGCAAATAATTTTTTTCCCTTCAGCGCTCCAGAGAGTACAAACTTACCGCCGTCGGATGCTAGTATCCAGCAGTCTTGGCAGGCTCTCAATCTCGTTTCTAACTCGGGCCCCCAACCGTTGATCGCTTTCTATTAACTTCTTTTTCAGATATTTGTGGGAAACACGCAATTTGTGCCTCTTTATTAGAGTAAGACTTCCCGTTCGGCAACCGGTCATCCACTGGAATTTTCCTTGGTTGAACCCCGGCGTCCTGCCTGGTGATTTCCTTGCAGGAGTTGTCATCTCCTTTTACGGAGAATGATCACAGTCCACGTAGGCATATCTCAAGTTCGGCATGTCAATGAAGTCCACCTTCTCCGCGCGCGATGCAATACCAAGTCTCTTGTGACCCCCTGCGACCCCCGACCCTTGTCGTTACGAAGCGTCCCAGGGCTTTACCCCTCCTTCTCCTTTGGCGCTGTCTCCTCTTTCCGTTTGCTCCGGGACGGATTCCCTCCGGAAGGCCCATCCTCGTTTTCGAACCGCGCGCGCACCTTCCTGCGTTAGGCCCTTTAAACTTGAATTTTAGGAATCTAACATTTTTTCTTTAAAGTGGTTTACGCCCTCCATCGCGGGCACGCGGCCTCTATCTTTGTCGGCTTAGGAGATGACGTCGTCCAACTGTGAGCCCCCAAGGCGATTTTTCTAGGAGTCTACAGAGCAGCGATTGACGTTCCATATTTTCAATGGTCAAACCTGTGCCCCCCCAACGTGGTATTGCTTCTAAATCTCCGGGCCTTTGGAAAAACTCATGTCAGATTGTTCAAGTGGTTTTGGTATTGACGGGTTCATCTTCACTGAAGCACCCCCTTCGAGTCCCCAACCCAAATTAAGCTAACGTATGACGGTCTTTCATACACCGTTCGTTTACGCCTCCCCCAAACGTCTACGTGCGCCACCGGTCGCTACCGTTATGATCAACTGCTTCGTTCTCCCTGACCGCGGTTGCATCCTCTTCCGCCTCTTTCATGCGCGACGCCAGGTGGTGGATGGGCAGAGGAACCTTCCTTGGTGTAGTTGTTGCTGAAAAGCAGCTTTCTTGAAAGAAAAAACGTGCACAGTATCCTTTCTTTAAACATCGGTCCCTCTCTCTTTGTATGGTTGCCCTCTCCAGGTGCTGCCGCCTGTTGCGTTTCTACGGGCTGCCTGATTCTCGACCATCCTGAACTTCCCCTAGTTGACTGATTGCACTTGTCCTTCTTTCTCAACCCGCCCCATCAGATACCTGCCGTCCTGAACTCGTTTTCCCTTCTTGATCTCTCCCTCTCCGGATTTTCGGATTCTGTCCCACATGACGGGAAACCACCCCCTTGACTTCACTCCTCTCCTGACATATTGCTTTCACACACCGATGACGCTGGCATTAGTTCTTTCCAGTGGCTTTTCTGCTCAACCCCCTCGGTCCTTGCGTTGGCCGCCAAGAGGTAATAAACCCAGCTTCTTTTCAACTCCAATAGTCTTTCCGTCTGGACTATCGGCTGATAAACCTACACTCCATCTCAGTTCCCGACAGTACCCCTTAAGTTCTCCTCTGGTCGTCACACATGAGAATTGGAGTTCCCTCTCCGAACTCCCCTTCTACCTCCTCCCTCGAGCTCTCCTCAGTGTGTCATTTTTTTCCCCGACCTGACTTCCAGCCCTAGTAAGATCTGAGGACCAGTCATTTTCCGCAATTCGTGTTTTGTACAATCATCGGCCGTTCAACCACCCCCTGCTTCACTCCTCATTTCCATGGGTAGGGTTAGTTCTGCGAAGGAAGATATAGAGACGTTGCTCTGGAACGTTTGTCGATTCGTTTTGCTCCAGATTTCAAAGAAAGCAGGTTACTCCACCATCCTTAATGAAGGCCTGTATCGATTCGACCCCAAAACCCCCCATTCGATTCTTGGCATTTCCTCCTCTCTGGGGTTGCACCACTCTGTTTCACATTTTGCGAATTCGTTCCGGGACCGTGCAAAAATTTTTCAAACTGGCGGCGTTTCGTTCCTTCTTGCTGTCGGGTTGCCCTCTTCCAGTTCTTTCACGGATCTGTGACTCGTGCGGCCCTTTTTATTCTTCTTGTACTATCCTAGCTAGGCTGCTGATTATTTCTCCTTCTCCGTTTGTGTTGATTCTCCAAGACTCGCTTTCGATTCTCCTCTCCCGTGCTTTCCCTCTCATCAACTTCTCCCTTCGGACTCGATCTTGCCTTACCTTTCTCTCCCCCCGTCTAGAACTAATGAACCCTCTTCCAAGACTTCCTAACTCTTTTGTGAAATTTATCTAGACCGTAACCAGTATAAATGTTCAACATAGTGTTTTCACCAACGTTGTTTGTTCTGCACTGCAGCTCCAATTTTTGTACACCCCCCCTGTGCCTTCAAGTAAGTATTCCTGTGGACTTTCAGGACCCAAACCCACCCACCCCACCCCCACCCCCCCACAAAGATTTCTTCTATTCTGCTATGTTTCAATCTCAAAACAAGCTCACCTGCCCGAGCACTCCCGCCCCGCAGATTTCTTTCCCCTCGCCGCGCCCCATAGTACACACTCGCATTTGATGTCCTGCTTCCCTATTTGTGCCTTGCCGATCAATTGGATACGCAAGTGTGTTCGGACCTTTCCACATGTCATCATTTTCTAGTCTGCCTTTAGGTCTTTCCAAGACGCATGAGCTCAGTGCGCTCTACTTCGTCTATTGGTAGTCCTTGAGAATTCCTGAGTTGTGTAACTGTGTGGATGCCCCTCTTAACTGACGTAGTGTCCCTTCTTTGCGGATGGTGAGTTTCGTTCTCGCCTTCCCTCCCCGAGGACACGTCAGATGTAGTTTGCACGAAGCTTCGGGGTCTGTACTCTTTGGTTCCGCAACGGGCCGAGGTTACGTGCTTGACTCCGTGAGACCTACCGCCAGTGCGTATGGTTGAGCCGGGAAGACTCTTAGCTCTGTGGCGTTCCCTTCCAGTGGTCTTCAGGATTTCCTGAAACCCCCTCTCTTTCTCCTTCTTCCTTGCCATCGCTTCAGGACGGCAGGTATCTGTCGGCTTTCGACCAGAAGAAAAACTTTCCCCATATCCTATGCGACACCTTTCACAAAGTCTTTTGCGCCCGATTCAGCACCTTCCCCGACCTCCCCTGAGGAGCGCGCCTTGATAAACACGTTCCTCCGTTACCTGTACGCGCTTAGCAGAGGTTGAGACAGAGGTCTTTGCCTTTTCTGCCCGATAAATAGTATGTTCTCAACCCAACGCCCGCTTTAGCGGTAGCCTGTCAATTGCCAGGTTGCTTGCGCCTGCCTCGTGGTCATTCTCTCGCAAATCTTCCTCTCGACTTGCCTTGCGATCAAATCAGGTCCAGATCAGCTATTCTTAGCCCTTGCCCCTGTTGATTGCCCGGCCTCCCTAGACTCTTATTCACAAGGTACCCGTATTATCCTTTCTTAAGGGGTTTTGGCTCCGGATGCGGAGTGTAACATCGAACACGTCCGCCCCACTTCCCATCTGTTTTCGAGAAATTTCAAAGTTTCCGAGTGTCGCTTCGATGGCGCCAGTTTTGAGGTTGGCCTTGGCCTGATCAGGCCTCCCGAAGCCGGTGTATTGGATCTTGTCACCATCTCCACAACTTCCTTTTTTTCCACTGACGAGTCAGCGCGCCCTAACCACTCCCGGAGGCGCTCGGTTCGACTCCTCCTTTCGACTGTAACCCTCAATGGCAACTCTCCGTAGTCATCTCTACTTTTCTTGTAAGTTCTTGAAGCCCTCTGCCCTTCCCCCTTTCGCTCGACTCCTTTTGTGCCCCTTCTTTGTCTTCCCCTTTCCAAGGCATTTCCTCTAGGCTTCCCGCGCCAATTCGGCCGGGCTGGTTTAACTTTTCCCAGCTTCTCTTCTACTACCTACTTCTCTTTTCCTTTACCAAATTCTCGAATTTCATCGTTGTCGCGCTTCACGTGGGGTTTCCTGACTTCCTTTACCCAAACAGTGCGCGATAGCCTACTGTCGTTCTCATTTCTCCAGTCCGGATAGTTGTCAAAAAGTCTCCTGACGCCGTATGTTCCCCGTCTCCCTCCCCCCCCAACTTCCCCCAATTTCCTTCCTGTTGCCCCGTCACTTTGCCGTCACGAGCGATTGCATCGGGGTCCATGCGGTCGTCCACCGCCAACGAGTGCCCCACGACGTAATCGCGCGATACACTGTTGCCGAGGTTCTCCAACTCGATTGAGTGAACTGCTCCATGCTGGCTACTTCCTACGCCTCAGGTAAGTGGGACTTCGTTGATGTCTTGCGCCAGTATGACTGACTTTTGCCTCTCCCGTTGCCTTCTCTCCTCCGCGGCCTCTAACGCTTAAATCTCCCTTTCCCAAGCGTTGAGCACCGGGACTGTCTTAGCGTCCCAAGTATGGGAACTTCTTATCAACATTTTGGCCAATGTAGGCTCTTCCTGTACCTACCCTTCGTTCGGACCTTTTTTTGTTTGTGTTGCTGTTTGCTCTTTGCTAACCGACCGACTTTTCCCCACGAAGGGCTGAGCCCGGTGATGGCAGATCCTCAGATTTTTGCATATGATATGTTGCCTCGTAGGTCCTCTCCGCGCTCCTTTACTCGAGGAGAAACGCACCTGGTATCTCCTTTTCCCCACTTTTTTTGTGCATATATGATCAATGTGTGACTTCTTATTCCTCCTGATTTTTCTTCTCTCTCCCCGATGCACCCATCAATGCAAATTGATCGTGCCAAGCCATCCCGGTTCCGTTTGAGCGGGTAGTCTCCCCCAGATTTCAAAACGCACAAAATTTCCCCCCCCCAGTAAATCTGTCCCCCTATATTCACTTTCAGCCCCGGATCTCCGGTGCAGGCCTTGGTTCTCGACAATGTTTGGCCGAGAAGAAAGGGTCCCCAATCGCTTATTGAATATAAACCCCCCCACTGTGCTCAGCGTGACCTCAATCTACGGACGTCGTCTCTGCGGCGCGGTCTGATTGACGAGTTCGTCGACCACGGGAGGCAGCGAAACCTGCATTTCCTTCGCTGGCCTCCGAACATCAACTCTATTTAACGTAAAAGAACGAGTCGAGTTCCAGTCCTATTTGTTCCTTAATTTTTCACTTCGTGAGCCCTCGGTCCCCTTTCGCGGCGATTACCGCTTTGCGATTGGGGCGGTGTGCGCAACAGCACTGGCCTTCAAGATCTGAATCTCTCGTCTCGTCAGTTCGTTCCACCTGAGTCCCAACTTTCCTTTTGCATGTCGGCCCGGTGTGGGGTTCACCTTCTCCGCCCTGAGTATTTCCGTTCCGGGAGTGTAAGCTCCTTCCCTTGTTGTCTTCAATTGATACAGCTCCACCGGAGGCCTCTCGGCCTTCTGGTCCTCCTGTTTTTCCCACCCCCAACGTGACCCCCCCCGCCCCCCTCTTGATTGGCAATTTTCTAACTCTATTTTTCCCCTGTCAATGAGAGTCTTCTATTCTATCCTCTTTGAAAATTGTTTTCCCCCAGTGCCGTCTTTTTTTCAGCTCTTATCTGCTGTGTTCCGGGTTAATTTACACTCCTTCAGGCCACGCGTTATATGCCAACTAGCGTGCAAAGTTAAGGGGCTTCTCTCCTCTAAAATCCATACTCCTAGAAATGCCTTCCCTATACCCCTTTTTTTTTCTTGGTGAAAGTGTTTACTTCGCCTGCTTTCTCGAGGTGAGAGCCTAAGTTCCTTGTTGTCGGAGCTGACCGTCCCCCCCAGAGCCCCAAGTGTCGATTGTGTCGTCCTTTGGCAGGGCTCCTCCAGCCTCTTTTACTTGACTCTATCCCCCCACGCCAACCGCCCCCAACGTTTCTGGCGCATAGATTTAACCCTGAGGCTTTGACACTCCGACACGATTGGTAATTTGCTGTCCGTTCATCTGAACTGACAAGGAGATCACAAACCTTAAGTAAGTAGTGTCCTCCGTTTCGGGTTCTTCCCCCTTCTAGTTCCTCCTACTCAGGTCTACGGCGAAAAGGTTCCTTTCGCTGATTCCCTCCCTTGATTTTACCTCTTCTGGGGCGCGAATGCTTGTTTGTCTCTGCGAGATGAATTTCTGCCGCCCAACCTCTTTCCGGTGGCGGGCAGTCCGTGCCGACACCTTCCCTCTGCGTTTCTGGCAATTTTACGGCCCTTTATCGTCTCTGGAAACAACTTCCAAGCGATCCTATACTCAATCGCCGATTGTTTCTTCACGCGGTTTAAGGCTCCGCCTCGCTTTTGCGTCATTTCTTCTTTCCCCCTGCCCTCGCCCCATCCCTGAAAGAAGAGTTACTTTCATACGCTTTCTTTTCACCTGGTTCCTTTTTCTGCACCCTCCAGACCCTATTCCCTTTTTCCTGGCCCGCGAGGGGCTTGCTCATCTTCTCCCTACCGCTATTTCGGTCTTCAAAACTTGACGTCCAGGAACAACTGACTGCACCCCTCGCATGGAAATCTTATCACATCGAAGCAATGAATCTCCCGGCTCAACGTCCCTTCGGTCCCCGGTTCTCCCCCCCTGAGGTCTCGAATTCCCCCAGCTTCGGTCCAACTACATCTTCGTTCTCTTCCTTCTTTTCCTTATCAACAACGTCACACTCTGCAGTCTCAGAGTGAAAGGTGGTTCGAATCTTCAATGTCTCCTCTTTCTCCCCCTGGAGAACCAAGTCTTTCCTTTATCAAGTAACTCCCTCACCCTCAAACAAAAAGCAATTCGACCTGCGCAGTGGCGTAATGCGGATTAAAACGCCACCTGCTATTCAGCCTCTCTGACTGTTTTACATTTCTTCGAGCGTCCCGACTCACCATTGTCCCCTCTCCCCCTTGCATCTGCCTTCAACCCCTGCTCTGGCACTCATCAGGTAATCACCGGCACGTAGATGTTGCAAGGCCGTATTCCTTTCTCTTCGTTCTTTTCCCTTCTCATTCTATTGTTTTTGCGTCCTTTCAGACATCTCCCCTTCATCAAACTCCCCCTCCGGTGTCAGGTTGGCCCTACTAGTCTTCTAATGAAGGCACTGATATCTTCGACCAACAATTCTTTAAGTGCAGGGCTCAGCCATCGTGGGTGGAACCCCTTACCCAATTGTCCTCTTTTTCCCGTTGCTCTCTAAAATTCAAATGCCCTTTTTTACTTTTTTGCCTTTTTCCTGCTTGGATCGCTTGAACAGTTCCGGCCACGTTGACGGATGAATAAGGAGGTTCTTGTGTTTTCCTACCCTTTCATTCCATACAGGAGATTTTCAATATCCCCTTTTGTTGTTTTATAGATATTCCCTCTACGCGGCGCTTATACCCATCTACATTCTTAAGCCATTCCTTCCGTCCGAAAAGGATTGTCTGCTCTGTGCCGGCCTGTGACCCATCGCTCCGCCCAAGCCTTTTTTAACAAGCACTTACCTAACGCCGAAATTTTGCGCCTCTTTCCTCAGTCTCAATCACTTTATTTGTTCCACCCCCCTCTCGCGGCGCTTTTTCTGACTTCCTCCTCCCCTTTGCGAAATCGTCAGTTTCATTAAAGAGCTTGGAGTATCCCGGGTAGGGTTTTCTTTGAAGTGCTTGTCATTCATAACTATTTTCCTTCGGCCCTTGACAGAGCACGACGCTCATCTTTCTTTCGTCCTTCGCAGATCCATCCTCCCAACTCTCCCTTGTGCCCGTTTATGATCATCGCATTTTGTTTCCGGCGAGTCAATTTTTCTCAGCAATTTTTCTGAACGCCGTTTTATAATTTCACTCATATCTGTTTCCACTCTTCTTCCTTTATTTCCCGTTTGACATCCCACTTCCGCCCTGAGCGCAGGCGCTCGATTCTTTAGGGGGCTTTTTGGTTCACGAGATCCCTCCTGTTTTTTTCTCCCAAGTTTGGCGCGTTTCCCTTACTTTTTTCTTCCACCTTTCCTCGGACTTGGTGGACGTGACTTATAGCCGTCTACCCATGGAACTACGTTTGTTTGCCCCCCCCTCCGCTTGGGTCATGACACCTCTTTTGGCTCACGACGGGACCGAATGGTCCTTGAACGACGAGAATCCCTTCTTCGTTGCTCATCTTTTGACTCCTCCGATCCCCTTTTTGATTGCGGGCCGGTTCCCGGCCATCCAGTCGAAATCCCGGCCCCCCGGTGAGAATCCTCTGCCCCATTTCCTATACCTTTCTTGGTACCCGAATTCCCTTTGGCATGCTAAGCGCTACCCACTCCCCCCGCTGGTATAGGATGCGGGCGATCATGCCAGCACCGTAGAACGTTTCAGACCCCCGGCGAGCTTGCCTCTTGATAAACCGCCTTTTTTTTTGTTTTACCATGACCCCGACGCTTTCTCTCTTTTTGAGACCTTCTGATCCTTTCCCTTTTTTTCGCGCCTATAAAGCGCCTTTCGGGCAATTTACGCATACACACGCCACAGACGGTTCGAGTTTCGCCCTTTCCCCCCCACCAGTCCCCAGGTTGGCGGACCTGTCCTCGAGAGGTCCTCCTATAACCGTTCTCGCCTCCTTCCCTTGAGACCCCTCTGGAATCTCATCGTTTTACCTTTTCGCCTTAGCCTTGTGTTGCGGAAAAGAGAAGTTTTATTCCTACCACTTACTCCGGTTAGCTTATTCCGCTGCAGTTCTTCTCTTTTTACCTCTGCCATCCCTCAATTGACCCCTTCCTTGAATTTCCCTCCCGTGATACTAAGACGCCTCTCCGACCTTTTTGAGGTTTTCCCAAGGAAGGATAAGTGGCATTGAAGACGGATGCGTCGGGTTTTTTGTGATTCAAATTCTCCACAACTCGCCTTTGGGGTTCCCGAAGTCAGTCCTCCCTTCCCCCGAAACGTTTTCCTTCGGTGCCGCTATTTTGAAGTGCGGCGTTTCCCACCCTTTCCCCCCGTCCCAAATGTTTTTATTATATTCTATGTCTCTTTGATGGTATCGGGAAGCCTCCGCTCTTGAACTTTGCCTAGCGTTTCCTTTGTAAACGCGGTTCTTGGGTCTCCCCTTCGCCGTTAACCTTCCCGAAGAACTCTTTTCAGCTCCATCCCTTGCTTTTTTGTTTCATCCCTTGTCTCCTCCGTCTCATAACCTAAAGCGCTGGCAGCGGGAACAAATAGGCTTGAGCTTCGCGCGTGATCACTTTTTTTTTTGAACCTCTTCCTTACCCTCCCTCTCGATCTTCCCCTTTTCTTGGTTTGTTTGGTATAATAAGTCAGGATGGTGCCCCTGACCTCTTATGTCACTTTTTTTCCCCCGCTCCCGGTTCCCCTTTCCCAATTTTCCGTTTGGTGTCCTTTTTGCGTAGGCGATTGGGCGGTGAAGGAAATTGCCCTTTCTAACCGCCCTATCAGATCCGCCTCCTTTTTATCACGTTTTCTGTCTCACCGAGCGTCTCACTTACTTCCCCCACTTTCGATCCCTGCCCTCCGCCTTCGACGTTTTTCCGATCGTGATTTTCGGCGCCAGCGTGTTTATGAATGAATTGTAGACTTTTCCAACGTGAGGCTCCGCTTACCATATTCCCCCTCTCCTCCTTTCCGTAACGCCTTCACTTCCATCTCCCCTTTTTTCTGTCTTCAACTCTTTTCTCCGGGAAGCGTGAGAGTACACCCGCGATGGTCCCTTTCTCTTAAAAAATTTATTCCTTCTCCCCTCCCGCCTGCGATTCCTTTTTAACCCTTCATGTTCCTCTTTTCCCCTGTTTTGGTTGTGGTTTGCCTGTTAGCTAAAATCCGCCTCCCCGAAGGACTGGCCCGGTGATTGTTCCGATATCAGTTTTTTTTCTGTTTTTTTTTCTTCATATGATTATGTCCATCTTCTGAATCGAGCGCTACTACTCCTCTCCAGAAAACGTCCAACCGATCTAGATACGGATTACTCCCGTTGTTGTTGTTTCTATCTACTTTAGCGGACTTTTGACTTAAATCGTTCCTCCTAAGAGGTTCCCATCCCTCTCCAAAATTCTGTCTTATCCCCCTCAAGCATCACCGGGCTCCTAGACGTTGCTGCGGTCGTTTAGCTCAACGAATTCACCACGTCCCCCCCCTCCAACCAAGTGACTCCCGTCTCCCTGTCTATGAGCTCCTCACCTTTGAATCTTCCGGCAGGATGGTTCCTAAAATGTGTGGAACTAGACGAAAGCCACCTGTATGTTTCCTCCACTCGTCCCCTTTCTCCCACTGTTTTTAAACGAAAACGTTTTTCTCCTTCCGACGCTCCCTATGGCGGACTGGACTGATCCGGGGCCTTTTAGTCCTCACGGTTCGCAGGCCCAAGGCATTCATCTCTGGACTCTCCCTCAACTCTCTCCCCCCTACGCCTTGGACTGCTGCATGAATAATCAGCGTGTTTAGGCCTTATCAAATTCGTGATTTCTCACGCGCCCCCCTGTGATTCTCTGCTCTTCCCTTCCTTTTTCTCTTTTTTCGGTTGCCTTGAAACGACCCTGCCGGCACGAGGAGCTTATCGGAGGTTAGTTCCCAGTCTGCCCCTGAATGTCCCCTTTGCATTTTGCCTGTTCTTCGGGGTGCTTTACCCCCTTCCCCCGCTCTTTTTTTCTTTAAGGGGCCGGGCAGGAGTCCGATCCTGCCAGCGCACCTATTCCTTCTTCTCACGGATTTTTTCCCCTGACTTTGTCCCACCCCACGTGCTCCTCAGAGACATCAAATCCTCTTTTTCCAACTCGCCCAATAGTCCTTTCTCTTTTTTTCCTACTTAGCATCCTTTCCCCAGGGGTTGTCACAAACAGCCCGGCCTAAGGATTGGGATGGAAGCTTTCTTGCGTTCGGACGGAGGAACTTTCCGTCCTCTTTTTCTAGAACCTGCGCGCCCCCGGTCAAAAGTTCAAGGGCGCTGTGATTTTTCCTTTTTCCCTATTAAACCCTCCCAGAGACACGAAGATGACTTACTCTACCCCCTTTTTTTCGTTGTGTTTTCCTTGTTTCCTTCGTCCATGATCATTGCTTTCCCGAGCGTCCCCTCCGTTATCTGGATGCCCGGCGTGCCGGTCAAAAGTGGTAGACCCCCAAATTCTATTGTGGAAATGTTGAGGAATAGCCGCAGCCGGCGGACGTCCTTCTTCTTCCCCAAATGCCCCCCCCCCTCCCCCAAGTGGTTTTTCTCTCGATCTTACCTCTCCTAAGCGGTTACCTGCTCCCTCTTGGTCAAATTTTGCCGGCCGTTTTCCCGGTAAACCTCGTCAATCACGGCCTCTCCACAAAAACTTCCGCTCCCTATAATCGGGGCCCGGTTCCTCCCTTCTCTGTCTCTCATCCCTCCCACTTTACGGAGAAAACGGGCCCCTGACGCTGATCTTCAGTTCTTTGATCTCACTGACTTCTGGTGCGACTCGGTTTTTTTTTTTATCGATTCCCGAGAGGTCCAGGCGCGCCGCCCCCTTGGACCGTTTTTCTGGCCTCCTTGCTCAACGCGTCCGCGTTTGTCGTTGTATGTCCCGGCATTGCGACTTCTCGCATTTTCCCCCCCACCGGCCAGTTTCTCGTCTCACCCTTCTCTCATCCCTCTTTTTTTTCCTTGTTCTTTGTTATCCCTTTCTTGCGCTCGCCGTGGGCTTTTTTCTAAGGGTTTATTTATCGTGCCCCCTGTTCCCTCCAGATTTATCTCTTGATTTTGGCCCTGTGTCCTCGTATCCCCACGCCAGCCCATCTCCTTCCTTTCTTCTCTCTTTCCAGGAGATCTGTTCACCGATTTAGATTTAGGAGTCTTACTGGTCGGGAACGGCACAACTGACTTTTCCTCATTTATTTTCTGTCCTCACCACCGATGCCGCACTCATTATTTCTTCATGCTTCCGGTCCCCCTTCCCTCTTTTTCCCTTGGTCTCCAAAAGAGGGCATCAATGACCCCAGAATAGGGAAAACCTTTTAGGGGGGTTTGGGTCGTTTTTCCTCTCCTTCCTAACTAACGCCCATCATCCAGTATTTTTTTTCCTTTTCCCTACTTCCTTACTTTTTCGGCGAAGCGTTCGTCCCACCCTTGTTCCCCCACGTTCGGGTACCTAGGACTCCATTCGACCCGAACGTAACCCCCCTCGCGCCTTCGCTCAAGTTTTTGTCATTTGTCTCAACCGCAGCACTTTTGAAGTTCGCCTCCTTATCCTCTCTGATTTTTCACATCTTTTCCCCTCTCCCTTCCCCCCTCCTCCCATCTTGCGGCTCCACTTGTCCAATCGCCGTCAACAAAAAGCGGATTTTGCCTCAGTCCATGTACATCACCATGGCTTAGTTTTTCGGTGTTTCCATTCGATTTATATTCGCGTTCGTTGATCTGGCACGGTACGCAGGAGTCTTCGTTTTTCTCATCCTTCCCTCTCAGATCCCTTCCCTACCTACCTGGAGGTGAAAGTCCCCACGCTATCTTTACTATGTCATTTATGATTTAGACCACAAAAATTGTCTCCGCCGTTGCAGGGCCGCCCTTCTGTGTGTTCTTCCCCATATGTTGACCCCCTTCTTGTGTACTCGGGCAGATGCTCTCCCTCCCCCTTTCCCCCCTTCCTTAGTTCATCTTGCCTTGGTCCCTGAGTCTTCCCTATATGCCCACAGTTCGGCAACGGCTGTGTCGCAGTGCGGCGCGTTCTTGTGAACGCATTCGATGCTACGTCCCGCTCTT
>Ga0179593_1656794_pt1 | contig 18103 bp, 16 predicted proteins | sample CZODoug2_1_08_16_FD_185931 | JGI IMG/M metagenome (GOLD analysis project Ga0179593, IMG submission 185931) | Vadose zone soil fungal communities from Angelo Coast Range Reserve, California, USA - CZODoug2_1_08_16fungal (PacBio error correction) | ecosystem: Environmental > Terrestrial > Soil >... | reverse complement strand
AACACCCGCCGTACGTTTGGGTCCTTCCCTTTTTCGATCAAACGGGACCACCCCTTTTCTCCCTTCTTTCGGGTCCTCCCTCTGGCCGCGACATTCCCTGTACCGGCAGGCGATTCCTCAGTCGTAACCTTCTTTTGTGCAACAAGAGTTCTTCTCTCCCCCAGAGCTGCTGGTAACCAGCCTCCTTCCCCCCTGCGCCCCAACCCCCCTCCTCCTCAGAACTCCTACCCCTCTTCTCCGAATGGTTCCCCCTTCCCTCTTTCGTCCTGGTGCCGACAAAGCTGGGAGCGAGCTACTATAGTTTTTTTTACAGGAGTTAGAATGATGGGAGATCGCGGGCAATTTTTTTCGTAGCTAACTCGACGCCTACTTTTCTCCCCCAGATTCGAAGGATTGAGAACGAGGCCCGCGACCTCACATCCCTTCCTCCTCCTCTCCTTCCCCATTCTCTCCCCCCGCGTGCGAAAAAGAGTGAGGAGAGAGAACCCTCACCGCCTCTCCCTCCCCCTCCCCCACCACTTTTCACGCTACCGCCTCTTTCTCGCAACCCCTTTTACTATCTTCCCCCTCCGACCAAGTTTTCTTATTTTTCCCCCAATACCCTGCACCTCGCTCTCTACCCCCCTCTCTTCTCCCCCCTATTTTCCCTATTTATCCCAACCTCCCTACCTACACCATTCCTTTCCCCCTCCCTCTCCCTTTTACTCTCTCTTTCCCTTTCATCGTGCTACTCTATCCCCCAGCCCTTTCCCAACGGATTGCTTGATTTTTCCCCCCCTCCCTTCTCTATTTTCCCCTCCCTTCCCTCCCCCTGTTATAGAGATTCGGGGGGGTGGTCATAAGTTTTTTCCCTTCTGGGTTCTATAGCCGAAACTTTCTTTCCTGCTTCAGCGAAGGCTGCTCTTTGCTTTCTGGTCCCCGCTATCCTTATCTCGTGCTTAGAGGTTAATAATCGGAAAAGTTACCCTTCTCCCAGCTAGAACGCCCGGTCCTCTTCGGCCCATCCTTTTCCTTACTAAGAAGGTACGCTACCCCTTTTTGGCCACCAATGATGCAGATAAGCGTTCCTGCTTTTCGGCAGAGGTTGGGGTCCTTCCCTCAAGTCCCTTCTGACTCATGATATTTGACTCATTGCTTCAGATCCCACCAGATCGTTGGCCCCTTTTCTCCCTGATGTAAGAATGGATGAAACCTCGGGACATCACCTTCTTCCTCTTTACTTTTTCCCCCCCCTGAAGGATCACGTAAGGTGTACAGTTTTCCTTTTTCTCCTCAATTCCATAACGGGAATTCTTTTTTTCGATTCCCCTTTTTCAAGGACTTTTCTCCCCACTCCTCCCTCCTGGACAAAGATCGGAAACTCTCCGAAGCCAAGCCCTAGCATTCCTCCCTGATTAGATTTCCTCCTTCTTTTTTTTTTCAGAGTACGTATCTCTCCCTTATTACTATTGGCGAGAACCCCTTCTCGTAAGAGTTGAGAAAATCCCGCGATGTCCAGCCCTACCCTTTTTTTCCAGGCCGTGATAGCCCGGAGAAGTTTTTCGGGCCGGACACCTTTTCTGAGGTCCCTCTTCCTTCTTAAAATCCCTGTTGGCCGCAATACTTTGATCCCCATGGGATTACTGGCTATTTTTCTTTTGAGATCTTTTTTTTCGCAATTGTCTGTTAAGATGGGGGGATGGTTGGTGGCTTCGAAATCCCTTTATAGTTAATTGCCGCCCCCTCCCCTCCGTCCCTAAAACCCCCCATGCTTGCCATGATTGACCAGCCTTCCGTCCCCCCCTTCCCACGCGCCGTACCTCCGCCAGCCTCCACTCCGAAGCTTGTCCCTACTCCGGAAGTAGGGGGTCGGTAGTGCGCTTTTAAATGACACCTCGAGATTTTTTTTTTTATGTGCCGCGAAGTTTTGTTTTTTTGGAGGTCGATTTCCAGGACTATCTTCTTTTTCGCGCAGCTCGAGAAGACGGACCGAGGCGACGAAAGCTTACATCCGTTCTTTTTTTCACTTAAGGAACCCCCCTCATTCTTCTTGGAAAAGAGGCAGGGACACTTTTTTTTCGAACCAGGCCCCTCTCCCTAGGTGAGGTGCCGAGCGTGTACAAAGAAATAGTAGAACCTTATAGGTGGGGGGGTATTCCCAATCGTTCGGGGGCTCATATCTTTGGTCGTTAAAGGATGTCCTCTTCGAGAGAGTCATTCCTTCGGAGAAGCGCCCGAAGAAAAACTTATAGACCAGGTGAGTTTGGCACCGCAGAAATGTCCTTCCCCTTGGAGAGAAAGATTCCGCTTTGAACCTTTAGACCCCTTCCGCCTTTGTATAGCTCTGATGGGGGGGAGTGGGTTGCTCTTTTACCGTTCCCCCTCTTCAATTCTACGAAGAAGATCCCCTATCACAGTTTTTGAGAGGGCCTGAACCTTTCCTCTGAGACTTCTCCCCGCACAACGTTCTGGTCGGCTGGAACATGTTACATTTCATCTGGCCGGCATTACGACATCTCCCCTTTTTGTGCTTTCTCGCACTCCTGGGAGCGCAATAGGTTTCCGCAAGTCGCCATGCTGCTTCGGAGTTCTGATTTCTTTCCCCTTGCGACTTCCCCCCCTCGCTAACGAAGAGATGGGACCAAAATTCCCCTCCATCCCTAGGGTGTGGTTTCCCCCTTTGGTGGAACGCTTGCCTTCTTCCCAATGCTTCCCTCTTCTCTCCGACGAGCCTATGATCGTAATTCAGGAGATACCTTCTATTCAGGTTGAAAGAAGCGGTCCTAAGTGATGAAATGGAACCTTTATTAGTTCTGGTTCCTCCTTGATATGTCTTCCTTTATTCTCCTCAAGAAATTATACTAGATTCCATCTACTTTTTGTTGAAGAGATCGGAGATCCTTCTTCTCGAGAGCCTTTTGCCCGGAAAGGTCCCTACTTTCTCCCCAGTGACAGGGACCTCTTATTCACCCATCTTCTTCCCTAGAGAGCCTTTTCCTCTCTATCCTCGCATGTCGGAGAGCATCGGGCCCTTTTCCCGCATTGTCAGCCCCAATCCTGGTCCACTTCTTTTTCCTCTCTTTTACCCTCTCCTATTTTCCTCTTTGCTTGCAAATCTCGTGGTTTTTTCGGCGGTATCGCCTTCTTCCCTTTCCATAAGCATTTCCCCTCCCCTCTCATCAGGGTCGCGCGTCAATGTCGAAGCCCTTTGTTAGGTTCTTTTGTCGCTTTCTCCCCCCCTGCACCGGCCTTCCGTCGCATCGATGACTGCTTCCCCTCCGGGAAATTTCCTTCTACCGCCCTTTCTGGACTCCTCCCCCCAGCGTCCCCACAGCACCAAGATACTAGTCCTTTCCCCCATGCGGGATTCTCCTTAGTAGGATCTTTTTCGCGAACCTGTCCCCATCAGTCCCCTCTCCCCATTCCACTTCTCCAAAGATGCCCTTTTTTTTTTTCGAAAATTGGGTCGCTAGACGGTCTCGCCCGACCTGCGGGAGCTCCCCTCAAACCCTCCCTTGGAGAAGTGTTTTCTAGGAGGAAGTCTTCGCCCCTGACGCTCTACGCCTCTCCCGGTTACTCCCCAGCAGATAGAACTTTCCATTTTGCCTATGTTCCTCAACGATCGCTGGGAGGGACGTTATTTTTTCCCGTCGATCGCTCAAAATAGAGGCTTTTACGAGATCTATTCCTTATTCCGCCACAGTTCTTGTCCGAAAGAGGGTTTTCCTGGAAACCGGATCTCGGTAGCGTTCCCCCCCCCCTTCCTCGACGCGGGCTTTTGCGCGCCCGTCCCTCTCGCTCTTACACTTAATCTCTTCTCCGCTAGAAAGGTCAAGTTTTCGGCGCGGCACATCGGGTAAGGATCTCATGGAACGGCACGCGACCCCCATTCTGATCCACTCCCTCCTACGGTTTCCTACTTCCCCCTAGGTGGGCTAGGGCGTTTCTACTGCGCGTGCTTTCCCCTAGAGTTCCCCATGTCCTCCTCCCCTTGCAAGCCTTTCCTGGGCCGTCGCGGACTGTGCCTTACTTTTCGGGCATGGGATCTCCTCCCCCTCGTAAAATCCACCCCCTTCCGACCCCGCAAGGGCTCCACCACCCAAGCGAGAAAGACTCCTAGAAAGGCTCCCCTCGCTCTGATAAGATCGGCCACAAGTATGGGAAATTACATTTTTCCCCCTAGAAGACTTCCCCCCTAGGAAGCCTTCTGCCATTCGTCGAACCAATTTTCCCCCTCGTTACAATGTTTCCCTACGCCACACTATCATCCGTTTTTTCCTCCCATAGGAATGACCTTTTCCTATATACGCGGAAAACAAGCCAAAGAATTAGATCCTTTCGACTTACGAATGCGCGGTGGCTCTCCTCTTCTTTCTTTCTGTCGATCGTCGTCTTTTTTCTGTTCGTGAGATATTTTTCGAGTACCCCCTAAGCCGTTCCAGTTTGGTTCTCTTTCTCTGCGATCTTTTCCCATCCTGAAGTGCTTTCCCTTTCCTTCCTTTCCTTCAAGCGGCAGAATTTTTTCCCTTCTGGAGAATCTGTTTCCCTCCCCCTTTCGGTACCCCCTTTTCCTTTGAGGCAACACGAGCTGGAGCTGATCAACCCCCTGAGCTGCGGTATCGCCCTAGTTCCGCGACCCAACCTCTGGTCAGAACCTTCCCTTCCTCCCCAGAGTATCTTGAAGAATGTGCGTCGTTTTTCGGATAGTTCCTGGCCGCCCCCCCCCCCCCCCCCATTTCCCTAGGCATAAGGCTCTACTGCCCCTTTCTATCTTTTCCTGAGAAATAGGGCAAGTCTCCCCCTTTCCTCGGAGTAACTAGACGCCGAGATTCCTCTCGCAGCAGAGGACCGCGACCTTCAGAAGCCTTCTGCTTTTCGTTGTCCACAAAGTTAGGGTCTCTCAACCATTTCCCTGCCCTTTCCACCCCACCGACTTCCTCCCCTTGGTTGTGGTTTGAGTCTGGATCTTTTTGAACAGCACCTCCTTTTTTTTGCGCGGTTCTTCGAGGAACTTGTGACCTGATCGATTCTTCCTTTTTTTTCTTCTCTTTCCCAGCTGCGAATCTTTCCTCTTTCTAGGTACTAATCGGTCTTTCTTCCTTTGCCAGATTCTCGTCCCCTCCCCTGTCCGTAGATTCAGTAGCTCGCGCCAAGATTTTCCCAGGCCTTTCCTGCGAAGCCGGCAGTGCCTTTCTGCAGATACTCGGTTTTCTTCCTTCGTGCCAGAGGTTGGTGCGTCAACTCACGTACCGGAGACCCAGCATTCTTTTTTTTTCCGCTCCCAGCTTCTCCCTTCGAAGTATGTGTACTATTTTTTTTCCCACCAGAATTTCTCCCTCCCACCTAACCTCGGACGTTGCTTTCTCAAGACTTTCTCCACGTCCGGTCTTTTCCTTTTTGAGGCCCTCTCCTCAGCCATTAACATGAATGGAAGGTTTTTTGTCGACGCGACCTCTTTTTTGTTTCTGACACCCGAAGACCCCCTTTTGCGACCTTCCTCCAAGCTCGCGCCACGTTCCTTCGAAGTCGCTTGATATGATCTTCCTTTTCCTTCTGGGCGGGTTTTCTTGTATCTGAGCGTCAGGACTTTTTCTCGGAACCTTCCGGATTTCTTTGCGGTTCGGTATGGTAGGAACATTGGAACTACGCTTCAGCCCGTTCGCGTCGTGCCCGTCGAAGTTGACGAGGAGGTGGCGCGTTGTCCCGAGCTTACCCAGATTGTGGCCGCCCTTCCCCGTTAGCAAATTTTCTTCTTTCTTTTTGCTTTCCCCCAGGCGCTGTTGTTGGCGCAGGGTTTCCTCGGGGTGGATGGGGTTCTTTTCTCTCCTCGAATCACCTTCCCCGTTCTTTTTCCAATCCAGTCCTCTCTGTCCCGAAACGTCCAGGCTTTCCATGTGTTTCTGGAACATATCGTAAACGCCACTCAGACTCTTTCCCCCTCCCTTTTCCCTTTCGCTTCGAATCTTTCCTTCTACGACTGCGGTCAGGCGTGCCTTACCTGAGTCACCCTTTCTGACCGAGGGCATCTTCCTAGCTTTCCCTTTTCTCGTCTGAACGTGACCTCTTCTCTCGGGCGAGAAAGCATCTTGTAATCCCCGGAGACGAGATGGTCCTCTCGATCTTTCCCCCCTGCCCCGATTAGACACGTATCTCCTTCAGAATCGTCGGGCCTCGATTTTTTTTATGTTGCCTCTGCGTGGAAAAAGAAAATATTTCCAGCCCCTTTTTGGAGGGGCACCCCCTCCTTTCGGGGTCTATTCTCTTTTTCTTTACCTTCTCTGAGATAGATAGATTGAAGTAAGAATCGAAGACCCTTAGCCCTTTCTTTTTGGAGGTTCACTCCTTTGCCGTCGATATCAGGGAGAGACACTTTAAGCTTCTAACCTTCATCCTTATAGAACGGATTATTTTTTTTGGACCTATTGACCCTTCACGGCCCTTTTCCTAATCCCCCTCCCCCTCACCGCAAGGGGGAGCTTCTTAACGCAGTAATCTTGTGTTTTTTTCTCTCTCTTCCCCTCCTCCAACCTTTTTTTGAAGATTGCTGTATTGATGAGCCCCCTTATGCGCCATATTGCCCTTGAATGGGCCTTCCTATATGGCCCCCTCCATCGTTCCATTACTCCGAAACTGCCCTGCAGGAGTTCGGGAAGAAGTCTCAGCCCTCTCAGAGTTATTTTTGGATGGGCTCAATTCAATCATAGAAGCTTGTGATTTTAGAGAATGAGTGGATCTCTGGGCTCGTATCAATGCGCCCTACCGCCAGGTCCAGCGATTGTCGCCACTTCCCCTGGATCTTTAAGTCAGTTCCCGACTGCTTATATTAGCATTTTCTGGAAATTTCCCTTTCTTCATTTTTTCCTTTACCCGGGCTACTGCTCTTCCGGAAAAGTGAGACATATCCCTCCTCCTCCTTTTTTCTAGAGAGTGATTTTTCCCTTCCACGTTTCCAGGCCGACTGCAGGGCTTCCTTAAAGATGCTCCTTTCATTAAATGGCAATCAATGGTTCTTACCAAACAGCTCCTCAAATTACGAGTCTCTTCGATTTTTTCATCGGCTCGTAGGAGAGTCGGGTTCCCCGAATTGCTCCGCATGGCCGACCTTTACAAGTCCTTTCTCGAAAGAAAACATTAGTCGGATTTATGGGAGTGCCCCCATATAGGCGTCGCCTTTTGTAGTATATGATCTTTCTGAATCAGACTTCTCCACAGGCGCAAATAATTCTTTTTCTAGCGATGTTTCCGCAGGATCCTTTTTCGCCAGGAGGGCTCCCGAGAACTTACGTATGGCTTTCCCTTATGGCCTTCCCCTCAAGTTCGGGGAAGGTAAAAATTTCAGCTCTTCTTGGCAGGGAGAGATCGATCTTTCCCCTTCCCACCTCACATCTCTTCCCCCCCTTCCCCTTTTCTTGATAGTTTATCGAAGTAGTAGGATTGAGGAGTTTTTCCCCCCTGTCAAGACGACCGACCAACATCCCATCCTCCCCTTATACACGTCTGACACCATCTGGATATGAAACCCTCGGTCGTCTATCTGTATAGCCTTGTCTTGCAGCGGGGCCAAAAGAACTATGGTCCCGAGACTTCGTCGAGGCGGAGTATTCTCAGAAGCGTCTTCCGCTTTTCCTCCCCTTTACAGACACCCCCCCCCCCGATCGACCACGACCGATTGATGGGTTTTTCCCCCCCCCAACAACGATCTGCTTTTTCCTTTTCGTTTTTTTCCCCGTATCGGCACCTACCTCTTACCATCCGCCTTTCTATTTCGAGAGCTGGCTTTCCCCCAGCGGGGTCTCCTGTGCATTACGTGACAGGTGTGTAGCGGACCTCTTTCTTAGACGCTCCTTTTTTCCCGAGAGGGGCTTCAATAAGAAGTCCGGTAACTACCGATCTCTCAGTCAAGGTCCCTTGCCGGCGGGAAATCCCCTACCTGGTGTTTTTTCTCAAGGAACGGCCGACCTCCTCCCAAAGCTCCTGAGGTCGAAGTCATCGTCTCCTTTGAGAGGTACGGCGTTTTTTCTCTTTTAACCAGTTTTTCCTCTTTTTGGGCATCCTTGACGTTTCGGGAACCGACCCATATAGGGAATGGGATCCTTTCTTAATCCATCCCCCCCCCCCCCACGGCTCCCCCTCGCAAGGGCCCACCACCCTCTTCCCCCCGCAAAAACCGCCTTTTTCTCGAAAAGCCATGGGCTCTCCTTCCCCCAGGCTGCCCAAGTCTGTGCCATCTATCTAGCGAGATCCGCCTCTTTCCTCTCTGAGAGCCCCCTTCCTTCTCTGCTGGAAATCGCGTTCCTGAGATCCCGACCATTCCACCTGAGTCATAACGTCCTTTTTCTCTCTGACGGCTCGATCCAGTAGCCCGATTCCCAGAAGTACCCCTTTTCTCGCCTCCAATTCTTTTTTTTTCGAGCTTTGGGACGAGCTTTTGCGTCACGTGGTAGACACATTGTGAAGGATTTTTCTCTTCCCTCCCCCCTCACAAAGCCTCCCTTTGCCTTTTCATGTTGATAGGAGATCCAATTCCGGACGTGATCATTTCTCCTCCTCCGCGGAAGAAGGGGATATTGTACCTTGATCTTTGTGTGTAAGAAAGTTTCACTTCAAGGAGTAGCAACCCTTCTGGGATTTTCCCCCATTAATTCATTTTCCCCGTCATAGAGGTACTTTATTCCTGCGCACCCACCCCCTCTTTTCCGAATAAGCCGTACCCCTTCTTTTCTTCAGTAATGGTGGCAGTGAAGGCTCCTCTGGTTTTTCGACACGATGGGCGCGTCTTCCCTTTAAGTACCTCTTCTTCTCTTTCGGAACGGGCCCAGAGCGTTTCGCTCGAAGCCGATGAAGAAGTACCCTCTTCTGCAGTTTTCTTACCAGCAAGAGAAGCCTTCTCCCCTGCTCCCTGTGGTCAACCCGTTGACCCAAAGCATGCCACCTTCATGTTAAACCCCCACTCCCTCCTCTCCCTTTTTTTTTTTTTGCTCTCTCTTCGTGGGGAGGGAACACCAAAAGTTTTCTGGGTTCTAAGCCGAACTTTGTTTCCTCTCTCGCAAGGATGCTGGGCTTCCTTCCCTCTGCTGAATTTTTACTTTCCCCCTTTCTCTTGACTCCTCGGACCACGGGGCCATTTGGACTTCCAAGATCGAAAGCCTCCTTATTAGGCTCTCTCCCAGAGTGCTTCCTACCGAGAAGGGCCGACGATGCATATCTTCAGATACTCGGTGAGGCTTCTCTTCCTTCCCTAGGTTTGGGTTCCCTCCCCCACGTACCGCGTTACCCCAGATCTTCCTGTAATGGCTCGCCCCCGATCGTTTTTTCTCCTCCGTAGTGTCGACTGTTTTGTGTTTTTTAAACCCGACGTGTGACATCACCCAGGACGAGTTCTGCTTACGACCGACGTCGGTGGTCCCTTTCTAAGATCAGCCCCCCCTTCCCCGAACGTTATTTACGTGTGAGGGCTTCTATTTTCAATTCAAGCACTGGTAGACCTCCCTCTACGATCGACATCTCTGGAAAAAATCTTTTTCACGCCTCGAATTAGAATTCTTACAGCTCGTTAACTTTATTGTTTCTAGTAATGGATCGTCTCCATTACTATGTGAGGAAAGTGATGCTTTTTTCGTTAGGGTGGTAGGGGAACAATTTTTTTTCCAACAAGACCCTCCCGTGATAGAACTGGCGACGCATGTACGGAGTAAGTTGAGAGGTAACGCGCTCTCTATTCAGATTCCCGCCCGCGGATAAGCAACTCATGGCTAGTAGCTTTAGAGGGTGTTTTCTCATTTCTATTCCCCCGATGGGGTGGAAGAATTTTGAGGTAGAGCACCCCACACGCCCCGATTTCATTCCTACAAGGTAATCGACGTCCCCCCCTTACCCCCCATGCTGCCCTGATCTGACAGATGCCTGGGCCATCCCACGAGAACGCTCCCCTCGCCAGCTCCACCTCCTCTATTACTTAGCCCTCTCCCTTAGTCGGTGGACCTAAGATCTTCTTCCGTTAAATGATCCTGACACTCGGGCCCCTCCCCCTTCTGAATTCCCCTTTCTGAAGCTTCTCGATACTTCGTTCCGTCGGGCGCGCTTTCTGCAGCCGCGGCGAAGAGCTGGGAATATTTCTCGTCATGGGTAAAGTAATTCCCCCTCTGTGGCAATTTTTCCCCTGCCTCTACTCCTGTCGACCCAGGCCTAGTCTTTCCCTTTTAAGAGTGCTGTTGAACAACCCCCTCCTTAAAGCCCTCGTCGTTGGGTCGGTGGCACTTCGGCCCCTTTTCATCTTTGTGCTGTACGGATTGACGAAGGCGACCGCCTGTCGGAGAAGACTTCCGAAAACCTTCTCCTCCCCCCCCCAGAGTTCTTTTTTTTCTTTTTCCTCTCCCGAAGTAGATAAGTGATCATCCCCTCTCTATCCCCTTTTTCGACTCTGTCAGATTGTCTAGGACAGGCCTCTGTGGTAGTGGGACTTATGCCCCCCACTGTGATCGAAGCTACTAAATCCTATCTCCTATCCCCGAAGGTGAATGAAAACTTTTCTTTGACGCTGAGATCGCTCCCCCCCCCCTCTCCCGCAAACTTTTTTTATCGGCCAATTTTCAAGAAATTGATTCGTCGTGTCCGAAATCGACCGGGACGGCTCGCTCTCCTTTCGCGACCTTTTTCCTTCGACATGCGAGATACCGTTTTCTCTGTGGCCGGCTTTCAGACATTTCTCTCTACGAAGCCTCTCTCCCCTCCGAGATGGGCCAGCGGAAGAGGGGATGAGGTCTCGGAAAGACGGCATTGCTTTTTTCCCATGCGGCCCTGCCTTCTTTCCAGTCCGATGAGAGCACCGCGGAGATAAGTTTTGGGCAAGCCTTTGTTAAGAATCGCATGACTCCTGGAACTTCCAGTTATGGCAGTTTAGGATTTCCCTCGCTCAGACGGTACCTGTCCCCCTCTAGATCATTTTCCTCCTTTCCGAGAGATTGCATGCTTTCTCACACGTTTCCGGAAGATTTGAGCAGGGTCCCCCTCCCGGAACGCATTTCCACTCCCCCCTGGCAGTCCAATCACATGCGAGGAACACCCTTTTATCTCCTAGCTTCCTGGTAGATGGTTTCATATTTCAGGACGAGAAGTCTAATTGTCCTCCGCCTTTGCCCTCTTCCCAAGCAATTTCTGCTCAAAATAGCTTGATGGTTCTCCCATGTAGCGATGGTGGAGATGACGGGTTCCTCACCTTTATAGGATTCTCTATCCCTCAGAAAGCCTAGACCCTTTCGAGAAAATTGGGGTCCTCCTGTGAGACGCACGATGTCCACGCCAGGAGACGGTTCGAGCCCCCCTCACGGGATCCTTTCTTACTAGATACTTTTAAAGGAAGAATAAATTTCCCATGGGCCGCACCCCTACCACGGTTTCTGATAATTCTGAACCCCTTCTCCCCCCCTCTTAATGAGTTATCTTCCCCCTATACAACTTCGGCGGACAGTTGTAGGATTCTTTCGTGGCTCCCTAACCTTTCCACGAGCCCCAAGACCCCTCCCCCTCCGCCGGTTCCCTCTAAAGCTTTCGTGTCGAAAACGGTAGCTCTTCCCTGTTATCGAACGAGATCTTCTTACCGCCAAATCCTCCCTTTGCGTCCTTTTGGTTTTTGGGATAGGCGGAGACCTTATCCTGAACTTGCCCCTGCGGGCATAGAACTTCCCGGGAACAGCCCCCCCCCTTCATCTCGAACAAAGACAGACTGCTTTCCTCGGGGAAACCTTTCTAAATTACTCTCCAAGAGTGGCCGGCCCGTTCGGGGAACCAGACCTACACAAGACAAGCATTTCCGATTATCTCGGGTAGAAATCAGGTTGGAGAAGCCTTCCGAAAAGCCGGTGGCTCAAAGAGCCTACAGCAAGTGAAAAGTCCTCTTGGCTCTGTAGCGTCCCGCTAGGCCGAACCGCCTTTGGGGTATTAGATTTCGCCCCTACCCCCCTCCAGAGATCGTCACTTCTCTTACGCAGCTCCATACTTTTCGGATATGACGGCGCGGCCACTTTTCCGACCTCTCCCCCCCTTTTGCTTCTAATGCCCAGGACAGAAGAGAAGTGTTTTTTTTTTCCTCCCCTCTCCCTTACTTCCTCTCGTTAGACTCTTGTGAGGATCCTCGGGACGGCGCGTGTTCTCTTCCCAAGGCATCTTTCTTGCCATAGCACAGGCGGGAATGGCTGCAGTACAGATGGTCGGGCTTCCGCGGTCGACCGACCGCCCGATTCCATCAAAAGACCTCTACACCCATCGCTTTCGCCCCCACAGCTCGAACCCCCCTCGAGAAGGAAGCCCCTTCCGATCGGATCTCTTTGGCACTTCTGTGAACTCTTGGGAACTAGAAGTCCCCCTCTCCTAGTCATTTTCTCCGTGCGAGTATGGAGATTATTTTTTTCTCCATAGCTCGTTCCAATGTTTATCCGCCCAATACGCCAACAGCTTTCCCTGGTTCCGCATCGTCCTGAAGGTCTCGATCCCTCCGCGGAAAAACCCTCCAAAGGACTCCCCCCCCTTTCAGACTTCGCTTCTTTTGGAGCGAGCTTTTTTCGCTGTCTGTCGATGGTTCTGGAAAAGGGCTTTAAGATATCGGTTCTCCCCCCCCCGAACACTTACTCCCCCCTTCCCGTCTGGGAACTTATTGATCCTTGAGAGAACGGTCCCTTCCGGACTTTTCATTTCCTTTCCTGTACGCCTTAACGCCCGACTGGTGATTTCACCCCGGCTGGGAGAAGGTCTTGTTTCATGTTCCCACATACTTAGCCTGTTAAACGAGCTTTTTTTTTCGCAAGTACTTCACCTTTGTTTTTTCATCCGCCCCGGTATTGTAGCTTGGAAGCCCTTTCCCCCAATCCTCACCGAGTATCTCCCTCCTGTGGCCTTCCTGTTCTTTTTTTCTCTTCATGGCCGCCAAGCTGGTCGGCGTTCCTCCGGAAAGGCGTTCTTTTCTCATCGGGCCAGAGCCCTGGTCTTTTCTCGAAGCCGCTCCATTTCCAGATTCGCAGCTTGACGCTGCAGGCTTTCCCCGCCTTCGAGAGCTTCCTTTTCAACAAAAGTTCTGTGCTCATCACCTGCCTGCCCCGACCCAACTTACACCCCCCCCTCTACTCCGTTGTTGTGTGCCTCTCTTGTTTTGTGGAAAATCAAGCCGTTGCTTCCTTGCTCTCTCGCCGAACTTGGTTGAAAATTGATTTCAGATCTTTTTAGGGAGTAGATAGCATCGTAAGTCTCGTCTTCCTTTTCCTCTCGTACCCTTTCCTTATTTCTCGCACAAAGCTAGACGTAGCCTCGATTAGTATTTCGAGTCGGTCCCTTCAGAATCCGCTTCCCTCCCTCGGGCCCTGTATTCGATAATCGGTGAGGTTTTCGTATTCGCAGCTGGTTTTTTTCATCACGGACCTTATTCCCGAAAGCTAGTATGGCTCCCCCAGAATCGTGTGCGACCTTCCTCGGTACTGACTTTCCCCCCCCGAATTCGACCCAAATTTCGGCCCTTTCCGAAAGACTTCCTCCCTTCTTTTTCCCAGTTTGAGCTGCCTCTCCCCTTCCCCGAACGGGACCGCTTTTGTCGAAGAGAAATCTTTTTTTACCCGAAGACTACTTCCCTTCCCTCCGGCACCCCCTTCTCCTCCTCTGCATTCGAAGCGAAGGTATTTTTGGTTTCAGCGGACCCCTTTAAGGCCCCCTTTGCGGACCCTCCGGATTTTCGTAGGGATGGTTTCAAAATTGGCTTCCTTCCAGCCAGTCTCTTCAGTGATAGCCCGCGTTTGAAGGAGGGCCTTCAGGGTACCCGCTTGATGGCCCCCCCCTTTTTCCGAAATCGCTTTCTACCCCTAGTTAATGGCTAGAGGGTTTGCTTCTCAAATTGAGATGGGTGCGGCCTATTTTTTTTTTTGAGGTAGAGCACGTCTCCTTTCCCTAGATGTAAGGCAGACCTTCTGAACTTTCCCCCATGATTGCCCTTGACCTGGGGACCCCACCCAGCCGCCTCCCCTCCGCCCGCATCCCAATATGACTTGACATACGCTCTTTGGACAGAATGCGGTCTTCCACAACCCCCCCCCCATTACATGAGAACTCAGTTGTCGAACAGGGCCTCCTTCTTTAAGACTGCCTCTTTAGCGCGTCTCTTTCCTTTTTCTCGTAGGGCGCCGCTTCGAGACGATTCCCCGAGCTGGGCCTTCTCGTCGGGGTCACTTCCCTTTTCGACCCGCTGGAGACTGGCCGTAAACGGTCGACCCAGGCGAGTTTTTGCGGTAGGTGCCTCTGCAAGCCTTCCCTAAAGATCGTGGGTTCTTGGCAACATCATCCCTCGCGTAGGGTTTTTTCTTTGGTGGAGTAACCGTCACCTTGAGGCCATCATGCCCCGTCAGGAGAAGAGTAATGCAAACCCCACTACCACTTCTCCAGAGTGCAGTTCTATAGTGGGGAAGTTCCCCGCCCCGAAGCAGAGAGTCGTGAATCCTAGAGAGCCCGGGCTTCAGACCTCCGTCAAGTGTCCTCTTCGTCGGCGTTTGGTTCCGTAGCCCCCGGTGCAGACGAGTTTCTTTCAATAATCCCTTTTCAGACGATCACCAAGAAGGGCGCCTTTGAATGAAATCCCGTACACTTCGGTGGGGACATAGAATAGCTTCTGGCGGGCAGTTCCAATTTACCAATTTGATGCGAAATCTTCCGAAATAAGCACTCTTTGTGATAGATCCCATACAATCAGCCCCTGAGATCCCGAGATCTGTGGAAGGAGTTCTGTCGCCAGGCAGAGACCCTTCTGAGACTGCCGAAGATGGCATCCCCCATAATAGAAGAAGCCTAAAATGTGAGTTCTTCATGGATGGCTTCCCCCCCTTCGGCAAGCCTTCTCCACGAGCCTGAGCGAGACCATCCGTAATTCTTTGTTTCATCCTCGAAGTGATTCCCCTTTCCTTTTGCAGGAGTTTGCGTTAAATGCGCTCTTCCCTCCTTGTGCTCCTCAAGCCCCCTTTTGCCTCACTCCTCCTTTTTTTTCTCTATGCTTGAGTAGCCCAGAGAGCATCCCGAGAACGCCCTCTGACACCTGCCTTCAGTTCCAGGCCCAAAAAAGAGGACTTTCGGAGCTCATTCCGTTTCCATAGGATCCTTACTAGAGAGCATTGTAAGAAAGAACCAAGAAAAAACCTCCCAAATAGGATTCGAATGGGTTTCTGAGGTATTTGAGAGGGAGCTCTCGAGACTTTTATAGAAATAAGAACGCCAGGCAACCCCTCCCAGAAGTTTTTTTTTCTTCTATTTAGAGAAAGGCTTTCGCCCACTTTTCTCTTCCCGTAAAATACCGTAAGTTCGGGAGGGTCAGTCAGAACTTTGATCGATCTCCTTTTTTCTTTCTCACCCCAAAAACAAGATGACCGAACCATAAAAATTCTTGGGGGATTTTTATATGAGGTTTTTTTCTAGCGATGTCAAGAGAAGTCAAACCCATCCCCCCTCTTTATCCAGCTGCCAGATTTTCTCCCCCTGGTTAGTTAGGTATCTATTCCTTTGGGCGTCCCCAAACGCACTCTGGGCTTCTTTTGTTCGTAGAGGTTTTAATGAGAAATTGCCCCGCCTGGCCTCCTGGTAAAGCCTGCAAGCATATTCCCGACCGAGGTTGCCTTTTCCCCCGATTCGTGGAGTCGTTCGTTTATTCTCCCCCCCATAGAGGTTACAAGATTCTCTCGACAGTTCGTCCACTTTGAATGTTTTCTCGTGACAAAGGAGTGGTTATTCGTCTGGTCGCCGCGGCCGTTTTTTCCTAGCGGTTCGAAGCCCCCTTACACTTACTAGAAGCATCCCTGGAAGGATGAAGACCCCTAGGGTCAGGTCATACCTTTTCCCCCTTCACTCCGACTTCTCTCCTTCAGACGGCCTTCGGTAAATCGGTTTCTAGGGGCGCCTCTGCCCGAGATGTTCCACATTTCAAGAGGGCCCCCATCATGGGGACGTTTTCTCTTTTTCCTGGCTCCTTCCGGTTCGTTTTTTTGCTCTACCTCCCCCCCAATCGGCAGAACCCACCTTTGCGCCAACAACAGCTCAGCAACCCGACACTCCATTGGCTTCTCCGCGGAGGTCTGTGAGTCCTCCTTTCCAATCTGAAGCTTGAGAAGATTCCTAAAGGACTTTCCCGGGAGGGACCTTTCCCAATGAACGACAAAATCCCCCAAGAGCATCCTGTTAAGAATCGTCCTTTTTTCTCCCCAGTACGGAAACCCGAATGAAGACTTTCCTAGAGAAGTGAGAATTTCTCCATGAGATTTTCTTTTGGGAAGATTTTTAGATAGTTCTACCCTTTCTTCTTCTCATTTTCCGAAAAAAGAATTTTTTGGAATGGCGAGCTCATCCTAAGGATTTATACCATTAACAGAGGCAGACCCTCTTGTCCTGGTTGTTTCCTTTTTTTCAGCCAGTAGTACCCCCTCGACTGGCGAAACCTTTGTGAGAAAGTACAGATGGCTCGTGAGTTAAGCAGCCCCCCTGGAAGACCTGGAAAAATATCTCTCTTCCTATGTCTCCAAGGATAGTACTCCACTATGGGAGAGTCTCGGGAATCTAAGACACGCTCATCCTTTCTGGCGACAATCCTTTCCCCCTCTGGTCAGAGGTTCCTCGACGAAGATCTACCAGATCGCTGGGAAGTCTTCCTTCGCGAGATTATCCCTTCCCAAGTCGAGGAGCTTCCCCCCCAGGAGACAAAGGAATTGATGTCCCCCTTCATCCTCCTCTGTTGTTTGTTTCTAGCTCCCTTTTTTCAATCTTTTCGCTGTGCAGGGCTGTTTTGTTGACCCAGTGATAAGATCCCTTTTGCTGTCGCTTAATATGGTCCTCTTCTGATTGACCGGGTCATTGGCCCTTTCCGAACGCCGGTACGTAGACGCGAAAAGCGTGATTTCTCGGTCTCTCTCCTCATGCCTGCCCCCCTTCGATACTCGGTGAGGTCTGCTTTTGTATTAGGCACATCATCCTGAAAATAACTTTTGTACCCTTCTTTCTGTCCCCCTCTCCCAGCTCTTTAGTATGTGTGACGTTTCCCAACCGAATTCGCCCCATCCTTCGTCGCTTCTTCCGAAAGTCTTCAAGTCCGGATGGGCTAGAGAGAAAGCACTTGTCCGATCGGTTTTCTTTTTCCGCGACATAATTTTTTTTTCGACCAAGAAGTACAGAAGCTTCCTTCTTCGCCCCCCGATAGCATTCTCCTTCCGGATAGAGGGAACTCGCTTGCGGGTTTTAAGAGTACTTTAGAAGTAAGGGACTCAACCCTTTCTTATTTTTTTATTTATTGTCGGGCGACACATTCACGCCAGATCCAAGATGTTTTGTTCTATTCCACTTTCTTTGCGTGCGGAAGTCGCCTTTCCAGAGCTGAGTGCGAAAAGTCTCCTTCATCGCTCCTATCGTACCATGGTTGCTCGGAGGGTCTTTTTTTCAGATGTTGTTGCTCTGTTTTCCCTTAGGGGGCTTTTTCTTTCGCGAGTCGCTTCCCCCGAGAGTCCTCTTCGAAGCACGAAACGTCCCCGTCCCTGAACTCTCGTCCCCCTTCCCTCTGCCCGCTCCCCACCGACTAGAATCCTCCCTTCTGCGGTGGACAGAATGCGGTCTTTCTCCTCGCTTTTCTTGTCTCCTGTCCAGCGAAGTCCTCCTGCTCTTTCTGACTTTCTCGTGAAGAGCCTCCGCCTCGATCGTCTTCCTCGGACGACTATTTTCCCTCTAAATCCCTATCTTTCCGTCCTGCAAGATGCCCTCCCCCTCCCCTTGGGGCTCCCCCCTCTCTCAGCTGTGCCAAGGCTAGATTTTTTTTTTTCTGTAGGTGAAGAGCGCAAAGAACTCTTCTCCGCCCATTCGTTGGGGATTGCAAAACTCCTAGGTAGGGGTCTCTCCCTTGTTTAGTCTTACTCATTTCTTTTCTCTCATGGAAGTAGGAGAATCCTTTCCTCCAGACTCCTTCTCGAAAATCTCTTTTCGGGGAAGCCTTCCCCTCTCTAGGGATATTAACCCTCTTACTACCCGGTTTTCCGCCCCTCTGGCCGCCCTTTTCTCTCCTGATGGTCTGGGTTTTCTTTCTTGCGTGAGCGATCCTCCCAGAATACCCCCTCTCCCCCCTATTTTT
>Ga0179593_1443412_pt1 | contig 18103 bp, 18 predicted proteins | sample CZODoug2_1_08_16_FD_185931 | JGI IMG/M metagenome (GOLD analysis project Ga0179593, IMG submission 185931) | Vadose zone soil fungal communities from Angelo Coast Range Reserve, California, USA - CZODoug2_1_08_16fungal (PacBio error correction) | ecosystem: Environmental > Terrestrial > Soil >... | reverse complement strand
TTTTTTCCTTTCTGTGGAGTTTTTTTTTTTGACGTTTTCCCCTTCCCTACCTTTCCTTTCCCCTTTGCTTGGACCACCAGTCTTTTCATCAGCGCTTAAGCTCGTGATGGTGTGGACGACCTCATACCTTCGTCGTTATTTAAGGCAAAAGCTCGGTTTTCAATTTGTTTCGGGAGGGCAGTTTTTGCACCCAACTCTACTCCCCCCCCCCCTTTTTTCCTTCTTCCCCCTCCCCAGTCTCCAATGTGGCCTTCTGCTATTTCCCCTTTCGGGCACCCGCTTTTTTTGCGTTCTTTTGAACGTTCACAAGATCGTGGTTTTTTTTCTTTCGAGCAACGTTTGAATTGGATGACATGCAAATCTTTTAGCGAGAAACTCTTTAGGTGATTTTCTCTCCGGCTGCACCCCTCATCTCAGGTAAAAAAGCACCCACCTATGGTGCAGGGCCTTCTGTTCCTGATTACCCAATATTACAAAAGCCGTTACCCAGGCATTAAGGACGAGTTGTTGGTGAGACTTCTTTTGGCCTCACGCCAGGCCCCGAGTATTGACCCGCACCCGGATCCCCCCGTTCCCAGACCCCGATTGTTCATTTGTTTATGAGCGTTTTTTTTTTCCCTGACCTTGTAGTCCCTCCAGACTGGTTCACGGTTTTTTTTTCACCTCAGGGTGGTTTTTTCCACCACATTGGGCCGATTTTTTTGCTTCAGGCTCGTACGCCGTGGCTTTGCCTTTTTTTTTTTCCCTTTCCCCCCGATACTAGACGTTTTTTTTTTTTTTCAGTATTGGTTCGAAGTCAAATCTTTTCCTTTTTTCTTCGTTCTTTTTCTTTTCCTCCCCCCCGTTTCCTTTTTTCTTCCGTCTTCTATTGGCTTGCGTTTTTCCTTGCCACCTTTCCCGAGAATGGCTTGGGGATGGTTCCCGTTTTCCAAGTTTTGTCCCCAGCGTTTTCTTTCCCTTTCTTCCCCTCCGGTCCCACTTCTTTTATCTCTCATCGGGGTCCCTGCGGGGCCGAGACCTTTTCCCTGCGCAGCCTGCCCGATATTCCTGAATTTTGCTCACCCACGTTTATGCTCAGTTCTCCGCGGCGAGTTAACGATCTTTTCTTTGAAGAGGACGAACTGTTTTCGAGCGTTTTTTCCCACCCGACCCAGGGGAATTCCCCCAGTCGTCTGATCTTCCCCGAAATCCCCTCCCCCCGCCCTTGTCTTGCCCAGGGCGGACCTTTTCTTGACCAGGCTGGCATTTAGTTATTTCCTTCTCTTTGAGACGTATGTAACCCTAATGACCCCCCTTCACACCCCCCTCTCCCCTTCTTTCTTGTTGCGTTTGGGCTTGCCCTCAGGGCGCGGACCTATCGATCCTGCTGGTCTTTTCACTTCGGCTTTTTTTTTTCACCATTGTTCTCCCTCCTGCCTGGCTTTTTCCGGTCCTTTTTGTTTGCTTGCGAAAATTTTTCGGTTGCTCTCCCAGTTTTCTTACATGATTTTTCCCTACCCGGCGTTTCCAATGACTAGGATGCCCCTTGATGGCTTTTTTCCTCCGTACCTTCTGTGCAGGTGGCCGCCGATCTAATTGGATTATCCAGCTGTCCCCGACCCCTCTTCTCCAATGGTTTTCCTTTTTTTTTTTTTTTTCTTTTTTTAACTCCGGTGCCCACCGTTCGATTGGCCCCCTTTTCTTATACCCCTTGGAGAATTTTGCCCCGCCCTTTTGGTCCCCACCAGTTTTGTCCCTTCAAACATTCAGTTGTGATTTTTTTTTGTTTTCGTGGATCTGTTGCTCTCGGGTGGTTCCGCTTTCACTTTTCGTTACCCTTTCAGCGCCGAGTAGTCCCGAGTCATGTTTTTACCGTTCCCAAGTAGACTTGAGCTGAGAGGTTTTCACTTCGTCCATTCGCGTCCAACAAAATGGCGCTTTTTTTCTGCCGGTCCGTCGTTTGAGCAGCAAGGCTTTTAGTCTTTTTCTCGGTCCTATTTTGGCCTTCTCGTCCTCTTTTTTCTGCTTTTTTCTCAAAAACCATGTTTTAGTATCATAGCGGCGACCGATCAGGGCCCCTCCCAGGTTTCCGGCACCCCTCCTTCTGTTACAGGGGATTCCATTTACGTTATTTTCGTCGTTTTTCCCACCCACTTTTCCCCGGCCCTTCTGCGATGTCCACGTGGTTCCGCCCGCTCTATACCTTGTTTGAACCCCCCTTTCCCTTTTATGCTAATTTTAACTTTTCCGAATTTTTCCGTTCCACACTTTTTCGGTTTTTCCCGATAAAGCGAAGGACCCTTGTTTGTGTGCTTTTCCCCGATGGTGCCTGGTGATTTATTTATTCACTTTCCTTTTTTCCCCCATCCTTTCCGTCTTTCGGTGCATTTCGCTCACTTGTGCTTACCCACTCCCCACCCCACCTGATTTTTTTTTCCTGTGAGATCATCCCCCAGCGGTGTGGAGTGAGGTTTTTTTCTTCGTTTTTGGAACTCTTATTCGGCGACTCCTCTCCCTCGTACAGTCCCCCAGTCCGTCGTTTTTCTTTCACTTTTTGCGCCCAACCCCTTTGTTTTTGAGAGGTTTTGGCGTTAGGCCGTCCCCCCTCTCGATGGAGCTGTGTGTGTTCTTTTCCCCAAGGCTCTCCCCTCCCTAGTGCTCATCCTTTCCTGAAATCGTCTTGCCTTAACCAGACCCTAATTTGGGGCGTTTTTTTTTAGCGTCCCTTTACGCAGATTTTCGTAAGTACCTTGTTGTGCTGGACTTTCTTTTTCGGTCCATCTTTTAACCGACCTTTCCCTTGCCGACGGCGCTCCTGAACCCTTTTTTTTTCCCAATGAAATTTTCGTTTCCACAGGCATTTTAGGATGTTTGTAGCATGACTGCAACACTTCCTTAATTCCCTTACGTTGGTCCGACCTTTCGCGGCCTCTCCCAAGTCCACAGATTTTGCTGTTCAACGGTCGGCCGTTTTTTCTTCGTTCTATGGCAGGAGCCCACGCCTGAACACTTTTCTTTTTCTGCCTTTCCTTCTCTTGTGTCTTTTTGTTCTTCCACAGGTTCCCTACCCCGTATAGGAGATTAAAGTCATGGAGCTTGCCCCCCCCGGTAACCCTCGGTATCTTTCAAAACCCCCGCTCGTTCATTTCCCGCCCCCTGCCCTGCGTTTTTTTCGCACGGAGCCTGTACCCAGATGCTGTACGACCTGTTTTCATGGTTGACTTCTTTTCTCCCACGGTAGCTCTCTTGCCCATCATTTCCAAGGATGACTGACCACACCACCAAACCCCCCCCACAAACATCCCCCCAACCCACCCCCCCCCACCGCTTCGTCCCTTTCCATCCCGGTAAATTCGTCTTCCATTTTTCTCCCGTTTTGAAGGGCCCTTACGTCTCGTTTTTTTTTTTTTTTTTTGCGAATAACCCCCCAATGAGCCCTCTTTTTTTTTGGACTCCCCGTCCTCCGCCTTCCTTTTACGTCCTTTTGCAAAAATCTTTCTGGGCGCTACCGCCTTGTTTTTGCTCCGCCCCTGGTCCCCTTCCCAGTTTCCCCACTACCTCTCCCCTTCTCCTGCTATTTTCCCCTTTTGGTTCAGAGTGTCTTTTTCCCAACTTCCTCGTCCGTTTACGCCCCACATTTCTGCGGGTTTCCTTTGCCCACGCCCCCTCCCTACTTTCCTCCCTCTATGATCGAAAACCAAACCCCCCAGTGACCCAACCCTGTCTGTGCAATTCTCTTCTTTTTTCCCCCCCCTTTGCCCCCTCCGGTTATTCTTTTTTGCGCTCTCAAGCCGTCGCGGAGAAGCGGCGCGTTTTCTTTCCCCCTCTTGTCCACTCCCTCCTTTTTTGAGATGTTTTTTACCCGGTGTCTTCGGTGGGTTTTTAGAATGTTCTGTTTACCCGGCGGGGCTTTTGCGTGAAGATGTTTTTGGCGGGTGCGTTTCCAGGGCCCCGTCCTTTTTCCCCTCCCGTCGAACGGTATCTGAAATAGGTATAGGACTAATGTCCGTTTTTGGGTGCCTTGTCGTGGTGCTCATGTCGTTTATTTGCTGTGGCGGTTTTTGGACGCTCAAAGTCTTACCTTTACCCTTGCTGGTGGTTTTGGCGTCGCATTTTTGTTTGGAGGTTATATCCTATTTATTGTGTCTCCTACTTTTTGTTTTTTAGATCTATACCGGTCAGATTTTTCTCGCAACAGTTGCCCGATTTTTTTCAAGAATTTTTGAGTTTTCTTAACAGGACCCTGACGGCGTTTCAACGCCCCCACTCATCCCGACTTCTTCTTACCCTTTAACCATTCTTCAATTCCAAAATTGCCCCCCCTCCACCTGACATAAAGTTTATGCCCCTCTTTCACACATTATTACACTTTTCTGATCATAGGTCCCCCAGTCGTTTGCCTTTAGCCCTGCCGCATCTATTTTTTCCCCACGCAACTCAGTGCAGTTCGTTAACCTCCCAGTTCCCTTTCGCACCAGTCCTAAACTTGTGAGAAACCCTTCTGGACACCGTCCCAAGTTTCCCCTTCGCCCACTGGGGCGTCTCTTCCCCCTCGATCGTTCTTTTCGATTTTCATTATTGAGCGCTCATTAATAGCCTTACCTGCCCCTTTTTTTCGCCCCGTTCTGATTGCCAGCTGTTTTGCTCATTGGTTTTTTATCCCGGGTCGCGTCAGCAGATTTCGTTCGGGAGTGGCACCCACTTTTTCCGCCCTCCTTTCCTTGTGCGAGGTCCTCCCCCGGCGTTGAAACATCTTTATACAGGTCACGGCACAGTCCCTGGTACGGCTACGTTTTCCTTTAGGCCTTCTTCCGTGAATTTTGCCCCTCATTTTCCATGGCGTTCCGCTTTTGTTAGCGCTCGTTTAGTATTTTGTTTTCCCGTTGACTCTTTGGCCGGCTCGGGTTTTAGTTCTATTCCCCTTCTTTTGAGTGGATCCCCCCCCCTGGGGGTGTGGATAGTAACCCCCCCCCCCAGGCACCCTTGAAAAAACCACTTGGCCCCCTCTTCCCACAACCGGTTTCTGACTTTGGCCCAATTTTCCTCGTTCACCGGATGGGGTAGTTTTTTTTGAGCGGTTGACATCCATTTCCCCGGTGCTGCTCTCTGTTCCCAGTAAGTCAGCTTTCTGCGGATTTGATAGATTGTACGTGTAAGGTTTATCAAGTTCAACCCTTAGTTCCTTTAACTTTTCTTATTAAACACGACTCTCCCGTAAATCAGTCAATTAGGGCGGGCCTTGTCCCTTCCCCGTTCTTTCACGCATCTTTCTTTCCCTGATGCTCCTGCTTTTGTTCAACTTTTTTAGGGGTTAGTGCCTTACGTGCTTTCTTTTTTTTTTTCCTCTATTTCCTTTGATTAATTGTTTCCCTCCCATTTGCGCAATCCCGTACGTTGGTCTCTGAAGGAACCTTGGTTCCCCCCAAAAGACCCCCCCCCCTCTCCCTAAGTTTTGAAGGGGACCAGTTTTCTTGTTTTTGGGGTCTCTTCTGCGTCCTCTCTCTTCTCCGCTCGGACCTTTCTTTTATTATTTTCCCGAGCAACCATTTGAACCCCTCCTGTTTACGTTTTCCTTCCCTCCCAGGGTCGGCCCCAACCTGGAACCTTCGGTTTTTTGGCGTTCATGCTATCCCAACATCCTCTTCTTTGGTGTTTGTTTCCCCCCCGCACAAACCAACCCCCTTATGTTTCTCATGTTTTTGTTTTTTCTGACTTGCTCATCCCAGGACATTTCCGGTGTGGGACGGGGCGATGGACCCATTTCACCCAATGCGGCACCATGCACCACCCCGGCCCCTTGTTGAACTCAACTGTTTTATGGTCTTGGTCGCCCGCACCCCCCTTGTAAGGGGCAGGGATCTTATATTCTTCTTTAAATAACTTTCCGAGCCCCTATGGTTTTTTTTTTTCGTCGCCTTCATTCCACATCAGCTCCAATTTCGGAGGTTTTTTCCGTTGCCTCCCCGTTCCCCCGTCGAACAGGGAGGGGGTTCTGGGTAGCCGATTCTCACCTAACTTTTGACTTTTGTTTTCTTTTACCGATTGCGAGTACCCTTCTCCTTTTTCTTCACGAACTCCACCACTCCCCTTTCTTTTGATTTCCCATTCGGTCATTTGATCTTCCCCATCGTATTGTTTTTTTTTTTTGTGGTCTTGTGTAGTTGCCGCGATGCGAGGGTTTTAGCGCTTCCTCTTTTTTCCACCCATGGATCATCCTCACCGTTCCCTCTTTCGACTTTTCCCATCGATTTTCCTTTTGTTTCCGTTTGTCGATGTTTTTTTTGTAATCGCTTCCTCAAGATTTTGACTCGTTGTCCCTTCGCGCTGTGTCCCGTAGATCCTTCCCTTGTCGTCTTTGTTGGGTTCGGAATGATGTTTTTTTTAGCGTAGGAGTTTGTTGTGTTGCCAAAGTTCAATCTTTTCAGGTCATTGGTAGATTTGTTTTTTTTCCCCTTCCTGTTTTCTTTTGCCAGAAGTAAAACGTGTTTTTCACCTGAAACCCTTTTTGAAAAACCCTTTATTGCGGTTTGTGGTATAATCCGTCCTTTGGGCTCTCTACATGCTCTCGTTGGTGACTCCCGATATGTAATTGGGTTCGCCCCCCCAAACCCTAGGCGAGTTTCCTCGCCTGTTTTGAATTTTCCAGCGCTCTGGGAAGCTTTTGGCCTCTCCACAATTGTCGAAATGCCGGCAGCGTCCCTGCTTCCTTTCTCGATGTTAAGATATTAAACCTGGCTGCGTTTAAGACATAGACAGCCCCCCCCCCCCATACCTCCTCGTCGCCTCGCTTTTTTTTTTACCGGTTTTTTTCCAAACGGTTCCTGGCCCCTGAGGGACCCAAAAGTTCTCTGAGCCCCTTCGCTAGAAACTCCGCGTTAACTAATTTCCTTTTTTCCACCGTTCCCTGTTTTTCCGCTGATTTCTTTTTGCAACAAACCTTCCCTCTCGGTTTGTCTGTGGAACCTTTTGAAAGACATTTGCCAAGAGAACTTTGTCCCCCAGGACGTTCCACCCAGAGCTTTTTTTCATATTGGGTTACCCATTTTCCTTGGGGTTCTCTTGTTAGAAGACTGATGTTCAAGGGCGGTTTTCCTGCTCTTCGCTTTTCCCCCGCCAGCCTTTGTTTACGTTAACTCTGGACGCGGTGGTGGATGTTTTTGTTTTTATTACGGTGCCACGTATTTCTCCCCATCAACCCCCGTTTGATTTTCCTGGTTTAACAAGATAGTTAAACATTCTCTTCCCAATTGGCGCAGGGTTGCACCGAGCTTTTGTCCACCTGGGGGTACGACCATCGTTTTTCCCGCCTTATAGTCAATTACTATTCAAGTTCCCTTTCCCTGGCCCCAGCCGAAGGTTTTTTTGTCTATGTCTTCTTGACAAGGTTCAAATTAGAGTTTTCCTTTTGTAACCCCCTTTTTTCATTTAGACATTTGAATTGGATTTTACTCCTTTGTAGAAGTCAATTTGGTCCCCCAGGTTATTTCCATTTTTTTTAGGGTTCGTTCAGCGCCCAGCGCCAATTTCTTTTTATTGCCGTCGATGAGTGCGGCCGTTTTTCAGGAAGTGGTGTCTTCAGGTTTTGACATTAGAAGTCCCCATGGGTTTATTTTTAGTATCGTTTTAAGCGACCGGATCCTACCACTTTTTTTTTGATTTTCTTGAGTTTAAATGGATATGCTCTTTTTTTTGTGAATCGGGGCCCTCAGAGGCAGCCCTCCTCCCTTCCTCACCACCCTTTTATGTGCTTCTTCCCTTTTTTCCGATTTGAACTTTTTGGCGTAAACCCCACCGATGGTTCCCGGTTCCGCCGGGCCCCCCCCCTCCCCGTCTTCTCTTTTGTCTGCGTGGTTTATGCAAATTCCCCAAAAGGCCCCATTTTTTTTTTTAAAAGAGCTTGGGTCCGAAGCTTTTTGCTGTCTTTTTTCATCCAGATCGTATCCCCCCCTTTTTTGAAAACCCCTTCGATGTGGTGCATTGGCCCTGCTCCTTTTTAAGAGCGTGCGGGGAAAAGCTTTCGGACCCGTTTCTGGGTTCGGACGACTCTTGAAGCCTCGGTCCAATGTTTTCCACCCTGCTTTTTCCCCCAGGGGTGCCGGCTCTCGACAGTGATGTTTTTTTAGCGAAGGTCTCAAGGCAAGCATTTAACACCTTGGCTTTAAAACTTCGGTTCTTCCCTCTTTGCTGGTACATAATTGGCTGGTTTTGTAGTTTACCTTATACCCCCAACCCTCGCAGATTTTTTTGTTCCCAGACTATCGGTCGCTTTTTGTATTCCTTGATTCCTCCTGGTGTCTTTTTTATAGGTTTTTTTTTGCATATTGGTTTGCGTTACCTTTTCTCGGTCGCCTTACCCGCTCCCTCTTTCTGGTTCTCTTCCGCTCACTATTTTCCCTACATTCCCATGTTGTCGCTTCGTTCTCGGAAAGAGGCTTATGTCAGATGGTTTGACTGACGCCCCCTGCGGGTGGTTGCCGTCTTAGCCCGTAGTTGACCTGCGGTGTGCCCGGTGAGACCATGGTTGGGTTTATAGTTTTTGTACCTTTAATTCACCTTAGGTCACTTTTCAGAGTTTGTCTTTGCCTTATCGCCCCCGTTGTATTTTCTGTCCTTATGAAGTTTCGTCACAAACAAAAACCCCCTTTCACGTGCTCTTCTACCAGCTCTCCCCCCCCCCCCCTTTTTCCTTTGTTTTGGTCGAACTTCGAGCCGTTTTACCCCTTTTTCTTAGTTCTGTCTGACAGCACCGTTTCAGAAATCCTCTTTCCCCCCCCCCACGTTTGTTGTTGAGTTTTTTCGGTCTTCGTCCCTGAGGCGTCCAAAGGTCAATCCGTTCCGTTCCGGCTGGCGGGGGACCCAAACTTCCCTGGTCAGCAGAGCTGGTTCTTTCTTTGCTTTTTCCTTTACTTCTGGTCCCTGTTGGGAGACAATCCATTCTGATTTCTCACTTTGTCAATTTGTGTTTCCGTTTTTCAACACAAACGAGAATAAACCCCCCCAAAACCATGGCTTGAACCTGCGGGCCGCCCCATCCTCCACTGTTTCTCCCTGATCTCTCTGGCACAACTTTTTTGACCGAGTTTCCCTTTTTTTTTCACTTTCGTGTTTTTTGCTATCCCTTTACTCTTACCCTGTAATTTTTCATTGAAATCCGGTCTCCGAGACCGACGAACATTCATCGCGTTACATTTCGAACCGAGGGTCTTCCTGTCCCCTGAACCCCCATCAGGCAGGCCGGCTTTTCCCTCCCGTCACAAAGGCTTTTTATCCCCCAGTAAAACACGGAGATTTGTGTTGTGCTCTTATTGTGTTTTTTAACCGTCCAGCCCTGAGGATGACCCCATTAAATCCCCTCCTCACCGTTACATTCCCCCCCCCAATGGGCACATTTTCCCCCCGCTGTATAGTCGCGAACTGTTTGGTAGTTATCGCCTTTTTGGAACGGTTTTTTTCAGCGGCCGTTCAGGGTTTTTTGGACCCCCCACCCCCACCAACACACCACCCAAATACAAACAAAATAAACTCAAAAAAAACACCACCCACCACAACAACTAACACCCCACAACAAAACAAAAACCCACCCCCCCACAACCACAAAACCCACTTAACAACCCCACAGCATACAACCCAACCCCCACCACAAACAACAAACCCCCCCGTAAAAAACAAACACCACCCAACAAAACACAACAGTCCAAACACAACCCCCTAAATCAACTCAAACCACCACACCTAAACCCACCGACAACACAACAACCACCCCCCTAATTTCAGTCAACTCCCTCCCCAAAAAAGGAAAACTAAACATAACACTCAACATAAACAAAAAACAAACACCCCAAAAATCATCCAAACTCAAAAACCCACCAATTCACTCCCTCTCATCCCCCATCTTAATAACCACCAACAAAATAAAAAAAATAAAAAAACAACCCTTAACCTAATACACACAAAACCACACCAACACAACATGCACGAAACACCCCCAACACCTCTCTACACCTAAAGAACAAACCACTTTCCACCACTTCAAAATTCCACAAAAATATTCACACAAAACACCCAACCACCCAAAATAATCAAAAACAACCAAACACCAACACACCCCCCACAAACCACACACAAAACAAAAAAAACCTTGGGCCTCTCTTTCAGTCCTTTTTTTCCTCCCAGCTGAATGTTTCTCTCACTCCCCCCTTTGTCCCGAGGGCCAGGGTTTTTTCAGGGTTCATGAACCTTCGATGTTTCCTTTTTTTGGCTCGTTATCTGGCCTTTACAGCCCCGTGCATTTACTTCGTTGCCGTCGGCTTGTTGACGTATCCAGATTCCGCCACATAGTGCCGTTCTGGGTTCTGCGGCCGGCGAAAAACAATTTTCCCCCGTTTTTTTGACCCTGAGTTAATCGGCCCGTTACTGTGGTTTTGCTTCAATAGGGAGGATGTCCTGTCTGGCCTCTTCTCCCTATTGCGGATTTTTTTTTCCCCTGCAGCATGTGACTCCCCCCCCCCCCTTTAGGTTAGAGGATACGTGTGTGAGTTTGGCACTCGTCTCCTCTTTTTACGCGGCAAGTGACTGCGAGTCCCCCTTTCTTTCCTTCCCCAAGGCAAAACCCATCCCCCCTATGATGCGTCTTTTCCCCCCTCCCCTTCCTCCAAGACCCTAGTTGGTTTTGGTGACGAGTGTTTGTCCACAACCTCTGTTTCTTGCTTTCCGTCTTTTTTCGGCGCAGTTCCCGCCGCCATCGGAACACGTCCTCTCTTTCTTTTGGGCCTTTTTTGTTCCCCAGAAGGACTGGATTTGATCTTCCTTCCCTGTTGTTACACTTGTTAAAGGTAGATCTTTCAGGTTTTAGCCATGGCAGATAACTTTTGTGCAGGATCGGTCTTCTTCGGTGTGATGGCGACCTGCGGTTGCCCAGTCATACCTCTGCCTCCCATTAGAAAGACAGAGTCATGGAATTCCACCCAGGTGCCCCACGGTTTTTTTTTTTTTTTCTGTGCAGGCAAGAGTTCCCATATGCCAGGACCTCTCTTTTTGTACTTTTTTCCCCCTTTACCTTTCTACACCCCTGATTTGCCGTACCCATTCTGGGATCGCTTCGGCAATGGTACTCAGTTTTCCACGTTGCGAGTTGCAAACTTCTGCATACCACCCTTCCTCCCCTTTCCTCCATTTTTGTCCAAGGAAGCTTCCACAAGATGGTTTTTCTGCCATTCAGTTACGTTGGGAGTGCCTGCAGTTGGTTTTTGATCCAAGACTTGTTTCCAGCGTTCGGCTTTACGGTTCACGGAGCGAATGGGATTCCGGAGGATTTCTGTACCGTTGAACTTCGATCGGCGTGTTTCTGTTTTAATGAGGAACCGACTTTCCACCCCCCCCCGGAACTCGTGTCTCGGCCAGTCCCCTTCGACATTTTGACTCTCCCCCCCACGGGGACTCCCTCTGTTCTGATTCGTTTTGACATTTCGGTATTTTCTGTTCTTTTCGAAAAACCCCCCCTGTAGTATTTCTACCGGCGGATCATTCTCCTTCGCACCTTTTCCTCCTGGTTGACAACGCGGGCAAGGGTCCAATTTTACGTCTTGTCCCCTTTTAACACAACCCCTCGACGGTAATTTTTTTTTTTTCCTCTTGTCCCTTTTGAATTTCTCTTCGCTTTCCCCCTGTTCCCTCTTTCTTTGACCAACTCCAACTTGCGTAATTTTCAACCTCCTTGCTCTCATTAAAAACGCACGTAATGGTTCCCCCCCTGTTTCCCCCAGTTCCCGGTTCCGCTTCCCCTGCCTGGTACACCACGCGGCCGTTCTCGGAATCTCGGCCTTTTTTGGCCGACACCACCTCACACATTACGCTTTGCCGCGTGACCCCCTTCCATCCATCCTTTTGGGAGGCGGCTTGGCGTTTCCCCCCCCCTTCTTTTTTCTTCGGTTTCATTACCACTCCTCCCCCTGGCCACCGAAAAGTTCCGCTTTTTGAGGTTTACTTATTTTTTCCCGCTGTTCCTGTCTTGTGGGGCCCCTCCAACTCCGAGAATTGAGCTTATGTTTGTCTTCCTTCTCCCTCCCCCCTCACTCGTGCGTTTGCCCTGTCATATCGAAGCCCCCCGAGCACATAATTTTTTCAGCTGCACTCTTGTAACCCATTTTCTGCACGTTTTCCGGTCATTTTTTTTTCTTTGTTTTTTCTGTCTCACGATGGAGGAACCCTCCGGTTCACCCCCCCCCCCATCGCTTGCCCGTTCTTCTACCACCTGATTACCCGATGAAATTTGTCGTCACCCCGCCTTTGAGGATGTTTTTGATAGCTTCCGCCCCCTGACTTCCTTCCGATTTGCGTACCCTTGTCTTTCTGGCCCATGCATTCCTTCGGTAACCTTTGCTTTTCACATACCTTCCGAGCGGCCCGACTCTTTCGCTTTCCAGTTATACCCCGCCCCCCTTGCCCCCCCCTTTTGGCTGATCCCTTTTTTGAGCCTTTTCAGTTGGGTTATCAAAAGGGTTTTCTACCTTTGGATACTGAGTCTTCAGACTTTTGGATGCCAGTTCCGGGGGATTTTGACCCTCCTGCCCGCCTCCGAAACACAAATGAAGAGAGCTGTACAGGATAGAACCACCGAACCAATGTACTTTGCGCACAGTCCGCCTGACTTTTTGCTTTCGATCTTGACAGGGACTCACCTCCCCTACCCTTTTCCCCCGGTTTCCCTTCCCAGCCTGGCAAATACCGGTCCCAGGTCTTCTTTTTTCCCAGCTAGGATTATTGGACCAATTCGAATTCACTCTTTCGCATTTTTGTTGGAGGGGCCTTCACCTCTTTCCGTTGGCTGTTTTTTTTCTCTTCACACCCCCCAATGTTCTAATATTCTGGGGTTTTCTCTCCCCAGCGAGCTTAAGGAGGTAGTTGACAAAAATTCTGAGAGCTACCCAGAGTTTTTGGCGGGGACATGACCGCCAATCCCTTTTTTTCCTCGTCACGTCCGATGCTAACAGAGTGCTTCCTCCTACCCCCTTTTTCCTTCGCTTGTTCCTTCCCTCCTTTCCCCCCTCGGTTTCCCTCCTCCACCACCACAAACCCCAACCCGAGTCTGCACCGCCGAAGTGCTGGCTCCGCGAAGTGATATCCCCCCACCCCCCCCCATCTCCCCACCAGCGGTTCCATTCCTCCGGATGACCAGTTTCAGAGTTAGTAGCGTGGTGCGCTTCAAGCCGATCGCACTGATGAAGCCCGGATCGGTGGCTTCTTTTTTCAAATTTTTTTATGCCAACTCCGTCGAGTTTTGGTGAATTGTTGTTCTTCGTTTTTAGGGCGGGGTCCCGGCGTGACCGTTCCTTCCTTTTTCGTTCTCGTTTTTTTGAGTGGGGCCCTCGAAGGATTGTACCACTTCTGCTCATTGTCCTCTGTTCCAAAATCGTTTCTCGCCCCTTTTTCCGTTGCCCCTTGTTCACGTGTCATTTCTTTTCTTACCGTTTGAGTTTTTGCGCGCCTTGCCCGGCTCCAAGTGTCTCCTTCCCTTCTTTGTGTTTGTGTTGGTTTTTTTTTTTTTTTTTGCAATCTGGCTCGTTCTTCCTTTCATAATACTACTTTTTGTTTGTTTTCCTTTTTTTTTTGCATCACTCGCAGATTTGCTCAGCACAACCCCCCTCCCTTTAAGTATTCATTAGGTTGAATAATTGAGGCGCCCTCTGCCCCCCCCTCCAACACTTTTCCCCCCCTCCTTTAATCCCAATAACCCTGCCCGAACGTGCCCCACTTTTCCGGCCTAGCCCCTCTTTTTCCATTTTTCATTATGACACTTTTAGCCCGAATGGCCACGTCTTTTCGCCCCCGCCGCATATCCGCCAAGGTTTCCCCTTTTTTTCCCCTGCCTGGGTCGCTCCTCCCCCCTTTCGCACACAGGCGTTCAAGAGCGAGACCCCCCCTTTTTTCTCCTGTGTCCCCTCTTTTTTTTCCCCTGTGCCCCTACCCAGCCGAGCCCGTTGTTTTTCCCTTTTTTCCCTCCCGATCCCTGTTTGATTGTCTTCGCACAAGAAATCCGAGGCCAGTTTGTCCTGTAGTCTTTGCCGCTGTGCTGGAGATCGTTTTTTCTCCAGTGCGGAGGCCTCCTTCTGCTTTGCTTGTTGCGCACCCCTCTCCCCTTTGGGGCTCTGTTTGTAGGTTACAAGCGAGTTTTTTGGCAGGATACAGCATTTCGTCCCCCAGCCCCCGGGTCGGCTTGTCCCCTTCTGGGTTACGAGGGCGAAGTGATCTTTGTTTGATTTAGACCGGTGATGTTCGTCTTTCTTTGGTTCTGCCTTTTTTCGCTGCTTCTTTTTATTGCTGTTTTTTCCTTTCCACGGCCGACCCTTTGCTTCGACGTTTATCCCCAGAGAGGGATCAATGGTGGGTGTGGCCCGCCATTGTTCCCCCCCTGGCCCCCCCCCCCCAAACCCCCCAAGAACAACAATGAACACCCAAAACCAGGGCCCACCCTTTGAATTGACGTTTCTTCCCCACCCCGGCGAACTACCCCTTGTTTGAATTATTTCTTTTTCTTGCATTTTTTTTTTGAGCGGACATTGACGGTGATTTGTCTCGCCAAAGTTCTAAAAAGGAGTTTTTCTTGCTTAGGACAATGTACCAGTTGTATACCCCACATCCTTCTGTAATGGTATGAAGTGAGATCCTTGTCCCAATTTGCTGGTTTTTCCGTGAGAATATGTAACTGTCTCATTTGGATTTTTACTAGCGTTATTCTTTTATTGCTTCCGGGTGTCTTTCCCCTTTCTTCATAGGATATTACTTTTGTTATATGCTTTTGGGAACCCCCTTGGAACACCCTTTTCCACAGCCACCCGTTGACATTCCGTCCCCCGGTTTGTTAGATGGGGTTCTCGAAGCTGGACCCCTCCCGTTCTTTTACTTCCCCCCCTTCTTCATTTTGATGTAAAGTTTTGCGACAGGCCTTTTGTGGTGTTTTTTTCTCTCCACCGTGTCCTTGTTTTCCTTGAACCATAGGACTTTTCTTGGTCTTTTTATCATGCTTCCCACATCACTTGGCTTTTTTTTTTTTACGCACAATTTTCATCTGTTCTCGTTGGTTTTTGTTTTTTCGAGCGCCCCTTTTTTCCAAGTTGGCCATTTCATGTTCTTTCCTTCCCCCGTTTGAGTCGTCTCCCTGCGACCATCACCCCCCCCGCACTGAGACGGAGTCTCGTGCTTCTCCCCCCCCCCCCCCCATTCTGTATTCCCTTTGTTCCAGCTTTTCCCTAAGTTCAGGGCCGTCTTTAACTTGCTCCTATTCGGGTGCTCTTCTTTTCCTCACCCTACGCCTTCCTTTCTTTCTTTGGCCTTGCATCCCCCTTGGTCCGCCTGACCTTTTTTTTGGTTTCGATATGCTCAAAGAACTGACGACCTTGTTTTCCTTTACTGATTTGGTCTAGTCCCTTTCTAAAAAGATACCTGGAGTAATTAAACTTATGAGTTCCGTTTTACCCTTTTTAGAGACTGATTCCCACGCCACTTCCTACCGCTTTTATTGATTTCGTTTCCGGTCTTTTCTTTCAGTTCCAATGAGTCTTGTGTGTGGTCAGTGTTCTTCCCCCCTGTGACTCGATGCGATCCGGCCTTGCTTCCCCGCTTTTTTTTTTCCCCCCTAATGATCCATTTTTTTCACCTGCATGATCCATGGGCATGTTGATTTTTTTCACGTTCTTCGTTGTCTACTCCCCGGCGCCAGCAAGTTTTTTTTTCTCTTAGCCTTCTTCGTTGACCGTAGACTTTTCAGGACAGTTCTCTTTGCCGTGTATTTTATGCCGCCCCTGAAACAGTTCTTCAGAATTCTTGTTCTCGTTGTTGTTTTTTCCCAGAAGGGAACCGACGTTCCCCATTGACCTCCTTTGACATCGTAGTTCCTTCTGTCATGAGTTGTGTTCGATATCTGATTTTTTTGCTATGATATCCCGGGTTTCCTAATTTTTTTTTTTTTTGTTTGTGCCCCGGGTAAACGGCTGTTTTCTGGCCGAATAGGCCTCTACTACCCACTCTCTGAGGGCACCCCTTTTCTCCGCCCCCCCCCAACCTTTGTATGACGCCCTTCCCCTATTTTGTCGATTTTATTGTTAGACTGATGTCCCATACAACTTCGCGCCCAGACATCGGAAATTCTTACATTAAGCCCATCCTAGGTCTTTCCCTTAGCTCTTAACCCCCCCTTTTTCCCCGTCCCCTTCCTACCTAGTTTGGACCCCCAAAAAAAAGGACGAGCGATTCCAGTCACGTTCGGTGAACTTTTCAGGAGTAACCTTGTTCAATCCTTTTCCCCCGTCTTTTTAGTCTTTTTCTTTTCCCCACCCCCCTTCTTAGTTGTAGAACTTTGTGTATGAGACTTTGTTTTTTCCTCGCCACGTTCACTGCTTTTTTTCCCCTTTTCCCCCTTGTCTTCAGCTTAGGATTGGGGCCAGTTTGTCTCCTTTTTCCCGGTAGTTCATTTGACTCTGCATAGTGGTGGGTCCCTCTTTTTAGGTCTTTTTCTGTGGTAACAAATTCCTCCTTTTCCTTTATATCTTTCCCTTTCTTCTGTGGGTTTTTGCGTGGAATATTCTGTTGCTGGCGATCCCGTCTTGCGGATTTTTTTATCCGTTGTTTCCCAATTTTTCAACCAGGCTACGTCACCCTGTCTCCTTTCCAACTCATGCCCCCCCCCTTCGCACATCATCTTTCCCCTCTGGAAAAGCGGTTTACACTTCAGGATAGCTCAGTCGTTCGTGCCAAGTTTTTTTTTCCCGACCTGACCTGAGCTCGTTTTTCTCGGTGCCTTTGGGTCGGGACCACATCGGGTGCAACTGACCCGTTTTTTTTACGCACCACCAGATTCATTTCGCGAAGCACTGCCCCTTCTTCCGTGAGTCCGTTTTGTGGAATCCTCTGGTACTCCTAATTGGTTCCTGTTCTTCATGTCCTTTTTGGATTTTCCGGGACCGTGGTCTCTCCTTTTTTCTTGCCCCCCCGCGTCCATTGTACTTTTGTCTTTTTGATTTTTCGGTTTTCGACCGCGGATCTTACCCGTGTGTGAATGTCCCTTGCTCTTCACGCTCTGTCACCATTTTTTGGGGCTGGAGTGCCCGTCCGTGAATGGGCCGGACCCGCGCGCTCCTCCTTTGCCAGGAACCAACCATGCTGTTCTTTGAACACCCTGCGGCAATTTTTTTTTTCCCCCTTGGACGGGCCGAATCCCCCCTCTTATATTGGTGAGTGCTGGCGTCCCTTCCCCTTTGCCTTAGTCCCCTCCCCCTTACCGATCGCTTTTTTCTTTTTCCAATCCCAGATAGAGACGTCCAAACTCGATTCCTGGAATGGCCGCCGCTTCTCCTGAGTCTCTTCCCGGTGTTTTAGACCCCCCTTCCCGGGACCCCCAGAGTTTCCGATTGGTAAATGTAGTTGAACCCCCCCCCCTTCTTTGGCTTTCAGGTCCTTCGTAGGACAGCACGCGTTGTTTTGGCCTCGAGACGATCAGCAAGTTGTCACTTTCCCCCCATTTTTATTTTCAACGGGCTTTTTACGTTTTCCGTTTTGCCTGGTTTCTTCCCTGGTGCTTGGTTTTGGTCTCCGCTCACACCCAAACCTAGGTGCGCATGTAAGCTTTGATAGTTCTTTCTTTTTTTTAGTCTTCAGGCCTTTCCTTCCTGCACTTGCTCCGTTGGTTTGCGTTTACCACTGATATCGGGTTTCGACTGCTTATCCTCTTAGTACGTTTTCATTTCGATTTTCTTTATAATCTCCCAAGTCACCCCCCCCCTGTGCGCTTCAAAAGCCTTTTTAAAAGGAGTGGGAGTGACAAGGTTCGTTCGTCCCCCCATGTGAGGTTTTTGTTTCCCTTCCACCTTTTTTCCCCTTTTTCTCTCTCCCCGTCTTTGCCTTGTGTTGTTTATGGACGCCGGCACCTGTTTTTGGGTTTTGTTTGTCCCAAGGCTAACCCTTTCCGTCCCTCGATGCCCGTCGCTTGGGCCTGATTTTCCTGACGGATCTTTTCATGATCCGTTCACTTCTTTCCTCCCCAACATCACGACTTGCTAACAGTCTTCTGTTTGAACGTCTTTTTTTCCCATTTCCCTTTTTTAGCCAACGGGGGCTTTTATGTTCGCAACCG
>Ga0179593_1332040_pt1 | contig 18104 bp, 29 predicted proteins | sample CZODoug2_1_08_16_FD_185931 | JGI IMG/M metagenome (GOLD analysis project Ga0179593, IMG submission 185931) | Vadose zone soil fungal communities from Angelo Coast Range Reserve, California, USA - CZODoug2_1_08_16fungal (PacBio error correction) | ecosystem: Environmental > Terrestrial > Soil >... | reverse complement strand
CCCCGGTTATTTCCTTTTTTTTTTTCCCCTGGGCACCGGGGGACCTCGCCCGCGTGGAGGTTCCTGTCTTATAACCCTGAGCACTTTCTCCTTCAGGAGTGAAACTCCCCTTGTTTCCCGACCACCAAAAGGACGGAGACTCATGCCCTCCCTTTCCCCGGCCCCTTGGCACCCCCCCCCGTCCCCTTTTTATAAGCTTGTTTCCTCTGGGCTTTGGCCCAGTTTTGGATTCCTAGGTAAATCAACCCCCCTTCGTGTCCTTTTTCTCTTTACGTCCCCCCGTCGAGGGTCCTTTCATGTGGCTGTTCCTGTCCTCCGTTTTTCCAACAACATTTGAGGGACCCTCTCTTATTTTCCGTCCTTCGTTGCGGACCCCGTTCCTCTAGGGTCAGTACATCACTCCAGGGCCCGTTTGGGTTGTTGGCCCCCCCTGTTTATCTGTGGGAGACGACTTTGGTGGCTGGCTCTTGGTACCCCAAAAGGTCCCCTGACTGTTAGTGTTTAACATTTGTATTCCCACCCCCAACTTTGAACACAGGACAACTCTCTCTTTTTTTTTTTCTCCTCCTTTTGGTTTTTTTTTTTTCGACTCTAGGGGCAATTCCTTAACGTCATCAGCCCTGGATTGGTAATTTACCTTGGTAGAACCCCACGGGGCCCCCTTTGTTACACGGATCTTCCATATTTTTACAACATTTTCAAACCCTTCTGTCTTTAACGGTCTTGTCTTTTTTCTTTACAGATCTCTGGCTCCCCGTGTCACGGTGTCCCCCTTTCCCCTACGAATACTTTTACGCTTGGGGGATTACATTTTTGGGTTTTTTTCCGGACAAACCCCTTCCCCAACAAACTCCCCCCTTCGGGCGATTCCGATTTTCTCCACTCACAAACCACCCCTCCCCCGTTTGTTTTCAAAAACCAAGTGTTCATATTGGCGATCCCAGTCCCCCGAGGGTTCCTTCTTCAGTCCGTCTCCCCTTCCTTTGTTCCCGTTGTTGGCTCGTGTTCCTTTCTTATTGGGTCACGTTTTTATTTCCTTCCTTTTGTGAACAAAAAAACGAGTCACCTTTTAGAGAAATGCTGACGTCGTGCCCCCCTTTCGGCCTCACCTCTCCTTCGTTTCTTTGCCGGTTGACAAAACTTTTCTTTCCAAAGCGTATGGCCAGTCCCCTCGGGCCCCAGAACACTATGCTCTTATGAGGCTTCCCCGCGTTGTTCCAAACTCCGGGCGCTTCTTGACGGTTCCTTCTTTTTTTTTTTCACGCACCTGTTCATTTTTTGTGACTTGCTGTGAAAGGTTGCAGTCGTGGTTCCCCTTACCAACCGGTGACCCCGGTTGACACTTCCCTCTTTCTTCCCCCCCCCACCCCAAATTCCCTTAAGTTCGAGACCGGTTTTTTTTACTTTTATATGATGGGACAGCTTGGTTGTTCCCGCGTTGGGTTGCGCCCCCTTACTGTTGGCCCGGGACTTCCCCCCCACACCGGGTTTCAAACCCTTTCCTTCCTGTTCGTTCATTGCCGCCCCCCCTTTTCCAATGTCACCCATTTTTCCTTTGCCCTTGGTCTGTTTTGGTTCCCCCCTTTTTTACCCCCCAACGGGCGGTGTGCACCTTTTGCTTTCCCTCCCCTAGGACACTCAGTGAAACTCACTTTTCGAGTCCCTCATCTGAAAACGCCAATCCCACAGTTTCTCCTTTGGACAAACATACTTTTTTTGTGTATGTAGGCCTCGTTTGTGACTACCAATCCGTCCTTTCCCTATCTTTGTTTCTCGTTCATCCGGTGGGCCCCACTGTTTTTTTTGCCATTACGTCTTTGATGAACTCTTTTGTTGTTGGTTTCGTAATCCTTTCGATGTGCTAAGATGTACTGCGTTCTACCCAGGCCCCCCAGTTTGTCTTTTCCCCCCCCCCCCCCCAAAAAAACCCCCCTTGGATTTGGACCCGGGGATCCTCCCCCACTACACTTACCCCCACTTCCCATCCTCACGGCCCTTGCCCGCTTTTTTTTTGCGCGCAGGATTTGTTATTTGTACGTTCTTTTTTCATGTTCAAAGGTTCAACAAGTCGATTTGTGGTTCAATACCATATTTTTCTGTGTTGTCCGCCTTTTTTTTTTTGGTTTTTCCAGTTCGATTAACCGTTTTACTTTGGGGACCGTCTGGGTGCGCTTCTTACTTTCGTAAGATGCTTGGTTGATTCCCCCGTGGGGAGGCGAGGACAAGTTGGGGAATTTTGCCGGCCCCCCCCCCCCCCCGTTTTTTCCACCCTTGTTTTTGTTACCCAACCGTTTTATTTAACTGCTTATGCTGGTTTTTTCCCCGGGCACCAGTGGCCCGGTCACCCAGTGTGGGCTTTCCCACCTTCTCCTGAACTTTTTTTTCCCCATTTGTACTTGTCCGCTTTTTTGGGGGCAACTAGGCTGGGCGGGTTGACCCCAAACCGGCCTTCCCTGACATTTACCTGAGATTGGTGGGTTTTATTTGACCATTCCGTATGGCCCGTTTTTATCACACCCCCTTAAACTTCGGGGGGTTGCCAATCGTCAGAAGGCATATAAGAGTGTTCATCACCACTCCTGTTTTGCATTTTTAGCTCTTGAATTTTTTTTTTCTCTTTTTTCCTTCCTTCCTTCCCCCCAGGGGTTTTTTTTTTTTTGAGGTTATTTCCATCTCAGGATTTCCAAGGCAACCAATGTGCACGGGTTTTTTTCTGGCTTTTCTTTGTATTGCAGGGTTTTTCCCTTGCGCGTCTATTGGGTCCCCGGTTCCCAAAATTTTCCCCCCCACCCACGTGGTGTAGCCACCAACAAACCTTTGCCTTCGGCATTTTTTCTCCCCCGCTTGTTGGCAAATCTCCGGTGGGTCCCCCCTTTCCCTCGTAGGCCAAAACCCTTTAGCTTTGACTAACAAAACACCACTTCATTGGCTAGGGTTCCTTTTTTTTTCCTTCTTTATTTAACTTTGATTGTCACATTTTTTTCTTTTCCCGGCAAAAACTTGGTTTTCCTGAGGACCACAACCCCCAACAGGCCCCCCCTTGCACATTTTTTCCCCAAAACTTCCCGGTTGGCCCCCCCCAAAAAAACTTGTTAAAACACCTTGGTGAGAGACCACTGTTACTGCGTGTAACAGGGTGTCCCGGTGTCCCTGAGCCAGAACCAGTTCATCTTGTAGTAGTTATGCAGCTTTTATCCCCCTAACCTTTTTAAGTTTTTCCTTTTTTCGAAAAGAGGGTTAAGAGCGCCAGGTTTTCGAAAACACTGCTTCAGAACGACGAGGGAGCCACACAACAAGTACCCAAGCCCACGTTTGAAACTTCCTTTTTCTTCCCACACCCTCGACCATTTGTTTGTCCCCACGCCTTGTTCTTAGCACCCGTTATACACAAATCCTGAAGCTCCCCCCCTCGGCTCGTGGGTGTTTTTTATTTTTGACACTTTTACGTTTGAAAGGGTATTGCCCCTTGGGCTTGGGGACTTTTTCAAATCACTGGGTGCGGACTTTTAAATTTGGCCTTGTTCGGTTCGTCGTGGGACCCTCAACCCGAAACCCAACCCCCGTACTTCTAAGGGGAATCCCTGTTCCCCCCCCCCACACCAAGGTTATCTTTTTCCTCTTACTCACGGGGCCCACCCCCCTTTCCCCCCCACCCTTTCAGCTTTGGCCCCACTGTTCACCTCTTGGCCTTCTTTGGTTGCCACCAAGTAAAACAAACTGTTTTGGTCCCCCCCCCCATTATATAGTTGCCCCCTTTTGGCAATTAGTTTTTGACTTAATTTAACATCGGTCCACATGGCCTTGAACTTGTTTCCCCTTTGTAGCCCTGGTTTTCTTTTCTTTTTTCGGGTGCAGTCAAGGGTTGTTTTCGGCCGTGTTTTTCGTGGGTGTCAAAGTGGTCCCCCCTTTTCTGCCCATCCATAGGTCTTTCTCATCCCGGGTTGGCAATTGACAATAACACGTTCTTTTGGACCTTCCACCGTTCCCTTTGTCCCATCCGTACGGGCCAGTGCTTGCTGGTAACCCCCCAACCCCCCCTTTGCAATTGTGCTTCCCCCCATAAAACCCCCCATCCCAATGTGTCCTGCCGTATCCAAAATTGGAGTAAACGACTTTTTGTGGGGGATGTGTGGTGTTCTTTGTACCGCAAACTTCCACGGGGTTTCCCCCCCCCTTTGTGGGTTCGAATACGCCACCCCTTTCCTGCGATCTTTTACCCAAAAACCAGTAGTGCCCAACAACCCAAATGACCTTGATGCAGTGGGTCTTTCCCAAATTTGGCATCGGACATTTTCATCCTTTTTTTGGTTCCGGGTTTGTAAATTTTTGCCTGACCCCCCCTAGTGAAACGTTAAATTCGGGTTGGTGTTCACAGGTTTTTTCCGCCCTCCCGGTTGCGGCATAATGTCCCAACCGCTGAGACCCCTGTGGTCTTGGGCCCCAGTATTTTGATGGGGCTGTGCTACCCCTTTGTTCATGATTTTCCTGAGTAACCCCGCGTCCTAACCCAAACCTTTTTTGCATGAGGCCCCGTTCCCCCCTTTCACATATGAAGAATCTGCAGCATTTCCACTCTTCTTTCCTCTGGACGACCTGGTTTCCTTTGCCCTTTATGGGACTTAGAATATCACTTTCAACTGTTCCCTTCTTTGCCAATCGTGTGATTTGACCCCTCCCTTTATTTAAGTTTTCCCTTTTTTTTCCCCTGGGCCCCGAGGGGGCCCCCCCTTGTTTCCGTTTTATCTCTCGTTAGCGTTTTTTAGTCCTCTTCTCCCAGCAACCCCCCCCTTTACAACCCTCCACAGTTTTTCTGTTTTTCCCTTCGTGGGCTGGGTGTCCCCCAGTTGTAGGAAGGATGGGGGACTTGGAGTTTCTTTCCACAAAAAACCGGTTCCCTTTCTGTTTTTTTCCTCATTGAATTCAAAATCCCTTTTGATGTTCCCTGGCCCCCCCTTTCTTTTTACTCATTCCCGGGTGTGGTTGTGGGTCGGTGGTTTCCCTTTACTGGTCCATAAGCCTTTTTTTCTTTCATTTAACCAATGAGAACCCCCCATTTTATACCCATCTCCATCTTCTTCTCCCCCCCCTTGCTAACCTGTCCCATTACAACGTGCTTGAATTGGTTTAACGATCCTAGGTAGGTCCTTGTCACTCGTGCTGACTCCGAATTATCCGGTCCGGGCCTTGGGATTTTTTTGCCTCGTTGCCTGTGAACCCCCCACCACCACTAAACTCACGGGAGTGATTCCTCTTTTTTTTTATCCACACAAGGGTTACAACGTGTCTTCAAGGTAAGTGCTCTGCGTCTTCAGAGTTTCCGAGTTTCCCCCTCCTCCAGCTGATCCCTAGTGAACCCTTCTTGTTTGGCTGCTTAGAATTTTCCTTTTTTTCCATTCGTCATCCTTTCGTTTCCCCAACTGCTTTCAATCTGATCTCAACTTCCTTGTCCCCGCATCACGTTTCATTACGCGGGGTTTCTCGTCTTGACCCCCTTCTTCCCCACCCTGTGGGTGCCAACTGATTTTTTCCCCCCCTTTTCTTTCTGACACGGCTGCCCACTTTGCTATGCTTTTTTTTTCCCTTCTGAGCGGCAACAGGCCCACAAGGAGGGGGGGTCTCCACATTTTTGTCCCTGACGGCCTTTTGCCCCTCTGGCCTGTTTCACGCAAGTTTTTCTTTCGGGCCCAACGTTGTTTGAACAAAGTGGTACAGTTGTGGTTGAGACGCCCCTTTTCTCGTGCACACCATTCTTTCCTCCGTTTGGCCCGCCTCTCCCCTTTTTCATTTGGTTATATGGATGGCCGATGCTGCTGTTGCGTTGCACCCCCCCTGCCTGCCGGATGATTCCAGCAATTTTTGTCATTTGGGTTGGTGGGTCCGGTTCTTTTTGTCCCGTGTGGTTTTTTCATTCCCCTTTTTTTTCCCCCCCCTTTCCTGCTCCCCCGACACCTTTATTCGTCCAAGGGTTTTTTTTTTTTTTGGTGCAGTACACCCAAGAACGGCTGCCTTGTAAATTCCCTTCGGTCCCCCCCATACCCCATCTACTTTCCTTTTTTCCTCCTCCTCAACCCCTCACTAAAAATTTGTCCACCTATATTGGTGGAATCGCTCTTTTTGTCCCTTCCTTCTGTGCCCCCTTTCCAATCTTTTTTTCCCCTTTCCTTCCTTGGGTGATCACGGTTTGTTGCCATTATGTAGCATTGTCTCCCTTTCTTTGTTTGTTCCCCCCGTCCCATTCCAGAATCCCTTGTTGTGATCACTCCCCCGGGGCCCAAGTCCCTCCACATACCCCCTTTCCCCCCCCCACGTAATTCACCCTACCCCCGCCTTCCAGTGCCGCTCCCGTGGAGACGTCAGGCTTTGTTTTCTTGTAAAAGGATTCTACGAGTTCCCAACCCCTTTTTTCTGATCTTGATTGCTCTTGCCTTCCCCTTTTGGGTTCTTGCGAGTTGGTGGCTCAACGGGCTACCGGCCCCTTGTTACCACCCACCTGTGGTCCTTTTTTGTGTCCCCAGGGATGGCACCGATGGGTTTTCTTTGGACTCTTTTGACTCCGGGGCTATTGCAGAGGTCCCCATTGTAGATTTTTCCCTTTTTTTGTGCCCCACCCAACACCGGGTTGCCTTTTTTTTTGAAAAAGTGGCCTCCCTTTTTGTCACCCCCCCCCCCTTTGTTCTGGTGCCCCCCTTTCTGTGTTTGGACTTAACTTTTTCCCCCGTCCCAGGACCTTTTCATGATGTTTGCCCCTCCTTTGAGGTTGTGGTGGTTCCCCCCCCCCCCTTTTGGAAAATTTTCCATGCTTAATTTTGATGTTCGATTTTCTTTGTGCACGTTTGTGTAACCTCGTACCAAAGGGTTTCCCCCCCCCAAAACACCCCTGCTTTTTCCCCCCGGCCAAACCTATCATTCTTCGCACTCGGGGAACCACAGGTCCTTCCAAAAATTGGATGATTGTCACTCCTTTCCCCCCCTTTTCCTCCTCCCTTTTTGTTTTTTTTTGTGGAGAAGAGTTCTCAATATTATGGATTTCCCCCTGTTCAAAAGGGCCGTTGTTTCGTTGGTGAGGGTTTTCTTGAGGATTGGGATATTGGTATTGGACGCGTTTTCCCTTTGCCACAAAGGGAACTAATCTACCCCCCCCGTCCCCCCCCTCCGGCACAACTTTTTTTTTTCTCACCCTCCAAACACATCGCTGGTCTTCTGCCCTTGTTTGAACAACTCCTCCTTAGGCAACAACCCCCATGTGCTCCCCCCCCCTTCCCTTTGAGGTCCTTCCATAACCACTTCCCCCCCCTGTTTGAGGAAACCCCCCCGGGGCTTCCTGCCACCATTTGAGGGGAAGTTCCAAAAAATGCCCCCCCCCCCTCCGCATCTTTCACACTTTTTGGTTCTTGACCAAAAAAACCTTTCATTTTGCTCTCGCTACTTCCCCAAACTTTTCGTTTTCCAGTTGTCATTCATCTGTCTAGAATTTTTCCCGGGCCCCACTTTTTTTCCCCCTCCCACCACCCGATTTTTTCTTCCCAGAGCGCCCCCCCCAAAGCCAAAAATCCACCCCCACGGTTCCGTTCATTGGGCACCACAATGCACACTGCAGTCTCCCAGGTGTGAACTTGCATTTTCCCGCTTCGGCCTTCCCTCAATGAGGCTCCCCCCCCCCCCTTATTTCCCCCTCTTGACCATGGGCTTTCGTGGTTCCTTAATGAAGTTTTCCTTTGTTTTTATGGGATGCCCCTTTCCCTGTTCTTTTCCCCTCCCCCTTGGTCCTTTTTGTCCCCCCCCCGTAATTGAGCTTGTTCCCCTGTTCCCCTCAAAAGGGAAGCTCCGTCCTTTTCCCCCCTTTACGCCAAAGGTATATTTCTTAAATCTTTTCACACTTTTCCTTCCAACCCTTCGCCATTCCTGGTCCCCGCTAAACCCCCCTTCCGTAGTGGTCTCAAACCTTTTCCCACCCCCGCGCTCATCCCCCCCCATTCTTCTTTTTTTTCCCCCCTTTGCCATCTTATTTTCGTTCCGCTTTCTCGTTTAACTCTTGAACCAAGGTGGTCAGGTATTGCTGACCCTTTTACGTCTTTGTTGCCTTTTTTCCGGGGGACGGTTTTTTGTTGTTTTTACTTTGCACAATCCCCTGGGAAATGACTACTGTCTGGACCTGCCATTAACGATTTACCCGGGGGTCAAGCACTTGGAACGTCAACCCTCCGTTCACATTTTTACCACCCCCCCCCCTTGCACAATTCCCCCTTTTGGATCCCGTCCGTGCCTTTGGCTACACCCCCCCCTCTTCCCCCCCCCCCAATTTCTCCCCCTTTTCCACCTTGACGATTCAACCATTGCAGTAACGATGGTTTTGGGGGGTTGTAACCCCTCCGGGGGGCGCTGGGGCAAACTTTTTACCACTTTTCCCCCCCCCCCCCCTTTTGTGGAACCGACGGCAAAAAACTCATTGAATTCCATTCCACCCCAAATAGACGGAGACCCCCCCCCAACCCGTAAAAAAATTTTTCTCGATTCCCCCCATTTTCTTTTTTTCCCCGCCAGACCTTTCGAGTACCCCTTCACCCCCCCATGCGCCTTGCCGCGTCATTTTTTCCACGTTCTTGTTCTCCCTTTTTTTTTTTTTTTCCCCCCCCTTCGTCCTAAAGCCAAAACCGTCCTCTTCAGGGGTCTTTTCCCTCTTCCCTCTCCCCCTTTTCTTTTTCAGTGTGGATAAGAAGTGACACATAGTTTTTTTTCCGAAAAACCCATGAAGGTTGACCGGTGTTCCTTGGGAACCTTCTTCGATCGTCTTGCTACCCCCTTCCCCCCCCCTCCTTTCTGGCCTCTGGGGGAAACTTCTGGGTTGACACTTTTGAAACTTCTCTATAAAAACTTTCCCCTTCACCGGTTGTTTTCCTTTTAATTTTCCAGGAGCTGTTGTACCCTTTGGCCCCCCCCCCGACCCCCCTGATTCCCCTTCCCCCCACCCCTTTGATATTTTCCGTACGTTTGTCTGTTTCCCCCGTCAAGCTCTGTGATCTAAACCATCCTTCATTTTTAAATGGACCCCTTTGCGTGTTGACACCCCACCCCTCTGGTCTCCCTCCTTCTTTTTTCTTTCCAAAAAAGTTCCTGAGTGTTCTCTTCCCCACATTTTTTTTTTTTCTTTTCCACAACAACCCAACCCTTGTCTTCTTTTTCCCTTCCCACTGTGCCACCATTCTTCTCTTTCTTTCTCTTTTTTTTTCTCTGGTTTGATTGGGCAATATCTTTTCAGAATTGGATCCATTTTCCAATGAAGCCCACTTCAGTGAACCTTTTGTCACCCTCTCTCGTTCTCCCCCCCCTGAACTCCCCTTTGGTTTCCCCCCCCGTGCTAAACGGTCCCTGTGATTGATTACAACACTGACCTCGTAGGGAATTTTTGACCGATCCCCGTTCCACTTTTTGAGCTTTTTCTTCCACTTTTGGTAAATACTGGGGCCTGCACAAAGGCCCACTCTTTTTTACCCCCTGAAACTCGATAACTGAGCCCCCACTTACCAAAAGGTGGGCTCTTGCCTTTCTCCTGTCCAACCTCTTCCCCCCCCCCCCCCCTCTACCCCCTCTTTTCCATTTATGAAAGAGAATTCTGGTTGTGCGTTCTGTAAATTTTTCCCATTTTCCCTCCTCGTCTTTGGGGCCGGTCTTTTTCACTTTTTGATAGCCTTGATCATTTTCACTGCATAATCTTGCCATCCCGGGATTACGCTCCCCCGTGTTGCTTTGACAAAACCCCTCTCAAGCTGATTGTAAAGTGGCGTCCACCCCCTCCCTTGGGATGCTATCTTTTCCCGGGTGGGTCCCTTGTTTCTGCTCGGAATGTTGCCATCCACTACGGCCGCCGTGTTCCCCTGGTTTTTTGTTACCGTACCCTAATGCATGCGCTCTGCTTTAGTGGTTCCCATGGTACCAGGGTGTGCGGGGGGGGGGGCCCCCGCCCTTTCTTCCCCAATCCACCCCCACTTTCTTCATGGTTGGTACATGCCCGTTTTCTGGCCACGTGACTTTGATATGTCTTTTTTTTTTTTTCAAGGGGGCCTTGAGAAGGTGTTACCAGCCTTTTTCCCCCGACTTTTCCCCCCCCTTGGACATTTTTTTCCGGCGTTTAAAACTTTTTCGGCTGGTAGCTTTGGCCCTTTACCAATTTTTTTACCTTAGCCTGGTCCATTGTATTCTTTTAGGGTTTTTGGGTCCGTTCCCCCCAGGACCACCTGCCTGTGCTCATTCTTTCCCTTTTCCAGACCAAACCCTCCCCCCTTTTCCCTTTTCCGGATTTTTCCGAATATCGAAAAACAAACCTCACTCGGCTTTTTTCCCCTTGGGACAACCTACATTTTGTTGTCTTTCTCTCTGGTTTGTGACTGTCACTCTTTTTAACCTTCTGGTTCCCGCTGACCCTTTTCCCTTTTTGGTTCCGGCCCGGGTTTTTGTTACTATTGAGATATTACTTGTGTCCCCCTTTGCTCCGTCTTTGCTTTCGGACTGAACCACCTTTCGCCAATTGTACATTTTTTCTCCAAAAATGGATTTTGGAATCCCCCCCTAGGGTGAGTCCCCCCCAATACCCAGGAAATTCACCCATCGGCCCCTCCACCGGGCCCCTCCTTTCTTTCGTGTTTGTCTGCGTCATTCTTTTTGGTTTTTCTTTGCACGGCGACCCTAAACCACCGTTCCCTTGGTTCCTCTTTTTCTGGTGCTCATGAATCCCTTTGGGCGTTTTATTGAGAAGTTCACCCCGCCCTACTATCCTCCCTCTTCTCCCCACCCTCACCTCCACACCATTCGACCCCCCACCCCTACCCTCTCCTTTCTTACCACACCCCCCCACCTGCCTCCTCCTCTCTCTCGGCCTTCTGTTCTTCTTCATCCCCATCTTATCCCCCACACTCCCTCCCCAACTCTCACACTCCCCCCTGCCATTAACTTCCTTCCCTTCCTATTGCCGCATAGTACTGCCCCCCACCATCCCCCACTCCCACCACCCGCCCGCCACTCCCCCCCTACCCACGCCTCCCCTCAGGTTTTTTGCTCTAACTCCCTCCCCTTACTCCCTCCCACCCCCCGATTCTCTAGACTGTTCCTTTCTTTATTCCTTTCCCTCCCTCTCCTACCCCTGTCCCCCACTTCCACCCCATCTTACACCTCCTCTCTCTCCTTAGCTCCAAGTCCCCAATTCTCACCCCCACCACTCCCCAACCTCACCCCCCTTCTCCTCCCCTCCCACTTTAATCCTCTACACTCCTCTCCAACATATACATCCCTGCATCCAACCCCCCCAGCCCATCCACCCCTCTCCCCCCCACCCTCCCCCCCCCCCGTGCCCGGCACCGTCCCAACCCTCATTCACATTCCTACTCGTCTTCTTCCCTACTCACCGCTCCCCCTCAATCTCCCGTCCACCCCGCTCACCTTCCTCTTCTCCCCCCCCTACCTCCTTTCCTGGTTCTTCCCTCCTCCTCCCTCCCCCTGTCAACTACCCCACCCATTCCTAACATTACCTATCGCCTCTCCCCCCCAAGTCTTCTCCCCATACCACACTCCCCTTCCTTCTCCAATTCCTTTCACTGCCCTCCCTCCCCTCTCTCCCCAGCGCTCCAGCTTCCGGTTCCTCATTCCCCCCCCCACCCTCCACCAAGCCTGTAGCACTCTCTCTTCCACGACCCCCTCCTCGCCCCCCCTTCTCCCCCTTTCCCATTCACACTTTACATGCCCCGCAGTCCCCAACCCCCCGCTTCCATTTCATCCTTCCCCATCTCCCCCACCTAACATTACTCAACCCTTCCCCATTCTCCCCTTACCCCCCCAACCGCCTTATTCCCCCCCCACCTTACTCTCTGCCCACCACCCCTCCCCATTCTCCCCCCCCTCCACCACCTCTCCACTCGCTCCCCGCTACACCTCTCCCCACCCCCCCCCACCCCACCATCTTCCAAATCCCCCTCACCCTCCCCACCTCTTTCCTCCTCCTCAACCCCTTCTCCCCCCCCCCCCTCCCCCCTCCTCCCCTCCCTCCCTTACCTTTCCTCCCTTTTCCCCACCCCCCCCATGCCCCCTACTAATCAACTTCCCCCCTCCCTCACCTTTCACCTCCCCACTTCTTCCTTACCACACTACCCTTTCCTTTTCTTACCCCCCCCTCCAAGTCACACCCCCCCCCCCCCCCCCACCCCTACTCTATTCCCCCCCCCCCCTCCCCCCTTTCCCCGCTCATTTTCTCTCACCTGTCTCCACACTTCCCTCCCTCCCCTTCCAAACCTCCTTATTCATCCGCCCCTTTCGCCTCCCCCTATCTACCGCTCCCCACCGTCCCTATTTCTCTCGTCTTTGCTCCCCCGAGTCTCTTTCCCAATTAACACTAACCTCTATCTAACCTCACTCATACAGTAATCAAATTTGTCCATCCCCATCCCCCCTTTTTCTCCGCACCTCCCCCCCACCTCTTAACTCCCCCTTCCATTCTCACCCCTCCCCGCCCACCTCATTCCCTATCTACCCACCTTCCCTCCTCGCTGTCGCAACGATCATTGTCAGCTCCTCCCCCCTCCTCTTCCCCCCCCCTCCATTTACCCCATCCGTTCCCCCCCCAACCCCCTCCTCCCGACGCCCCCCCTCCCCCCCCCACCCTCCACCCCCCCCTCCCACTTTCCCCTCCTCTCTTCATGCCCTCCCTTCCCCCCCTCCTTCTACCACCACAATACACCTTCTTCCCGCACCCCTCGCCCTCCCTCGCAACCTCTATCCTCTTTCTTTCCCTCCCCTCCCCAGTAATCCTTATCCCCCCGCCTTCCCCCTCACCCCCTCCTTCTCTTCCAAGCCCCCTCTCACCCCCCCCCTATACACATCCCCCTCTACCTCCCAAACACTTCTCGCCATCCAACTCTCCCCCCCCCCCCCTCCCTCATCCCTCACTCCCTCTCACCCCGCCCTCCTTCCTTTCCCATCCGCCCTCCCTCACCGTCGCTCCGCCACCCCCTCCCCTCCCCCCCCCCGCCCCCAACTCGCCCTCCCCTAAACCCTCTCAGCTACCCAATCCACACCCCCCCTGCCTCTCTTCCCCCCCACTACACCAGTCTACTTACACCCCTCAACACCCCGCCCTCCCCCCACACCCGCCCACCCCCCCTCCTTCCCCCGCCCTATTCCCACATATTTTCACTCTCGCACCTTCTACACCCACCCTATTCTCCTCGACATGACCCCCCACATACCCCCATCCCAACGCTAACTCCCCCTCCTCTACTCCCCCCACCCCCCCCGTTCCACCACACCCCTACCCGTCTTACTTTTCCCCCATTTCTCCACCCCCCACTCCACCACTTCATTTCCCCTCCTTCTCCTTTAATGATTCATCTCTCTCCCTCCACACTCTTCTTTCAATCCTAATCATTTCCCTTACACACGTCTTCCCCTGCCCCTCCTCGTCCATCCCATCCCCCCCCTACACCCACACCACCCCCCACCCCGCCGCCTCTTCTTTCCCACCCTCCCTTCACTAGTATTCCATCCCACCTTCAATCACCCTCCCCACCATCTACTTCTTTTTGGATACCTTTCCTTTCTATCTGGGTTGATCATGTTATCCTTCGACCCTCATGAGGACTCACGATGCCTTCCGCCGGAAGTCGCAACACCCGAACCAAGGTCTGAAGCTTCCTCCTAGTTTTCTTTTCATGGATAATTACTTGTATTTGACTTTTCCTGAAGACTTCTATCTTCTTTTTTTTGTGTTTTCGTATTTATGATTTCAACCCGTCCAATTTTACTCTCGGCATGATACTCTTCGCCGGCGGCATTTTAGCCTCCTGTGGTTTCCCCTATTTCAATATAAAGGCCCTGACTGGATTTTCTAGACTCCTCAGCGGTCTCTCGTTCCCCCCCAAGGATAGTAGATGGGGCAATTGGTCATCATTGGTCCCTTCGGAGGAAAAACACACCTCCTCTCTTTTCTAGCAGGCCGCCCGATGAACGGACTCTTTCCCCCGCTTCAAAGGACCCCATTCAACTTCCCCCCCTTGCCGCATGTGACGTCCTCCTTTTCCCTTCCTTTCTTAGAGGATTCCTTTAGTCTCTACCTTATGACTAACTTTCCTTCCAGGTGATGGGTTCTTGCCCCTGCCAGTCTTCTGATTAACCCTTTTCTCCCCCCCCTGGACGGTTCGTGATTTTTCCTTTTTCTATTTGTGGAGACGCTCGGTGCGCTGTCTGTTATCCGACACGACTTTCGCACTGAGCTAGTGAGTGACTTCCTCTTTCCTCTTCTTCGGATATCTCTTCCTCCTGGATCTTTTCCTCAGGGTGGTCAGGACACTGAAAAGATATCCGATCCGAATAATTTGATATCCGGCGCGATTGTTACCCCCCGTCTCCCCCTCTGAATTGTTTTAGGTCTATGATCCCCTCCTCCTGGCTCCTTTTCTGTTCATCTCCCGTACATTCGTCGATGACAATCTACACCGTCACCCCGCAAGTGTGTACCTATTTCTGTGCGAAATCGCGCCTGCCTATTACTATTGTTACTTCTTAATGCCGAATTTCTTTTTTGCTAGTGACCAGCTTTTCTTCCTCGACCCTCACTTTACCCCCTTTTCTCTCCCATGTCCCTGAGACGACGGCAGATCGCCACCTCTACGTACACGTTTTGAAAGCTCATTTCCGTCGAGACTAGAGGGTCCGGGATGCGAATTCCGGACCCTTTTTTCTACGCTGTGATGTCCGCCACACGCGGCTTCACTCCGCCGGAGTCGTACCCGTATCACTCCCACAGTATTCACCAGCCCTCCGTCAAATCTCTTGCCCTTTTGCTTTCCTGGATCTATATTCACTTCCCCTTTTTTTTTTGTTGTGAGAGCTATCCCCATGAAAGATCGGAGTTCTTCGTGGAACCTTCTTCTTTTGAAGTGATAACAGGCCTCACTTGTCTTTAAGAAGGGAAGTCCCAGAGTACGTCCTGAATTAGCATCAGATAAAATCGAGTCGAAGACTTATCCCATTCTTGTTAGTTAGGTCCCCATTGACGTCGCGGCCCCTCTAGTCCAAGGCCGTCCTCCCCTCCCCTTTAATAAATCTAGAACCTCTCAAGTTTTTTAAAGAACAGTCCCCAAAATCCAGCTGGCTTTTTCGCGATTTCTGATGCGAATAGGTACCTTCCGTCTTTAGCGTTTTTTGAAGTACCTACTTCCTTGGCTGATCTTCTGCCAGTTTTCAAAGAAAGGAGCGAATTAGACCAATGACTTCTTTCTCGGGAGTCAATTTTTACTCCCTCTACGTGACTCTCAACTATTCCCCTTTTCTAGCGGTACCAGACTCCTTCGGAACCCAAAGCAAAATCTGCAAGAGGAGGCAAGTCTAAGAATCGTATAGCGAGAGTCATTCTTATCCTTCACTCGTTTCTCCCCCCTCTTTTTCCGCAGATGCGCGCCCAATTATGCCTTCGTTGCCAAGTCGTCCCGCCGACAAGGAAGTTCCCGAATTTGAATCTACGAATTGACGTTGTCACATCACCGACTCATGTCTCTTATTTTTCAAAGACTTCTTCTAGATCTTCCTGGAATTCCTCCCAGTGAATAATGCAGGTCTCTCTTTAAGTTTAATTTCCTTTGAATTATTTTTCTCTCTAGGGCTTACTTTAACCGGAAAGGGTCTAATTCGATAATTGTTGTCCCTGAAAGTAGAAGAAACTTCCTTCCCCAGTTTTGACCCATACGAGCTTTTTTGCAGAATCTTCTCGGTTAGACGAGAGGATTGATATTCTCAAGAATTTGCTTCTTATACGATTCATAACCCCTGCCGCAGTTCTTCGCCAACACTACCGATCCTCTTAGCAGTGTTTGATCGAGAAATACTTTTTGCTGCCTCATACTCATCCCATATTTTAATTTCCCCTAGTTTGTGTGGTGTATATTTTATTATTTACTAAAGTACAAGACCCCTTTCATATTAAGGTCAACCTCTTAGAAGTGAGTCCCATCCTTGTTAGTATGTGCAGCATTCAGGAGGGTTTCGTCTTCCGTTGACTATAAGAAAGCTTGTCCGGCCCTAGGGACTTCAGTAGGAAGGGATCGCCTCATACGGACCCCAAGGCTCTGTCCTATGACTGGGCCTCGTTGTATTTCTTCAACCATATTCAGACTCTCAGCACGCTTCGATTTTGGGTACGGCCCTCCCCGCATCTCTAAAAGATTCCGATCACGGCAAACTAACTGATCTCAAGAAGTTTCACAAAAGGCCCCGTTTCGCGGCGCTCTGAGATTTTCGTCTGATATCAGAAAGGAAGCTCACCCACCCCCAGACGTCTTCAATAGAGCTCAGTTCCATTCCCAGCCATGGCTGCACTCTCGGGAGAGTCGTGTTCTTTCTTCAAATAAACTTTTTCACAGCTTCTCTAATTGAGTTTCTGACAGTATAGTGCGGAACCCTAAGTATTGAGAAACTGCGCGTAACGTTCCGTGACTCCGCGAATCTCATATAGAGTGGGTTAGTCCTCCTTTCATGTTTAGCTTTGAGAATGTCCGTCGTTAGAGAATATCTGACCCCGGCTAGAACTTCCTCGAATATCGTGCGGTCGCTGATTAGTTACACCCTTTCTAAGCAGCTTCATTTTTCGGAACTACGCCTTGACCACCTCTTTTCTGAGCATGGCCTCATTATCAGTTCTAATGAAAATCTCATCACAGACACGAACTTTAACCAGCGACCCCCCTTCGGACCGAGACCATGGGTTGGGTCCTTTTCTTCCTATCGTCGGTTTTTTTTTTTCCCTTCGATGAATTCCGGCTCCATCGGCTTCTCATTCTTGTCAAGAGAGAAAGATCGGACTCTACTGGTAGTGTCCGACCTAAACTAGGAGAGTCTCTACTCTCTTTTTATTGGGGCGAAATTACGTCAAAGTCCTATGTTCTATGCCGCCCCAGAGTGAGCGCCAGGTTTTTTCGGATAACGTCACCCCCCCAAGAAAGATGTACCTATAACTCCCATCTCGGAGGACCTTTGCTTTCCTTTCTCTACTTCTCCTCCCTTTTTTGTTGTCTGATCTGACTGAAATACCGGGGTGGTGTAGGCCGATTTTAGAGATCTCTTCTTTTTTTTCATTAATATCCACTTCCCTGATTTTAAGAGTATACGTCATTCTTTCAGAGTCGAAAGTTAGGAATTTTCTCCTCCTTAAAATCTATGCGGTTCCATGTGTAGGAGTCAACCTTTTCGTCCTGCCGTGATGCGCTCTTTATGATCCCTTGACAGTCTTATTTCCCATCGCCGGGTCCCGAGACAACACCTCCATTTCTCTATCGAATCCAAACCCTTTCTCTTTTTCGGCGTAGATAGGTAGAGTGGGAAATCTAGTTTTTTTAGTTAGATTTCATCGAAGAGGAACTGTCTTTTTCTTCTTTTGATACCAGTCTTCTTCCCGAACTTTCAGAGTTCATCCCCAATGCCTGGTGAGAAGTTTACTCTTGAATCCCCCGAGAAAAAGTTCGACGTGTCATAGAGGTTCACATATTCGGACACCGCCTGCTCCAAAATAGTCTTAAAGGAAGAGAGGTGGCCTCCTCTCCTGCGATGTCTCATTCGGAATGTCCCTGCTTCCTTTGAGAAAAGTTCTCCACTCTAATGGCGAGCAACTCGATTTCTCTTGAGTCGATTTAAGACAAAGCTCCTTTCTCGAACCGTCATTAGCCTAGCAACCCCCATAAACGAAGTAAATCTAAGAAGTAGGTTGTAAGAGCTCCCTCTTCCTTTAGAGATACTAAGTTCTCTCTTCTCCGAGTTTTAATGCAAAAATGAGGAGAGCTTTACTTTAATTGTCTTTGTCTAGGATTCGTCCTATTCATAGTCCTCAACGCAGCAGACCAGCTTCTGTAGTAGTCGGAGGTCCTCCCGTCTGTCCGCCTTTCTTCTTACCCTCCTAAGAGCATTTGGTTGTTAATCTCGATTGTATGAATGTTCCTGCTAAACCATTTCCTTCAAGTTAAACTCGTTCCTCGACACAGCGCCTATGTCCCACCCTACTCAATGGGTCTCTGTCCTCTTCCTTAGGTTGACATCCAGAATTTCTGAATTGTTTTATGAGTTCATGTACTCCCTAA
>Ga0179593_1335485_pt1 | contig 18105 bp, 14 predicted proteins | sample CZODoug2_1_08_16_FD_185931 | JGI IMG/M metagenome (GOLD analysis project Ga0179593, IMG submission 185931) | Vadose zone soil fungal communities from Angelo Coast Range Reserve, California, USA - CZODoug2_1_08_16fungal (PacBio error correction) | ecosystem: Environmental > Terrestrial > Soil >... | reverse complement strand
CGAGTCGCCTTGCGGTGCCGTTTTTTAATGGCTGCTTTCGCCGACAGTTGAAAGAGAGGTCCTATCTCCTTTTCCGAGTGCCGATCCGCTAACTTTTTCCGCAAAAGCCTTTCCCCCCCTCTCTTTCTTTGCAACCCTCATTAGAGATGGACATAGTTTTGTCCAACAGCTCGACCGTCTCCGAGTTTTGAATCCCTAGCGGGATCTCCCGCGCGAGCCGATCCTCCTCTTTCTTTGAATCTACAGACTGCCCCCCTTCTTTCGAGATTCCGCTTTGACGTTTCCTGAGCTGTGGCAACATATCGTTGCCTTTTGAAGACTCTCTCCGCCCATCCAACCTTCGGAAGGGCGCCTCAAATCCCTATATTTGCTTCTATGGTTGAAAGGTCCTCCCTTTTCACCTAGCTTCGCCTCCTTCAAACTAGCGCCTAAACGCGGGGAGAAGTCACAAGAATGCTGGTTGCGGTCTGGCCGCATTTCCTCCAGAAACCCCTTACGGATTCTATTTTTCCCAAGGACACCATCCTCAGACGCCCGCCATTCTCTCCTCCCGACTGCTCATGTGTTGGTGGACACTCTTCACTTTTTCCTGAAAGTCCTAGATATAGAACAGTTTTCTGTACTAACGCACCCGTCCGCCGTTTGCCCAATGAAAAAGTTCTCTTCTTGGCAGTCTCAGGTTCCTTTAAGTACGACTTCTTTCACCATGAGTTAGACTTTGCTTTTTTTACCCACGCGTAGAGAAAGTACTTGTTCCAGAAGTCTCCTTTTTTTCTTTTTTTAATCTTTTTTTTGCTTTCTTATCTCCATTGCGACGGAGTAGGTTAACCTCTTACCCTTCCAGCGACGTACTCCGGACCGTGATACGACAGAAGTAAGTATCTGCCAGTGACGTCTTCTCCACTTTGGATTTTTAACCCACCCCCCCATTCGTGCTTGCAGCATGCGCGACCGCGGTTTTGACATGAAGGGTAAGTTGTCTTTGCCCCCCCCACGTTTCTTTGATTGCTGTCTATCCCCCCTCTTTCCCCCTCTTCATACGCTTTGGTTCGTCCATACAGTTATGACACTCGTGTTGCACTCCTCAGGCCCCCGTTAGACCTCAATTTCGAGGGTTTTAGCCGAACCCCTTCCCACGTTCCCAGGCGTGGTCTTATTCTCCTACTGGGGGTTCTGCCGTTTTAGATAGTTTTCCCTCACGAGCACGTTCTGGCTTACCGGTTTCTCTGACCCTCTTTGAGACCTCCCCCCCCTATAGCCACTTACACTCCTGACAGCAGTGACCGTTTTTGACACGCTTCACTTCCGTCCAGAAACCCCCATCTTTATTACAGGCGTCAGACCCCCCCTTCATCCCCTGCTCTCAAACGGTTCCTTGTCCGCCTTTCGCTATTCCTTGCTCTAAGCTGTCAGCGTCTGGCCGCAATCGACCAAGTTGCCCACCCTGATTCGATGTTTGAGAGTTATGCCATTCCCGCCTACTCCTTTTCTGAGTGCAACGGTTCGAAACACCTTTTCTCCTAGCTCCCTCTCCTTCTCAATACGCTTTCCTCCTCCGCCTGTTTTTTTTTTTTATGGATAGTGTCTGTTGCCTTGTGTTTTAAGACCTAATCCAACAAAATTCGGCTTTTATGGGTCCGTTGATTCCATCAAAATTCCCTCTCTCTCTCCCCCCAGTGTGTGCACACATGGTGATTTTCCAGCGACCGCCTTTCCTAGGTTTTGTGGCTCTCTACTGCACCCACAGCTTCTTTCTCCCTGGCAGGTGGCGTAAGTTCATGCTTTGTTCTTGTGACTTTTGCCTCCCTTGTTGTTTTATTGGTCCATTTTCGCTTTGGAACACCCCCGGTCGATTCAGCTTCCTCTGTCGTTCTGTATCTTTTGTGGAAACTTTCTGTTCCCCCGCTCCTACAAATAAATCTATGAACTAGCTTCCCCCTCTAAGCTAGTACGGAGTAAAGAGATTCATCCTGACCCGCTCGGGGTATTTCTTCGGCTTCCTCCCCGTGGTGAAATTGTAGTCCCCCAGTCAAAGTCTTTGGGGAGTGCCTTGTCCTCCCCCCTGATTCCCAGACCCTTGTTATAGCTTAGCGTAGCAAAGATTTGGATTCCCTTTTTGCAGGAGAATTCATTAGAACTTCGCTCTCTTTTTTTTTTTCTTCCCCCTTCCGAGCAAGGTCGATCACGGTAGATAGAGCCGGTTTTGAGTAAAGTCCTCCGTGGTAATCGGCACTTCCCTTCCCTCTAGCTCCCCCCGAGTCCCTTCAATTTCAAAGGTCTTTTGTTTTCGTAGGTCTTTTGGGGTTTCAGGTGACCCGCCGTCTTACCATGTTCCCCTTCTCCGTTTCCTGCCCGCTACACCTTCAGCCAGACGGTTGTCGTCCCCTTCTTTTTTTCCTAAGTTCTATTAATTTTAGCACAGACGCCCCTGTTACTCCCCCAGTTTGGGCTCCGACGTTCCATTCCCGGGCGCCTACTCGCACATTTTGTCTTGCAACTCTGCGCGTCATTTTTCCTTGTGTGTTCGTAAAGCTAGACCGGTTGGCGTGAGATGTTCCCTTCCCCCCGTTCGCTTCAACCCGCCTTCCCTCGCTTTGTGCCCCCTTCGAACCCCAAAGGCGGCCTCTTCGCGTCGTCATTTACCCCTTTTTTTCTGTCCAGTCGCTCTATTCAGGCCTCGTTCTTCATTTTTCTGGGATGATTGTTCCTTTTCGCACTCAAAAGCTTCATTGTACCTGCAACTTTTTGTGCCGGCCGCGCTTCACGCCACCCTTCCTGCTTTTTAAAATGTTTCGAGCCTCGGTTTGCGTTGCCGGTCGTGAAGTCATGACTGCTTGTTATAGATGTTCCTTGAGTCAACTTCAGAATAATATGGTGTTGTCCATGGCTTGATCTCAGCGGCATAGCCGGCATCTCCTTCCCCCACAGATATTTGACCCTCTCCCCTGTCAGGAAAACGCGAGTTTTTTGAGTCCCTTGTCTGTTACCGAAAGTGCGGCGCGGTCCCTTCTTGTCGGGCCCGCAGTCTCTTTTTTCAGCTCCCCGTTTGCTCGGCCGCTGTTGGATTCGTTCTTCCCCCCCGAAGCCCTTCGGCGGCCGGCGGACTTTTTGCCTCTCCCTATCGTTTCTCTTAAATTCCTCTTTCTTTCTCGTCCCTTCTTGCTCGGTACTGCAACTCCGTGAACACTTGCCGGGCCAAAGCCCCTCTGTTTCTCCTTTCTTTTCAGTTGTGAGATGCGCTGTCGAGGTTCTTCCCCCTTCGGCCGTCCTTTCTGAGTTTTTTTTTTAGCCCGCAGGTTTTTTTTCCCCAGCAGTTCTGCGTCCTCCCTATCAGGGGCCTCTGGCGAGGCAAGATGCGGTGTGTCTATCCTTCGGCAGCCTCTGCTCCCTTTAAAAAAGTAGGAAAACTGCTTGGAGTTTTCTCGCGGGGTCATCTCCATTCTCTTTTCCGTACGCTCCCCTTCTTTTTCCTAATGCGGTTTTGTCCCCCGCTACACCCCTCGACCTACCCACCCGCCGAACGTGCCATTCAGGTGACTCCCGCGCAGAGGTGAAAATCGTTGGCGCTGTGAGCTGCCTCCCGTAGATCAAGCCCTCCAACCCTCTTCTTCCCCTGAGCCTCTCAACACGTAGAAGCCGAGAGTGCTTCACGATAAGTTCAGAGCTCCGCTTCATGCTGCTTCTGAGAAACGCAGCCTAAAACCTCGTGATGCGTTTTCAATTCTGCCCTTAGATTTTTTTTTGCCTTTCCGACCGCCGGATCCTCTCAGGCAACCTTCTCAGACGCAGGACTGCACCCCTTTCCTTTGAGAACCTTTAAACGGCGCGGATCGCGAGTCCTTTCCTATTTTTGGGCTCCTAACTTTCTCCCATTACGGACCTTTACGTCTGGTCCGCGACCCCCCTCAATCCAACTGTTAGCTGAAGACTAAAGTGGCAGCGATTTGGACGCCCGTCTTTTTAATTTACCGAGGCTCCCTTCTTTCTGATGGTGATCTCCAAGACCCACCCCCCCCCACCACCCCCCCCCCCCCTAGCCTGTTCAACTGATTGGAGGTATCAGGGGCCTTCGGGGTAACCTGCTTACTTTTCAGTCGCTTAAGTTCTCCTTTGGAGCCGATTTTCTGAGCCCGATGCAGTAAGAATTGCCCCAGGTTTCGTCAAAACCCTCGAAACCCCCCCCCCAGACAAGCGACCCGGTACTCCCCCCAACCCCCCCCCCCCCCCCCCCCCCCCCCCCCCCCCCCATTACCGGTTGGAGGAACCCGTATCGGCTATCTTTCCAGTGACGTAGGCCGGGACCGCTCCCCTCCCCGTACTTTCCAGCCCTCGTCGACTGGACACGGACTTTTGGCCTTTGTGTGGCAACCGATCTCTTTCTATTAGGGGGCATGTCTCCCCCAAGATTCTCCCCCCCTTTCGCTCTTTTTCCGACTGCTACTTTCAAGGTGAGCTTGCGGTCCGGCCACTCCGTTTTCGAAATTCGCGTGTTGTATCGCACCTCCACCCCCCCCCTGCGTTTCCTTTTAATCCCTCTTTTTGGTCTGAGCGAGTTTTGGGTCGGTAGTATTCCTTCCCCGAGTACTAGAGCGTTGCCTATTTCGCATAGTTTATTTTTTTGCGAAAGGCTCTTTTTCTAAAGAACAAACTAGCAGACGGCGCTGCCACGTCAGTTCCGGCTGTGTCCCCATTTTCTCCCTGAAAGAACCATCCCTTTTTCTCCGTTCGTACCACCCTAAGTCGTCCCCCCGCCCCCCCCCATGCAACGGTATGAAGAATCCGTTTGGTTTTTACCAGATTCAAGTGTCAGCCGTTTTTGGTTTCCACAAATGTGTCCCCAACCCTGCGGTTGTATTCTAGTCCTGGCTCTTAGTCCTCCCCCACCGTTCTGTTTCCCCACAAGCGACACACCGCGCCCATCCGATCTCCCCTATACCCACATCTCTATCTTTTATCATCAGTTTTTTCCTCGAGCTTCTCGTTTCTTTTTCGTCTCTGATGCTCCAAGTCCTTTTCAGCTTTTTCAATAACATACGCTTTTTTTTTGCCGGACCTCTCCGAGCTCCCAACACAAAGGTTTGGTCCAAAAATGTTTTAATCGACCCCCACGACTGATGTCCCGGGAGTCTGTGAACGTCTTTCCCTTTTCTCTGTTTTGCCAAAAGATTCCTCTCTCTCTGTTGGTCTGACGTTGTGAAAGGTTGCTGTTTTCTGCTGTTCCTCCTTGTGAAGCTTTTTCCCGCTCCTTTCAGATGCCGTTCCGGTCTGCTCTTGTTTTGCTACCGTTAGTTTCCTTACCCACACTTAGCGTCCCACCTCCTCCGCGTTTCTTTATTTTTGCCCTAGCCTTGAGTCAACCTCCGCAGAACCCACGCTCTTTTTACCTGAGACGGCCGCGGTGTGGATTGTGCTAAAAACCTACGTTCGGCCTACCGTGTCCTCTGTGCCTGACTTTTTTCTTTGAACCTGGTGATTCGTTTCTTATACGGATCCGCGTGCCCCCCAAGCATGCGCATCCTAGTGTCTTCTTGCGAATCACACAATGAACCTTCTTCCCTCTTCGGTTTTTGACTTCGCGCCGAGTTTTTGTTAGCCGACTGTTATATACGTGTGGTAGCCGACGTATACGGTCGTTGAAGTCCATACCCCTTTTCCGGTTCCTTTGTCGTCTTGGGCATTGTTAGAGTGCGTTCGCCGGCACTGGACCGATGCCCCACCGCCTCTTATGTTGCCTTTTAAGAAAATGAGTCAGGAGTGACTGTTCGCAATTTACGGCGATTTTCCGCGGATCCCAAGGAAAGTACCCCCAATTCCTTTGTTTCATTTCGCGCTCTCCTACTCAACTGCTCTCCTTGTCCGCTTTTTTCACCCGGGGTTGAGGCACTGAGTTGGGCGTCGGTTTCGTTTTCTCCCTGAAGGGGTCAGTATTGGCGGCCGTTTTTTACCAAAGCTCTTTTTTGCAGGTTGCCGTTTTGTTCGTCCCCAGGCTGCCAATTCGCTCTCCCTGTTTTTGCAGGGCTGCGTCGAGGCTTTTTCGTGTCCTCCCTCTCAGGAGCGGATTTTGGCTTCTTTCTTTCTCAGGCGCGGCCACCCCAGTGTGCTCCTCGCTCTTCACCAGCCCCTTTGTGCGGGCTTCTCCTTCAGTTGGTGCGAACCTCGGGTTCGAGATCCTTTCACACAGGCGGATCTTTTAAGGATCGCGCGCTTACTCTGTTTGAGTTCCTTGGCCATAATGTGGCTTTGTCCATGCTTTCCACGTCCTTCTTTTCTCCAGAGCACTTCCTTGTTTGCCCATCCCCTCTCTGAACTTGCCCCTGTTTTTGCTATCGCGTTGATATTGTTTCTAGACCTCCACTGCCATGCGTGCTTTCCTCGAGAGGCCCTCCTTCCTTTGAGTCGGCTTTTCGTGAGCACGTGTGAGCGGTTGAGCCTCATGGACGAGACTTTGAACCTGGATTGAGGGGAAGGCATCTTGCGAGCGATCTCCTTCTGACCCCTCTCTGCCGACCTTCCTCTTTCCCTCTTCTCCTTTATTCCTCCCCCTTTCAATAATGGACTGAGCCGCGGGTAACCCCTGTAGACACTTTATCTCTCTTTTCCTCCTCTTCGTGTTGTTGTTTTTTCTTTTGATATTCTGCGGGATTTACAGGGGCGTCGCATTTTCCCTTTATGGCTGACATCTTTTCAGGTTACTCTTCCTCCCCCTCAGAGGCCGGCCTTCCTCTCCTGGTGAAGAGGGCTCTTTTATTCTGGCAGCCTAGCCTTTCCCCTCAGGTCTTTTTTCTCAATAGTAAAAACGTTTTTTTCCACCGTGCTCCTCCCGTGTGATCTTTTTCATCGCCTTACAGCCCTTTTTTCCTTACGCCCTGATCAGAGCCGCCCGCTGTCCTTTGCCAGCTCCCCCCCCAGCCATAGCCTTGGCCGTTCGTTCATACAGAGTGACGTCGCAATGCTGTGGCCCCCCCCTTCTCGTTCCTTTGTTTTTAGCCTTCTACTCGGAACAAACTCCCAGTGTTGTCCCTTTTTCTTTCCATCGCTAATCGAGAAGAACGCTGTACTTTAACGATGCCGTGGGTCGAGCTCGACGCTCGTTCATCCCAAGGTCCAGTGCCTAGCGCCCCCCCGCCTCTGTTTTGCTTTTCTATTAGTCCCCCCCTCCCCCTGATGTGGTTCCTCACCCCTTAACGCCATGCTAATTAATCCGAGCTGGCATCCTCGAGATCGAGGCGCACGCATACGCCCTTTGCGCGATCAATTGCTGACCTTCCCCCCCTTTCTGGGCAGTCTTCCCTGGGACCTCTCTTTTCTGACGCACTGAGCTGTTACTCACGCCCGAACGAGAAGATGTCTTCTTGTGCGAAGTCGGTCGTCCCTTTTTGTAGGAAACAGTCTTTAGCCCTGAATTGTAGCTTTCCCTGGGCTACAGAGGCCTACGTTTTATGCGCCATTCCATTTCGAGTCTGCGAGCATTGTTTTTTCTTTTCTTCTAGAGCCCAGGTTCCGTCCTGTTCTTCGACCTTTGAAATGACCCTTGGACACTCTTACCGGGATCGGCTTGCTAGATTCATTGAATCGTAAGATAACAATTACCCCCTGCGTTCTCCGTTCGGCTTCCGCCGGCTTTCGTCCCTCCTGTCATTTTCCCTTCTGAGGTACATTTGTCTACGAAAAAACTTTCAGCTCGCATTTTCTCCGAGCACCCGCTTTTCTGCGACCTGCTTCTTGTCCCTTTTTCAGCAAGGTGCCCCTTCCCTTCACTCCTTCGCTTGCAACGTGAGGGTTGTCTTTGGCCGTAAGGTCCCACCCGAGTCTACACCGGGATGAGACGCTTCTGGGTCGATCCCGTCTCTAGCCCCTGCCTCTTGATTCATTTTTCCCGCGCTCCTAGGAGTTGTGGCGAGACAGTGCCACGTTTTTTTCTCATTCGCTCCTTTAGCTTAAGGACGGTGAAACCACGTTTTTTTTCCCTTCGCACCGTCCCTACAACTCCCTAGTTGTTTTCCTCCCCCCCCATGAGGCCCCAGACATGACCAACTGACCCGCAGCATTCCCCCGCTTCGCTAGCCAGCTCTCCTCACCTGGTTGATCCTGATCTTTCCTATTTTCCCCTCAGCCTCAAATCCCTTCTGTTAGTGGTCGTGAAAGGTTCCAGACACTTTGAGCATACGACTCTTCAATAGTTTTTCCCATCACAGCTTTCCCCCCCCGTTAGAGATTCGTCTCTGGAGTTCGGATGGCTCACACTTTTTTGGGGCACCTTCTTAAACTAAACTTTCTTTTTCGGGAGGTTCTTTTCCGCAATCTTCATTGATAGAGATACCCCCCGGGCCCCCCCCTTTCGATTCCTAACGGCGACTTTTTCTGTTTTTAGTCTCCAGTATCTCCCTCCCCAAGTTTTTACTGTTTTTTTTTTTCCACTTTTTTTTTTTACTATCTCATGTTTTCTTTGCTAGTGATCCTAGTTGGTACAAGAATACTTTCCATGTTGCCCCTTTTTTATCCTACCGTAGTTCCTTTTTTCCTCCCTACACTTCTTCGCACTCGTCTCAACCTCAGTATTCTCTAACTCTCCTCACCAGACTATCTAAGAAATCGGGGTCTACGGATCTACCTCGGCTCTTGAGGTACCCTTGCACCTTTCGGAGGAAGACCCCCTTGATCAGGACACTTTGTCTTATCTTCCCTTCCTCCATTATGCTGTATCCGGCTCCGTGCCTCTTTGAATTATTACTATTAGAGACGCTCTCACCCCAAAAGAGCAGGTCGCTTGATTGACGAATTGAGGTTCCCACTAAGGGAGAGCAGGTCACTGGGGTTACTCTTTCACCGGATCGAAGAGAGCACAGTCCATACGGTCCTTTGTTAGTTTTTTTTTTGCCGGTTAGTTTGCAGATGACCGTCTGAAAATGCGATCGACAGCGGCTCCAGATGCGCCTTTCTCTGACTGCCCTCCCCTTCCCTTATGGCGACAATTTCTAGTCGATAGGTACCATATCCCCTCAATTTTCTACTCAAAGTTTTTAGACTGCCTAGCGACGTGGCCTTCCCCTTCGTTGCCCCTTTGGTCATTCAACATAAAGGGTTCGTTCCCTTCCCCGTTTGTCGGCGTTTTCTTAAAGAATAGACTTGGCGTCTAGATCGTCTTTTCGTGAGGTCCCCCCTTTCCCCGTCGTCCGTCATGGTAAGGTTTTCACCCCCCTTGTCACAATTTATCGATCTTCTTTGCAGTGTTTAGGATGATTCGCCTTCTTCAGGCTGGTATTACAGTTTTTTTTTGATCAGGGCTTTTTTTTGGTAAGTACATTTTTGTCCTTCTTTTGGCTCCTTCCCAATATCCTCAGGTTTGTGGCTGCGGCGGACCTATTTTCAAAGGTCCGGCCACTGCGGCTTTATTTCCGCATGAGTTATTCCTGTTGATTTTCTTCCCCTCCCGTTCATTCCTCCTTTGCGTTGGATTTCGACGGGCTTTCCTTATACAGCTCAGCTTTGTGAGGAAAGTAACCTGGCAGGCTCATTCCCGCGTATTGGGGACTCTTCCTATGTTTTTTAGCTTCCCCACTCCCGGCGCTAGGCTCTTTGTCGCCGACTGCTCGAGAAGGCGTTCCCTCCCTTTTTTTTGTCCCCCAGCCGCTGTTTGAGAGCTGGACTTACGGTCCTCTTGGCTTGATTTCCTGTCCCTCTGACTCTTTTTTTTCCGAGATCGACCGGACTTGTTGTCGGCCTCGGCTTATGCCTCCAACCGTCGGTTGGAAATACAGTGAACCCTATCCTCCCTTGGCAAGCCGTCCTCTCTCCTACATCTACCCTTTTTTTCCTCGATAAGTTCTGCCTAGTTCTTCCATTCGGCTTGCAGTTCAATTGTGCCATGGAATCTCAGCAGGTTGCCTCTCTTCTTTTGGTGGCCGAGGCGATCTAGAAGATATAGGCAAGTCCAAGCCGGTCGATCGGCTCCCCCTGATACGTCTCCCCTTCCCCCCCCCCTTCGGGCACTCCTGCCCTTTGTAGATTTGTTGCTCGAGCCTGAATCTTAGGCGATTTCCTGAATAATCCTGTTGATCCCCTTACCCCTCTCCATCACCCCCACGCATTAAGTTTTTCCTGACTTCTCGGTTTCCGTTCCTCTCTGTGGAACAAACCCGTCGTGGTGGAGCGCCCTCTACACCAATGGAACTCGGATGACTTTTTAGCCCCCCTTCACCATAGAGATGCTGCTTTCTTCCCCCCTCTCTTCCTCCCCCGGTTAGTGAGCCCTCGTTAATATCTGGCCGCCGTACACCATCGTGCTGTGCTAGCCGGTATAGAATATTTTTGAGGAGTTTCCCTCCTTTATCTCGCAACCCTCTAGTCTACTTTTTTTCACTAGCTTCTCCCTTCCACTCCCGAAGAAATAAAGCGATCGCGTCGTCAGGCTCTGTGTTTTCGAAAGGATTGAATCGGCCTTCTTTGGAATCGTTTACCGTCTTTTCAGTTTCCTCCAGTCACCCCTCGAGCTTCTCCTTCACTTTTCTCCTTTTGCTTCTTCTTAGCAGTGCTTTACACTGGCGCAACTTAGTTCGCTTTTTTGCTTCCACCGACCTGAAATTGGGCCAGTACTTCTCCTTTTTCGTTTAGGGTTCGTTTATCTGAGCATTAGAGCAGTTTGCCGGTAATCTAACCGTCCCTTGTTAACCCTATCCAACTTGACCTTTCTTGACTCCCCTCTTTTTTAGAGCCATCTCCCCCCCTTTCTTCAGGTTCCTTGACGTCCTAGGCTCTACGACCGTGCCTCTGGTAAGTGTAGTCGCCCCAACCGAGTATGCTTGCTTTCCTCCTGCAACGTCTGCCCTCAACTTTATATTTCCCTCCTGAGAGTCTTCTGTACAGTCAGCCGCTTCCCCTTCAACAATTTAGTTTTTATCCCAGTCCAACGAGCGCTTAACCCCTTTTTGCGTGTTTCGGCTGATCTCGTATGGTTTCTCGGTAGCGGGTTTTCCCTCACGATCAATCGGATTAGGGATGCTGAGGTGCCTATGTGGTTCCATCTCACTTTTCTTTGTTTCCCTCAAATGAGAGAAGAGGTCCAAATGGGAAGTCGCCCTTTTTTTTCCCCCTTCCACTTAGCCTCCCTCCCAAACCATAAACTTTCTAGTGCTTAGACCCTTGACTCTTGCCACCAGACCTGACCAAGTTACCTGTATCTGCATTCGTCTTTGACGCTTCGCTCCTCTCCTAGAAGAAGTAGTTTCTCTTATCGACTTTGCACACCCTTGTGTTGCTAGCGATCCTTGCTCTTCGCAAGCAAGACCTCCTCTTTTATGAGTTTCCCGGCAGACACCATTGAGCATCCGAGCTCACATCCGTCCCTCTTCTTTTCTCCTCCGTTGTGTTTGCTCTCTCTTTTTTTTCTTCTCTTGGATCTCGGAGGCTCCCTTGGAGGGCAGCTTGCCCTATACTTGTCCCGCGGGTTCCGAATTCTCCCACAACCAGCGGTTTGCCACACTTTCTAAGCACCCTCCCAGGCTTGACCCCAGCGTCTGCTGTGCTTAGCGTCACTTTCCAATGCATGAACGTTCCTTTGTCTTTTTGTGGCATATCAAAGCGAGCCAAGGTTGCTTTTTTTTTTCTTCCTTTCCTCCTGTTAGTTTTTTCCCAAAAAGTCCCCTCCTTTCTCTTTCAGCTTTTCGTCTGTATCTTGGGCGTGCTCACGGTTTTTTTTTTTCGCTCCATAGGTGACCTCGCTCCAATCTCCGAGTGCTACTTTCCTCCTCGCTCAGGCTTCGGCCCCCCAAAGCCATCGACTTCGGTGACTGACGGATTGGCTTTTTGTGCCTTTGTACAAAGAAAGTTCCTGTCGTACCTTCGTCTCCCAATTGATCAGCCCCTTTTTTTCATCTTTTCTCCTGCGACCAGGCCCTTTGGATTTTCCCCTCTTTTTTTCTTTGACCCAGCCCACGATTTGTTTTGGTCTTCACCCCCATTTCCCTAGCATTTTAGCTTCGTGACGAGACGGATGACTAGAAGCAAGGAGCCCGTTTCCGGGGGGGTAACGGCTCATTCCCTTAGCTCCCCTTTACTGCGTTCATCCCCGGTACGGGCTTTTACCTGTTGACGGAGGTGCGTCATCAAGGAGGAAACCTTGTCTCTAATGCTTTCATTTCTCCCCTAGAAATGTTCCTGCCAGACGGTTTTACTTCTGGATCATTACTTTGTCGAGGCTGGTTAGCCTCGCCCCGTTTCATAATCCTTTGTACTTTCCAAGAATTAGCTGACGTTGTCCTCCCACCTGCGAAGAAAGCTCCTCGTCACCCAAGGGGGGATTTTCCAAGACCAAAATCCTTCGGGTGCGTTCCTTCCATCTAAGGGGCAGTCGTCGACCAGGCACTGGTTAAAGGTCAAAGAGAAAGGTGCCCTTTGACCCACGGCTCCCCCTTATCGCGCTTTTCCCCCCTTGACGGCGGATGTGCAGTGCTTTCCTGCGGTCACCGTTTTCCTTGATGATGTTTCGTTTTTTGCCCCACACGCCCTTGAACCTCCTGCACCTGTTTTTTTGTTCTAAGGCCTGATCAAGCTGATGTTGAAACGGTCCAGCTCGCCAGCTGTCTTTTAAGAATCCCTCAGAGTATTATACTCGTTGAGCGCGATCCCCGGGAATTTGGTTTTCCTTTTTTTTGATCCTTGGTTGGTCGCGCATCTTTCACAAGGAGAGAGGGAACCTGTTTTCCCCTCGCGTATGCGTTTGGAGATTTTGGGGAGTGTTGCCCCCGACTCCCCCCCTGCTTCTCCTTCCCTGAGTCTCTACTATTTTCGGATTCATCTTTCCTGGATCCTAGTTTCTTTTCGATCGGTTTCCCATGGAAGAGATAGCCCCTTTTTTTCTACCGTGATTGAGGCCCGGATGCGAGAATCTTCCCTTCTCGATTTTCACCTCCCCTCTTCAGCCTTCCTGCTTTTCCTGCTCCTTTTGCTGATCAGTCCCTCATTGAAATTCGGACCCTGGGAGGGAAAAGCCCCTTCGACCCTCTACCTCCTCACGTGTCTCGATCGGTCGCGTTGTCCGTCGCCTTCTCTTTCAAGTGCCTTTTCGACGACAGGTTTAGCCATCAAGTCAAGAGGCCGTCCATAGTGGTGGCCTGGCGGCAGCGAAAGCTATATCTCTTCCTCACAGCCTTGGAGCTTTTTTTGGTTACCTATTTATGCAGTCCAACACCATTTACGGCGTCAACCTGCTCCTCCCGTGAGATGTTAATCAGAATGCTCTCCTTTCGGTTCCTCGTTCGGCGAGCCCATGGCCTGTTTTGGAAGCTCCCCCATCACCTGACAAGTGATTCTGGGCGTGATCCATTAGCCGTCAGTTCGCAGCTTGTCACGTTTTTTTTAAGACTTGCTTTCCAAGCCCATTGAAAACCTACCTCTGAGGGCCGGCCGCGTCCACCCCCTCCTGACGACTGAGTTTGAGACAGGAAACGCCCGCAGTGGCCCCCCTCAGCTTCCTCCTTGGTGTAACCCTTCTGAGTCCCGGCGCTTGCACCAACCCTTGACCTTCTGTTATGGAGAAGGAGCCTGCCTCAGTTTTCTTGGCAGCCTTCACTGATTTCATCCTCTGCCCCCTTCATCTGCTGATCGTCCTTTTTTCTAATTCCAATCCTCTTTCCCTGCCCTTTCCCGCGTATCTCTTGAGACCTGGGGTCTGCACCCAGAGGAATGGAAGCCCCGGTTTCCCTCCCGCTCGGTGCAGAATTTCTAGCCTCACACTTCTCCCCTTATGACACCCGCCGTCTTCCGCCCTTGTTTGCATACACATCGAAGGCCCCTCTCTTTTTCCTTTTGCATCGCTCTCCTTTTTACCCCTCTGTGAGTCTTTGCGGGCCTTTTTATAACCCGCGAACGTAATTCTCATCAGTCGACTTGCGGACGGGTCCTTTGCCCCCTCCTTCGGCTTCACGCTCCAGTGCCCGCCGTTTCGCGCCCTCGAACGGCAGAGCCAGCCCCCGTTACCTTAGCCCCGCCGGTTCTAGGCTCTCTTTGCCCTGACGAAGATTACCCCGCAGGACTCTTTCAGTTCCCTGACGGTTCCTCAGCCCGCGACGAGATCAAGCGCTCTCCCTCCCTGTAGGTAGGCCCAACGAGCGATCTTCTTTGTTTCAGCTGCCGATTTCCTCTCATGTTTCTGCAAGTTACCAAGGTTGCTCCCCTTTCTTCCCTCCGGTGTGAGACTTGTTTAGCCCGACCCTAACACCGCTTTTCCTTTACTTACCCCTCTTTGTCGGTCTGAGGAGCTTCTGTTTCCCCTGACTCGTGAGATCGGCTCCCCACTCATCTTCCCGTCTTTCGGGAGTGCCTGTGTATTTGTCGGCCTGCGACCCCCCCAGGCACTCCTTTAGAAACCTCCAAGATATTCAGCCGTGACACGCTCTTTTAGTTACCTTGTTGGGCCAACGTCCTTCCACTTCGCCCCCCTAAAAACTACCCTTTTCGGCGTCAGACCCCCCGGCCACATCCCATTGCCCAACTTTCGACCAGGAATGCTTCTCTGACGTTCGACCTCCTCGTCAGACGCTTTTGGTCTCCCTTCCTCAAAGTTTTTCCCCAACCCATTTTTCATCTCGTTGGAAGATTTCGGCCCCATTTTCACAATATTTCTTTTTTTTCCCCGGATACCCCAAACCTTTAGCATCCGAGCTCCAATATAGTCCACTTTCTCTCTTTTCCCCCCCCAGGTGGTTTTGTTCGGCGTTCTCATCTCTTTTTCCCCATGCTGGTCGTTGCATCCGTGCCTCCAAAAAGTGTCTGGGTCTGCTCCAGGACATCTTCTTTACACGATGGATACAACAACATGGTGTTCCCCTTTCAGTCCCAGCCTTTTTCCACCCCTCTTCGTGAGAGCGAAGTATCTCGTCACCTCTTCATTCCCAGTTGTAGGTCTGTTGGCCGCTTCGTGGTCTTGAGTCCGTAGGAAAGGTTTTGCGTTTTTTCTTTTGCGAATTGCAGAGTTTTTAAAAAAATTTCGACTCAGCGACCTCGTTTCCGTTGACGGTCGTGCTTTTTTTCTTTCCGCCACTCCACTACTGCGAACTCCTGCGCACCTCCTCCGTTTTTTCTTATTTTTCAAGGCTCGGCGTTAGGACCCACCCTCCCCGACTCCCTCAGACAAGCGGGGCATTCCGGAGCGGACGCTGTTTCATCGGCTCCCCTAGACTACTAACTTTTCGCTTGCAGAAATTGCTTTCAAACCTGGCTCTCTTCGCAGTTAGTTCCTTTGAGGCCGAGTCCCTTAGGGCCCTCCTTTATCCTGCGCTCTTTTTGGCATAACCGGCAGTTCTCGTCTTGCTGAGTTTCTCACCCTCTTTTTCCCTTGACTAGTAAGGCAGCACCCTGCGTGTGTTAATTCTAAGCCGCTAGCCCCTCTCCCTGCTGCGTCAATCGGTTAGTTTTTCGTTAAGATGGGCCTCTCTTTTGATGACATGAAGTTCCCCTTTCTCCATTAGGTTAAGATGCGCAGGTCCCCTTCATTCTCCCATTTCGACTTGATGGATAACTACTTTCTCGGAAAGTAGGTTATCCCCGTCCTTCCCCGGCCTCCCCTTCCCCCAACTTTTTGAGATCTCCTACGTGCATCCCAATTTCTCCGCTTCTCCTCCTTTAAAAGTTTCGGAGTCCCAAGACACTGGGGGTCTCTGCGGTTTTTCCTAGTTTTTATGCTTCCCGGGGGAGATCTATTGTCCATCTTTTTCTAAACCTCCCCTTCAACGTATCTCTGCCAGGGCCCCACATGCGGCCTTTTCTTTTCGGATAGAGAAGTGCAGGGCCTCTAGTGAGTGGGTTGCAATATTTTTCCTTGAGCGGTCTACTCTCTGTTCTAGGCTACTTTGCTGGATCGTCGGCCGCACCCCCCTATCTGCTTGGATCTATCAGTGCATCGGTTGTTATCGCCCTTAGCCGATCAAGCTTGTAACCCACTTCTTTTTCTCGTGCCCCACTTTTTCTCATTGTCCCTGTCAGCCGAGCGTTCTTCGGTTGATTGTGTCGCATACCGGCCCTCCTCTTGTCAGTTTTTCCATTTTTTGATGAAGGCGGCAAGGCACAAGCTAACTTTTCTGTGTGTCACAGCTTTGCCTTTGGCCCCTTCACCCTGTTTTTCCGACCCTCTTCCTGAGTTTGGTTTTTTTAGTTGTTTTTCAGATGAACCCGAAGCGGCTTCCTTCTCTTGCTTCGAGGCCCTCCAATGATCTGGCGGATGTCCCCTCGTTAACTTCGAGCTCGAAGGTGACTATCCTTTCCCCTTTTTCTACGGATCGCCGGCTTGCTTGGCGGACCATTTCTATCCGACCCCCTTCCCCTGATTGTGCGGTTCTGGGCTTGATTCTCTTTGCGGCAGGTAATCCATTTCATCATTGAACCAGTCCCCGGCGCGGGCCCTCCGCGCGAAATTTCTTCTCTACCTCTGTTGTTGTTGGAGCGAGACTGTCTCGGTGCTTACCAGGGAAGCTCTTTTCAGAAGGCATCGCTCCCCATGCCTCTTCTCCCTCCGATAAGGCACTACGATTTTGCTTTGTCCGAGGCGTGAGCGCAAGATTCTCGATTCCCCCCTTTTTCCCATCCTTTTATAGGTTTTCCACATACGGATCTCCAAATGTTCTCCTTCAACTTCCCAGTTCGCTGATGGCATAAGAATCTCGGTTAGTATCCCGCTCTAGCCCCGGCAGCTTCATAGGTTTAAGTCCTCCCCACCCCCTATCTCCCCTGCTGAATTAGAGATATCGAAGGAAGGTACGAGCGCTGGCCTTTTTTATTTTAGTAATGTAGCGGCCGCCGTAGAAGACCCATAACTTCTCATGGCGTGCTCGCGCTCACATCGATAAGACGAGAGAGCTTTGAATAGGAAGAGCCGACTCTCACTCTTCTTTCCCCCCTCTTGATTTTCCGCCAGCGCACAAAAGCGTGCTGTTTCTTGGACCCGCCTTAGTCCATCCATGATTTTAATACTCGCTGATCATCTTCCCCTCCACCCTGATGCCCCCCCGCACTGCAGACGGAGCACGCCCCACCTCGAAATGGTGCCCCCTGTAAAAGGTTAGAGCTCCTGGGCAGCTGTTTTTTCTCCACTAATGGCCGGTTTTTCCGAACGCTCGCAGCGATTCCTAAAAAACGCGGTCCCGAACGTGCCCCCCCGTCAGCTTGACGCCCCTGTCGCATCACCCCTGTGCCTCCGTGCGGTTCCTTCCTTCGCAGGTGAACCAAGTAGAGCCTCTCACCCCCTAATTTTCCTTAGAAGGGGCAGGGCCCCCCCGCGCTTCTCTCTTTCTTGGCCATAAGAATTTCTTTGCCCTCCCTTGTTGCCTCTGTGCGTTCTTTTTTAGGACGGTTTGCCGGGACTGCTCCGACCCGGGACAGCCTGGACCGCGACTTTCCACCCTTTCCCGGTGATGGACTCCTGCTCGGCTATCGGAGTGCTTTTTTTCCCACCATGAAAGGAGATAGTCTTCCTACGCTTCTTTTCTCTCACGACGGCGAGTATTCGAGGTCAGTTGTCTCCAAACCGACTTTCGTTCTCATTCGTTCGCCTGACCTGGATCTTCCTGTGAATATTTTCTCCTCTGATATATTTTACATGGTCTGAGTCAATTCTTATTTTTTTTCTTCCCCTTGCATTTTCGTAGGTTCTGTAGGCCTCCCCGTCACAAAAGTTTGCTAACCTTCCAACTAGCGTGTAGTTCGTCGTCGATTGGGTAAGGACCGTCTCTTTCTTGCTGTTCATACTTTTGAGCACTCGGCTGCGGTTGCGTCCGCTTTCCTTCTTTGTAGGTCTCCGCTACTTCCATATGCCAAATGAAGATAGACGAAAGTTTCCTCTGCGTCGTTACGGTTTGGACACCACACGCTTTCCAATTCCACGCACCGACTGAAACCTTTCTCGGCGTCCCGCCACCCGACGTACGGCCAAGACATGCCAAACTTTTCCCCTTCCAGCCTTTTGGCTTTTCAGATGACGCTTAGTCAGCCTAAGCTGTCAGCTCGTTTGGTCATAAACTTTAAATGGTTTTTGATCTCGATCTGTTTACTCTTTCTGCACCAACCTAAAGACCCCACGGACTTTCTTTTCTTTTCCCTGCTGCCTACCTGTAGCAT
>Ga0179593_1258355_pt1 | contig 18111 bp, 29 predicted proteins | sample CZODoug2_1_08_16_FD_185931 | JGI IMG/M metagenome (GOLD analysis project Ga0179593, IMG submission 185931) | Vadose zone soil fungal communities from Angelo Coast Range Reserve, California, USA - CZODoug2_1_08_16fungal (PacBio error correction) | ecosystem: Environmental > Terrestrial > Soil >... | reverse complement strand
CCCCGTCTGGTCCTTCGCTCGATTCACGCGCCCCTCAGCTCTTGCTTTTCGCGAAAACCCCCAATGAGGGTAGTATCAGTTGCGGGTTCCTGTAGTACCCCCCGCGGATCCCTCCCGGTCTCGTCGAGAGTACCCTCTAGTCCTTAACCCGAAGGTCTTGTAATGGTATGGTTGGGTAGACCTCCAGGTCCCTCTTTTTTCCTTCTTTTATTCCCACGTTCCTAAGCCTTTCGGCCGCAGTGGGTAACGTTTACCGCGTTGGCTGGTGCCTGTTTCTTCCAAGGGCCGCTGCTGCCCCTGATCCCGTCTGATTTTCGTTTTCAGTTCCCCTTTTGATGAATGCCTCTTTCCCGTTCCTTTTTGCTCGTCGACTGGCACGTCGCTCGGCCCATTGACTTCGCATACTGGGTTAGCTGTTTTTTTTTTCTCACTTCTCCCCTTTCGTCCCTCATCCCCGCCTTCTTTTCTGGATGTGCAAACTCCCCTTTTTCGCTGAGAGACCAAGGGCCCAGTTTATAGTATTTTTGCCTCTTTTTATTGTTAAGGAGTCCATGACATTCGGTTCTGTGGGTTCCCCCATTCACCGAATTTTTGGCTGGCGGCGAGTCTTCCAAGTTTCCTTTCGCCCGCTGATCTTACCTTGCCCCCTCAGCCTAGCAGTTTGCCTCGTGCCAGCGATCTTTTTCCCCCCTCCTTTTTTGCGCTGACTGGCCACCAAAAAGAAGAGGGCGTTTGTTCCGATGGTATTTATTCCTTTTGGAGGTTGATTCTTGGTATTCGGTCTTTTTGTTTAGTCTACTTTTTATCTTGCGGCGGTCGCCGGGCATCCAGTAGTTGATTTTTTGCTACCCGGCGTGAATCACCAACCAACCCACCCCTTTAGTAGCGCTCCGTCGGTCCGTGCTGGCCGGACTTTTCCCCTTTCCTTTTTGTTCCTGGCGTTACGCCGTGCTTTTTCTTTCTCTTCTTTGAGTAACCCTTTGGTCGTGCTTTCGCCTCCTCCCTTCCTCCCTCCCTGGAGGTTACCAGGACTAGTTCGTTGCGCACCCCAGATGTTTCAACTAAGTTGCCCCGGGGCGCGCGTCGCTGCTGTCTCGCTTGTTCGTCTTCCTTACCCGCAATGAACAAAGTCGCAACGGGGCCGTGATCATTCAAATTATTTTTTTTCCTCGCCCTTGCTTTCTTCCATTCCCCCGCCTTCCGCCTTCCCCTTTTCTGGTTTTTTTTTCTTTTAGTTACCCAGATTCTGCCATGCGGCTTCTTTTTTTTCCCTTTCGATGCAGAAATGGATTTCACCGACATTCCCCCCCCCCGTGGGTCTTTTTTTTTAAAAACCCGGCTTCTTTCTTTCCCTTTTTTGTCATGGGATAGTCGACTCCGTTTGTCCCTTTTTTCCCCGCGAAGCCACCATGTTTTTCCCGAAAAACGCCCTTCTTTTTTCAATCTTCCCTTGGGCTTTTTTTATTTTTTGTTGTGTTATGGATTCCGTTTTGTTTTTCAGGTGAGCGCATTCCACCCTTGTGCTTTTTATTCTGAATCTTTTTCCCACTGTGGCTTCAGTGCCGGGTTCTTCCAGTTTGTAATTACTTCCTGTCCGGTGACTTCCATGTCCTGACGCATCCCGGCACTCCCGCTATTTCACGGCGTCCCGCGACAGGGACCGTCTCCCCCCTTTTTTTCTTTCCCTTCGAGTTTACCCCACGTGATTGTCCCCATTGTGTGTTTGTGTTTCCCCGTACAAAATTTCTTTCTTGTGTTACCCTGTTTTGAGGAGTTTATTCTTTGGTTTTGTGTCGATCCCCGATTTTACTTTTTTGAGAGTATTTTTTTTGACCCAACATCGCCTCTCGGTGCGGAACCGGGCTTTTTCCCCCCTCCCCGCTTTGACTTCCCAGATTTTGTTTGCGTTTTTTTTTTCTTTGTTTGTTCATGAGACCCCAGTTGGCTCTTTTCTTTGAGGTCCCCCCTGAGACTCCAAGCCTGGGTCCCCCCCCTTCCCCACTGTCTTGGCTACTTTCCCCCTAAAAGCAATCAGCTTCCCCCGTGTTTTGCCATACCACGAGGAGTCTTTGATTGGACTCGTGCTTTTGGTTCCGAACCCAAGCAAAACTTTCCCCTGTTGACGAGCTTTTTTTCTCCCTGACACATCTTTCTTTCTGGGATTGAGTCTTGAGAAAGGGTCCCCCGCGACCCGTTTTCCCGTCTGGTTTTGTTCTTTCCCGGCTTCACCATTCGACCCTTTCTGTTGAAAGAATCGCTCTTTGTTTTTGTTCGGCCAGCACGACGTCGGTCGCGGCGTGGGCTTCGGTTTCACTTCACCCCCGTTGTGCCCGTGTTTTCATCGTTTTCTTTTGCCCATTTACGCTTTTGTCGTAGCCCTCTTTTGGCACCACTTTTTCCCAACGTCTTGCAACGCCCCTTTCCCCTCTGGTCGCTCCCCCCATTCTTTTTTTTCCCCAGTAACACTGATAAGGCGGTTAGAGTTCATCTTTCCCCAGTGGCTCTGGTTGACTTCCGTTGTTTTTTTCTCTCCCTATCCTTTCGCAGGAGGGCCTAATTTTGAATCTCCTTCCGGCGACAAATTCCCCCTCTTCGTTACTTCTTTCTTTTTCTTCCCCCCACTTCAAGGTGTCAGGTTTCCTTTCCCCCCACCCTTCGCGTCCTTTGAATTTCCTTTTTCCTTGTGGGAGTACTTTTATAGGCCAAGTTTTGTAGGCGTTCCGTCATGCTCTGTCCCTTTCCGAAGGGGAGGTGTTTCTTTTTCCACTGCTTTCTCCTCCATCCTCTATTTTGTCGTCCGTTTTCTTCTCTGTTCAGGGCTCTGGTGTATTTGTGCTTCCGTGAGGACTGTGATGGCAGTCCTCTCCATTGGCGGCACGATCTGCTCCGACCTTCTCCTTCTAGCAACCTTGTTACATCCTTTCCTTTTACCCTCCCAACTGTTCCCCACGTGAAATGCCCTCCCGTAGATCCTATCTTTTTAATAATCAGTGTTTTGTTCGCCGTTTTTTCATTTAGTGGATTTTACGTGGCCCTGTCAATTCTTCCAGCCTTTGGGCGTCTATTGGACTGTCGCCGCTTGCCTGTCAACTTTTTCTTTACCCCCTTTCCATTTGACCCCGGCCTTCCTTCCCCCCGGACTTTGCCCTTTTGGTATGCCTCTCCGGGGAACCCTCCCCCCCGCTGAGTTCCGCCTTGACGTTATTCTTTTTTTTTTTTCCCCAGCACGGGCATGTTTCCCTACATTCCCCCTTCGCGCCCCCTTGTTTTCCATCTTTTTGGACCTTTTTTTTTGGACTTTTTCGTTGAGTCGGCCGGAAACCTTGCCCGCTCGAGCTACAATTCTTTCCCCATTCTTGGCTTGTTCCCCGGGGCCTGCTCTGCTCTGACCCCTTCTTTACCCGTAGCTTTGATCCATTTCTCCGTTTTTGCATGCCTTTTTTAGAGGGAAAGGCCATTTGGTGGTTTCGGTTGATTGCCACTTTTTGCCTCCCTTTGCACTGGTGCCATCTTCCTCCGCTCCTTTCTCTTCCCTTTAAAAAATGGCAACGGTTTTATTTTTAAGCTTTACCAAGTAAAAAAGGTTGTTGATTACGTTGAGGGTGTGTTCTGGGCTCTTTTTTGCTCAGAATCTGCCATTGCTTCCCCAAACTCCCTGGCACGGTCCTGTCTAACCCTTGTCCTCCCCTGAGTTCTGCCTAGGGTTTTTTTCTTTTCCCGCGGCTTTTTTCGCTTTTTTGTCCAATCGTTGGGGACTTGTTTTTTGTCCCCACCAAGCGTCTGCCCCCCTAGTTGTCGCTTGGTCTTGACACCTGAGCGTGATCTTCTTTTGAATCTTTTTCTTCTCCTCCAGTCATTTACTAGTGCCCTTGCGTCTCTCCAGTGGTGGTGTTCCAATCCGGACCGAACCCCCCTTTTTCTGTCCCCCAGGCTCCTTCAAGCCCCCCCCTTTTATCCCCGCGAATTTCCAGGTGTTGTTCCCAATTTTGCAGTTCCTGGTCCTGTTACACCCAAATTCTGAAGTACCTGCCCCCCTTAAACTCGTTCTCCCCCTACCCCCCCCCCCCCCTTTCCCCACGTTCCGTCTTTTTTGACATCCTTTCCCTGACAGGGTCATTCGCGTCAGGGGGAATCCTCACTTGCTTTCTAATTGTGTCAGTGCTTTTTCTTTCGTGGCTTACTCCCTTACTGCTTCTACTTGGGCCCCTTATGTGGGCTTTTTGCGCGTTTTAAGATTTTCACTTCCGATAGAATGCGCCATTTTTTCAAATGCGTTCCAACCCCCCCCCGGTTTTTTTTTTTTTGTGGGGGGTTGGGGAAATCCATCCCCCATCAATTTCCCCCCTCCTGCATCTTGAGAACGTCCTTTCGTTACCACCTTGTTTTTGTTTTCTTTGGCCAACAAAGCAACGGGAGGGTTGTTCGTCTCTCTTTCCCTGCACGTCACATTCAAGAGCCTGATTTACCTTTTCCTTGTGGCTTTTTCTTCCATTTTCCGGACCTCAGTGTGCCTTTAGATCTTCATCACTTTTTTGACCTAATGGTACTACAACCGTCTGCTCCTTTCATTCGCTGTCCTTTCGTTGGACTGGCGGGCTATCCACCTCTTTTTTCGATCCCCTCTGTGCGGGCCCTTACCCTTTCTTGCTCGTAAAATTGCGGTGGCCAAGTCGCCCGGAAATCTTCTCCCCTTTTTCCTGGAGTTACCGTTCTTTTTTCTGACGCGCCCTATTCCCCCGGTCTTTTCGAGCTTGGCTCAGAGAGCATCCTTTGCCCGTACTTTGGCTTATCTGATCGTTGACGCACGTCTTTTACGCGATGGCTGCCCCCTCTGACCCTTTTTTCCTGTTGACGTGTTCTCAGTTGAGACTACTTTTTACCTTGTTTTTTTTGCTGCGTTTTCTGAAATCGGCATTTCTACGGACATTTTCCCCGTTTTTATTTTGCTGTCCCACGTCATGCAGTCATTCCCCTGCCCCTCATCTGAACCCCCTTGGATTGGTGTTAAATTTTTTGCGTCAGAAAAAACGAGTTTCCCCCTTCTTTGATTTCTTCTGGCTTCTGCGTGATCCTTAGTAGTCTGTCTTCTTCATTTCTTCCTCCTCATCCCTTTCTTCCTTCCCGTAAGACTTGTCAAACCAGTCCCTTCTGCATCATTTTGGCTTGGTTATATAGTTTTGTTTCTGTTCTTTCCAGATCGGATGTTGGTCCCGATTGTCGTCCGTCTTTGACCAGTTCGGTTTCGCTGAGCAGATCTCTTGCCTTCTCCCCCTTCACACATTCCTCGGTTCGGCTTTCTTCCCTTCGTATGTTTATCCGTTTCGGTTTCACTTTTTTCAAGCCAGAGGAACCTGCCCCCTGTGTTACAACGGTTTCCCGCGCTCCTTGCTAGCCTTTCTCGTTTCCCTCCCTCCCACCCCTAGTGTGTACACCCTCCCGTCGTTCTTGCACCGGTTACCCCCTCGGCCCGTCAGAGTTTTCGCTTCGCGCTTTTTTCGACGGACGAACGACCTGGTCCTCGCGAAGTCACCAGAGCGTATGTCTTGTCTCTTCTTTCCCGCCTGGGGCTTTTCTCTCCCCTTTCTTTTACCCTCATACCTCTGTTTGTGGTTGTGAGTACTCGTCCCCCCCACCCATGTTCTTGAAGCTCCCTCATTACCTCCTTCTCTTTTCTTTTTTCTCTCTCCCTTGTGTCGCGCCTGTTGTCTTTTGGCCCATTCTCCTTTTGAGCGTTTTCCCTTCTCTGTAGAGATTCTAGTTTCAACCCCCCTTCTGTAAGGGTCGCGTTTTTCTGGGTTGTATCCTTTCCTTTCCCCTTTTTTCGGTTTTTTTTTTTCCCACTCTTGGCAGATTCCGTAGAGCGTGTTCCGTTTTCCCATTTTCGTTAGCCTTTTTGCTTTTCTTTCCTTCTTCCGGCGGTCGATTTTTTCCCCTTCACCCTTTTTCTTCCTACTACTTCAGAGTTTGCCTTTTTTTTTGGTTTTCCTGTGTTGCATGTTTTTTTGGTCCGTGAGATCGGCTGAAGTGCACCTTGGTCGCCGGTCCCTTTTTTTTTTTTTTTTTCTAAGTTGTCCTTTTTTCCTTTCCCCATCCCCCTCGCTACCTGTCACACCTCCCCTTCCACTTTTTTTTTATTTTTGACACAGCCAAAGGGTAGAGGTGTCAGCTGGGGTCAGTGGCGTGCTTTCCCCATCTTTCGGATTTTTCCCCACCTCCTCTTCGCGCGCCGCGCTCCACTGCATGTGGTTGCCTCTTTGCTCGGACCTTTGTTTTTACCCCCATCCAGAATAGGCCTGTTGAGTTCCCTGCGGCAATCGACGTTTTTCCTTTTGGCCGGTCCTGAGTGTCCCCACCCCCAACCCTTCCTTCCTTGTGTTTTGCGGATTGTTTTTGGTGGGCTGGTCTCGGTTGTTCTTCGTTTTTGCGTTTCTGCTCGCCGTGCGTTTCGAGATTGACCCGCCCCTTTTTTTTTCCCTTCTTTTTTTTTTCTTCAAAACACAGTCGTATCGCTCCGTTCTTGGCAAAGTGGCCTTACACGTAGCTGTTCCTTCTTTCCTTTTCCCATTTCCTGGTATACGTTGACTTCGCCTTACATTACCTTTTTTTTTTTTTTTTTGTTTTTTTTTTATGAAGCCCCCGTAGTGCCCCTCTTCCCGATTGCAGTTGGTACCTTTTGTTAGGTCTGGTCTGGCCCCGTATCTTCCACTTCCTTCCGTCGTTCTGGTCTTGATGCTTTTTTTGGTGGATTTTTTTTTTCATTTGGGTCCACTCCACCGCACCCCATTCCAATCCCCTCCTTTGATTTTTCCTTTCACCCATAGGTTTCTATCCCCTTCTTTGCATTGCCCCCGCCTTGGATTTTTTTTTCCCATTCTTTTGATTGAAAGACGCTTATCGTTCTTCCTCGGTTGACGACCTCCCCACCCTGGATTTTTTTCCTCCTTCTTTTTCTTTTTTGTTTGTTGTTTTGATCATGTCTCTCTCGGGTCCGCCCCCCCCCTTTGCTTTGTTTTCCTTGAAGCCACACCACTTTTTTTTCTCCCCTCCATTCAGCTTCCGGCGTTGTTTGCTTTTGATTTTTTCTACGGGTTTGGACTGCGCTTTTCCAAGGGTATGTACACTTTCGAACTTTTCTTCCCCTCGTTTCTCCCCCGTGTCGTGTCCCCCTTTTTTTGAATCGGTCCTTTCCCATTGAGACAGTTTGTCCCCTTAAGCTTCCCCCTTCGTTCGTTTTTTTCACCCCCCCTGATTGTCTTTTCGATTTTTTTATCCAAATGGTTATCCTTCCCTTTTAACATTGTACCACAGAGAACTTCCCTTCTTTATCCTGGGTGGGTTTTCTATCCACTCCCCTTTTTCCTTGGGTGCTGCCCCCGGTTCTTTGTTTTACCCCCCCACTCTCTTTTTTGTGTCTTCCCCCTTCTTGATTCCCGGCACAACCTTTCTCCTTTTGATGGGCTTACCATTCTTTTTGGGTTTTGGAGCTTTTGACCGAGGACAGGAGTTGATTTTTTTCTGCGGTCTCTGGGGCCCCCCCCTCGAGAACGCATGGAATGGTTTTCCCCGTCAATGCTGTTGATCTACTCACTTTTCTCATTTCTTTTCTGTTTAATAAAGCGGCCTGCGACTGGTATTATCCTGTAGCTTTTGTTGCATAAATGCCGTTGTTTGACGACATAGATCGGACCCACCCCGCACTCTTTCCCCCTTCCAGATACCTTTGCTTCCCCCCCCCTAGGTTTAATCTCTGTCCTGGTTCGGCTTGTGTTTTTTTCCTTCTCCGGGAAACTTCTTTTCTCCGCTATCCCCTCTCCCTCTTTGGAAAAGCCGACGGGGTTGATAGCATTGCTGGCTTCTCAATTCCCCCTGTTTTTTTTTTGTTTTTTTTTTTGTGTTGATATTCGCTATCAGCCCTTTTTTTTCCCCGTTGAGTTGGATGTTTTACCTCCCCACCCGGTCTTTCCAAAGGGCAAAAAACTCCCGGCGCTCCACCCCCCCCCCCTTTGCTTTTCTACGCCCGACACGTCTTAATGCTTGTCTATTTGGATTCCCAGCTCTTTGACAGTCCCTTGGAGATCCCACTCCTCTCCCGGATGCAAGCGCCCTTTGACTTACCTGATGCTCTCGGCGCCCAAAGTCTGATGGCCCGTGTTGTGACCTCGTCCTTGCGTTTTCTCCCTTAAGGTTTTCCTTTCTTTCTTTTCCCCACTTCTCTGAACTTGAGTTTTGCCCTTCTTACCAATGCTTGTTTTGACTTCGTCCATTCATTTCCCTAGTCTCCCCTGGCCTTTCTTTTTTCCGGTCCCCTGGATGCGCTCCTCCTTTATTTTCGTCCTTTGTGCCCCTTGTCGGGTAGTGACATTTCCCTTTCCTTGCTCCCCCCCCATTTGTTAAAGTAACTTGGTGGCCCTGGTCAGGGGCGGCGACAGGAAAGTTTTTTTTCCCTTCGCCAATCTTTGCCTCATTACCAACCCATTTCCAGTTTTGGCCAAATTTTTTTTTTGTCAATCGCTCTTTTGAATCCTCCCCCCCCCTAGTTTTTTGTTGTTTTGTTTGAATTCTTCTCTTTTTCTTGCTTTTTCCAGTTTTCCAGCTTGTGGAAATTTCCCTTTTTTTTTTCCGAGTCTGACCCTTTTTTTTACTTCTTTCCGCCATTTGAGTTAAACTCCGCCCCCCCGTCCCCACCCCAGTCCCCCTGCGCCGTCACCGGTCCTATCAAGTCGATTTATTGTCCTTTCCTTTTTTTCACCCTGTCCCCTGACTGAAGGTTTCAGACTTTTGCCCCTCTTGGTCCCCCTTTTTGTAGCCTCGTTGTTGAAGGTTAACGCCTTCCCCCCCTCCCCTTGTGCACGGTGGAAAATCCGCCCCCCCCCCTTCCAACTCTTGCCTCATCGCCTTCCTGATTCTGCGAACTGTGCGATTCTGCCGCTTTCCAAGGATGGTTTTTTTGTCCGGCGACCCCACGGAAGTCACGAGTCTTTGCCTCCCCCTAGTTTTCCATTCCCATTTCAGCTTTTTTCTTTCTTCTCGTGCCCTCCCCACTTTTTGGTTCTTTCTGGGTTGTGGCCCTCTTTTTGCATTTCAATGGTTTTTTTTTCAGCGCTTGATAGCGAAGTTATCTCCTACATTACCCCCCCCAGTCCCAACCCACGGGTTTTTATTTTGCAGCTAAGCCACTTGTACTCCCTGTTCGCTTCCTGAGCTTGTTGGTTTCAGTTTCTTTTTAATCTTTCATTGCCCCTTGCCGTGCCCCCCCCCCCCACTCCGTCACCGGTCCTGCTCTTCCCCCTTTGCCCTGCCGATGCTGTCGTGTGACGAGGTGGTTGTTCGCTTGGTTTTATTTCATTGTTGCCAGGTTTCCCCTTTTTTTCGCCCCAACACTCTCGCCTCCCATCGCGTGACATGTTTTGGATGAACACCCCGAGCGGTTGCAGCTCTTGACGCTTCCTTTTGAGTCGCCGGTCCCTCTTTACTTCTGTTTTCTGTCCTGTTTTTTGCCCCCTGCAGCATTCCACATTCCAGTTCAGTTCCCCCACCTTCCTCCCGGCCACTGCACCACCGGTGATCCACCTTTCGAACTCTTGTTTTTTGACAATACCCAGGTCCTTATTTCCCCCCTTGTCAACAATCCCTATAGACAACGACCCCTTTATCCCTCCCCTTTTTCTCCAACCCATGCATTTTTCCCCACTGTCCCTTCTCTTTTACTCCCTTCCTTCGGCCAGGCCGATTCTCGCGCTACTGCCACCAGACTCATCAGCTGTCGGCCAGTTTTACGTTCCCAGGCAATCAAAAGTCCAGTTTACCCCCCCGGATTTCTCCTTGGCACCTACTGCTCACCCTTTTAGGTACAGTGAAGAAGACTCTTGATTCCCTTCTCCCTTTTTTGACCACCCTTGGTGCGTTCCCGTCTCATCCCCCCCCCCTCATCTCTTCCCGCTTCCTCCCTTTTCTATGCCTTTTGTCTCTACCCACCCCCTTGTGATGGACTTAACCCCCCTTCCCACGTTTTTTGGGGAGGGCTCCTTTTGCCCCTTGAAAGAAATCAACTCGTTCCTTGCTTAACTTCGTTTTCTTTTTTCATCCATTTCGGCCTCCGAGGCCGCTGAGCGCTTCCTCACTACAAATTTTGTTACCACGAGTTATCGTCCGCTTTGCAGGTTTTAATGATCCCTTGATAGCAATAGGTTACGTCCCTTTCCACTGCGGCGTTATTTTTCCTATGTCCTCTTCCTGCGTCCCACTTTTTTTCGCACTTTTCGCGTTGCGCCTGGACGGGAGTCTCAGTTTTGGTGTTCCCTTCCCCCCCCGGCCCTCCTAGACGGCGGGTGTGCGCCTTTCTAATTCTTGCATCCGGCCCCCGAGTCTCCTCTGCATCTTTTCGAAAGGCTTCACAGCCCTTTTTTTATTGTTTTTTGCACACCCCAACCAACTATAACCCTCACGCTCCAGCCGACTCAGTCTGGCCCTCATTGTTTGTATCCGTGCGGAGTGCCATCGCTGTTTTCGTCTTTCATGCCCGGCTTCTGGTCCACTTTTCCCTTCTCAGAAAATCCAACCCTTCCGGTTACACAAAACCCCGCGTACTTTTTTTGGTGGACCCCGCGCGCCCCACCCTCAAACTCTTTTCCAAAACCTTTTTCCCCCTATGTCCTCCCTTTTTTTATCGGGTAGACTCTGTTTTAGTTTTTTTCTTCTTTTGCATGGCGTCGCCAGTGGTCCTGGAGTTGACACCCCTGTCCCGTTATGGAAAGCGCCTTCCATTTTCTGTCACATCTACCTTGTCTTGGTCCTTTCTTTCCCTTCGGGTTCTTTATCTCTATGGTGACTGGTTTTCTTATTCGTTCACCTTGCGTTCCCCCGTTTGATTCTTTATGAGAGAGGACTTGGCCGTTCTTCACCTTTCCCCCAACGGTTTTTACCCTTTTCCTTCCCTCCGGCCTTTTTCCTTTTTTTCGCCGGACTTTCCGCTTCCCCTTTTGTCATTTCAACACTTTGTCGCTGCTTCCCCCCCCTCCTGCCCGGACCAGAGCGAATTTCTTTTAGCCGGGTGTGTCCTCTTCCGCCGTCAAACACCCGTAGTGCCTTCCTGTCTACCCCAACCCCTTACAACGTTTTTTTTGGCTACCCTTGTGGCAGGGTTAAACGTCGTCTTGCGTTCTGTTTTTTTGCTCCTTCATGGTTCGACGTTCTCCACTGCTAGACATGGGGCTCCGTGAGTCCGACGAGCCCTGAGGGTGTCGGTATCGGTCTCTGCTTCCTTTTTTGCGTCGTTTTTTTTTTCCTCCTCAAATTTTTTTCTTTTGTATGTAATGGTGGAGATAAACCTGCGCTCGAATCCTCCCCGATCCCCTCCCGTGCCTTGTTTTTCCGCGTCAAAAGTGGTTCGCCTTGATTTTTCTTTGACCGTCGTCGAAACAAGCTTTCTGAGTGCCTTTCAGATTTTCCTCTGGCCCCCCGTATATTTCCACCTGCATTGTAGGCTCGGTGTAGGTTTGGTATGAAAGTTTTTCACAGCTTTTTTCCACGGCGGGACTCTTCCGGCTCTTTTGATTTTTGGTCTCCTTTCTGTTTTTCGTTTTTTTACCCTGCCTGTGAGACGGGGCGCTCTTTCCTTCTCCCGCGTCGATCGTTCACCGTACGTCGTTGAATGATTTTTGGGCTTCCTTTCCGTGACAGTTTGTGGCTGTTTTCCCCCGCCTTTCCCCGTTTTAGTTCTTCCATTTCCCCCGCGCGAACCCTTGCTTTTGTTTACACGTTTCTTCCTCCATACAATCGCCTTTTCCCCCCCCCCCGGACCCCAGACACGAGGATGATCCCCCAGCCCCAGGTGTTTAGAGGGGTTTGCCGATTTCCTGAGCTTTTGCCATTCTTTCGAGTTCAAACGCTGAGTTTCTGGTCTGTTTTGGATTCATTGCCTGTTTCTCGAAACTCGTTCCCGCATTCACCCTCTTAGACCCCCTTCAAGTGCTTTTCCCATCCTTCTTCTTACCTTGCCCACAAACTCTTGAGGCTTGCGGTTATTTGTTTTCTCCCAAAAAAATCCCTGTGTTTTTCTGAGGGATTATGCTGCGGGTATACGGCTTTTTTTTCTCTGTGGTGTTGAGAGAAGTTCCTTTTCTTTTCGATGGTCGTTCTGGTAAAGCAGTCTGTCTTTTTCTAAGTCCTCCGGCTTTTTTCACACACCAAAAGTAGCTCCTCGCTCTGAGGGCTTTTTTTTTGTCTTGGCCTCTGAGTTTTCCTTATTTCTTGCCCCATCTCGTAGCCCGTGTTTGTCCTCGATCGGAGCCCTATTTTTTTTTGGCGCTTCCTCCCAAATTTTCGTCTGCATTGGATTCATTTCTTTGCGCCTCTCTACGCTTACAGTTGGTTTTGAGAGCCTGCTTTCGTCCGATCTTTGTTTGCGCGTCCTTGAGAATTCCCATCGAAACCCCTTTTTTCCCCCCCTCTGAGTTATTTCCTAACCATATTGCTTATCCGAGATTCGGAATTCCCCTCGGATCCCCTTTCGTGTTCTGTACCATTTTCCTTCCGTGTAAGCGCTCGCTGGACATACGATGGCACGAACTGTTGATTCCCGGCCCCCCCCCCCATGGATGGTTTTTTTTTTTTCCAAGCAGGCTCTCCTCTTTTTTTCTTGACGGTCTGAGATCTACCTTTGTCTCCATTTCTTTTGTTCCCCTTTTCGATCCACAAGGTGTTTTTCGGGACGCCCCCTTGCCTTTTGTTCGCTTTCCGTTCCTTTTAGTGTTGATTCTGGTCTCCTTGGGTGGCTTTGATTTTTTTTTTTTCACCTTCTTTTTTAACGGTAAAGGCTTCCTTCCCTTTCTCTCAAGGTTCTTTTTCTCACACCGGTCCCCGGGATTCATGCTTCCCAAGTCCGCAAGTGATCCTTTCTTTCTTACACGGCCACCGTCCCCTCTCTCCCCCCCTGGTCTTTCCCCTTCGATTTTTAAAAGAGACGTCCACCGTTTTATTGGTTGGTGCGTTCCCTTGTCCTTGTTACCACCTTAGTTCCTGTTTGCTGTCTACCCTTTGGGACATTCCTTTTTTTTTTTGATTTGGTTTTAAACGGGGCTCCCAAATATCCTTCTCCCAGTCCTGGTTTTGTCTTCCCGTTGGTCTTGCCGGAGGGGCCTGTTGGGTTTTCCTTGACCGACTGGAGTTTTTTAGGGTTTTTTTAACCGCGAGAAGCCATTTCATTTTTTGTGACCGTAACTGCTGGCCTACCTCACTGAGAGTTCACAGATGCTCCGAGTCTGTTCCCTCCCCAGTCTTTGTGAGGGATTTTTCTTGTTTTTTATCCCCCAATTGCCGATGGGAATTTTATCTTTTCCTCCGCTCGAAACCCCTTCTAAGACGCTCGGCTCTTGGTCAATCTCGGACTTTTCCCGTTGGTGGTTCGGGGTGGAGTTCCCCGGCGTTCTGCCGGCCCACCAATCTCCGTATCCTCCTCCCCGTTCGGAACATCTCCCGAGTGTGGACTGAGCAGGGCCTTTCCCTCCCCAACGTTGGCGGTTTTTTTCAAATTTGGCTTCGGCATCCCCCCTGCTTCTCATCCGTTTTTTTCAACACGTTTCAAAGCTTTCCAACTTTCCCCCATTGTGCGTCCCTTTCCCACCCCCTGGCTGTTCCCTCGCGGAAACGTTACATCTTGGCGCCCCTTTTTGATTTCGTTTCGGTGATTCCGGTTGGGTTCTTTCACCTTCGAGACTTTCCCTTTGAAGATTTTCGTTCTCCTGAGGCTCCCAACATTTTCCCCTCGGCCGAATCCCGTGCTTTCCTCATTTTTTTTTCCACCAAACCCCCGTTGCGCCGGTCACGGGTGTACCTTTCGGGTACCGGACACTGCTTCCCTCTCCGTCCTTTTTTTTTTTTTCGTTCTCCCCGGGCAGGGAGGTGGTGGTTTTCCGGATGCTTGCTACCATCGATAGGAGTCCTTGGTTGTGGGCATTCTTTTCTTTTGTTTTGTCTTTTTCTTTGACTGGTCCAAATCAATGGTTGGCCTGTCCCTGCTCCCTGTACTGTTCCCTTCCCCCCCCATCTGCTTCAGGGTCCCTTTGCCCCCCCCACCCTCGTGTTATAGTGTCCTATTCATAGTCCCGTTTTTTTTTGATCACCAGAGTGGTCGTTTTTTTTTTTTTTCCGTTCTTACGTGGGCAGTTTGTGTTTTTTTTTTTTTTTCACGTTTCTTACCAGTGGGACTCTATTGAACCTTTTTGCTTTCTGTCCCATTTTTTTACCCCTACGTCACGGAAACACCCCCCTCCCCCCTCCTCCCCCTTTTTGTCACCTTCCGCATCGAGATTGGAATTTTCATCCGGTTTTTGTCATTTTACCCCACGATTTTTTTTGTTCCTGTCCGCCCTCCCTTGGTACACGCCGGGGGCCTGTCCCTTCCATTCCCTTGCCCTCGTCCCCTTTTTGGAAATCCCTTCCAACCGTGTATTTTTTTTGAGTTTACCCCTTCTCTTTACTTTTCCCCCCTTTTGCGTCTTTTCGATTCAATCTTCATGCTTCGGCCGATCTTTGAGTCGTCCCAAGGAAAGCAACGCGGCTTTTGCCCGAAAATAGTTCGCAAAGGTTTCTCTCCCAAAGGGCCAGGGGGTATTTGATTTTTTCCGGGATGTTTGAGTGTCCCCCCTTGGGCATTAATTTTTTCTTTTTAATTTTCCTCTTAATTTGATTTTTTTTCCCCAACCCCACGCCCAAGGGTTTTTGAAAGCGAGCCCACCCTTCATTTCTCTCCTGGTTATCTTTTTCCACTGAGGAGTGTTTTCTATTTGGGGTGTGAGGGGCCTCCGCTCAGACATTGCCTTGCTTTCCGGCCAACCACCTCAGTGACCCAACGGTCGCGATTACAATGTGCCGTCCCGTGAGCGTCTTTCCTGAGTGGTTTTGGTTTCTTTGGCGATTGTTTTTGTTGTTTCAACTCCCAAACCCACTCTGACGGATTCCATCTTCTTCTTTTTTTCTGCAAGAGCTTTATCCTTTCCCCCTTTCGCTTCCTTTATTAGCCAGCAGTCCCTAGGGAATTTCTTTTTTTTCTCGAGTTTTGCCCTCTTACCCCTCACATTCCTTTTCTAGGTCCCCCTGACACCGCCTTCCCTGTGGATCCTGCAATGACTGCTGATTCCTTTGACCTTCCCGTAAGACTCAGCGGACTTTGTCACCGCTGCACTGTCCGGTCACTCGTTCTCGGAACCCCCCCGCACGTCCCGTTTCTGTTTAATAGTAAAGGACGAGCCTGTTTGCTTTTTTTCCGTTTCTTCGTGACGCCATAATCCCCCTCTCCTTTCTTTTTGTTTCGCTTAAAGGCCGGGCCCGGATTTTCCCTTATAACGGAGATTTTTTGTTTTGCCCACCTGCAAAGCCTTCGATACCTTTTTGCTGTCCCCCCTGTGGCCCTTCCTCTCCCCCACGTCATCATACCCCCTCCCTCCCCCCCCCCTCCGGGAAGCTGCGGCGTTTTTTTCCACAACCCCTGGTTCTTTCTTTTTTTCCCACCAAGAACCAAGTTTTTTTTTTTTGTTGGTCCAATCTTCCCGGCCCCTTCACATCCGAACAAGCCTTTCCTTTATTTTTTGTGTAGGTTCGACCTCCCGTTCTTGCTCTCTTCCCCCCCGATATCCCTTTTTTTTCTCCATGGACCTCTGGGGTACGAACCCCCCTGATGCCTGGCGTGTCGTTTTGCCTTGCCTCCTCCGGTTAGCCCCCCTATTGGTAAGTTCAAAATTCACCTCTGCGGGTTACGCCTTTTTTCTTGGAGGTTACTAGTTCCTCGTTTTTCAGAATTTCTTTGCTCCCCCTTTCCTGACCCGCTTCGGTGTTCTGTCCTGAACGCTCCCTATATCCTCTTTGGAGTAGAACGTTTCCTTTTCAAAGGTTCCGTTTTCATTTTCTAGCTCCTTCGAGTTATTCCTTTTGCGTACTGTCGATTCTTCCAACCTTTACTTCCTCTTCCATCCTCTCATTCTGCGACGTGTTTGTGTGCTTTTTTGAGGCATTTTCCTGCTTCGCGAATGCCTTCCCTTTTTATTATTGGTGCTCCAAACGTCTCAGTGCCTTCTACCCTCATTAATACGACCCAAATTCCTTTTTCTCCATTTGCTCCCTCCCAGTTCCACTTGAAAATGGGGTGACTCTTTTTCCTCTTTTCTGGTGGCTTTCGTTCGCTGCGCGTCATTCGTTTCGCCCAGCTTCCGTCGTTGACCTCGTTTTGTTTTTCACCTGATGGGAATTTTTTTCGCTTCCTGTCTTGCACATATTCACTTCTGGGGGTTTTTTTCCTTCTGTTGTCTGTCTTTCCGCGTCCGAGGTGTATGTTGTGTGGTCCCCTTTTGCTTCGTTCCCGCGACACCTGTGATTCCCTATATTGTGATTTTCTTTTCACGGGCTCAACTTTCCCCCAGGTTTTTTTTCCTTTGAGTTCTTGTGACTTTCCTAGTCCTCATGTTCCTATTTTCCCCGCGGCGTTTTGACCCCGCCGGCGCCTGCTACAGTTTAACCTTGCCCTCCGACTTCATGTTCGCCCATTGAAAGTTTCCCGGTCAGAACGAGCTCCATGCGGTTATTCACACCCTCCCGAGTTTACCTCTGCGAGAGGTACTTTACGTTTCTCTTCGAAGGAGCGTCGCTATTGATGTCTTCCCGCACGGCTATTTGTCTTTTCTCAGAGGAAGAGTTTTTTTCGGTTGAGTATTAGTCATGTTTTTTCTGTATTTGTGGGGATAGCGGATCTTTTCCTACTCTTTTTGTGCCATTCGACCTTTTCAATTGAGCCGGCCGCCTTTTCCGACCCCGTGACTTTTTTCTTTTTATCGGTTGTCTCGTTTTTTTTCGAACAATAGGAGGCGTCACTTTCTTCAGTTGATCCCCCCCGTATTTTACCCCTTGCAGTGTCTGGAGAGATTGTTTTGGTTGTGGGTTCAAGGCCTTTCCCCCCTTTTTTGCTTTGGAACTTCACAGTCTGTGAGTTTTGTTCCCCGTTCGACCCCGTGGGTACGATGGACACTTTTGCAGTTCTTATTCGTGCATTTTCTGCGTTTAAGGTTCCTGATAGGACAGTTTCCCCTTCCCCGCTTAAGTCCCTCCCTTTTTCCGTGGCCTTGCCTTTTTTTTCAGGGGTGAGGACTTCACCGTGGGGTATTTTTTTTTTTCATTGGGCCCCCCCCCCCTTTGTTCTTTTTTGCCCCCCCCCGTGGTCGAGTTCCCCTGCTGCCCTTTCGTCAGCCATACCCCCTCCTGCGCGGACCTCACAAAGCACCCCGGAGGAGACTTTTTGCAGGCCTTTTTTTAGTCGTGATTTTGGATTTTGTTTTTTTGCTTGGTTCCCGCGGTTCCCCTTTTTCCAACAGCGAGTCCTTGCTTTCCTCCCAAAATTTTCTCTGCGACTCCTCTCGTCCATTATTTGGCCCTAGCCGTGGCTTTTGCATCGTTCAAAACATCCGGGACTTCTAAACCTTTTTGTCCGTTTGGCTCCTCCGTCGGTTCCACCAAATCACTTTCTGTGTTTTGTGAGGATGACGTATGCGCGGTTTTTTTCTAGGATTTTTTCTCTTTGTTTCACGGATTAAATTCGTGCCCGGTTTTACCCTGCCTCTGGTCCCGCCGATCACCCCCCCACGTCCGTTACAGTTTTTCTTCCTGTGAACGTCGTTTTTTCCTCGGGGAATGTACATATTCAGACCATTTTCCGCTTTCCCTACTTCGTCGAGATCTACGACACCCTCCTCGGCCATCACCGGTTGCACTCCTTCTTTTGGTAAAATTGTTTTGACTTTTTTCTCTAGGGTCGAGTAGGCAGCCTCTGCTGTCCCTTCCGCACCCCACGTCGCCTTGACCTCTTTTGGAGGACCCTTCTTCGCATTTTCTCCCTCACATCAGTTTTTTTCAACCCAAATAACCCCAAAACTTGCCCGCCTCTTGTCTTCTTTCCCTTTCACCCCTTACTTGCTAGTCCGGGGATTCGCCCATTGGTGAAAGAGAAGGATCTTCTCTTTTTTTTCTTTTTTTTTCTCTGTTTCCAAGAATTTTACTCTTGTGCTTTGACCTTCAGCCTTTTCTTAAACCTCTCTGCCCGTCGACCCTTGGGATGACGCATCAACCCCC
>Ga0179593_1672215_pt1:12500-18112 | contig 18112 bp, 27 predicted proteins | sample CZODoug2_1_08_16_FD_185931 | JGI IMG/M metagenome (GOLD analysis project Ga0179593, IMG submission 185931) | Vadose zone soil fungal communities from Angelo Coast Range Reserve, California, USA - CZODoug2_1_08_16fungal (PacBio error correction) | ecosystem: Environmental >... | reverse complement strand
CTCTTTTTTTGTTTCCTTTGTGGAGAGGATAATTCAAGATACTTGCTTCCCCTTCTTTCTTATTACCCTTCTCATGTTCTCGCCAAAGACGGTCCCCTTTCTTTCCTTTTTTCCCTCCCCTCTTTGGCTTTTCCTTCTTTCTTCCCCTTTCTTTTTTCCCTTTTTTCTTCCCTGGACGTAAGCTGAAGGACTGCTGACGCTCGATGTATCGGGAGATAAAGGAACGGCCTCTTCCCTTTTTCCTAGAGAGTTCACGAGAGGAAATCTCTTTCTTTTTTCGCCTACTCTACATGGTAGAGACTAATTCTCTCTTTCCCCCCTTTCTTTCGCCCCCTTCGATTTCTTTCGTTGCCACGCAACGAGAGTGGCTTTTTCTTCCTCCGAGCAGATGAGTAGGAACTTTCCCCCCCCCTCTGACTTTTTTCCCCCAACCGGCCGAATACTCCTCCTCTCTTTTCCTTCCCCCTTTCTCTCCTCTCTCACCATAAAGTACCCTGAGTCTCGACGTCGATCGGAAAGACCCTTTTTCAACAATATGTCTAAACGAGTGCCGGTCCCTTTTCTCTGCTTCTTTTGCAAGAAAGGGACTTTTCTCTTTCTCTCCTGCGCTTTCGAAATAGAGGAAAGCCGCGAGGGCTGCGAAGAGTCTGACGCTTCTCCCTCTTCTATGCGAGGTCGCGTTCGAAGGCTTTTCTCCTCTTCCGATTTAGCATCTTTTTTCGGCGTCTCGCTCGGCGAGACAGAGAATTTACCCTCGCGCTCGCGGCAGGCCTGCTTTTTAGATGCAGTTTTTTCTTTGGCCCTGCTCAATCTGTAGGTTAATTCTCCCGTATTCCTTCTTCCCTAAGCGAGCACTATAGACAGGCGTCGATATGGTCTCCTCGACGCCCGTGTTTCCCTCCTTTTTCTTTTTTTGAAGCGTGAACCATAAATATGAATCCTCCCTTTTTCCGGCTTTTTTCCACGCGCTGTGAGCATTCCCCCCGTCGGTCAGCGTCGGGCTGAGAAAGGTATCGTTTCATTGCTTTCTTCTCCCTCACCCGTCGATAACGAAGTACGAAGACAGGCCTTTCTCGCGCTAGCGCGGGCGAGGAGGCACGCGGGACACTCTTCTTTTTTTTTTTTTTTTTTTGTTTTGCTACGATTTCTTTTTTTTCTCCACGCGAGGACAAAAAAACGTCGTTCTCTCTTTCTTTTTTGAATCATTGGTTTACAGGGATGCTAGCATCGGACCCTTTTAGTCGCTCGAAATTCATAGGCGGCCCCCTTTTTTTTCTTTTCAACGATATAGTGATGACCACCCTCTTTCACCCTCTGGCGGCGCGAGGAATGAGACTTCTCCTTTTCCCCCCCTTCCCCCTCCTGCGGTCGCCGAGGGCGCAGAGCGACCATCGAGATTTTCCTACTGGTGAATCTTTTTCTCTCATCCGAGACTTATGAGAGAGATGTAAGCCCTCCTTTTTCTTGCTCGCGCAGCCGCGGATAGCCACCTCTCCCTTCTCTTTCTTTTTTTTCCGCTCGGGAAAGAGGAGAGGATTTAATCGCCCTCCGGTGCCGCCGCTGTCGCTGGCAGCTTTTTGCAACTTCACCCCTTCGTATGAATTGACGGGATGCGTGCGCCCTCTTCTTTTTTTTCCGGCTATCGACACAAGGTCTGAGCTTTTGTGGTGTGGGCTCATTCAACTTTCTTTTTTGCCTTTTAATCCGAGAGAGTTCTCCCTTTCTTTCCCCATTTTAGCCAGACAACTGCCGCCTTCTTTCTTTTCTATTTTGGGGCATGAATTTAGTAGTCCCCCACCGAGGTTCCCCTCGACGAAACGACGCTCCTTCTCTTCTCCGGCGCTCGAGGATTTCCTCTTCTTTTGGGTCTGGCGAATACCCCCCTTCTCCCTCTCTCCTTCTGCGTCGCGTCGATCGGTATACCGGTGGTCTTTCAGACGGCGTTCTCTTCCCCCTTCCGTCCTGCGCGACCCTTTTTTTTTTCCTCTCGATCAAAGGATTTTCCTCTTTTTTTTTTCTCCTTATTTTCGAGCGAGTGTGGCCGAACCTCATTGCGGGGCAATGGCACATCCATTTCCCTTTCACGCCGCGGAAAAGCTCTCTCTCCTTTTCTCCATTTTTTTCACCCCTCCACATGGACGGCATTAGATCTTTTCTTCTAATGGTTGAATGGGCGTCCCTCTTTACTCTTTTTCTCTCACTGGAGAAGCTTTTCCGATGACTTTTACAAGTTGGATTGGCGTCCGGCTCCTTTCGGACTCGGTTAACAAGACCTTTCTTTCGCCTGCTGATGGTCATTCCCTCTTTTCTTTCCCTCGACCAGCTATTGAGATTGGGGAACGAGCCCGGCGAAGCACTTCTTTCCTTTTCCGATATGGGAATATCTTCTCCCTTTCTTTCCTTGCGACACAGAATCCCTTTCACCTCTCCTCTCAGTACGCTGCCAGGTCCGCGGTCCTATAAATTTTCCTCCTCTCCCCCATTTCCCTTTCTAGTGAAATTTCCTTCTTTTTTTTCTCCCTCATCACCCTGAGGATCTTTCCTTCCCCCTCAACCATGTTGGGGGTAACATGCACTGAAATTTACCTTCTCGAGGCTTTGCCATACCCTCCTCCCCCCTTTTCCCTTGCCATTTCGATGACGCAAGAAATTATAACCTGAGATCGACCTTGCAGGACCTCTGCCTCGACCGATCTTTACCCTTTTGATGAGCTCTATTCTCCTTTCGAGCTCCCGGGAATGAGTCATCGATAGAGATTCTTTTTTCGTCCGAGAGGTTGTTTTACTTCTTTCCCGGTGAGTTGGGTGCGAAGATCTCTTTCCCCCATCTACCGTGTTGTTGTGAGATCTTTCACCTCCCTCCGGAACTCATTTCCTCTCACCAACCTGCCTATTGAGATTCCCCAATCCTCGCAGAGCCCCTCTTCCACCTCCTTGTCGGCATTAAATCTCTTTTCCTTCCATCAACAAATGTGATACGCTTCGACTTCCAGGCCGGCGAAGGTCTCTTCCTCTTTTTAGGCGTAATAGACCTTTCCTCTTCTTTTCCGGCGTATTTCCATCCCTCCTCCCCTTGAGAAGGGAAGAGCCCTTGTAATTAGTGCTGCGCCCTCTTCCCCCTTTGTGTGAGGCTACCCCCCCCTTCTCATCCTCCTGGCTTTTTCTTCCCCCCTTGCTCAGCAACCCCGTTCCCTTCAAATTAACGAGCCCCTCTTCTTCCCGTTTTCAGATTTTTCCTAATTCCCTTTCCCCTGCTCTTCCTCCTTCATTGCAGCGTATCACGGACGACAACCGGGGACGGTGTACCCCCTCTGCAGAAGACTTTCTTTGTTTCCTCCCATACTCGAAGGTCCCTTCTCCCCTGCTTCACTCCCTTTCTCCCGGGCTCTCGCAAGATTCGGGCAAGAGCCTTTTTTTCTTAAATGTTTCCCCGATCTTATTCCCATCCCTTCCTCCATTTCTTGTTAAAGATGAAGATTACTTCAAGATTTTCTCCAAGCCAAAGGTCTCCTTTTTCCCCCCCATCATTCCTCTGCGCCAGGGCGGGAGTCCCCTGTCGCCCGAGGGACACTCCCCCCTTTTTTCCCCCCCGCTCGAGGAAGAGAATTTTTTCCGCTGTGACCGCTTGCGACATCCTCCTTTCTTTGAAGAGGATGACTTTCGACCTGGTAATGAATGATTTCCCCCCCCTTTTTACGGGTTCGTCGCCCACGCGCGCGCTTTCCGCCGATATTACCAAACGGTTATTCTCCTCTACCTTTGCGACAGTCGGAAGATTGAATCGCTTTGGCCGACACTCACACACCTGTAGAAGCCTCCTCTGCCGCGCTGCTACGCCACAGTAGACCTTTTTCTTCCCCATAGAGACGAGAAGCGCCGCTACCCTTTCTCACCTTCCCTGGCGAAGCGCGGAGAGGTTTATCGGCCCGGCGTTTGGTTGAAAGACGAAAGCATGCTTCCTCTCTCGTTCCAGCGAAATTTTTTTCACCCTAGAGGACGGAAATCCGTTTCTCCGCTCTCTCACACCAGCATATCGAAGAAAATGACTGAAGCAGCAAGAGAATCTTTTTTTTCTCTTAGACGGCAATATAGGCTTCACCTCTCTTTTTTTCCCTCCCCTTCCCCTAAGTAAGAGACAGCTACATTTCTTTTCTTCCCTTCGGAGCTCTCATTCGAGAAGTCTTACACGCTCCCTTTTTTCCGCCTTCTCAAGCAGAATCTTGAACGTTTCTCTTTCTTCGTGTCGCGAATATAGCTCCTCTCCTTTTTTTTCTTCCTCTAGCGCAGGAATTAGCGTATCTTGGCCAGTATCGAGGTGAAATATCTTTCTTCCCTTTTTTCTCCTCCCCGTCCTCCAATAGGAGACCTCCTTCTCTCATCCCTCCCCCCCTTTAGAACGGGTCGCATGCTTTCTCCTTTCCATCCTCTATAGTTATGCTTTGGGCATCCGATATCGGTGAACAGAAGGTTCCTCCCCCTCCCCCCCGTGAAGAACTCTACTTCTAGTTCTGTTCCTCATTCGGCAGAGCAAGTCCCCCTTTTCCTTCACTTTTGGACGCGGCGCATCGAGCACCGAGTGAGGTTTTTTTTCTCCCTATTTTTTTTTAGCGTCCCCATTTGAGATTTTTTCTCCTTTCTTCCTTTTTCGCTTCACTCCTCCCTCTTATCCTCCTTCTTTCCGGCGTAGCATTAGGCTTTGGTCGTGTGAGGATGCACGAGGTCTTTTTATTCCTTTTCCAAGCACAGTCCCGTGCCATGGCAGACATCCTTTTTTTTTTTTTTCTTCCCAAACTTCTCCCGTTGCAAGCACCTTTCCTCTCCCTTCATCCCATTTCTCTTCTAAGGTGATGCAAGATGTTTTAAGCCCTTCTCCTAGGACTTTCTCCCTTTCTTCTTGGATATAGTAATTTCCTCCCCCCCTTCCTCTTTTTTCTAGAGGAGAGCTTCTCTCCTTTTTCCTTCGCGCAGAATAAAACGACTTCTTTATCCAGTGTCCGATTGAGAGCCCTCCCTTCTTTATTCGGTGAAGGACGCTTCTGCTTTTCTCTTTATCTTCTCGAAGAGCGAGATCCTCAGTATGCGATCGACGAGGGTCTCTTTTTCACCTTTTTTTTTGCAACTTTAGAAGAGCATCTCTTTTTCCTACGGCCAGAAGCTCCTCTTCATTACTTTTCCCTCCCTTAGGAAGATTAGATTTGCAGCGATGGAGACTCTCCTTCCTTTTTTCCATTTTCAAGGTCTTGAAAAGCTCCTTTCCTGATCTTTTTCCACTACCCTGTGAGAAGAGTGTGAAATTTTCATTGCTCCTTCTTCCGATCGAGTCGAGATTATGGATGGAGCGCGGAATTCATAGACCTTTCCTTTCCCTTTCCTTCTGGACTAGGAGGACTTTTTTTTCCCTTCTTTCTTGGACGAAGAGATGCAGATTCATCTTTTCATCTCCCTCTCGGCGCGGGTTGTGTTTTGAAAAGTTGAATAGACGGAGCCAGCCTCCTTCCTTCCCTTTTCCCCTTTTCTGAGGAGGAGCAGCCTCCCTTTTTCTCTTTCTTTAAGAGAGGTGAACCTCCTCTTCTCCTCACTGTCCGGGATGCCGTGACCTGATCTCCGCATGA
>Ga0179593_1672215_pt1:0-7500 | contig 18112 bp, 27 predicted proteins | sample CZODoug2_1_08_16_FD_185931 | JGI IMG/M metagenome (GOLD analysis project Ga0179593, IMG submission 185931) | Vadose zone soil fungal communities from Angelo Coast Range Reserve, California, USA - CZODoug2_1_08_16fungal (PacBio error correction) | ecosystem: Environmental > Terrestrial >... | reverse complement strand
ATCTCCCAGGCGCCGCGCCCCCTATTTCGTCGCAGCGGCCTTCTTGGTGACGACGAACCGTCCTCTGTGCAAGACCCCTGGTCCCCCCCTTGCCGCGACAAGGTGTCTTCCCCCAATGGACGCCCTAAATCTGTGCGCTCGAGCGGATTCACCTCCACTCTTTTCCTCACCCTTCCCTCCAGAAAGCGAATCGAATTTTTGTAGACGCCGGTCAATCTCGGCATACCCCCCCTAGTGTTTTCCCGCCATCGTCAATTATAGACTTCAATCGTATCTCTCAGCGGAGGCGGCGGCGAGAGAATCCGCTCCCCCTTAGCGCTGAAACACCCGCCGGAGGGCTTTCTCTTGACGGTGGCGAGCCGGCTTCTTTTCCCTTCTCGCAGGCGCGATCTTTACGCGTCAGCGGATGCTTCCTCGCGGTGTCCCTTAGGGCTTCCTTTTTTTTTCCCTGTTCATCGCGCGGGCTGCCGTCTCTGTTTTTGCAGGAGTAGCCGGGCCTAAAAATTGAGCCCCGGGAGAAAGGAGGCCCGGTCCTTTTTTTTTCCCCCTTGCTGTTTTCCCTCTTTTTAACAGCAGGTCGAACCGCCTTTTTCCGTTGCTCTCCGAGCGGGCATCCTTTCGAGAGAACAGGGTAACACCCCCATTCCCCTCTTTTCTACCCTGCGAAATCGAGTCTTTTTTTTACGATGAGGATCGTCTACGCGGTCCTTGTTCCTTTTCCCCGGCGCGTGGCCACCGAGGCCTGCCCCTCGGCAGATAGCGCTCTCCTTCTTCCCTCGTTCGAAATTCGGTATCGCCGTTTCCTTGTCGTCGGGGATGAAACCATAAGCCGTCTTTTGATCATCTTGGTGGTGATCTTCCCCCTTCTGTGGAGAACTACTGCGCCCCTCCTCTTTTCGGCCGGCGCATTTTGCTGCAGATCTCCCCCCTTTCCTTCGGCTGAGAGATGAAACCCCTTTTTTTCTGTTGTTGAAGCCAGATCTAGTGGGTAGAGTCCTCCGCTAGAAAGAAGTGTTTCCATTTCCTCTCCCCTCCCCCCTACAGATGAGCAGGGCAAGCCTCGCTTTTCCTGACACGGAAGGTAGTTTTCTTCCTCGATCCTAGTTTTCTCTTATAGGAGCAGCCGAGGACTCTCCTTTCAGCATGCAGATTTAGAAGCTGTTTTTTTTCGAGAGCACTTCGACGTCTTTCCCTTCCGGACAAGACTTTCGTCTCTTTCTCCGAACTAGGCTGCCTCTCTCTTGATGGAGAAGCGCGTCATGTTCTTCTCCTTTTCCGATAACGCTACAGACTCTTTCTCCTCTGTGATGCTTTTTTGAAATCCTGGCCTGACGTTCCTCAGGGTGTGAGATTGCGATATCTTCTTCTTTTTCCTCTCGGCAATAGACCTTACTCTTCCTTCTAGGAGCGGTTCTTAAAGGGGCTCTCGTAGTCCTTTCCGGCTACTCCTCTTCCTCTTTTATCAGACGAAGACTCATATCTTCCTAGGTGCATTCTATCGACTTTTACTCTTTTCCTTTTTTCCCTAGACCCCGGTCGGATTCTTGCTCCTCTGACCTCCGGCAAGACTATCCTTGCCTCTCTTTCCTTCCTCTATGTTTGAAGCACGAAAGTCCTGGCTGCCTTGCCTTTTTTTCCTCTCTGCCAGATGTCTTTTTTTCTTCTACAAGTGCCTTGGTTCGATCTCTATCCTCCAGCACCGGCGCAAGCGGCCCGCATTCAGCCACGTGACTAGCCTTTTTTTCTTTTCAGAGCGGTTGGATTAGTAGTAATCGACGACAAGGATCATTGACCTTCTTTTTTTTTGAGAGAGAAAGTAAAGATCTTGTCGTCCCTTTTTTTCCCAGGAGCATGTGCTCGCCTTCTATCCTGTGTTACTCTTTCCCTTCTTCCCCCCCGTATGAGTTGCGGATCTTCCCTATTTTTTTGATCCCGACGTAAATTGCCGGACGGCACCGCTTTCTTTTTTTCTTCCCAGGCAGGCAGACAGGGCTTTCGTCTTTTTTTTTTTTTTCTCGTCCAAGGATCGGGCCCCCTCCGTAGTGTTCCTCCTCCTAATAACTGTCGAGCAGCTCTCGCCTTTTTTTCGTCCGATTCCCTGTTGGCGCTTTCTTCTATCTTAGCTGCGTCGATAAACGATGCCTCTTTTCCCTCCTGCCCTGGTCGAGGCCCAGCCTCTCTTCTGCGAAAAGCACGAGTCAATGTTTTCTCTCCCTTCCAGAAGATACGACGCGATCGGCCAGTGCTTCTGTTTTCAAAAATCTGTCCCCCCTTTTTTTCTTCTTTCGAGCAGGAAGCTTTCCAGCTTGTTTCCTCGGAAGAAGATCTACGCCCGCTTCCTTCTTCTTCCGCCGAGGGAGGAGAGCGTCTGATTTTTTTCTGCCGGCGCGATGAGATGGTTACGACTCTCTTCCTTTCGAATCGCTGCGCTGCTCGTTTTTTTTTCCTCTTTACAGATACAGATCGCGTTTTCTCATCATGACAGTGTCTCCCCCCCCTCCTCGGCCTACTACCTTCTTCTTTTCATGGGGAGCTCGCTTCTTTCCCCAGCTCGAATATAGACCCTTTTCTTTCCCTTCCGAGATCCGCGCCTCTTCCCTAGGCGACTCTTAACATCCCTCTTCCTCCCTCTTAAAGATCCCCGGCTTTTTTCTTCCTTTTCCCCCCGCCCTTGAGAAGGTTTCACCACCATCTTCTTTTCTTTTTCCTCCTTCTGGGCTTGAGCAGGTATTCGGTTTACTCTTTCCCTTTCTTGATACCGTGCCTTCAGTGTCTTCCCTTCCCTCTCTTCTGACGCGTGCGGCGGCGGCCCTCTTTCCCAGAAGAAGTTGCTAGAAGCGGCCATTCTTTTCCGAGGAACAAACCCACTCGTTCTTTGACGGTCCTTGTAACTTTTTTTGCTGCCGTCGTCGCTCTCCCCTTGCGGGGTCGACATGCTTTTCCCCTTCCGAAGGAATAGAGCTGGTCTTTCTCCCCCGGGGCTCCAGGTTTTCCAGTCCTTACGCAATCTTAATTGAAGCACGCGCCTCTTTTCCTGGTGAATCCCCTATTTACCCCTCTCTGAAAAGCGAATCACTCCCCTCTATATTCCTTTCTCCGGAGAGTAGCCTAGGAGGCGGCTTTCCGCACAAAGGAAAGGAGCGGTCTCCCCCCCTTGACTCGTTTTCCCCCTTCAGTTTTTCTTCCTCGATGTAAGCTGTCCGCTTTATTTTAATTTCGGCTGCGGGCTGACCCATCCCGTGCGATCGACAACAGGTCTCTTCATTTTCCTTCGATGTTGCTTCTGTCGCAAGGGATGTCGTCATGTCCCCTTCTTGCCCTCAACATTGAGAGGCCGATCTTTTCCCCCCTCCTGCTTAGTCGTGACACCATTACTCTCCTCTCCTTTTGCCGGCTTCGTCTCCAGCGGCAGCTGGCCGCCTTTGGCTGGAGCATCCACCTTTCTCTCGCGTAGAGTAGATCGGCTTTTTCCTTCCTTTGCGTTCTTTGACGGCGCGCGAAATTTTTTTTCCGCGACGAGAACACGGTTTTTGAGGGGAGCGATCTCCCCCGTCCCTTCTTGACAGGCTGAGGAAAAGGTCTACTGACAAAAGAACGCTCTTCTTCCCTACCTCTCCCCCAGACCTCTCTAGAGGGTGCCATGTCCTTGAGTGTAATAGGCTCTCTTTCCCCTTTTGATTTATGATACCGGTGGCTTTCTTTTTTCCTGGCAGATGAAACCTCCCCCTCGTTGCTGGTAAGGAAGATCGTTCTTCTCGACCATCATTTTAGCCTTCCCCCTCCCCCCATAGCAAGGGAGACTCTTCTTCTCAATCGAGTATGGGAATAGATAATGTTCTTTGCCTACGTTTCGGTGTAAACTTTTTTTTTTGCGCTGCCGTGTCTTCGCTTTTTTTTTTTCCCATTTTCTTTCTTCTCTGAATTTTTCGTTTATGGCGTCCTTTCCCGGAGCGATGTCTTTTGTCTCCAACCCCTTTTTCCGCTCAGAAATTAGGTTTTTTTTCTTGCCATACCGCAGACCATGACACTCCTCTGACGCAGAATCTTCCTTCCCCCCCGATTTTCAGACTTTTTTCGGACGGCGAGGAGCGCCTTTTTTTCAGAATAGCGCCGTTCTGATTGTCGCTAAAGGCCCCTTCTGGCTGCCTTTTTCTCAGACTATCTCTGTTCCCCTCCTGGAGATCGCGCAACCCGCCTCTTTTCTTCACCAACATGCTCCCCACCTTTTTAGCTTTTACGCATGCCGGGAGGCCTTTCTTCATTCAACAATGTGGCTCTCTTTTTGCCGGACAAGGTCGATGACTAGTCTTTTCCCTCCCTTTTGTGACTCGGCGGTATGGCATGAGCCTTTCCCTTTTTCGTGCGAAGCAACGATCCCCCCCTTTTTCGGCCCCGAACGCATCAGAAGGGTTCCTGCTCAGAAACTCGAGAAAGGAAATGTGCCTTTCATCACCACATCCCCCCGCGTACTGCGACTTATCTGTGCCTTTTTCGCAAAAGTCCTTCCCTCTCTCTTCCCGCGCACAAGCGGCCAGCCCTTTTTCCCGGGTCTAGCCATCTGCCCTCGCAGGGATGGGTCCCCTCTTGGCGCTGCTGTGTAACGCTGCCGATTCATCCTTTCAGCAACCGTATCCGTCCTTTTTTCTCGGGAGAAGCATCCTATTTCTCCCACATCTTTTTTTCATGGTAAAACCCCGGCAATGAGGTCGATTTTTGGAAGAAGATCTCTTTCCTTGTCCTCCTGGTCCTCAGGATGTGCAATGCCTGTTTCGACACGCAGCGCGTTTAAAACAGAAGAATGCAGTCCTTTCTGTCCTCGATCTCGAGAAGTAGACGATTCCCCCCCTGTCGAAGAAGATAGAAGCTCTTCTCCTCGATACCCTAGAAGAGGAAGAGCGCGTTCCCGCGCCCGGCAGCTTTATTCTCGTGCCTTGCGTCCCGCCGAAAAGCATGCTTTTCCTCTCGGCCCGCGACACTCTTCCTCACATCCGGGCGCCTCGATTCATGAATTCGGCCTCCCCCCTTTGGTGTCGGAAGCCTTTTCTTTGTCGGACTTCCCCCTCAGCGACAGCAAGCGAACCAGCTTTCTTCTCCTCTTGTTCTTCAACTTTTTTCGACAGCGCTTGCACTTTTTGAGGCCCCTTTTTTCGCGACCTCCTAGACAGATTCATCGTGATTTATGGCGATTGGCACATCCATAGGCTTAACCATTCCTTCCTTTGCCGCTCGGCGCCATCGGCGACGCCGCCCTTTTTCCAATTGCACTTCGCCAGATCGGATGCCTTCATTTTGGCAGCACGATATCTTTTTTTCCCGCCCGTGGACGCCTCCCCCTTCCTGAGCAGCATAACCCAATTCCGTCACGGGTTTTTCCTTAGTGGGTTGTCCTCGACTCTTTCTTATTCTTGAGGCTGTCGCCCGAGGCAGATCTTCTTCTTTTGCCGGCAGTCGACTCCCTTCTTTTTTTTCTTTTTTGGATGAAACCATAGAATGGCTCAATTTTTTCTCCTGAAGTCCTTCTACATGCGCTGACGGTATCGGATTCCGCTTCGCCTCGGCGGCGAGGCCTTTTTCTTTGACGCAATGACGAGCGGGTGAGCTTTTTTTTTTTCCCGCTTTATCACCCTTTTCACGATTCAGAGCTGACCGGCACCCGGAAGGATGCGGTTTTTTCGAGCGGGAGATTGAGATTTTGACCCCCTCTTTTCTCCACGCGGCAGATACCCTTTTCCCCCTGACGCGCAGAGCATTCGATCTTTTTCTGGAAGGAGAAGAAGCTCCCTCCTTTCCCCCCTGGCTTGACTCATTCCGCGGCACATTCCCGTTCCGACCATCTACAGATTTGCCGATTCCTCCTTCTTTAAATCATGCGCGACGCAGAACGGTGAGGCCTTTCCCCCCCCCCTTTTTTTGGAGAGCGGCCCCTTTTTGCTGTCGCTCTCGGAGGAGCAGGCTTTTTTACAGGTCGCGCGTGCGTTCTTCTCTTTTTTGAGAAGACGCAGCTCCATCTCGGCGCCCCTTTTCGACTCTTTTTATGGACCAGGGAGGAGTAGGACGCCCCCTTCGCACGGATCCTTGCAGCAGCGTCTCCCCTCCTCCCCCCTATTTCAAGTCCCGGGTCCTTTCTTTCAGCACGTCTTTTTTTCTTTACAGTGCCGCCGGTACGAATAGACGCTTTCCTCTCGTCCCGCTGCCAGACACGTGATAGCCGCTTTTCCTTGTAATAGCGGTTGGATTCGTAGTCATCTACTACCCTCTTCTTGGGTCGGAGATACTTGTAAACGTATTACAAGGGAGAATGTGCTAGAAAAGCGTCTTTTTTCTTTCCTCCCCCTTTGGAAGCGGGCAGCGGCGCCGATGCGTTTCTTTTCCTCTTTTTCCTGCTCCGGACGTCAAGATTTTCCCTGCCTCCTTTACTTTCCCCTAACGGATTGTTTCTTTCCTCGGACGGCGTTCAAAGCGCTTCCCCTTCCTTTTGTCTGGAGGTGCGGCGCCGATCCATTTTCCTCTCCTTACGAGTGCTGGCGACAGTAGATTACTTTTTCTTGACCCCAAAGAGATTTTTTCTAGCGCGTAGCCGAACCGAAAGAGCTTTTTTTCCCACCGCCTCCTCGACTCCCGGCTGCTTCAAGGTACTCGTCCCTCTCTCCCTCCCCTAGATTTCCTTGCCCTTCCCTTTCGCGAATGATGGAACACTTTTTCGTTTCGGCTATGGAGCTTGGTCGTATTTCTTCGTGCCCTGGAAGTGAGAGGAGAAGCTGACGCGCTCCCCTCTTAGAGTCCCCTTTTCCTCGGGACTGAGAGCGTAGTGACTCCCTTCAGTTCTTCGGCCGGGCTCGATGCTCTTCTCTTCCCCTCTCCTCCTCTTTATCGGCGATTCGAATTAGCCTGGCTTTCTCTTTTTCAACTAACCGTTTTTCATCATCCTGCCGTGGCGATGCGGTTTCCCTTCCCCATGCTAATATGGCGGTTAATGCGCCTTCTCCCACTTCGGCGAAGAGAGAATCTAGACCCCTATAGGGCTCCCTTTTTCTTTTTCTGTCATATAGCCGCCTGAGTCTTTTCAAATCCATTCTGCATAACCGTATCCGATACCTGCATACTTTTTTCCTCTTGAGAGGTTATTCAAAACCAGTCTTCTTCTTTTCTGCAAGGTCGGGTTCCTCCCCCTTCTTCCCGTCCGATACCGACTTGACTCCTTCTTTTCTCCTCTCATATGGACGAGGGCGGATTCTGTTTGGACACGCGAAGAAAGAAGAAGTGCTAGCCGCGCATTTTTCTCAGAGCTTCACTTCGGTCTCCCCCCTTTTTTTTTTTCCTATTTCGCGTTATCAACCGTGAAGGAATTTTTGTTTTTCCTCTTTTTCTCTTCTCCTCTCGGCGACTCGACATTCTCGCGTCCTTTTTTCCCTGCTGGTAAAGATAGTACGGGGCCCTCTTCCCCTTTTGTCTCGCGGAGGAATGCCCGGTTGCGCCTCCTTTTTTTGATGAAGGCCGGCC
>Ga0179593_1628442_pt1 | contig 18112 bp, 20 predicted proteins | sample CZODoug2_1_08_16_FD_185931 | JGI IMG/M metagenome (GOLD analysis project Ga0179593, IMG submission 185931) | Vadose zone soil fungal communities from Angelo Coast Range Reserve, California, USA - CZODoug2_1_08_16fungal (PacBio error correction) | ecosystem: Environmental > Terrestrial > Soil >... | reverse complement strand
GCTTCTCTCTGATAAAGAGGGAGATCGACCGCGAACCCCCAGTTAGATTTTTCCCTTTATCAAGTCCAGATGATGACTTTTAAAGTGACGAAATGGTTCAGAACAGGACTCCACAATCTCTCCACTTTTTTGAGGAGTCCGATTCGCAAAGTGCATTGAACAGTTTCCCGCCCTTTTCATACCAACACTTGCGCCCTTCCTTTCTTTTAGTCGTCAGGGAGTCGGAGGAGCCCCTTTCGTCCTCCTGAGTTTCGATGAAGAACCCTCGGTCTTGTCGGAAGATCGGGAAGAGGTGCCTCCCCCGACAACCTCCCCTTTCTCCGATGGTTTTTGACAGCCGGTTTTCCCCCTCTGACCTTCGGCAACTTTTGGCCTCTCTACATTTCCGGTCCCGTTTGATCTAATTTGCACACCACGATCCCTGCTTTGAAACCCTAACCCCTTTTCTGCACGAGCGAAGTTCGGGACTCACGCGGGCGGCTATAGGTTCCTTTTTGACTTTTGTGTTCTTCTAGGGCGGACGTTCTTCCCTTCCCTTCTCCCCCCTCCGCATTGTGCGCCAAATCCCGTAGTTGAACTAACTCAGCCAGCTGGAGATGTTCTTCTGACCCTCGGGCTCACCCGTGTGTCCCCCATTCTTTGTTTTTCCCCCCCCATGTTATTTATTCCTAGTACGGGGATTTACGCCAAGTATTTAAGGTGCCGATAGACTTTCTAATTTCGTACGTTGCGGCAGTACGCGCGCTTCTTTTTTTTTCAGGCCTCGTGCCCCTTTGACCGCGGTGGCTCTTTTTTCCATGACGCAACAAAGTGGACCTCCTCCGTTGGATTTTTTCGGGTAGCCGCCTATATTGCCCGCCAGGAAAGAATCATTGCTGTCTTTTTTTCTTTTATGCCGCACTGGAGGGCGCGCATCGCGTTTTTTCCCCAGGCTTCAGTCGGCATGATAGCCTTTCCGCTGCTCCTCCTTATTGAAAAAGGTTGAGTGTTCTAAAATTTTTTTCCTTCGCACTTTCCAGGAGTAGGGGCGGGCCACACGGGACAGGATCACCGTTTTCCCCCCTTTAGCGCTTCCAAGCCGGGATGCAATCCTCTTTTTCCTGAGTTTTTGCCAAGTAAACAGCCGGCTCATTCTTTACACTATTTTTTCATCTCAGTTGCCCGATTACGGCCTCTTTCTATCTTCTGGCATGTCTCTCTAGCAAATTGCTTTTGTGATTGTGACTCATTTCTCCACAGACCCCTAGGCGGTCTTTCCCTCAGTTCAGCCTTTTCTGCTGCGGCGAAGTGATAAAGAGGGGTCTTCTCTTGTCAATACTCCCTTTTGTCTTCTACCCTGACGGCAAGGTTACTTACGTTTCCCCCCCCTCGTTCCTTTTTTCTCCCCACTCTAAGCTATTGTCTGGATCCATTGCTGGTGATCTTCCCCACCATCTCCGTCGAATGGTTTTCCCCCCCCCCCCTTTAGCAAAGCGTATATTCGGTCTTTTTTCCTCTTTCTCTTCCTTTCTAGGACCCCCGTGCTTGCATGAAAAGCGGTTTATCCTGGTCCGCCCCTATCCTTCCCGTGCTTCATGCCATGTCGTTGAAGAGGCCTTTAATACCTTAAATGATCAGGCGATGTAGCGCCGCTCACGTAATCCAAGCCGAAGTTCGTACCTCTTATAGACGTGACACTTTGAAAGACGCGACGTCGTTCCCCCCTCCTCTTCACCACGTCTCGTAAGGTTATGCCGATCGAGCTGGCCTCTGCGCGGCTCTGGGACCTTCTCACAAGCGATTCGATTCCTTTGTGATAGGCGGCCCTACCGCCGATCTTCCCGTTCTCTGAATCTTGTCCTTTGTCTTTAGTCCTTTGAGAAGAATATCATCTTCCTTCCTCCATTCCTATGGCATGCGTCCTGCTCTACTTCCGCTTTCTGACCTCCCGACACCATCACCCCCCTTCTTCGTCGAACTCGACGCGCACTTGACCCCTTTCTCCTACGCAAAGGCTTAGTACCTGTTGCGGCCTAGCATTTTCTACCTTTCAGATCCTGATCGGTGCGCAGAAGTCCGGAACGGAAAAAACATCCCACTTTTCTAATTTCTTTTCACCTGCTTGCAGTGTGCGCCAGTTGCCCGTTCTGATTTTGCTACCTCCCTGGCCGTACGCCCTCTCCCCCCTTGCAAAAACTGGTCCAAATTCCAGCCGTTTTTTTCGTAGCTGCGGCTGGATCTTTGACCTAACAGTGCGTGAAGTCGGGCCCGTTTTCCCCAGAGGCTTTTTTTTTAATCTTTTTTTCTGGTTAGGAGCACTTCACCGACGACCCTTTCCTTTCGCCCTTCTTTTTTCAGCTAGTTGCAGTCCTGGTTTCTTGCACAGAGATTCCTAACCACCTCGTGAATCTTAGGTTTTTTTAGGTCCTCAGAACCGAGATTCCGACCTCCCTATTTCTCCTCGATCAACCCCTGGCAATTTTCTTTCTTTTTCTCTAGGGGGAAAGCGCGTTTTCCGGTATACGACGTCCTGGCGGAATTTTTTATCCCGCTACGCATTCTTCTGGCTTCCAACAGTTCCTTGCCCTCCGTTCATTTGGGGAGTTCTCTCTTGCCCCTCACGGGACAAACCCCGAGTTTATGAGCACACCCTTTGTACACAGCGGCGCGGTATGTCCGTCCCCCCATTACCCCATTCCACGTAAAGGCTTTCCCCACTACGTCTGTTCCTGAGTGAGGAATTAGACGCGCATCCTTTTAATTTCCTTTCTTTCTTTCCTGACCGAGAGTATGCTTTTTTGCCGCGTATTTATTTCTCGCAGCCATTGACCGACTGCTGTTATTTTCAATTTTTTCGCATTTGCCCCGGCTTGTTTCCAGCAAGGCTGTATGTGTACCCCTTTGAGCCTGACGCCGTTACTTGCGGAAGCCTCATTTCTACACCCTTTGACAAGTGGAGTCGGCCGGGGTTCCATGTTAATTTCAGTTTTCCAACGCCACCGCAGTTTCTCGCAGTCCAACATTGCTTCGTGTTTTTGCCCCTTACTCCCCAGGCGCTACTCTAGCACAGGCGAGACATCGAGGTTTCCCCCTTTTCAGTTCTCTTCCAATTTTGGTGCCACAAACCCCAGCCATTACTTTCAGCTTATCGTTTTACCTCTTTTCCCTCCTTTGGTTGTTAAGGGTTTTTTTTTTTTTGAGCCCTCTTTTGATTTCTTTATGTTTTTTACCCAGAGGGGCATCTCCCCTGTAAACATCCGATGTCCCTTTCCCTTTTTCCTTTTTTTTTTTTTTTCCGTTTCCCCAATCAACGAATCTTTTTTTTGGACTTTCCGTGATCCAATGCTTTGCCTTTTTTCCCCTCGAAAAACCGGCCCTTAAGCCGAACTTCACTCCTTGGCAGGCCGGGCCTTCCCGAAAAGCGCTGCTCTTCCCAAACATTTTGCGTCTGTTTTTTGACCCCCCTAAGTCCGCCACGATCACCCCAGACAATCCGCCCGGCGACTTTTTCTCTACTTGAGCCCCTAACTTTACCGCTCCTTCGCGTGCGGCCAATAACTTAGAAGCCTCAGCGACTGCATCTGCGTTTTCTCAGGTAGAGGTGACCCCCGGGTTTCCCTATATTACCGCTTTACGGTTTTACGTCAACATTGGGATTTCATCTCCATCTCCTTTCGCCTCACATGCCTTGTGGCGCCGTTCAGCCCTGAGTATTTTTTCCGTCCGTCGTGGCTTCTATCCCCTTCTGTTTCCCCCGTCCTTTGGTCGCCGAAGATATCGCAATTCTAACCCTTTTCCCCGTTTTATTCCCGGTGACGTTAGCTCCCGCTATTTTTTGCGTCCATTGCACGTCGGGATCTGACGGTTTCATACGGAGATCTTTTCAAAGTCTTTTTTGTCGGAATATCTGGAAGTGTAGCTATACAACTCCCCACTGAGTTTGTTTCTTGGGTACAATCCCCAAGGACGGTGGCGGACGTCGATTTATCATTCAGGGTTAGACGTTCAGTGTGCCTCGTCTAGTGCGATGGTATACTGCATATTTGACCCCCCACCCAGACCCTGTTATTACTATTACAAGAGAAGACTCCCGCTTCTTCTGATTAGTTCTTTCCGAGTTTTTTTCGGAGGAATTGGTCAATGGACGTACTCCGCCTATCAGTAGCTTTCTTCTAACATTTGTTGTCACCCCCCACAGCGAGCCTGGCCCAGTGGCGTTCACGAGGGCCTTCCTTAACTTTTTTTATATCGCTGAAAATATTTGCAGGCGACCGGAACCCTGTTAACTCCTCCTGTTACAGCCAAGATTTTAAGGTTTCGTCCGATGACAGTGAATTGTTTTCTAGTGCTCGTGCAGTCCCCTTCTTGAGGAATTTGGCTCTCAGGCAGGAAGGAATCTTTCACATTCGATAGCACCGCGTTGCGGCCATGATTGACTCTCTCAAAGACTTCTACAGTCCCCTCCCTCCTTTCACGGAGGGGTGGTTCGCTTCCGACTTCTTCCCGACATGAGGTGGAGCATCCACTCCGATTTGCTCGGAGGCCATACCCTTCCTGAGACGAAAATTCGGGATTGTTGATTCGTTATGATACCGACGTCTCGGACGCGTCTCAACTTCTGTTGAGTTTTCTTGACGGGTATGGTCCCGTTTGCGTTTTTCGAGTCGATGGTCCAAGGGATATCAACGGAACTTTTCCCCCTTTTGCTTAAGGATGCAAATACCTCGACTTTTGGTACCTGCGAATGTTTCGCCCCCCCCTTTTCCCCCGATTTTTATTTGCTTGAGAAGTCCTCAGTCGAGGACGAGCCAGGCTCCTTATCTCTTCGTTTACTGCTCGGGCTCAGATAAGAAGACCTTTCTCCCCCCATTCGGTCGATCAGATTCGAAGAGTCTGCCGCGGAAGATTCAACTTCCGGGGTCTCGCTTTTCACTCTCTGATAAACCCCGCCCCCGATTGTCTACTTCAAGCGCCATGTCTCCCCCTCCCCTTTTTCCTGATTGACTATTGGCTTCATTTCGTCCCGCTGGCTGATCCCGTCCCATAAATTTTTTTCTTCTCTTCTTTTTTCCTGGGAAGCCGATTTATCCCGCGTATATTTCGGCTCCTCTCGTTTCCTGAATCTGACGCTCCAACGCAATCCCGGCAGGGACGTTTTCACTTGTAAACGGCGGATTTGCATGCCCGGGACGTGCGTTGGGAAAGAGTTACGTCTTTTTGTTCAACTCAGGGCCCCGATGCCCATGCGCCTTTACAGCCGGATATTGAAGACACCCGACTATTTAGGAGTTACACCCGACCTCGAAGTGGGTCAGATAAGCTGTGACCTTCTTCCCTTTTCCCTCCTTTTAAGGGTTTTGCCGCTAGCAGGCTTCTCGATTTTGGGTTTCTTTCCTCGTTTCTTTAGCCGGGTCATAGTGGACATCAAGCTCTCAGGCCAGTTCCCCCCCCTTGACCTTAACTTTTTTCCGTCTGGAGAAATAAGCTGAACCCCCTGGCTCTTACCTTGAGCCGGACTGAGCTGCCCGCAAAACGGCCTCTGCTTCTCTCCATTTCCGTAGCATCGAAGGGCTGACCATCTTTGAAACTCCTCATGATTCTTCGTGTCGGTAATAATTTCACTCGATCTCGATCGGGGCTTTTTTCCGAAGTACTCCCAAAACAAATCTTCAGCTTCCAGGCGCTCTGCTTTTCCACATACGCTTTTTTTTCCTACTCCTTCTAGGCTATGACAGGGAATACCGTCATCCTTCCTGGATTTTCCCCAACCTATCCATACGAATTCCAGCCGTTGCTAGATGCGCTTGTCGTGTCCTTTCGTGCCCCTATGAGGAGAGCCATCTATCGTTGTGTCTTAGCAACATTCACGACGCCGTGTCCTTTCTTTTTGGGCTTTTTCGTTGCCTTCCTGTGGCGGAGTGTTCCCGTTACCACTCCGTCTGAAAGCTTTTTTTCTGCTCCTCGCTTCAGATATTCGACAAGCCGGGAATACTTCTTCAAGCCCTGATCCCCCCTCCTCCCCTCTCCCCTGCGCGTTTTAAATCAATCGATCGCCCTAAAGCTAGTTTTGGTATCGACTCCCGTACCCCCTCCTTTTTTTTTACTCTAGTTCCAGCTTGCCCTGTGCAAGAGTGGGGATGATCTTCCCCTTGCGCTTTCCCAAGATCGCGGCGACCCCCCTTCAGTGTACCCTTTACTCTAGATTTAATTTCCCCCCTAAATCTTAAATTCAGGCCTTTATTCCGTCGGACAAGGTTCACCCTCGTTAAGACTGCGGAATCCTTTCCCTGATTAGTGCCCTTGTAATAGTGTCCTGACCTCGAGCCGAGAGCGTTTTTCATAGTTCCCTCGCTTGACTTGCGATTGGGCAGCCCTTCTTTCATCCCGGCCGATCCGAAAATGTTGTACCCCTTCTCCAGCAGCTAGCGAGGTAATGCCTTTCCTGGAAGACAAGACCCCGTGACCCCGTCCGGGGGGGGGCTTCCAATGCCGCCTTGCAGTTCCACCCGCATTCGTTGGATTTGGTGGCCATCATGAAACTTTCCCCAGGCGCTTTTCAGGCGTTTTTTTTCAGAGAGCTACTTTTTGCCCACCTCACGGAGAGAGTACCCCCTCCCCATTATTTCTCTGAATATTCTCGTCACAACCTACTTCTTTTCCCTCACTTCTTTGGTGTGTGAAGAACCTGATTCAGGATGGGCATCTGATTTTTTTCGGGGTTTTTTTCGTGGTCCCTTGTGGGTCCCAAATCTATCTCTTTTCTATAGTAACGCGCCTGGGGCCAGGAAGGTTTCATCACCAACGCATTTTGGGGTCGCACTGTTTTCTTTGGACCCTCCCCCTTGAACCGAACTTGTTCCTGATCTGGTCTTCAGAAAGGCTTTCTTCCCTTTTTTCTCTCTCTCCGTTTCCTTCCTTGCTTCCCCGCCTGTTTCGGTCACGATCACCACTATCCCTCTGATTTTGAAATGGCTCCCCTTCCAACTCCCTTAGCTTCGCGGTCGTCCCCCCCAACTAACAAGAGGCGAGCGGACCCCGTTTGAGGTTTTCTCTCGGGTGCCCCTTTCCAGTCCGAAGATGTCTATTTACGGTTGCCTTTTCGAGCCTCCTCGCACAGTTCGTGTGACACATCCGGTGGGCGCTTTCTGAATTTTTTTCCTTGATTCCCCCTTTTCGACGTGATCTACCCCAGCGCGTGTGCTGGTACCGGTTTCCGCCAGTGATATTTTCCCTTTTTTTCACCTTTCGTCGACCCGGGAAAACTCTTCGCTTACCGCGAGCTGGCGAGCGTATTGAGTACCTTTTTCCGATTTCTACGGTTCCTCTTTAATGAAAAGTCCCTTGCGTGTATACTTCTTTCTCGGGGCGGCATAGCCTATCTTCCCACCCTTCTTCGTTAGGTGTTTGACGAGCCGGACAATTCTCCAGGACGGCAATCGCGGAAGCCTCCTCGATTATCCATTCCTTTTTTTTGCGTGAATTCACCTATAAGAGGTCTCCCTTTTTTCCCTTTGAACCCCACGCCGGTATCTGCACGTCTCCCCAGTTCGTTCTAGACCTTCCCCCCTTGCGTCCTCTTCTTTTTTTTAGTTGTTCGGTTCATTATCGACGGAGCGGATTCCTGGTCATTTACCGCCGCGCTCCCTCGTAGGGACCTTTTTACCCACTTCCGCGCCTGTAATCTTGTTTCCTTTCGGGACTCGGCCTTTTAACCCCTCCTCCCTGTTTGATGGCGACAGAAACCTAACTTCTCTTTAGGATTCTCCCAAGTTTTCTCTTCCTAGTCGACCTTGTGGCTGTACTCCACGTAGTGACCACCCTCCTTCCCCTCCCCCCTCACTCCCCGGCCTTTTTTACTCTCCAGAGCGATCGGCTCCGCACCGCTTTGTCTTCTTTTTTGCGCCAGGGTAATCCGCACAAGTTCCTCCCCTGCGACCCTGACTTTTGGCTTAGGCCGCCTATATTGCCCGCCCTCCTCGCTTGTTTTTAGCACCCTCGCCTTCGTTGATCTCTTTTTTTTCATAACCTTGACTACGCACCATCGGGAAAATGATTGAAGAAGGCCGCTTGTGATCGATCCTCCCGGTTATTAACGGCTTTTTGAGGTTCTCGAAATCGGCGGGTCGTTTCCCTTTTCGAATTCGGCGTCGCGTTTCCCCCCTAGTCCCTGTGTTTACGTGATCCACCCGCGGCCGCTTCCACGACCTTGCCTCCCCCCTCCTCGGTACCTTCGACTTATAAACCTCTTTCCCGGCCCCGCTTTCTTTGAGACTCCTACAGGCGTACGATGGCCGTCTTCTCCTATCCAGCGTGACTATCGCTCTGCAGGTTATGCCATTCGACTTTGAGATTGCCTTTCCTTGCTCCCTTGTCCAGAAGTTCGACATCCGCGGTTCAACCCCCTAATTTCAGTTTCCTTTGAACGGGACGGCCGGGGGTCATCTCTTCTCTCCTCTCCCGTTTTTTTGAGATTGCCCACCTGCGTTCCGTGACCAAGCGTTTTGACTTCCATTTCTCCCCCGTGATGGTTGTATGTACGAAATTGCTGTCGACCCGTCTCCTGTCGCTTTTCATCACCTTGACAGAGCCCTCTCTCCCCAAAGCTCATATTCTTTCGAGCTTTTCGCACTTCCTTTGGGGACCTTCAAAGCCAATACTTTTGCACTTTCTATTGTTGCGTCTTCCTTCGCAGTACCCCGCGCTTCTTGAGTGCCCTCGGCCGCTCATTTTTTTTAATTCCTTCCGCCCGTAGGGACGCCGTAATCGCACGGGAGTCTCCCACGCCCTCACCGCCCTTTTTACCGGTCGCGCGCTCCTCGAGCAGATTCTCACTCCGAAGTTGTCCTCAATGCGCGCCCGGTAGGATACGTGGGACCTGCACCCCCCGCTCTTTTGTGCACGGCGGCAAGCTTTCAGACGTCCCTTCGGAAGGACCTCTCTTCCCATTTCAGTCCAAGCCTGTCGCTAATATTCCCACATACAGTTTTCCTCCACCCTCCTTTCTTTGCCGTCCTTTCTTCTGAGCTGCGAAAACGTTCCGTCCTTCACGACTGGGTCACTCATACAATTTCTTCGTTCCCCCCCAAACTCTACGCGCCCTTTTGACCCCTCTTGCGGTCCCCTCCTTCCATTTCGTCATGTTGCGCGCCGGATCAGAATCTCCCACTCTCTCCCTCTCTCCGGTCCCCCCAGTCGACAACGGGACGTTTTTCTAGGCGTTTTTTTTACCTATTTTCGCTTTTCTGGACGCGTTGTCGTAGGCGCCCCTGTCCCCCTTCCTCCCCTTTTTTGATTCGCGCCTCATGAAATCCGAATTCTGCCCCTCCGAGTGTCGAGGCCTCCTTATCGTGTTTTTACAGTTTTCTTTCTCATGACCAGTAAATGGTGCGAGGAGTACCTCTCCCGTCCCCCCTTCATGGACTCGGGCGTTTTTTCCCCCCCCTTCGTTGCCGCTGGGGAGAGTTCTTCACCCTCGCTGAAAGGTTCGGTTTTTTCCTTAGTCCTCTTCCCCCGAATATTCCCCGGAGGCCGGGTACTTTTCCTTCAGCTCTGATTAAACCGTCGTCTCTCCCCTGCGGCATCCACTTTTCCCCCGCTTCGCGGGAAATTTTTTTTTCGTTTACTCTGAATTACTGGCGTACTCTTCCATTTTATCCTCCCCGTTGAAAGTTCCCCCCCCCCTCTGTGACGAGCTTGCGGTCGATCTTGACGGGAACATCTGGCACCTTCTCTCCCTCCATTCTTGCCCTTTCCAGCGCTAAGTTCGGGCGGACGATTCATTTTCCCTAATCCCCCCCTCGGACCCCTTCCCTCGTGTAAACGATCCTTCTGCGCTGAGGCACACCTCAGAATCATTTTTGTCCTCTTGTCCCCCGGGCTAGTGCACGTCATTTCTTGAAATTGGCCTGCCAGCGAGGTTCCATTTGGTCTTGGCTTGACCATGAAGTTTTGGAAGACGCTGGATTTGCCCCCATTTATTTTTCGTTTTAGCAAGGCCGGCGACCGATGAAAAGGTTGTCGTCTCTTTTCTCCAGTTTCAGAGGCAAGGCCCTCTGGCGACCAGATCGTTCGGCTATCTTTTTTTTTCAAAGGGAATTTGGATGCCCTCCCCCCTCCTTTCCAACCCCGTGCCTTGGTGACCCATGAAACCTTCCCTGTTTTCCAAAGTTTTCCTCTAGTCCCCCCTTTCCCCTTCCATTTGTTCCGCTTCCCCTCTCTCCCGAGATTCTTCCCCGCCAACCAACCTTTTTATTCGTTATCCGGAATAGTAGTCCCCCCTCCCTCCTCTTTCTTGTTAGTTTTGATAGTTGTGTGTGACGCGATTCCGGATGTTTTCCTTGCCCCTCCTTCTGTTTCATTATTTTTTTTCCAACTATTCTTTTCCACATCCGAATGTCGAGTGTTTAGCCTTTTTGGCCTGTCTTATGATGGTCACACCCCCACCCCCTGTTTGTCCTCCTCCTGCGACCTGCGGTTGACCGTTGCCCCCTGCGACAAGTCCATTTTTCCCACTGCCTCTCCTCCTTTTCTTTGTTTTTTTGGCCCGCGCGCCCTTTCTCCCGATGGCTCAGCGCTTCCCCACATTCGTTTGCGGCTGTGAGAACCAGCCGTTTCGTCCTCTTTCCCACCGTCTTTTTCCGGCACTCCTTGGTCGCTGCTAGTCAATAATTTCAAGGGTTTTTTTTGGTTTTTGGTTTTTTTTTTTTTTGGGGTTTTTTTTCTGGTGTGGGTTTTTCGGGGGGGTGGGGGGGGTTTTGGGTTTTTTGTGTTTTTTTTTTTTTTTTTTTTTTTTTGTTTTTTTTTGGGGGGGGGTTTTTTTTTTTTTTTGGGTTTTGTGTTTTGGTTTTTTTTTTTTTTTTTTTTTTTTTTTTTTTTTTTTTTGTTTGTTTTGTGCGACCAGCCTACGCGCCTGCTCACTGCATTCCCCGACGGTGAGAGCATCGAATTTTCGGCGGCCGAATTCTCTTTTTGGTGACAACTTTCCGGAAGAAAGTCATTTCCCGTGGTGTCGATCTCTTTCTTGATTTCACGTGCGCATCGCACAGCGACCCAAGCTGACTCTTTTCCACTTTTTTTTCTCCTCTTTTTCACGTGAGGGCAAGAGGTGCCGATAGAGGCTCAGAGTCGTGAACTGGGCCTTTGCTGTGCCAGCTCCCAGTATGGCCATTTCCTCCACTTACGTTATACCCTTCAGATGCGCTTCCCGAGAGGTTTCTTTATTGTCTTTTTCTATCGAACCGGATCCTTTCCTCGCGAGCTGAGACAGTATTCCTGTGGTGTCGGAATTCTCAGCGTTTCGGCCATCGACATCAAGAGAGCTGAGGGTGAGTTTGAAGGTCCGGGTAACCCCCCCCCCAATACATTCCATTCCCCCCCGCTTCTAATTTTTCTTCGTACGTTGGAATGTGCTCGAACACCCCCAGATTTTCCTTCTTTCCTCTTTGCCCCCCACACAAGCGTCGGCCACCGTACATCACGACTAACTTTCCCTCTGGATATTTCTGGGATTTGCGCGTGTCCTTTATCCTAAGGCGGATACTGGTCAGGTAAGACATCTCTAGCATCACCCCGCAGTCTTTTCTCCCACCTTTTTGACCCTGCGCGACCTGGATCAGCCGCTGGAGATGTTCCTTTTCGGGGATAGGCTGTTTCCCACACGGAGCCGATCTCTCTCTTTTATTATTATGCCGAACATTACGACTCCTGCTGAGACGAGGAGGCTTTCAGTCCTCGTTCGTCAGAAAATGGGATTGAGGGACTTTTTTTTTTTCCCTTCGCCGGTGCGGTTTTTCTCCTCTCAAGTAGGCATCTTCGATAGCCGGTTGCTGTAAATGATTTTTCATATGGAGTGCCCCTTGGTCATCCCTTTACACAATTGATCAAGATTTCCGGAACGGGCTTCGGGCGGTGTCTTAAGCCTATATTTTTCATAGGACATCGACTGTGGCGCAATTCAAATTTCGAGAACTTTCATTGCGCCTTCCTCTCGTCCTTCCCTCCTTTGCTCGGGGTACATGATTCAGAAGAAATGTTTCTCTTTTATACCTTTCGTGCGCCCCAGGAACTTTCTTTTTTTTTTTAAATAGGCTTGCCAGAACCCTACTTGCAGTTTTTTTCCCACTTTTTGCAGTTTTTTTCGATGACAATTTGTTCCAAAATGCCTTACGTTTCCATCACGGTTCTCCCTTCCTCGCCGGTTCATGTCCATAAGTTTCTCCCCGATCCCTTTCTTTAGTATTGCTTTGAGCAGTCCTTACTCGGCGTCGTGGCACCTCCCTCTCCCCCCCGACCTATACGCGTTGCATCGGCTTTAGTTCTTTCCAGATTGCTTTTCTCGATTCAGGGCGACATCCCCACTCTGTGCGTTTTCCGATATCGTTTCCGATGTCTGCAGAGCCTTTCTTTCCCGGCCGTTTGTCATCTATTTCTTATTTCGTTTGAGATTCGTCCCCGTGAATCCCTTCAAGCTTTGTCAGTTCCTTCCGTATCTTCTCTCCTCAGCACGTTTTGATGTTGAACTGTCTGATTAGAGTCCGACGATACCCGTCCGATGCAACGGTCTATTCTTCGAGCTTTGCTTCTCCCACCCCTCCCTGGTTGCTCCCCCCCACTTGGCGGCCCTTGACTGTATCCGGTCCTCTCGGAACCAGAGATGCATTGCCCCTGTGAAAGACTTTTGGCTCCCGTTAAAATTTCCTGAACCGCTCTTCCCCGTAAGTCTTCTATCCCCTAAGGAGTACAGATTCGAGAAAAAATCCGCTTTCACTTTGACAGTCCCGGAGCTTTTTTTGCTATCGCAGAGTTCCCTTTTAACCTGAATTTCTATTCTTTTCTGTCCTTCGGATTTTTGGGCATACCAGCGATGCGTGGTCCGTTGTTCACTATAACCTCCTGCCAGTTCTTCTTTCACTTTGTGTGGCGTTCCGCGCTGCACGACCCCCCTTTCTCTCATCCTTTCTGACACTTTTGGAATGGGCCTTCTGCTTAAGACCAAAACGTCCCCCGCCGTTGCCCCCTCCTCACCTTTCTTTCGTCTCTCGACGCGCACTCCTCACGTGCCTCCTACTAGTACCTCTCTTGTTTCTCGTCGCTCTCCTCCTCTTCACATCGATCTGATCGGCTCAGGTTAAATACCTCAGTCTGGGCCCCCCTCTCCCAGCGGCTTGAAACAGGTCCTCTTTTGACACTCTTGAGTTTAACCTTTTTTGTTCTACTTGAATGAATTTTCCGCCCGGAGTGAATGTTCCACCCGCGGCTCACTCCCCGCGTGATTCTATGGGGCTTGTATCTACTCCCCTTTTCGTTCCATTTAGAGACCTTTCTCTTAATCTGGTGAGAGGAGCACTCCAGACTTCCCCTTGCGTGCGGGGCGTATCTTTCGTCTGTTGGATTGAGTTACACGGATCTTCTCCCCCTTGCTTCTTTTTACGGTTATTCCTCACATCGTATCTCCGACCCCCGCCCGGCCCTTTTCTTTGCGAAAAAGTCGACGAGCAACTTTTTCTCGATGACATTCGCCGCCCGCGGGACCAATGCTTCCCGCGTTTCGGTGGTGAAACGGGCTTAAGTATATCTTCTTCGTGGACCACTACTTCCCTTGGGATCTCCTCGCTCGCCCCCCTCGGGCCGCGACGGGAAACCACTTTCAGTTTTGCACCTTTTCCTCAGTGGACCCCAGGCGAGAACCTTTTTGCGGGCTTTTTTTTGTGCCCCATAAGGTTCTTTTTTCCTCCTTAACCTTCCGGGTGGAAAGGTTCTGAAGACCTGTTTAATTCGACCGCCGTCCCTGAAATTCGTTTATCTCCGTTCTCTGCGCGGGCAAGGTGTTTTTTTGTTTTCCTTGAGCGCTTTCGGGGATCTTTCCACTCTAGTTTTGCAGCGAAGTTTTTTTTTTCGCCCGGCGGCTTTGCCCAATCCACGTGTGTGATCGTGGCAGCAAAGGCTTTTTCCAGCCAGTCCCTTACTCTTGTACCCGGTCGCGATGAGCTTCCCTTGTAACTTTCAGACGGTGAGGTCCTTTCCTCCCCCCAGCTCCCCCTTTTCCACTCGGAGTTTTTTGTTGAATGTTTTCGCATTTCTCCCCTCACACTGTTTCTCAGGGGAAAAGTCCAACCGTAATTCGTGATTTGTAACCCCCCTTGCCCCTGTCCCAGAGCCTCTCTGTTACATAGGAGGTCTCCCTTTAGACTTTTCCCCGAGGAAGATGAGTCCTCCCCCCTTACCTTATCTTTTCGTTCGCCCCCTTCTCTTTCTCGTTTATCGATAATCCTTTGTGTGTTCAGCGCTAGTGTTTTTTTTTACCAAAGAGTCTTCTGTTTTAAATAAGCGGGTGTTATTGGCATAACGGAGCGTTTTCCCTCTTTCCTTGCAGCGACATCTCTTTTTTAGGGTCCAGCCCGGGGCCAGTTAATTTTTCATGATGTCCCCCCACGATTCTTGGGAATGAGCTTCTCTTTGGTTTTTTTTTCCCATTCCCTGATTTCCGCCTTGTCCGATCGGTCGGCCAGGAAAGGACCCGCTTGACATGGGCGTATCTCCCACTTTTTATTTCTTTGAACAAGCGGGGCTTTAATCCAGTTGTTCCCAATAAATAAGGCTTCGCCCCCTGGACTTTTTCAATAATTTAACCTTTCCCCTTGCCGAGCGGCTCAACTTCTCGCGGCAGGCCCTTCCGTGGATGCGGAATATCCCTTTTGGATAGCCCTTTCCTTTCCTCGTTTAACCCCCACCTTCCGGACCGCCCTGACGTTAGCGAAAAGATTTCTGGGGATGCTTTCAGCGCATCCCTCCCTTCGCGCTTCCCATTTCAGGTGGTGCGCAGCTTCTTTTGATTTTCGTAGCTTGGACAGATGGTGCGCCCCCCTTTTTTGATCCCAGGTGGGCCCTCCGCCGAAGACTCGAGCTCCAGTATGGCACGCAGTCCTTTTCTCCTCCCCTGCTGACGCTTTGCCTTCTTTTTTTTCGAGTCAATTGATTATCTCGAACAGTTCCGCCCTGATTTTGCTCGTCGTTGAGAGTCCTTTTCAAAGCCTTCCGGCGCGCTGTTGTCGTCGGAACTCTTCTCTTTCTAATTCCACTCACCTCCCCCTTAGAGTAGGTCGAGAGCTTTCAACACCTCCCCTTCCAACTAGCTCCCCCGATTCGCGACCTTCCGTGTTACGGAGTGAATGTCCCTTACGCACCAAACGAGGAACTCTTAATTCCCCGCTCCCCCCGAAACTTTTTCCCCTATCCCTGTGTTTTCCTCCTCCTCCTCCTTTGGACTTTTCTTGCGCGGTTCTCCGCGTCTGGACTTTTTTGATCCTGCGTCCTGTACGAATACCCCTCCTTCTCACCGAAGGCAGCTCGCCTCTGGGAACCATCTTTTTTTCAAAGCTCCTCTTTCTTTTTTCACCTTTTTCCTTCTGAAACTTCTCCTATCTCATCGAGTGAAAATTCTTTTTTTTCGTCACCCCCATTCCTCAGCTTAGGACTTCCGAACTTCCTTCTTTTTAGTCGGCGTTAGACGACTCCCGTTGAGTGACGCCGTTTGCGCTTACTCCTACTCCTGGTGTTTTGTGTCAACCGGATTTTCTTTATATCTTCCTTACTGCATGCAGGTTTTCCTTCTTTCGCCCCCATGTGCGGACATTCTTTATCTTTTCCAGGCGGGACCCCTGACAGTAGATTTCCGGAACGGTCTTTCATCTGGCGCTGGCCTACCTCTACATTGCCCCGACCCCTTTTTGTGGAACAAGTACTGCCTCTCCCTTTTCGCCCTCTTTCTCCCCGAGACGAATTCGGGAAATGTCTTTTCCAGAAGGATCTGCCCCCCAGATCCTTTAAGTTTCCCCTTAGGCGTTTCCGGACTTACGGTCTTTTTTCACCCTCGGCACCGCCGTGCGAATCCTCGTCGCTTCTGTTCCCCTTCTGTCCAACTCTTTTTCCCGTAGTCAAACTTCCTGGATCTGCAAGTCCCTTTCCGCACCCCCGGTTTCTTATTCCCTTATACCGCTTTCAATAGGAATCGTATTTGATGGCCTATGGTTTCAGCTTCATAGCTTGACTCCATATATCTGTAGAGGAGATGTCTTCCCCCCCTTCCCATTGCTTTCGGGGTTGCTCGAGAATACCGTCAGGGAGACCTACCCTCTCAGACTCTTTTACTATGTCTGAATTTTGCTGGGTCTTACCTTTCCTTCTTTTTTGATAATCCCCCCCCCCCTCTTTCTCCTCCTTCTCTATGAAAAAATGAATTGAATCCCTCTTGGAACGCCACGTCTTCTTTGAAGCGTCTTTTCTTCTTTTCCAATTTTTAGTTTTGATAGATCCCCAACTGGTTAACTTCCTTTTTTCCTTCTCTTTTATCCTTCAAGAGCCATGAAGCAAAGGGTCTTTCGGTCAGATGTTCTCCCCTTCTCTAGTCTTCTCAAAGCAACCCCCTTTGGAGGACCAGTCCCTCTTGTTTTCTTTTCCTTTCTCATTTTCCCCTTCGAGTCTTTGAATGAACTGGAGTTGAAGCGTTCAGCCCGTTGTCAGTCCCTTTGCAAGAGTCTTACTCCGGCCGTTTTTCTTCATTTCAGCCGATTCATCTCGAAAGCACTGGGCCCTTTTCGCTCGCTTTATACGATCAGGTCCCTGCTTCCCCTTTTTCTTTCCTTTTTCTCCGGTAAGGGTGTTATGAATTTCGATGCGCGCCGTGTCTCTTGATTGGATGCATCCCAGCGCCATTGTCGGATGGCCCCAGGCTTTGTTACCCATATATCCAGATTACTTTTTAATCTTGAGGTCCTTGCGGTTCCTGAAGACCCAAGGACTCCGCGTTGATTGCTAGAACATTTCCCTTTGCTCTGATCTTCCCCGCAAATCCTCTTAAGGCCGACGACGCGTCCCCTTTTTTCCTTTCTTTTCTCACCACTACGGACCGGCACATTGATCCTGACATCCCCTTTATACAGGCCTTCTTTCTCGATCAAACTTAACATTAGATGATCGGCTCCGTTACCCCCAGTACAGGAACCCCTCTCAGAGGCTCCTACCCAGGAGAGAGTTGTTTCCCAGCTTTGTCTTGCCAGAAGTTCAGAGTCTAGTAGTATGAGTTCAAATGACCCGCAGCCCCTTTCTCTGGGAACCCTCTAGAAAACCCCTTTCACCTAAGAATTCCCCAGAAGGCCGTGATTTTTATGAACTTTACTCGTGTTCGTTCAGTAGTTTTTTGTTTACAAAGGATCTTGAGTCCTTTCTGCGGAGTCCACCTGTATCCCCCCTTGAGTCAGACAGTAGGGTCGTGTTTTCCCTTTTTTTTTAATGGGCTTTAGTGTAAAAGGATATACCCACTCGCATCTTTGTCTGAGGTTGATCCAAATATTCTTTCCTCCCCTCGCGGAATACTTTCCAAGACATCGATTTAAAGTTCCCCTCCCCCCCTCTCCGAAGTCTTTTAGATAACTCCAATTTTTTTCAGCACTCGCCAGATTCGATTCCGGCTCCTTCTAGGAACTGTTCCCCCTTTTCTAATATTCTGTCCCCACTGTTCCCCCTCTTCCTGCACCTTCTCCTTTTGGATATATCTTCACCATTCTGGCACTCGAGCCCCGGTCCCCCTTCACAGCCCGGAGCCCCCTTCTTGCCTCTCTTTTTCGCGCTTTTTTCCCTCCCCCCTCAATTCTTTTCGGACAGTAAAGCGCGATCCGGCCTTTCTTGGACCGTCCCACCGGCGGCCTTCTCTCAGAATTCCTCTTTTTGATAGGCCCCGTCTCTTGGGCCTCTTGGGTCTTAGTAATGTTATCCGAGAGGCCTTGGGCTCTTGAAATACTTCGTCTCCTTCTCCTTTTTCGCTTTCTTGTCCCAATCAAGTTTTTTCTTGCGTTCCGCCCTGGGTGCCCGCCCGCCGCAGCAACCCCCTGGAGGCCCAGTTTCTCGCGCGGAATGACCCCTTCCTGGACGACCAGACTGTGACAATCTTCTTCGTGTTTCCTCCTTTTTCGCATGGTTCGCCCCCTCTTTTCTCAGGAAACCCAGCAATTTGTGACTCCCCTGGTCCCTAGTTTTCCCAGGCGGACACTGATGTTTTCCTGCGCGCGAGTTGAATTCCCAGACCCCTCTCTCTTCCCCAGCCCCTTCCCCCCATCGGAATTCTTTTTTTTTTTCACAC
>Ga0179593_1402907_pt1 | contig 18114 bp, 16 predicted proteins | sample CZODoug2_1_08_16_FD_185931 | JGI IMG/M metagenome (GOLD analysis project Ga0179593, IMG submission 185931) | Vadose zone soil fungal communities from Angelo Coast Range Reserve, California, USA - CZODoug2_1_08_16fungal (PacBio error correction) | ecosystem: Environmental > Terrestrial > Soil >... | reverse complement strand
GCGTCTTTCCTGTTTTCCCCTCCCCAAGCGGAATTGGTACCGTGCGGAATGCGCCGCAATCTTTATTCTTGTGGATGATTTGGAATCGGGATTCCCCCTTTCTCCCCCCCCCCGGTTTCCACACGCTTCGTCCCACAGTACGGCTAATCATTCCTCGACGTCTTTTTTCACCCTATGGTCCGCTGCAGCGTTGACGGCTTCCTCCAAGGCTGGAAGATCGAGTCGCTTCTCTTTTCTCTTTTATCTTTTACTGCATCCCTTCCCAGTCACTTAGCCCTATCGTCGGAGGCTGCCATCCCGCGGCGTCACCATTTTTCCTTTTCGAAATATCGCTTCAGATAAGATACCCTTTCCCCCTCCGACTGGACTATCATGCGTCCTTAACGGTGAAATTTCGTGAGTCCTTTTGCCTTGTCTCTCTGCCTAAACGAGCAATACGATCTATGAACTCCCCCCTGCTGTTTCTGCTCCTCCAGTTTTTTCCGAAGGGGAGGCGTATGAAAGATTAATGCGGTTGTTTCCTCTTTTTTTCCTTTCTTTTTCCTCAAGGCGCCGTAGTATTCAAACTCCTTTTTCCCGTCCAACCCCCCCAATAATGGGTGGGTAGCGAAGTCCCGATGTGGCAAGCCTCCAGTTTTTTTTTCCTTTCTTTGCTGTAGATTCCTCTCTCAGTCTTTCCCCTCGTGAATCACCACGACCTCGGAAACTTCCGAGATTGATTATGCGTCTTTTGTACGGGGTGGAGAACCCTTTCCCATTTTTTCCTGTTTTGCGATAGGGCGCGCCTCGGTCTCTTGTGGTCCGATTTCTTTTCAAGTAAAAGCAATCTCGCGCCGTTTCATCACGTATGTAACTGTCTTACAGCTCCTCCTGACAGGGCACCCCCCTTCCTCTCGAGGATTCAGTCCAGCGCAAATCTTCGTGGGCCTTGACATCTCTCTTCTTGCCAGCAACGGCTGGCGCTAGCTCTTCGATTTCGCCCCGTAGTCTTCTAGTAGTCCAGTCGGAAGCTAGTGTGTTTCTCTTCCTGACATTTTTTCCTCGCGTTCGATCGGCTAACCGTTTGACGAGAGTTTGACTGTCCCTCGTGTCTCATTTTCCATGTGGATGTTTTATCCGCGAGCAAGCCAGGACTCCGGACAGACACTCTTCACCCACTCGTTCGTCGGTATCTTCTCAGGCAGGCTGTCAGAGATGAAATTCTCCCTTCTCAAACAGTTTTGAGAGACGCTATCTTAAGAAAATGTTCACTGAGTTCTTGGTGGGCAGGGGCGCGGTAACCCACCCCTCTTTGCTTCGTCCCCCCCCCCCTCCTCATTGCTCCAGCGCGAAGGTCCCCATGGGCGGACCGCCTTCCCCCCCTCGCTGACCAGAAGGCAGAGACGCGCAGGGGCGGCGATGGAAAGTAGTAGCGTTCTTTTCCCGCGCTTACGATCCTTTCCCTCTCTTCTCTTTTGGTTTGCCTCTCTCCAATCCTCCCCCCCCATCAAACTCGGTCGAAAAACCCCCTCTGTTCTTCATTGATGGGTCTTCAATCTGGTTTAATGGTGTGATGTAAGTGCACGAGTTTCATTTTTCTCTCCCCGTAAGAAGAAATTCTCGCAAGTTTGCCCTAGTCCCGAGCTGACTCTCGGCCCGGTTGGCGAAGTAGCATTGCCGTTTTTTCCACGCGTTCATAGCGCTTCCCCCATAGGCAAAACACCCTCAAAACATCGTCATAGGCTCTTCATACAGGCGTGTTGTCAAACCTACCGGTCGACATTGAGATGTTTCCCCCCCTCTTTTTTGTTCGCTGTTCGAATTGATTTCCTCTCTAGTATTCGATGAGCGGCCCAGCGTTAGATGGGCCAGCGACACCACGTTGTTATTTCGTCCTCGCCTCTTCCTTTCCTGACATTTCCAACGTTTGAGGGAATTGATATCCGCTCTTTCGATCCCCTTTCTTTCGGTTCGTTGACGGCCATCGGAAAGTTCCGTCCGCCCCCGTTCCGGTGATGAGGATCAGCTTTCCTGCTTTCCACTTCTTTTCCCACGACTTCTTTATGAGAGATTTCCGCTTTCTGAAGATTCCTTTGACCAGTGCAGGACGAAAGTCGCGGCAAAAGTCGAGCATCTTTTCTTCTCCTGTGTCTCTTGAGCCAAATCTGTTCCCCTAGCGACCTTGGACCACGGTGAATCTGTTGACCGCGTTCTAGGGCAGAGAAGTACCTACCACGCTTACAGTTCCGTTCGCTCGACATGCTCGGTCGACTAATTAGTCCTGAATGAGTCTGTTATCTCCCTCTATGTCCACCCCAAGTGAAGCTCTGCTCTTTCCTACCTTCTTCAATTCGAAAACGATTAGAGGCCTCCTTACGGCAACGCTCGAGACATTTCGTGAAGCCCGCGGCACGCAAAGCCAACGGGAAGACCTATCCCATACCCGCACAAAGCGCGCGCTCTTCGACAGGTCGCCTTGAGCGATCCATCTAAAGCATGCTTCCATCTCCTCACGCAAAGCTTCTTTTTCTTCTTTCCCCCCCGAAGCTGACGATGGTTGATTTTGACTGCTACACGATTCCCCCCCCCCCCCCTTTTTATCTCCCGTTTCTCCGCACTTAAATGAACCGTTACCCTGAGATGGATATGGAAGCCGATGATTTTCCTGCAAACCCCCCCTCCCCTGTCTTTGTTGACAAAGGAGGACTGATGCCACCCCAACTTCTCAGGATTCGCACGGTCTGTCCACCAAATCGCACCTCTTTTCGTCAGGCTCGTCTTGACCATACGCGCGACTTCCTCGCGAAGTGATAATCCATCGATTATAAGAATCCCTTCCTTCCTTTCCGAAACTTTCCTGTAAAACCTTCGGAAACTCCTTCTGACTTGCTTTTTTATGATACTGCCACCAGTCCTCCGGGCCTGTTAAGAGAGGGTAGAGGTATGAGCGATATCGCACAGTTTTCCCCTCATTTGTTCCCCCCCCCTTTCTTAGCCTTTGTCTTTTGTTAGCGGAGCACACCCTTCTAATCTTTGTAAATAAGGCTATAGGGGACTAGCAGAAGCTTTTTCTTTTGATCATCGACAAATTCTAGGTAGTTACCTTCCCCCTCTTCGATCCCGATGTTGTTGTTGGCTTCTGGACGCCGACAGCAGAGTGTTCGCTAGGCACGATATTTCTTTTCCCCCCCCCCCTCCTACGACCTTAGTTTACCCGTTTGGGGTGTTGCTCCGTCCGTCACAATCAACCGGCCCGTCCTTTTTCTTTTTCATGAGTATATGGACGCGCCAAATAGAGAATTAACGCGCCCTCCCCTTCGAGGACTGGATTCAGTCAGAAAATCACTAGATTTTTTTCCTCCTCTTTTCCACGGCCTGTTAGGGCGGCAATCGTATTCGTACGATGAAGGTTTTTTCTATCACTCTCTTTCCCCCCTTCCTCGTCTTGTAACCGGCAGCGCGTCTCCTTCCTCCGTTAGTTATATTTTTGTCAAAATCCCGGGCCCATCGGAAGTCTTTGTCTTCCAGGTTGTGAAACGCTGAGTTTTCGATGGGTTTGCTGGGCCGTCCCTCCCCTCATCGGCGTCTATCATTTCGCTGCAAAAATTTTTTTGACATGGGACCGGGTGCATCCCTTCGCTCACTTCCTTGCTTTTTCGCTTCATCGGGCCACGTCCCCCCCCCTATGTTGTTCGCCCGTATCCCATCCTTCGATCCGGATAATTAGCATGCGTCGATGAATCCTCTGTCTCCTTCACGAGCCTCCTCTTTCTTTTGTGCGCCGACATGTATTGAGGTTTCCCCATTTTTGCGTTTTTCGGACTCGTGTCCGGAACGAAATTACATTCCTTTTTCCTTCCGCGGCAGTTCCCTCTTGTTTTGGGAGAAGGGAAGTCCTGACCAGCAGCTTTTCCACGCCTTTTTGCCGATCGGGAGCAAAGACAGCAAGGGACCATCGTTCGTCGATTAAGAACCCGTTCATTTCATGGACTCGGAAGGTGCGAGTACCCCTCCTCGGAAACAACTTATTACCCCTCGGATGGAACAAACTCTTTTTGCTCAGATACACACAGCAAGAAGAGAACTCTGAGTTTTTCAAGAGAAGCTTATTTTGCCACTTTCTAGGGACTTCCTTTTAATGAATCTCTTTCTTCAAGGAATTCGTTGATTTTTTCAAGTTCTTCCTTTCAAGCGCGTTACCGCCTCCCCTTTACGTTGTGACGGCGCGTCCCAGACACGTTAAGACACTTCCTGGTAGCATCCCCCCCCCGTGGAGTCAACCGTCTGATCTGCATTTCATCGCGCGTTGGAACTCCCTCATATTAACCTTACGACTCGTCCTTCCGCTTTGCATGAGTACCAACCGGCGCGAGCCAACTTCCCGCTTTCCGCTCATCCCTATTAGGACCTCCCCTCCATTGTCCCCGTCCGACATATGGAACGTTTTGGTGTCAAAAGCTCAATTGTTCCCAGTCCGTAGGGTCTCCTGCCTTTCTTCGTAGCCTGAGATGACTCGGTTTTTTGCCCTTTTTGACTGGGGAATTCTTATTTGAACGCTGATATTTGCTTCCACGCGTTCGACTTCGTCACGTTTTATCCCTCCCCTCCCTTCCCCCAGAGGGACCTTCCCAGAGTTTCTTTAAGGGTGATCCGATAAAAAATGCAAGAGAGTACACTATGCCATCACACCCAAACCTCGGCCGAATTCCCCCCTCCCCTATTTGTTTTGTTTTAAACTATTCTCGAAATGGGTCTCCGCGGACCACACCCGCACTACTTCTCGCTTCTCAATCCTGCCTCGCTCGGACATTCGCGCTAGTTTCAATCGACCTCCCTTTCCTCCCCTCTTTAGTCTCTTACGTCTTGTAGCGAGTGTTCTCTTCTTTTTAAACCTTTTTTCTGGCGACGCGATGGATTTGGCTTTGCGGAAAAATACGTTGAACCTTCCTTTTTTATCAGCGTCCCGAACGTCTGGACGCTTTTTCTCTATTTATACCTGCTCCCCACTCGGTCTATTTATTTCTTTCCTTTCCCCTCTGACGATGTGCCCGCTTCCACGATTTTACCTTTTTCCTTCGGCATGGGCTTGCTTCGCTCGCGTTTCAAAAAATCAATCACCAATTTCCCCTCTACACTCCAAACCTTGTCCTTCGCTGTCCCAACAATGATTTTTTTGCGACCTGAAAGCGAAAGAAGAAAAGTGTCCTGGGACGATGACCCTCCCTGCGCCATCCTTCCCTTTTGACCATATTCCGGACCCTGGGCTGGGTGAGTTTTTGTCAACGAAGAGAGGAGGCGACCTTTTTTAGAGCTGTGAGAGGGCCTAGAATCGTGAGATGCCCCCCCCCCCCCTCCATTTTTCGGAGGCTCACACAAGTCTCGGCATTCCACGAAATAGCATGTGCCCCTTGGGTGTTTTCCTTCAAATGGGGACTTTTTTCTTCCCCTGCTTCTGAACTCTTATTTGAAGTACGAACTCCAAACGCCCTGCACGTCTCTCCCCTCTTCTTTTGGGAAATGAACTCCCCCTCGAAATTTTTTTCTGAGTCAAACGAACGCTGCAGCGTTCCTTTTTCCTTTCCCCTATTTAGTGGTGATTACCTTACCAAGCCGGCGGCTCTGATCGGACGCCACCACCCCTTTTTTTTCCCAAAATCGGGTATGGCAGTTGCACCCCTAGATCTCTAGAGACACCCCGTGCCCCCCGTATGGATTTTTGGACCAAACTTCGTTTACCTTCTCAGGCAGCCATGTTCTCCCCGCACGCCTCTCCAGATTCCCGCGATATTTTCTATCATGCCAATTGATCCGATGGAAAAAAAATCCCGTTCCCCTTACGTTGTTCATCGATCATTTTTTTTGCTCGTTTTCTCATCTCCAACTCCTACCCCTGTCTCCCCTCACATTTTAAAGTTTAGAAAGTTCTCCTTCTCGTCCCGGCGTGATTCGCGCGTATCGTATTTCCAGCGGATTTTAGATGGAACCCCTTCTCCTCTTTCGTAATGCGCCTCAGCCGCTCCCGAGGGATACTTTTTTCTTCCTTAATTTAGCCTTTTTAAGATTCCTAACGATTCTGAAATTAGAGCTATCGAGCTGCCCTTGCGTCCCGATAGAACTCCCCCCCTCTTCCGGATGGCTTCAACCATCTTTTCCAGACAAGGCATGCGAGAGCTCTGCATTAATGTGGCTATTTTTCCCCCTCCCCCAAAACCGTTTCTTTTCTACGCTTTTTCGGTCATCCCCGAACAAACTCATCCCAAGCTCCCAGGCTTTTGCTTCATCCCTTTTACATTTGAACGGAGTACAAATTTGATCTTTTTCTGGATTTAACGCCGGAAATTCCCTCCTACTAATACGTTTGCTTTTTTCGATAGATGCGTATTATGTGGGAACGCCCAAATCTCCTTTGTAGTTTGCCTTCCATTTTTCCCTTAAGCACCAGACTTTCCGGTATTCGGCTATTGTTGACCTTTCTTCCTACAACAGGTCTTCAAGCCACCACCGGTTTTTTCTTACATCTCTTTAGTACACCAGTCCTTCTAAGTTCATTCGAGCCTTAATTTTTTTCTGAATAACGAGGTTTCCCGCATGCAGATTTCCTTCTCTGCCGCGCCACGTCGCGCTCGATCGTAGCCTTCCGGTCGTTCTCCTCTTCATAACTTTAACTTCAAGTAACAGATGGCGCCCTCGGGTATTAGGCAGCTGACCCCCTCCGAGCCCCAAAATTTTCCCCCTCGAAATATCTCATCACAGATATTACCCATTTAGAATACGCTCATGATCTAAGGAGGTCGAAACTTTCCGAGAAATTTCTATGCGTGAACTTGACTCAGACATGTTTTGCCCCAGATTTGGCAGGTTGGAACGAGTTCCCTGACTTTCGTCTGATTACTCCGGTTCCGAGTTTGTCCTGATTTCTTTTTTCCGTTCTCTTCTCCTAGATGTCCCCGGACGAAAAGATATCTTTATTGTGAGCTTTCTCGGGCTCCGCTGGTGGGAACCCCACCTTTTTTCTCTTGCAGGGAATGACATTTAACGGAAATCCCAGTCGTTGGGGTCGCGGAAGCGTATCAGTTTGTTTTCACCCCAAATACAAAGTGGTTGACCTTTTTTGCGTAATTCATATCCCTCCTCTTGGGATCGTGAATCACCCCCCAACTCGGAACAGATAAGCGAGTTCAGCCCCCCTCGTTTCGGTGTACGCTCAGTTCCAAATTTAGAAAATCCTTCTTGACTGATCTTTCGCTCCTTGTCAGGGGTTCTGTTGTGTTGGACCCTCTTCGTGAAGTACCACTCACTTTCTCAGCTCAGAAGTGGTTCATCCACTTTGAACCGGAGGGCCAGTGATCTCCGTCCCCCAAGGGGAACAGGCCGCCCTTCTTCAGCCGCCGAAGAAATGGCCTCTGGAGTGTGTCACGATAATCTCTATGCTTGGACCCGCGCCACGGGCTTCGACCTGGAGAAGATCTCCCCCCGGTATTTTCGCCCGCGCCCAGGCTCTTCTCCACAGCGGATGAGCCTTACCTCTTCCCTCATCCCTCATTCCTTTCTTCTTTTGGTCATCATGCGAGTTTGCGCGCGTGATTGTCCAGTTTTGAGTGTAGATAATTGATTGATTTTTCTCTTGTCGTAGAGTCCAGCAATCCCCCCCTGCCCTCTTCCAGCCCCAGTCGTGCAAAATAGTTAGTTGGATTCTCCCCCCTTGACGAGATAGAGATGAAATGCAAGTTAAAAAAGAGCTGGCGAGATGCGCCTGCAAATAGACCACCTCGTCCCCGCCTTTTCTTTCGCTGTCTTCTGGGCGCGTCACTCGAAGCTTTTCTCCCCCACCAAGTTAGCCCACTGACAAAGAGACTGACTGGCCCTTTGGAACCCGCCTGCAACCCTATAATGAACATCCTTCCTCGCTCTATGCTCCCCCTTTCCCCTTTTTTTTTTGCAAATAGTCTGATTCGATCTCTTTTTAGGCCTCGAGATCCCTTTTCGTTTTGTTGTCGCCTATCCCCTTCCTCGAAGAAATCGTTATAACCCCCCCCCCCCTTTTCTTCCTAAGTTATTGGAGGCAGAGGGTTTGAATTGTTCTCTGTCAGATGGCCCCCTGTCGAGAATTTTCCCTGATAAAGTCTTTCCCTCCTTTCGGTGCCCTCCGATTGGTTGGACGATGTGAGAAAGTTTTTTTTTCCCCCACCAGGTCTTTGCAGAAGTAGCCGGTTTTTTATTCAGCTGTTTTTCTAGGATCCCCCCCATTCTTGAACCCCCACACCCTTTTCTCTTTTAAGGACTAACCCTAATTCTAAACAACCTACCTCAACTTTAGATTTCTTTTAAGGTCTTTTCCGATTTTTCTCATCGTTTGAGACCGCCCTGAGATGAGATGCGGGCCCTCTTTATATTTGTTCCTTTGTTAAGTCACTGCTTAGTCTTATGTACTGGTCCTTTGACCCTTTTTTTTTTTCAAACTAGTTCTCTTTCCCCGCTCCTGAGTAGGGTTGAGTTCAGACTTAGTTGGGATTTTACCCAGGACTCACTTGCCTTGCGGTACCTCCCCCCCCCCTTTTCCCTTTTGTGGGATCCTCGTGCGTCTTTATCCTGGTCGTGCCACACCCTCTCCCTTGACGTGAGATTAATTTCTTTGCGAGAGTGACCCACATATCTCTGCTTTCGGAAACCCTCCTCTCCCCTCTCTTCGTTCGACGTTTTTCTTTAGCAACAAGCTCCTTTTCCTTCTGTTTCAGGTGAGTTGACTACGGCATCCTCTCTGGACTTCGTGCCCCTGTCATCTCTCGATGTCTGTGCCTTTTTTTTTTTTCGACTCTTCCAAGAAAGTGAAGCGCTTTGGTCCTCGTCTTCATTCGAAACCACAAACGCTTATGCCGCCCTTCCCTGCCTACCCCCCTGATACTTAATTTAGTGTAGTTCCACGCTGGTAACGCCACTCCCCCCCGTCCTCACAATACCCATTTCTTTCGCCCAAATCTCGCGCTTCTTGGGGTGCCCCCCCCTTAAGCCGTAAGAGATTTCCCGACGTCTACTTATCCGGAAACTCTCCTTTCTACGGGAGCAAACTTTTGTGACTTTTTGGCTATGAACTGCGTTCACACTATTCCCCATTCGTGAGCGCTTCTAAGAAGTCCCCCCCTTTTTTCCCCCTGACAATTGTGCAGTGAGCCTTTCCTCTGGACTCGCTGAGGTCCTTGCTCAGTAAAAATCAGTTTCCCCCTGGTTCAAGATGCAATACTTTCCTTCTTGGGCCACGGGATTGTGACAACACCGCCCCCCTCCTTTCTTCCATTTACAAGAGATTACTTTTTCCCCCAATCCCGTCAAGCGCAGAAGTGATAATAGAGATATCCTCTCTTGAATCGGCGATTTCAGCCCCCATTTCCTTGTTCTCCAACGTTGTATCTTTGAAAATACTCTCTTTTCTTGGATTATAATGCCCGTTTCGGGGCCGTTGAAATCCGGGATGTATGCACGTGAGTTTCCCCCTCTTCAACTCTACAATAATTTTGATTGACCCCCCTTTGTAGCTTTCCTTGTCTCTTCTCGAGGCTACCCACACCAGGCTCGCAGAGTGTCACCCTGCCTCCTTTTGACCTCGAAGTAAGATCGTGGCTCACTAGAAACACTTAGAGAGTCCTTGACCAGATTCCTTTTCCTTCCCCCCTTTTTTGTTGTTCTAGATTGCTTTTGTCCCCTACCTCATGCCGTTTCTATTTCTCAAGATCCTTGTAGAGTTCCCCCCCCCTCTAGAATGAGTTTCCCCCCTTCTTACCGCAGTTTGTGCTCAGCGAAGACGACTTCCCCCCCCCGGGACCCTTACCGTGCTTTTTTTTTTACAGAGGAGTTTCTATGGGACTCTTGTTTACATATAGCGCATTTACGCGCCCGATCTCCCGGCCCTTTCCGGATTCCTTCCGAAAATCCCCCTACCTTTTTTCTTTTTCAGACCTCCTCGTTTATTTGAAAGGTTAGGTTTTTTATCGCTTTGATCTACTCTTCGTATCACTTCGTCTTCTCTACAGCGTATGGTCAAGTTACGTCTTCCTGCCTTCCCCCCACTCCCCCCGTTTGAGAGTTTTTTTTTCGAAAAGACCGTTGCCCTTTTTCCCGTATTTTGTGAATCCGCCTTTTTCCCCCGATCTGCTTCTCTTTTTTCCTTGTTGCGCGACCTCATCGGATTACCCCTATTCAATCGCACTGCCAACAATTGATGGCCTTTTTTCACCTTCCAGTGGAATACGCTACGGACTGTATAGTTTTCTCACTTCAATTTTCTTGCCAAGTCACGCGGGTGCGCCCCGCCCATAAGCGTGCTTTTCCCTTCTTAAGAATTCTCCTGTGTCGATGAACGCTCCTGGACTTTCTCCTTTCCCTACTATTTTTTAGTGAGAAACCCCTCACTTTTTTTGCTTTTTTGGTTTTGTTTTGTACAGCTTTTGGCCTCCACAAAAGGTCAATTCGCGTGAGGTCCCCTCTTCCTCCCTAGTTTTTTTTTTTTACCCTTGAATTGAACTTTTTCTTCTGATTAAAGAAGCTGCCCCTTCCGATAGGAGCGCCACCTCACCTTCCCCGATCTCTACCGCTTTCTTCCTCCGTCTCCTTCGAAGTCAGCCCAGAAAGCTTCTTTCCCCTTCTTTCCCTTGCACACAATCGCGATGGAACCGCTCGTTTTGTTTTCCCCCTCTCCATTCGCCCCGAGCGAGATACTGGTCTTTTTTTTTCCTGATCCCCAGCTTTAGTCTGCATGGTCACTTCTTTTTTCATTTAATTGTTTTCCAGAATTTTTCCTTTCTTCACGCACAGGCTTGAACTAGGACCACAGATCCTCAGAAAAAGGGACCGGGTTCGCGCGACCCCTGAGCACCGCCTATATCTATGCTCCCTCCCTTACGCTTTTCTCCAAGAGCTTCCTCATACGAGTCGCTTTTTCCCGTCCGACTAGGAACAGTCCTTGTCTCTTAGAGTTAATGAGTCCAACCCAGTGCGCCCCTGCCCCACTACCCTACGCGTTCCCCTCTTTCATTACCTCTCGGATTCCCTTTCCCTCGTCCCTCGACATCCGTCCAATTGTGGACCACCCCCTTTCCAATTTTCCTCTTTATTCGCCTGTGGTCAGATCTCTCTCCCTACTGTTTTTAAACTGTAGGGGATTTTCCTTCCTTTCTTGCCCCGCAGTCTTGAAACGCCGTTCTGAACCCTTCCCAATTTTCCTATTTTCAGCGAATCTTCACCCCTGCTGGCACCACTCCCCGGTGCTTTCCTTTGCTCTAGCATCAGCGACCGCGTCCACCTCCCATCACAAATTTTCAACCCCGAGGCCAAGGCATACCCCACCGAGGGGTTGAACGATTTCCCTCTCCACTTGTGTTGCCTGGACAAAAAACTACAAAGCTTAGAGGTTAAAGATAGAAGAGTCTCCATTAGAACTACGTTCCACCTCGTCCCACCCCCCTCTTATCATTCCCTTTCTTTTTAATATCTTCGATGCTGTCCCAAATTTTTTTGGGACCAGTACCCTCTTTTCTTTTCGCCATTTTTGCGGAAAAGTCGACGTGCCCTCTCAATTTTCCCCGCCTAACGCACGATGACTTTTCTTTCTATCGGCCCTAGCGCATCTCCTCCCCGTCTTTTCCTTAATGTGAATGCGCTGAGGTGTAGCTTTTCCATACGAACGATTTCTCCTGGCTGAGCCCCCTTCGGCTGGGGATTCATTTTTTACTGCCCCCTCCATCCTACCCAACCTCATCATTTTCACCTCAACCCCGCTGTCCATCCTCGGCTGCCAACTGTTCGCCCTTACCCACCTTTTCCTCCCTCAATTTTCACTGCCTTTATACGAGCCTCTTTTTCTGCCTGCACGAGACTTCCTGAGGGCTTCCGTTCACTGGTCTATGGCCCCCCATCCAAGTCGAAGCGCTTCGCCCCCCTTTCCTCGAGGCTTTCTGACCCGATAGCTTGGACAGGCATCCTAAGGATGCTACCTTCCCAAGACGTTGAGGCTTCAGTAGCAGCGAACAGTTCCACCTTCGAGTCCATACCAAATTCTTTTTTTTACAAGGAGGGGCTCTTGCCTCAATTAACCCTTTCACTTTGATGAACGGCGGCCTTCATATTGAAGCTTGATTTCAGCACTCCCTTTCAAAATGCCCAAGGCAGCGCTCATTCCTTTAGACGTCATTGAAATTTTTCGTCGTTTCCCACCGAACGCAAGCGGAAGATCTTCGGTTTTTGAGTTCTTTTTTCTTACCCCTGAACCAGCCTTCTTTCAGCTAGATTCCTCCCCACCTTGTTCCACCCCATTGATGGCGTTTGTTAAATCAGAGAGTCGAGACGACAAAACCAGTTTCCCCTTTCGTATTTCCCAGTTCCCCAATGGGGAAAGGTTACGACCGTAGCATGTTCGGCAACTAATCTAAATTACCCCCCCCACGCATCCCGAAGTCCATCTTCTATCCTCATCAGATCTCATTCTCCCTCACAAAAATCAGGACTTTCCCTAGGTTCCTAGACCTTCCTTTGTTTTTTCTCCCTAGGCCCCCTTTTTTGGTTCCATGTCCTCCCTCTTTTCCCGTTTAGACTTTCTGCATGGCTCCAGTATTCTCTTTTCTTTCGCTTAGTACGTTGAAGCCCTCATTTTAGATTGCCCCTTGGTTCTGCGGGTCTTCAGCTCCTCCCCCTCCGATCCCCGAGGGCGACATAGGATGAATGAAGTGATGCGTGAATTGACCGCTCAAGTTCCTTTCTCTCCTCTATGAGCTGCCATGCCTTGCAGCCGCTCTAGTCCCTTTCCTTGAAGAGCTCCCAACCATAGGGAGGCTCCCCGTCCCCTCCTGCTGAGGAATGCGGCATGACTTTAAGGTGTCTCCACTACTCTGCTGTGGCCTACCCACCCGGTGGTGGGCTCCGCACGGTTTTTTCTTATCCCGCGCAAACCCCAATTTTTCATGGGCTCGCCTCATTCCTAAAGGTCTGAAAAATTCGCTTTTGGCCCGTTCACCACCTTTTAAATTCGAACTGAGAGGAGGGGAATCACCTCGTTTTTTTTTCTCGCTCATGCTATTCACGTTTTTCCCGCAAAACGCTCCTTGCTTGAACCCTCAACGGCATCTTTTTCCCCCCTCACGATGTTATGCTTGTGGCTTCTATTTTTAGACTCCCCCCCAGACGGAAGCAACCGATCTCTTTCCTTAAGCTCCGTCTGTACCCATTAAGGAAGTAAAGCCCTTCGAGAAGGCTTTTTGAATTCCGATGGTTTTCTGCCCCTCTGCCTCTCGGTGATCGAGCGGTCAGACACGGTTTTTAATTCTTTCCTCGATATCTGTACCTGATTTATCCGTCCTTAAATCCCTCCCACGACCTATTGAGAAATTAGAGTCTCGCAGGCGCTCAGACGCGCAACAAATTGTTCCCCTCCAAATCCCCTGCCTTTTCCCGCACCTCTAGAATATTCCGATTCCTGGCCCTTTTTCTCCCTCCCCCCGGAAATTTGCGTGGAGGACAGGGAGAATCCTCCCTGAGCGAAAACTATCCCGTCTTTTCTCTCTTTCCCCAAGGGCAGAGGTCTGCCTTTTTTACCTCCCCGATTCTCAGATTGGCAGGATAGAAAAAGATTACTGCGTATCCGTTTTCCTGTCTTTTTTTATCCCCCTCTATTGAAATGGCGCTCCTCGTACTTGTCCCTCCTTTTAAAGTACATCAGACTGACGGTTGTGTATGCGGATCCTTGTGGACCCCTCCCTTCTCCACCGAGTGTTTGAACAAAGGTTTGCGTGCTTCTCCCCTCGACCTCTTCTGGGGTTGATAGGCCTAACCACCCGGTACGCGAGCGCTGGCGTTCGTTTGGCCTGAGAACCCATTTGTATTTATTTTCCTTTTCGAATTGACTGAGTGTGGCCTTACCTTTAGTGACCTTTAACCTCCCCCCCCTTTTCCCCTCGGTATCACGTCCATTTGAGAGTCATTTCCTCCGACAGGTCACCCTCTGCCCTTGTAGACTTTCTTCGTCTCGCTCCGCGCCCTTTGCTTTTCGGTGAAGGGCCTTGATCAGAGATCTTTCCCCAGTTTTACCTCTTCCAGTGTAGTAAGGAAGACAGTTCCCTAATTTCTCACCTGACTAAGGAGTCCGGCATAGTCGCCTCTGTACTTGAGTCCTTGAACGTAAGCTCCTGATAGGACTTTTATTTCGACGGTTTTAGGATAATTCATCCTTCTTTGCAGAGGATCTTCCCCAAGAGGTGTGTATTGTAAAATTTCTTATGTTCCCTGAGATCCGAACCCAAGCCTCTCCGAACTGGCCCCCCCTCAAGTATTGCCAACAATTCATGTCATAGATGATCCGCAGGAGAAGAATTGAATGAAAGTAGAAACTTAGTTTTGTTCGTGTTGGCCACCTAGACTCCCCATTTCCAATTCCAGATTGCCGGGCTCCCTTCGTCTACAAAAGGTCAGCGCGTCATTCGACCTTAGCAAAAGTTACCTCCCCCCCCTCCCCGGCCCAACATGTTGACATTCCCAAACTCCCCGCCCCTTGGAAACTCCCGCAGTATGCGGCGCAGGCTCCTCTGTCCAAAGTCTCTCCTGCCCTCTTCCTGCTTATGGCGAGATCTTTGGTGTTCCGCGATCAACCCATTGCGAAAATCGTCGACCCCGTTAGCCAATTTATTTCTCCATCTTTTCTTTGAAAGGTGTTATCCCTTTTTTTTAGCGTTTTCGTGCTAGGCTGACCCCGTAACATAGGGAGGGTGAACTCCTGACTGCCCCCTCTCGCGTGATATAGTACCCGGTTTTAAGACTGGAGCGCCCGTTTTCCCGCTACCCTTCAGAGGCCTTAAAAAATCTTTCCAAAAACAGCGTCCTCCCGGCTCGGCCCCTACGAGGGTCATCCCCCTTTCGCGTTGTTCCGTAGGCTACCATTGAGACTAGGTGGATCCACGATAGGAGATCAGCTGCCCACAAGGCGTTATTCTTTTTTGACTCTCTACGATCATCTTTCATGACCCTCTTTGACTGTTCCTTAGTGATCCAACTGATATCTTCCTCTTTACCTCTGATTTTTTCGATAGTCCCGATGATCAGTTTGAATAGTCAATTGTTTTCGGCGCCAGCCTTAAAGCTGAGGTCTCGTCTGAAAGTTCATCTTCTGACGTAACGAATTACTTTCTCCCCTTCGATTTCATTATCCTTCCCTCGACCGTGACCGCCGAAAGGATTCTTTGCTAGGCACGCGTGCGATATATTCGTTTGCTAATGGCTGTTCTCTGTCAGCAACCCTCGCTTTCCCCCCTTGATGTTTTTGAAAGCTTGTCCTCTTTCCGCGTTCTTCTCGCTCTGTTTTTTTTACTTCGGCCAGAAATTCTGTGCCCTATCAGACGTCCGTGCTGGCTTGGTCCGCTCCTTTTAGAAATTTCCTCTGCATTTTACGCCCTTTTCTTTCCCCACATCGAACAACCGCTTTCGATCATGTCGGATGGCTGACCTTCCCCTTTTCGAGAATTCAGTTAGTCAGGGTGGGTACCAGCGTTTTAACGCAAACGACAAAAGGGAGCCCTCCATACACACCTTGGTCTCCCCAACCAATCCTTCTCTCTTTTTTTCGCCGGTTCCTCTTCCTCTAATAGACAGCATTGCGCTTTTTCTCTGTCCACGAAACCGCTTCTGTTCCCCCGGCCAACTCTTGCAGTTTCCCTTTTATTTTTCCCTCTCCCTTTCCCCCCGTGAGCGCTTTGCATGCACGGTCAGACGTTTCGAAAAGTTCAGTGCGATTGTATATGGTAATTCTGATTCGGTAGTGCCCCCCTCCAACAATCTAACAAAGCTAGCTTGCCACGGGACTCTCCCCCCCTCCTCATTCTTTTCCGGAATTGTGCAAAAAATCTAAAGAGATTTCTTTTCCTTAACCCTCCCCCTTTACTTCTTCCTCCTCGGATCCCCTTGCCGACCGTGATGAATTTGCTCGAATCAGAACGGGTTCCTTGCACTCCCTTTTATGTACCCACTTCGTTCCCCCCCTCAGGAGCGTGATTTTCTGATACTGAATCCAGTTAAAGTTCCTGAATATCTTTCTGGGCTTGAGCGATATTCTATACAGATCCCTCATTTAAAAACATAGTAGTCTCCGTACTTTTCTCTTCGTCCACTGACGAGTTTCCCCATTCTCTTTTGGGAAGAGAAGACGATCGTGCTACCCCGACCCACTCGCGGAGTTCTCTTTCTTTCCCAATAATTTTCCGTTTTTTTTTTGAGAGATTTTCAGCGCCGACCGCGAAGTGGTTCGGAGCTACTTATGAGCGTCCCCTCTCGAATGAGTTTCCCCTTTCTCTGGTGTTGCTCGAGCTATCTCCCCCCCCCTTTTCTTTCCTTTTTTCAAATGAGGGTTATGGACGCTGTGCCATTCTACGCCCGAGCTTCCGGCCCGATTCCTTCTCCGTCGACGGCAACCAATCCTCCTCTTTGCTTAAGCCTTTTACAGAAAATGGAGTTCCGGAACTCTCTCTTTTCTTTTATCGCTCTCTCATTCGAGCCTTGCTTATTTTTTCCCCCTTCCTTCGGCACTGAAGAATTCTTGCGATTTTTTGTGCAATCCGTGTGCATCCGGTAAGTGCTGTGTACTTTTTCTGCTTTGTCAGATGGTTTGCTGGCGCCGCCCGGTATTAAATATCCAATCCCCTTCCCCACTTTTGTTCCACTTTTTCCCTTTTCCATCTCTTCCCGGAAGGATAGTTTAGACCTTCCAGGGACACGTCACGCGGGGCGCCCGTTCCATCAGCGTGGAGTTTCGGTCTTCATTCGAATGCTGTCGCTATCGCTCGGGCCGGTCGATCGGCCGACTTGGCTTTCCTTTTCTTGTAGGATTAAATTTTGTGCTTTTCGTTTTTACCGCGTGGACTACCAGATTCTCGATTGCGTTTCCGCGGCCCTCTAGCGTTTTTTCTTTTTTTCCTGCCTTTGCCTCCTGCTTACCTGCGTTCTTTCGTGCAGATCTGAGCGCCCCCCCGCGTCGGAAATCGAGCGCTACAATCCATTTCCCTTCCCCCTATTCCCCCTCGGCTAGGCAGCATTCACCTCCCGCGTTCAAACCCCCCTCTATGTGCCAACCGCTCGTTTTTCTCACTCACCCATTCGCACGAAGCTCGCGCGATTGTTTTCCTGCTTATTTCTGACTTGGGCTCTGACTTCGTTACTGAATATCCTGCCCTGTCAATTCGTTTCTTCAAGAATGTGAACGCGGCACGCTGATCCTCGCCCTTCTTTTCCTGGCTCTATCCCTTTCCTCCTTCTTCCGGTCAATCCTGACGCAACTCTGATTACATTCCTTCGTATTCTTCCTAGACTCGGCAACCCGTCGTGAGCATGCAGCGACTTCGTTCCCAAATTTTGCTCTCCCACACCCTCTTCCTCGGGCTTTCGCCGATTCACCTCCCTTTTTTTTAGCATCGAAATCCGAAAGTGTGGTAAAAGTCTCAATGTGATGACAGTCGTATTTCTTTATGCGGAGCCTGTCTTAATCCTTTGTTTTTTTTTTTTGGGGCCTGAATGTGGGGGAATTCCTCGTATGACAGCTTCTCCCCCCTCGTTTAAACCTTCACGTTTCCTTCAACGTCAAACGGATGTCCCAATCAAGAGTTGCGGACGTTGGCTCGAGCAATGAAGCGCTCCTCTTCCCATAACAACCCTTTTACCCCCCACTCGTCCTCAATTAAAGTCCTCACCGATGTTTTCGACTTTCTCCTTTCACTTTCGAAGCTCCAAACACCCGCACGACTTTAGAGCGCTCTTCCAATCGAGAATACTTTTCACATCGCCTGCCGCGATATTGATAGTGTCCTCTCGTTTTTTGGAGGCTTTCATTTGCGGCAGCTCATCGTTCTCTTTTCTATTTTTCTGCAATTTTCCCCTACGTCCTCCCCTTTTTCTCCAGAGAAATAAAGATGACGTGTCGCCTAGGCTGCATCCCAGGAAAGATTTTTTATAAGTTCATTTACCTTTTTTCGCGCCTGCTTCCAGCTCCAGGAACGCTTTTTTTCAATCATTTTTGAAGTCTCCTTTTCTTCTGCCTCCGCCTCAAACACATCAACACAATTGACATTCCCCAAGAGTACATCCCCCCTCCTAGTGTCACAAATGCTTTCTGAC
>Ga0179593_1356945_pt1 | contig 18114 bp, 16 predicted proteins | sample CZODoug2_1_08_16_FD_185931 | JGI IMG/M metagenome (GOLD analysis project Ga0179593, IMG submission 185931) | Vadose zone soil fungal communities from Angelo Coast Range Reserve, California, USA - CZODoug2_1_08_16fungal (PacBio error correction) | ecosystem: Environmental > Terrestrial > Soil >... | reverse complement strand
TATTCTCACAGCCGTTTAATTTTGATTTTTCCCGGTTATTTTGTAACAAGATTCTCACAGCGATCTTCTTGTGACATATTTTTCTGCCCCCCTTAACGGACACCGAACGCTACCCACAGAATCATACCTTTTTCCCTACTCCTACCCTTAAAGCAGTCGAGCATCAGCTGTTTTTTCTCGTACATATCCACGCCCTTTCTTCTTCTACATATAGCGCTTTCTCGAGCCCCCTCCTTGTTATACATCAGACTTCAAACAAATCACGGGATGCTTTCCGACTCCTTGAAGTCTCCCTAGGCTTGACTTTAGGCTACCTTACGACTGCTCAACCCCCCCCCTCCCCCACTAGGCCCGAGGCATACCAATCACTAAGAGCTTCTTTTTGCCGACTTTGTTCCTCTCATAATTCTCCCTTCATTGCCTTTCGTTTCCTGAGTGCTCTCGCCCTCTGCTGAAGGCTGAGTCAAGTCCTTACTTAGCGATGGGCCCTCTTCCTTTCCCCTTTTTTCTTCAACCCGCCCCTTCAGACCAGTCCGAGCAGTTTCTAAGCAGAATTGCGCACCGCCTCTCCGCTGTATTGGCTCCTTTTCCCCATCGCCTTTGTTCTTCCTTACCCGCCTCCCAGTACTCCCTTCTTTATTGTGACTTGAGTTCTGTGAGCTTGCCAGATTAGATCATCGGGCCACTGACGGCCTCCCCCTGATGTATTTGGTTTGTTTTTTTGCGTTTGAACTTGCCCCTTTAGCGTCTTCCTCTTCTAGAACCAGTTCCCCCACTCGGCTTGCTTGCTACTTTTTCCCGTCCATCCTTGCTTCTTGCCCCGTCACTACCCGAGTTAACTAGCTCCCCTGCCAAGACAGAGGGGCACAAATCGTTTTCTCACAGACGGCCTCAGACAAGCAGCAGATCCGTGCGCTTCCAAGTCCTACTCTTGCACTCCAAAGTACCATTCAGCCGCTCCTAATTACTAGAAGTCCTACGCATTGCTCGACAGCACCCCCTTCTCTCATCCCCTTGTTGCACCGAATATGCCGAACATGCCTACACCCCGAACTCCTACCCCCTCCGACCAGTCTTTTTTTATCTATCCCTCCCTTCACTCAGTCTGCTCGTTGAGCATCCCCTTCCCTTCTCATCCATTTACAGAGTCCTCAGGAGAGTTTTTCCTCAACGGTACCTCTTACACATTGATTCTCTGGCGCGGACCCCCTTCCCTCTTTTGAATTTGACGTCTTACCCTCTGTTTGCCGTCCCCCTACTTTTGACAGCCGCAATCCAGTGACCCAGCGTTCCTATTCGATCCTGGCCCCCTCGACCGACTCTCGCTACGCAACTGCAAGTCAAGGGCCCTACATAGGACCTCGCCTCACCCTTTTGGCTCTAATTTGCTCTCCCTCCTCCCACTAATGTGTTGTAGGTTGTTTTTGTATGGCAAGGAATCGCTGATTCACATAAGCCATTTTAGTACTCTTTCTTGATCTGGCTTTTATTATGAAGGTTTGATGAATTGTCTGCTGTTTTCCCGCCGCTCGAGCCAATCTCTGGCTGGCCTGCGGGTCTGAGAAAATTTTAGATCAGCTTTTCCCACCCCTCTGACTCTAGATACACCTTTTCCCCCCCCTGACGTCCAGCCTTAATTAGATCCACCAGCGTGAATGCCACTTACCCCTAAGCCTCAAATTCCATCCTGGTTCATGGGTGTTCTCTTGATTATAGGATTGGTGTGATTTTTTTCTGAAGATCCGAGCTTCAAACCCGGTCTGTTCCGGCTTTTGGCCAGTAAAATTTTTGACGGCCTTCCCCAATTTGTTTTAATTTTCACGCCTTTTTGAGTTCGCATGAGGTCGGTCTTTGCCTCCGAGAAGAGCAAGGAGTCCGGTTTTTTGAGCCGCGGTCGTCCTGCCCGCGCCACCTAGCCTTTGGACCTTCCCTGATTTCTACGTTGTTCGGACCTTTCCTGAAACCCCCCGTAATTTGAGCATGCAAAACAGTTTTTCTGCTCCTCCCCCCTGAATCTATCTCTCTACTCTCCTTTCCCCCCTATTTTGTTTTTCTCAGCACTTTGTTCACACTTTCCACCCCACTTTTGTCTGCCCATTGTAGCCCTTTCCTTCAATCCTGACTCATTTCCAGAGCAATCCGGTTATTCTTCTTTTTTACCTAGATGACGATCCCCCTCCTCTGAACCCCCTCCTTCCTTTTCCTTTTCTCCCCCCTCACGTCCCTCCTTATATCTGCAAAGACACCCAGCATACATGCCTTGACAAAAAGCATGGTTCCTCCCTTCCTCCCCCCGTTTTCCCGCCCCGCTAAGAATCACGGAACTCTTAAAAGAATGTGTTCACCCGCCTCTAAACTAAAGAGACCTCCCACTCGCCTCCTTTGACCCCCTTCCTACTTTACCTTTTCTAATTTTTAATTCCCTTTCACGCTAGGGACTACGCACGACGACTTAGCCTTTTCTTTTTACTACGGATCGGTTCAGCGAGCTTTTCAGCCCAAGCTGCTCGGACATGCTAAGCCCCCCCTCCCATCTTCATTTTCTCCGCACTCCTTTTTTCCCCGCAAAGGGGTCTTACTTCGTGCCGTCATTGCGACAAACCTCCCCCACACCCATGACCAGCTAAACAGCGTTCCTTTCTCATTTCAAATCCGAATAACATCTTACGCCGGTACCCCCTTTTCTCTTTGCCGCCAGTTCACACTCAGGCAGGGGATAATGCGTTCCCCTCATGCACCGGAGGCGCCCGCAAGATAGTTTCCTACAGCCCGCAGTTCTTACAGTCTCTATTGCGTCACTCATCTGCTTCCCCTCCTCTTGTTCATCCACTATGCTTGTACCCCTTACATCTTGTCAGAACAGAAGGTAGTAGTCAATAAGGCCAGTTCGGATTCTTTTCCATGCTCCCTTTTCAGCGAAGTTAGCCGTTTCCCCCCTCGCCAGCTATCTTCCCCATTTGACTTTGCTTCTTTTTATCCTTAGCGACTCACCGCAAGTCCATTTTTACTCTTTGAGCATGAAGCGTAACCAACATTTTTTTGGTACCTACTATCGATCTGTAATTCCCTTCCTTTTTTACAAGATCTTCGCCCGCTTTTGTTAAGAGTTAATTTCTAGCGTGCACTCTTGCACAGGAGAGTTTTCCATGACTTCCTGCTCCCTAGATCGTCCCTCCTTTCGTGATCTTACGGTCGTTCTAAGTTAGTGTAGGTGTCTACACCAATGAGCGAAAGAGAAGTCAGCGCCAGTCTTTTTTACTCTCGATTCCGCGAGTTAGGCGGCCACCTCGGATGCGTTCCCCTCTATACCATTCTGCCCAGACCCCCCCCTATTGCTTCCCGTATCTCGTCGCATTTCGGAACGACTAACTTTTCACTTGCCTTCCGCGTGGGAAGACTGATTTATCACCGCGTTCGCCGAACCTCGCTCGCCTCCCGAACACATTTTGATATTATTTACGAGATGCCACCCTCACCACTGACTGGGTGTGCTAGGGTTACACAGGTTAGCTTACTACTTTTGCTTGACCGGAACCAATATAGTCGATGTCCTTGAGCCATTTTTAGGTTCGAGCAATGGCATGACATTATAGTACAGTTGCGTAGGCGGCCCTGAAGGGATTTTTTTCTCACCCTCAAGACGCTCCAATGGTTCCCCTAACTTTCATAACTGTCTCACTGCCGAGCCACTGACTTTCGTCCGTAACAAGGCCTCCGACAGGTCCCCCTCCGTTTGCATGATGAGATACCAATCCAAGCAGAGGAAAACGATGGATGCCCCTCCCTTGGTGTTAGGCAGGTGCCTCAGGGCACGTTTTCTCCTGAACCTTCTACATTTCCCTCCGGTTCCTCTCTCAGACCCCATCTGCCTGCTTGAGTTGGTTTGAACGATCTGCTTCCCCCCTTCACCTGCCCTAGAAACAGCATTCTTTTATATGGCAACAGCACCCTTCTTGGTCCTGATCGCCCCATTAATCCTCCCGATTGACCTGATTTAAGACGGTTTTTTCATACCATTTCGAAATCTCATCTTATACTGTCTATCTCCCCCTTCTTAAGGACCAATCCTTGTTTCCTCTGGCAAACCCCTGCATATGACTGCCATCACGCGGCCCCCACCCTTCTCTGGCCGCTTTCGTTAATGAGACGCCCGCTTTTTGTCCCTGTGGTCCGTTGGTAATATCCTTTTTGGTTTTGTTCCGGTTCCCGAAGCCTAATATTAAGGCTCCTCCCCCCTCATGTCTTCGATTGAATTTTATTCTTTTTTTATGAACCCGATTTCCGAGCAAAGAATAGCGCTTGCTGTCAGGGGAAACGAATAAATCACGTTTTTTGCCGCGTCACTTTTCTCCAGTGTCTGATCGCTGAGAGATCCTCTTTAATGTTCCGGTTTTTAATCGAGGCTTTAGTGACTTTCTCCCCCTTCAATCCTTGCGTTTTCCTCTTCTTCTTCTCCATAAAACTTTTCTTCCCTTACCCTCTGTCGCTCCCCGATTCATGCGAGCTGAAGCTGTCGGGTGCCCTCGCTCTTGTGAGTTTCTCCCCCGCTTCCACTCCCAGCTTTCCCCTGATCCTTTCCCTTCACAAGCGGTAGCTGAGCATGCCCTTTTTCTAGCTGATTTATTACCCTGACAAACAAGATCCATACGTCCCTTAACGGTGAAAGGACTTACCTCCCTGTCCCTCAGACCTCAAATCCGTTTGCTCGTACTCCCCCTACCTGGCCTGTATTGCTTTCGTCCGGCAGGAAGCTCCCTCTGTTTCCCGCGAGCGCATGCTCTTGGCATTTCCTCGAAATCCAGCTTTGTATCAACTCAAAGTCTTCAGTTTGAAAACCTACGTTTTTCCCCCACTGCGTCGGTGCGCCCCTACTTACCCGACTTTTTGATTAGACATGACCCCACCACAGGATCCCTCTCATTCAGATTCCTATCCATTCTATCTCTTTTCTTCCCTCTCCCCCTATTTAGATTTTAGAGCTTTTTTGACTAGTTACGAAGCACCCATTCACTTTTCTTTGTTTGTGCCGCACCAGCCTAGATCCGCGCATTCGCTATTTAGAACAAATAGCCCTTCGTGCTTTTCAAACTAAAACGCTGCAATGGTATGATAAGCCTTTCTTCCACTTGATCCTCTAGTACCCCCCTCATCTTGCGCTAAATCCCCTTCCCTCTCACCTCAGCGACATGTACTTTATACCCTTCATTTTATGCAAGATTGAGTTCCCGTTGTTCAGCTCTTTTCTCGGACACTCGAGAGGCATCTTCATATTGTTCCTAGGTCTTGGAACGCCTCTGACCACTTCTCGAGTGCGATCGACGGTTTATAGTGAATAGATACGTTTAACCCCGCAGAGCCTCAGAGTTGTCTACGCCAAAGCGCAGAAAGAAGGATTCATTGGTTCCTACTCTTCCATCTCATTTTCGATCGTCTCGAGTCTCGACCCCATTCGAGGTCGTCGCCTATCTAAATTGCCCTTCTTATCCCTACAAATGATTAAAACCTTTTCTTTCATACGTACCCCTCAATTATGTGGAAGCTTTTCTGCAGCTTGATCTTTGTAACCCCACGAAGACCTTTACCTATTGCCGCGTGTCAGAGGCTCCCCACTTAAACCCTGGACGAACCCCCCGATCGTTCTCTCCCATTTTAGCAATAACGTTTTTTCTGTAAATAAAACCCCCCAGGGCTATTTTACCCCTCCAAAAGTGTGCTGAAGCATTAGTCTTCCGCCGTCTCTTAGATGTACGAGTGCCCATTCATTATGTCACAACCTCATACGTCACGACCTTAGAGATGTGAGACGACGATTTTTCCCTTTTTTGAATTGGCAACGAGATCCCCCCCCTAAAATTGACCCCCTCATCCGCCACTGTCAGACGGTCAGAATATCATTCGGGGACAAGCAGCCCCACCTTAGCGGTTTTCGGATCTCACTCTTCCCTCAATTCAGATGTCTATAGTTTGCCCATCTGACTCGAGTCATCCCAAAGCCACTTATTGCAAACCTGATGCCGACTCCTGGCCCTGCCACTACCTTTGTACGAGAAGGTTCCGGTGGCTTATTGCAAGTCCAGAACCTCGACACCCCATTGCCGTTCAACTTTCCCCCCTTCTTATTCTGTTGACGACCTTCTTTCCCCTCCCCATCACTCCCCCGCCTACTCTATGACGGAATGTAAGCTACTGGAACACGAGTGATCGGGCGACTGTTCAGGATTCTACCCCTTCTGCCCCTAGAGTTTCCAGTACAAGCGGAAACCTAAATCTCTCCAAATGCGAGATATTTACCCTTCGGACAGCACGCCCGACATTTCCTTTACCCTTTCGAAGAGTGGCGTCTCACGTTACGCCGCGTTATTGATCATGAAGAGCCCAGTCCACATCGAATCTTCCCTCACTCATTATTACTCCTCCTTTGAGTTATTTTCTCTTTGACTTTTTCCCTAAACCTCTGGTCACTTCAGGCCTTGATGGTCCCAAGGACTCTACTTTTCCACAGGAATTTTTTGTCTCTATTTCCTCGCGCACCCCCTGACGTTTATGCTAAGACTGACTTTTTTTTGAAGAAAATAATATTATCTCCAATACCCCCCCCTCCGCTCTGAGCGCTCCCCACTGCCCTTCGCTTCCGCCTTATTGATTTTCATCCTGACTTCCCCGTACTGAAACCCCTGAGCCCGTCCCAGACGTTTCACTTTCCCCAGGCAGCGAGTAAGTAGCCCTGACGGAGTTTGTCCACGACGCGAAGATCGCCCCGTCCCAAGTCCTTCACCTACGGCCCCCTCCTCTTTCCAGTAACACTCTCCATGAGATCCGCACCGGAAAGGCATCGACATCCCTCCAGAGCCCTAGCCAATCTGTATTCTTCACCCCCCTGCAAGTCCTTGAATAGGAGAAAAAAATAGAAGAGCACTAAGATTCCCCAATCTGAGACACAATCCAGTTCTCCGGCGTTTTTTTTCCTTCTCTCCAACTCCCTAACCATTCTGAATTCCTAACCCCCTCTGGACCAAAACAACTTCCCTTACCTACCGAATAGAATATCCCTCTTATAGAATCGCAAATCTGCACAGAGAGTACCGTTGCTCCTATCACCCGACCTCTCTTCAATTATTTTGAAATCTAACCGATAGATGACCGACAGCAGATCCTTTCATCATGTCCCTCTACTTTCCTACATTTCTTGGCTTTTTACTTTTCTTCCCTCACCCCCCCCCTTCAGCTATGCCTAAAGGACATATTTAGTTAAAAAGAGGCGCCCCTTACGGCGCTTTTACGATTTAATGGCGGATTTTTTTTTTTCACCGTTGCAATTAATGCCCGCCTGCATCCCCTTCTTTAGACCGGTCCCTCTACCTTGAGTCGTTGTCCTTATAAATGGTCAGTTTCCTTCTTCTGCCACAGATTCTCTTTGTCCCCCTCTATTGACCCTTGCGCCTCTGTCTATAGCTATCACCCCTAGTTAGCAAGATGAACTCTCCTCCAGACACCCAGCCTTCGTACTGGGTCTTCCCCTCTCCCCGGTTTTTTTTCCTCTCTCATATTATCGAAAGAACAGTGAAACACCGGAAGTCTTTCTCCAACCATCTTTTTCCAGATACCACGTTTGACTCTTCCCACCCCCCCCCACCCACCACACATACAAAACAACCATAAAAGGAGTGTTTGTGACAGATAGATCTTTATTCCGCTATTATTGAACCATGTAATAATCTCGGTAGTATTGAAAGTCAAATTTTTCAGGAGCGGCGGTTTACAAAGCGAAAATAAATGGCCCTCGTGGAACATATGTGAGGAGGCTACCAGTGGGTGTGTGTCTGGAGGAATTGTGTGTTTTTGAGTTTTGTGTTTTTTTGTTTCGGCTGACACACTCCTCGGTCCCCCCCGATCATTGTCAACTGTTGCGACAATCAATGATACCCTCTCACGACACAGTAATCTGTTCTGATATCTTTCTTTTTTTTTACATTTGAGGACATGATAAACTCGCACCGTGTTGAACAAGGCATCTTCCCCCCCGTCCTCTAAAAGATCTTATCTTTCTACCTCCCAGTTAGTCTCTCTATAGGCGGTCGCCCATAATTCCCCATTCTCAGGACCCCCGTTTACCCGCGTCCTCAAGGAACTCAAAGAAAGAGAAGAGATTCCACCCCTTACACTGGAATCTGACCCTGTCGCTGCGTTACGCCCTGAAACCAATGCCGACCACCCCCCCCCCCAGTGCATAGGCCGCCTCCGCGGTCCATACCCCCCCCAGTTTATCCGCCAAGACCCAACAGTCACCCCCACAGTTTTCACCCACCACGCCACTTAGAATGCCCCCGACGTCAGTCCCGCGTTTTATCCCAGACTTTGATCTTGTTGACCTTTTATTTAACCATCATGCCTTTATCCCACCCGAGCAAGACCCCCTGCAGTCCACCTCTGACCTTTTTTCCTGAAACACATAGTACTTCCCTTCCTTCGGTAATCCATTCCTTCCATGGCGGCGCATCTTGAAACCAGCACCGCAATTCCGCATCGAAGTCTAGTTTTTTTCGTTTTGGGGAGTCCCCATCTTTAGTGCCAGTATTTTGCCTCTCACCTCAAAACCCCTTTTTCCCCTCCCCCCCCCCCATGCCTTTGGCGCGCAGCCTCTGTACCTCCGGGGTCAAGAAGAGTAGCCCTTTTTTTTAGATTAACGACCTTTTCGAAACACTCCACCGACTGTCACCCCGCCTTTCATTTTTTTTGACTAGACTTCCCATACCCGAAGTTTTTCCTTTCACAACGGTTGGACCGAATAATTCATTATTCTCTCCACATAAGATTCAGAAACGATATCACAGTTTCCGTCCCCCTCAGATATTTTTTTATACCCACTGAAAGGAGGTCGACGATGACCCTTATCTCGTACTATGAGTTCGTTAAGATTACACCACTTCCAGAGCATCTAAGCTGGCACAGAGTTTCCCCCCCCCCAACTCGTTGAAATTAAACATCTTTCCACCTTCCAACCCGGATCACCCCATCCGAAAGGAGCCAATTGGTCGGACATAGGTAATGAGGGAGTACCCTTTGTCCCCAGGCCCGAACTTACAGCCCCCCGTTTTTGCGCTGACCTCATATGTCACACTGCTTGTGCGGCGAATCTTTGTTGGGCGGTACGCTCTCAACTAGGCCTCGCTTCCTTATCAATTGAACCCAGGTTCTTAAATGTCTGTTCTTATCTACTGTTCCGTTCATGCGGCCCGTACGCCATTCCCTTGCGACGTTTCGTTTCCCTCCTTATTTTTTTGGAGCGAGACCATGAGGAGTCGAACAAACTATTGCCTCTAACTCGGACCTCACCGGTTAGGCACGCGTCGCCCAGGCCGTCTTTTCTGAATGTTCGCCGTGATATCCCCTTTTTTTTAAAGTCCAGACACTGAAGACGTACCCTCTTCCTTGCAAGTCCTTCCTCCTCCATGGATATTAGGAATTCCCCACTTGATGGGCATTTTCCTGTACCGGATTTCCTGAGAAAAACCCTTGATTCGGATAATTTCCTCACTTATTGCCTTAAGGGCCCATGTGGATCGCCTTTTCCCTATAGAGTTACTTACCTCACGTTTCCTCATCTCCTAAGATTCACTTTTTTTTTTTCTCCCTCACTTGACCGGCGGGTCATTTTTTCACTGCAGATTTTCATTGAACCACTTTAGAATCGAGCTTGCTCATTATGTTTCCCCTGGCATCGGTTCCCTTTCTCGTTCCTTGTGCCTATAATTTCTCAGACGTCCAGTCACGGTGTTTTTGCCCCATGCTTCTCTCTCCCTGTCCCTTTCCCGAAGTAACTTCTCTACAAGCTCCATGGTCTCTCCAAAAGCTCCAAAATGTATATGTTCGTAAACATTCCCCTCCAGCACCCCCCATAGACGGAGTCTTTTTTCTACATAGCCCATGTGAAACCCCCCAACCTTGTGTTCAGGAGCCTTTTGTTGATGTAGCGGACCTGATACCAAGAACGTCTTTCGATCTCTGTGCTGTTTTCCCTTTATCACAATGCTTTTTGTCAACGCGCCTGCTTAGAGCCCACCCTCCTCTTTCCCCTGTCCCCCCCTCTGCACCCTGCATGCAGCTTTGATTTTTCCCCCTCCCACGCCCCACGCGTCGCCCTCCCCCCAAACCCTATTCAGAAGTCCTCCTGCACAAGGCTCCTTAATGAGGTGTTTCCCCGTCGTTGAATCTTGGTCCTTTCCTTTTTTTTTATAGGATACGAAGCACATACTCAGCCTTTTGTAACAGCCCCTTTCTGCCCAGCAAAGAACAGGTGTCCACCCCCGCACATTAGACCGGCGATCTTACATTACTCTAGATACCCCGGATTGCCGGCGTATTTTTTTTTTTTGGTTGTCACTACTCTCCCCCCTCCTTGGCTTTCTGTCGGGAAGACTTCAATTTCCATGGTGAATGAATGAGTCTCAGTTCCCGTTCTCGTAACTTTGATACTTATTAGCATTCACGACCACGCGCCAGAGAGCCCTTGAGACTCATTTACCTCCACGGCGCGATGGCACCTCCCCTTCCCATGATCAGTTTTGTCAAGAAGATGACTTTCCGGCGATGAAAGTAAGTTGTGACCTCAATCGTTGACTTAACTTGTCGTACCCTGATACGGTTTTTTTTTCTTCTACACTCCCAGCCCCCGCTGTGATCCTCTTCACTCTTTCCTGACAACTACCATTTTCTAGCCCGTCTTGTCTTTTCGGAGCATTTTGTGTTCCAAATTCGTTTACGCACCAAGCAGCACTTTGCAGATTACCCCCTCTTCTAACCCTCACCACTAAGCGAGCTGAAGCTTTTCTTGACTGATTCCCCCTGACAAGAGCCTCTGCCGTTTGACTCTTTTTCGGCTAACGTATCTCAACTTAGCGCCGGCAGACGAGGTCTTACGTATCGCCTTGAAAAGTTTTCTGCCTTGAATCATCCTAGTCCTGTTGATCGGTTAGAGCCGAGAATTCTGATTTTTTTCTCGTGAAAGAGCGTCTCACCTGCGCAAGTTCACCCCCCCCATCAGATCGTTTTTTCTCAAAAAAATATTGCCACTTCGAGACTATGTCTCCTCTTAATTCTGCTGAGAAACACAGACGTCCGACGTCTATATCGACCCCCCCCCCCCCCCCCTTAAACGCCCCATCTATAACGCCTTATTCTCTTTCTTTCCCCAATTTCCAGTTGTTTTAACGCAGCTTGACGATGCTCTTTCCGCTCGTCCTTCTGTCACGTTATTGTTTCCCTTCAACTGTGCGACTCTTCTGCTTCATTCGTTCGCCTCCCAATTTTTCCCAGTTTTTAAGTTTTCAAACGAATACGTTTGCCCCCAGTCTTTTATGCCTTTGCATTAAGCCCCCTAATAAAGCACTCGATCTGGTCCCGCCCCCTCTTTTTTGCTCGGCCTTTTGGCCGACAGCTACCCGCTCCCGACTTTCGCCCTGATCCTTCCACCCGCCTGTGCTGCTCTGACCAAGTTCTAATGAGGCAAGATATTTGTTTCCTGCCACGGAGCCAAATCTTTCTCTTTTGAGTTAACTCGCACCTGATCAATTTTCCTTTCTTAAGAAATACAGTTTTTTCTGCTCCTCCCCGAACCTTCCGAGGCCTTTCGGCGAACACGCAGCTCCAGTCCGCACCTTTTCCGCCTCATTGATATCGTAAGTCTCCAAGACCGGCCCTCTCCGCTTCTCTCTATCTGCAACAACCTTAGAAAGAGATCGCTGCCACGATTCCCTCGATTTTTTAGAACAAGCCCCCCATGCTTACATCGACCTTTTCCGCTCGACCAAGAATGATTTTTCCAGCCTTTTTCCTTTTCCCCTCCCGCCTTCCCCCTCCAAGCTCCCTTGGTTTCCTATACGTTTTACTGGCCCTGAAGAAGCATCCCGGTACCTTATTGCGAACAATTACCTACTCACTTGCACCCTGAGCAGCCATAAAATACTGTAAGCCGACCACCCCTCGGGCCCCACGGTCCAACAGACGCTTCAGTAATATTCTAAACCCATCAGCTTCACGTGGGCTGTCTGTGGTGTGTTGTCTTAAGATCTTTTTCTCCACCGCTGTACGCTCGGTCTCTTGATTTTTTGAGCGCTAGAACCTTTCTCAAGGATCCCCCATACCCTAAATGACCCCAAATACCCAATTTTCATGAATGAAGGCGCTCTGGTGCACTATTTAGTTCTAGAGTTGAGAAACGATTTTAAGAAACTTTTTTACGAACTAAATGATGGTTAGCTTCCTAAGCTAGGTCTACAAGAGATCTACTGCGGCTTAACTTCGCTTTATGATTCATCTTGAGACAGGTTATTGAGTTTTTTTTCTTCTTTTTTTAGATCGAGTTGAGGTTTGGGTGGGCCTTTTTTTTCTTTTTTGCGTTTTTTTATTTTTTGTTTTTGGTTTTTTGTTTGTTTTTGGTTTTTTTTTTTTTATTTTTTTTTTAAAGCCCCCATATACGCTTCTTTTTCTCTACTTTTTTTCAAGGAGCCTGCCTTGGAAGTTTAGGGCTTTCGATCACTCTGAGACCACTCCCAACAGACACCAGATGAGTAGGGACCCCCGAACAAGACAGATACTCCCGTGCCAAACTGTTCTCCAGCATTACAGGACATTCTATCTGCCGTCTTACGGCTCTGGTTTGACTTTTCCGGCGAAGGTGAGGTTGCCTACCGTCGTCCCAAGCCGAAAGCGACCATTTAATCCTCCATACGATTTGCATCAGACAGTCCTCGCACCGATAGCCACGCCGGACACTTTCGAAATCTAGACCCTATCATGGGATCCGGTCCACGACTCAGGTTCTTTCCCCCGTCACGTGCTAACCCCACCACTTTTTTACGTTGAACCTTTACTTTCCGTATACTCAGTGGTCGCTTCCCTTTCTCCTCTTTCAGCGAACAGGCACCTCCGGTCTAGCAACCCAAAGCTTTCCCTTACCCTTTTTTCGATTTCTATACATTCCTCAGAGCGCGTTTTGAGTTTCTCTTGTTCCTCCAGCAAGTCGCAACCGCGCATCGCATTTTGAAATGAATTGACCACCCCTCCCGCATGCAGCGGTTTCACCTGCAAGGATAGTAGTCTTCCCTAGCTGCTATACACCTACCTGCCTACACACAGTACATTAACCTTTCGTACGGTCGCCTCCGCTACCAAACCACCTATGCACCTAAGGAGGAAACAGACATTCATTTCGGGGCGACCTGAATGAAAATGCCCAGTCCAGTGCTCTCCTGCCCCCCCCAGCACATTGCAGCCCCCCGTTCCGGGCCCGCAAAGCACATCCTTTCCGTACCCAACTCTGACGAAGACCATGTCAACTAAGGGGGTAAGCTTTTCGTCGCCCCGCCTTGAATTTTTTCTGCTGGGGGTATTCAATTCCAACCCTCGCCATCATTGCTGTCCCAGCCTCTTTATATAATAGTCCAACTGTCCCTACCTTCGACTTAATGTTCCATTTGTGACCCCAGCCCAGCCCGTACCTATAACCCCTTCCTGCTGGGCTCATCCTTTTTTTTTTTACGGACGACACTAGACTGTTTTACCCCCGTCGTCGAGTGACGCCTCGACCCCCCTTGAACTTTTTTTGCCGCCCAGCTTCGCCGGGTAAATTCGCATCATACCTCCCCCTCCCTGCCCTACAGGGATATGACAATGTGACTCCTCCCCCCCAGCGTCCCTCAGGTAAATGACTCTCTCTTTTGACTCACTACTCCCCTCCGAAATGCTTCACGATATCGATGACAGTCACTGCGACTTAGCGCCTCGGCTTGAGTCAGTGGTCATTGGGTTACTAAGTTTTCCTCCCCCCCGGCACCCTAACCCCCCTCTGGAGCCCGGCTGATCACCCTGCTGCGCCCCCTTGAAGTTGGCAGGACAGGCGGCTCTGTAAATTTTCTTTCTAGCAGTAGGCCCAACCGCTTTTTGCCTCCCTGCCAAACCTGATGACGGCACTATCGAAAGTAGGATTACCTGAGATCCCCATGAAGCAGGCAAGTCGACCCCTAGCCTCCCCTCCCCGGCAGTTTCATTTTCCCAGGTCGTGGAGTGCAACGCCATTCATGTTCTCGTTCTTTCAGAGAGGTCTCCGCTTCATCTATTTGCCACATCCTTTTCGAATTCCCCCTTCATTCCATCTTTGTGGAGCCAGACCTTCGCAGCGTCCCCCCCTTCGTCGTTCCCCGCTTCCAGTCGCCCCCGCGGTAGATTTGAGCTTTTGCGTTTGTTTCTGGACTAAATGACGGCTCATAAACCGTCGTGGTGGCGCGCTGGGGGAAGAGATTTCCTTTCTTCGGTGAGATTCTCAGTCTGATCGCGTGCCCGAGTCAGGGGCCAAAGCTCTTCCTCTGAATTTTTTCTTTTTTTTTTTTCTTTCCTCTGTTCCTTGCCTTCGACCTGAAATTCCCCGCATTTCTAGCAACTTAGGGAACGTCTTTGGCGACTCGAAAAAGAAGCTCTTTAAATATGACCACTTACTCCCCGTTGTTTTTAGCTTCCTATGAAGTTTTCTGCTTTATTTTCGAGGTTGCCTCTCCTGTCTACATTCTGAAGTCTAATTTAAGACCCTTTCTCAATGCCGGCCCTCCCTAAGCTCGAAGTAAGGACCCGTGCCAGGCTTGCCCTGTGCTAAGAGCCCTACTCTCCCCACTCCGATAGCTGGCCGCTCCTTTTCGACATGTAAAAAGGAACTCGGTGTGTTGTGCGCTGCCTCTGCGTCCCATCCCCCCGACGCATGTTAGCGCCACCGCACCCTAACACAGCGCTTATGCCACCCGAATGCAAACGTGCCCTACCTTTGAAGTTTTTTCTCCACCAAGATGACTTTTGAATCACGAATTGTACCGAATAGTTCAACACGCTCGCTTAAACCTGCGAAAGCAAGCATTCACCCGCCACCCCCCACGCTCCCCCAATCCGCCTTTTTTGCAGATGCACACTGCGTTCTTTTTATTAATTTACTTTAAACAATTCGGGGCTCTCAGAACACATGTACCATACATTTCCGTCATAGCTTTCGATAATTCCCCACAGAGGGAATGCCCCCCAGATTGACTACTCCATTACAGACCCGCACACAGTTCGAAGCTGGCCGCCATGAAGAGTCGTCGCTCCGGGGCATTGCCTTGAGAGTCCTCGCTTTCCCTCCAAAACCTCCACCTACACCGCCTCAGACCGAAGACTGCCGTCGTCACATCGTTGCCCCCCCAGCACCCACGTTGGCCGTATCATATTCTTTAGACTGAAATCCCCCATGCTCCACGTCAGACCTCGGCAGGCTGTGTAAGCTTCCCCCGCCTGTAACATCCCTGGACCTAGCGTATGTCTTGTTCTTAGAGTGCGGAGTTTTTACCCCATGCTTCGAATCTGAGCAATTTGCAGGAAGCTAGCCCTTCCCCTGCGCAAGCACATGTTCCACCGCCCGTTCTGTGCCCCCACTCCCTCGGATGCCTGAATATGTCTGCTTTTTACCTTTGTTGGCGTAACCCTTGTCAAGAGCACACGCAGAAGAGAATAGCCCCCCTTTTTGTCCTCGACGACGGCTTCCTTTCTTTTTTCCCCCCCCCTTCGACTCTCGGGCCGAAGAGCCCTGCGCCTCCACCCTGAGCAAGCCCGACAGTCTATTCCGGTCGGAGCGTAAACCAGGCATTCCACAGTAGCTTACTGTCTCTGATCTAAGAGAAACGGGCCTTTTTTTTTCTCGAGAACACCAGGCATGAGTTTTTCCCATCTGTATTGCCATGCGTGACGACGAAGCTATTTTGTACCTCCGTTCGAAGGCCCCGTACCTTTGGGCCTCGTGTTCTTACGGTACCCCCCTTCTTCCAGACTTTATGTTTTGTTTTTATTTCTGTGGGGTAGTGAAGTCGTTGTTCTTTTATGATAAAGAGAGGCCTCTCCGCCCCGCCAGGGTCCCCTTTGGTGACGCTGTTTAGATTGCTACGTAGGCTACCAAGGTGATGCCGCGACCTCTTTGACACAAGAAAGCCCTCTCCACCCCTGTGCTCCGATCCTTCCTCTCAGAGGCGACACTTAACTCTCCCGCATTTCCCCAAATCATTGTCTTTGAGCTTCCCAGTCTGTTCACTCAGAACCCCTTCAGCTTCCCAGCTTATCAACGTTGTCTTTAGACTGAGGTAAGCCTCTTCACGTGACACTAGTGGAGTATTTCTAAGTCCGCGCCTAACCCGGTTCCTCCCCCATTGTGAGGATCCCCTAGGTGAGCCCTTGGGCATATGTGTGCTTTTAGACTTCCTTTATAGAGCTCTCGAGGCGCGCAGGTCCTGCCAAAGGAGTATGAAGAACCATGCGTGCTTACAGGGTCCCCCTTCCGCGGCCCTAGCATACCCCCCTCGCCGAAATAATTTCCGGAACGCGGCGCGCGCTGACGCGGGCCTCGTGGATTTATGTAGTCTACCCAAGTTTCCCCCCCCCCTGACGCTTCATTGATAGCCCGGCCCTAGCAGTTGTCTCATTTTTTTTCCTTTTCACGCATCCTGTAACTCGGTGTGTTTCAAATAACTCCCCTCATAAGCCCCTCGTCCCCCGTTTTTCTGCCCAGACCTGCTTTCCAAGCCTAGCGCTGGCCTTCCCTTCCCTCTGCTTTTTACTTGGTAAAGAGTGGAAAAAGTCAGAAACAGAGCACCAGCAACCCACACAAACACAATAGAACCCTGCGCGGTCGGTCCCCCCTGGTGAAAGTCTTGTTACGACACGAGCGCTCTCTACATTGCGCGCTTCCGCCACCCCCCCCTGGCCAGTCACACACCACCACAGAGTCGGTCTTTTATCCTTTACGAACGACACGACCGTCAAGTCTAACGCGCCAATCCTCCCTGCCGCGTGTCTTCCCAGTCCGAGTTAGAATCCACTCCCCCTGCAAAGTCACCAGATACTGATCATGTCCCTGCTGACATATGCCGCCGTGCCCCCCCCCGGTGTAACCTGTTGCAATAGGTCCTCCTGCTGTCTAATGCCGATCTTGTACTCCGCGTTCCGTGGGTCCTATTAACATTTCCAGTAGTTTTCCATCTATTTTCGGGGGCCTCCTCTTGCACAGGCCTTACTTCCCTTCCATTCCTGTTTACTCTCTTCTCCTGCTTCCTGCTGCCTGTGATCTTTTTTTTTCTTTTTTTTGTTTCTTATTTTTTGTTTTCTCCCTTTCAGCCTTTTTCGGACAAACGCTGTCTCCTCGGTCTTTCTGCGCTCATTCCGGCCACTTTTTTCGACTTTCCTCTCAAGGCGCTGCTTTCCTGCTCCGCCTTGTCCGACCTCTTCCCCAAGCGAGGGACTTTCACTCCTGTAATTAGCTCTATGTCCTTTCCCCTCAAGCCTCCCCTCGCCTGTTACTTCTCATCCGCTCCTCTAGGACCCTCAGAATAACCTAGCAGAGGAGTAAAAAGAGAACAAGTACAACCGACCTGAGTTTCGGAATATAGATACAACTATGGTAGAGCTCTGTCCTTCGCAGCCGGGCCAGGCATGAGAAAGCCACAATTCATCACATCCACCAAGGAGGTCTTTCCAGACTTCTCAGGAGAGGCGACAGAAGAGGACCACTGCTCCCCCCCCCTAAACGCACCCACGCTCCCTGAGTTATCCCAGGATATCCTAAGTTCTTCTCTTGTAGCATTGTATTTCCCCCATGGGAGTTTGTATCTTTATCACCGTCTCCAGTAAATATATGAGACGTCTCAAAGTAGTAACAACTGAGGAAACGCTCCTTCTTTAGAAGCAAGCCACTCTGAGCTCGGCAGACGAAGACTAACGTTGCACTTTTACCAATCGTGTATTTGTCTCCCGTCTCGGAGTGACGCGCGCGGCGGTGAAGATTTTATAAAAGAGGAGATGAAAGTCTTGTCTAACACGAGACCACAAAGGACCCCGACGTCCTATCTTAGGGACATCAGAGACAGAGACAGGTGCCTCATTTATTTTCGCGGAAAAGTCGGCTCAATCGGAAAGCTTAGTTTTTGCAAACCCACTTACTTGCCGCCTATTTTTCCCGGACTTCCCCCCTCTCTGCTCTTTTCTGGTCCCTGCAACAGAAGGTTTCAAGCCGGCCTTCTTCAGCCCTACAGTTCCCCGACCTAATCCTTTCCC
>Ga0179593_1468491_pt1 | contig 18115 bp, 16 predicted proteins | sample CZODoug2_1_08_16_FD_185931 | JGI IMG/M metagenome (GOLD analysis project Ga0179593, IMG submission 185931) | Vadose zone soil fungal communities from Angelo Coast Range Reserve, California, USA - CZODoug2_1_08_16fungal (PacBio error correction) | ecosystem: Environmental > Terrestrial > Soil >... | reverse complement strand
GTCGAAGAGGCATCTCCCCCCCTCTGTCAGGAGCCCTTCCCCACATAATTCCCACTTTTCCTACTCAGTGAGCCACAGACTACGTCCCCTGAAAATCACTGAAGGATAGGCATCCTATTCACGTCGGCCCCCCCACTCGCGCTTGGTAAGTCCTCTTGGCGCTGATTTTTGCCAAATCATTCGCCCTTCTTTTCAGATCGACGCCGTGTAGTGAGTGATCTTTCGGTTTTAACACCCCCCAAACCCCGGCGCTGTTATTTCCCCCACCTCGTGCCACCAGCCTCTTCGTAGTCGCCAACTCCTTCTCTGGTACCGAACCTGATCCTTTTTTTTCCTTTGCGCTCGTGCAGCCATTTTGTCTAACGTAACCAACAACTCTTTCGGGTGTTGTGATTTTGGCCTCTTTCGTAGGGCCCTTACGTTAGCACCGGCCATCTCTATGTCTACCTGGTTTGCCCCTACGTACATCCCTTTGAATCCCCTTACCCCGACTCTTGACCCGACTACCCTCTGGTTCCTTTTTCTGGGTGTTTATGATTGTTTTCATGAAAGAGCCAAGCCGTTCGTATAGGTCCTTGAACTTTATTCTTATCGTGTCTCCCCTTGGAAATAACCCTGTTTTCTAGTACCGTTCTACCCACAGTTAATGCCCCTTCTCACCCCTGAAAGTCGCCTCGTTCCTTCCCTACACTAAGTCACATGAGGAACCCTCTGTATGCCATGCTCCCTTCGATTTATTTAATACGGGTTAATATTCCCCGTTACAAGTTTCCCCAATGTACTTTTTTTGTATGAGGGCAGCATCTCCCCCACTTAGTTAACTCAGTATGCCTGGGTCATGGGTTGCGCTTTTCTCATTCTGCTTCTTTTCATCCCAATACCTACGGCACTGCCGCCCCAAGGGATGGTCCCCCGGTTAGTCCGTACCCGCCTTGGCCTGCGAAGATCTTTTGAAGGTCATCCCCCTCCAGACCTCCTGCGGTAGGGAACGCTCAGGGTCCCATTCCTAGAGTTATTGCCCCCCGTTTTAGATAGTTCTGCCCCCCCCTTTTCCCTTTCTTGCTTTCCCTCCCGGATTCTGTTTTATGAATGGGTGCGTGTCGTCAGGTCCTTGGAGCTCAACTGCCGATAATGTGTCCCATCTCAGCTCCACCCTACTTTCTCGGCCTTTTTTTGGAGCTTTCGGATAGAATGACTGCCTGTTAGGTCTCTCCCGCGTCTCTCAGTATTTGAACCCCTCGTGCCTTTGTCCCCAACCACAACCTCCCTTTTCACCTTGCTTGTGCACTCTTTGCGTCGCACCCTCCCCCCCCCTCCACCCCGCTTCCCAGTTCGCCGCTATTTCCTTTGCACCCCACCATTGACCTCCACTTTAGTTCGTATCGGATGATCACCCTCCCGTTAGGATTTAGCCAGTCACTCCGACATGGTGCCTTTTTTTCGGTTTGAAGATTCTCGACCAGGTTTCTGCGAATTTCCTCGGACCAGCCGGACTTAAACCTTGTTCTCCAAGGAGTCGTCCCCCCACGCCCTATCGTCGATTCCACCCCCCCCCCCCCTCTATAGTCCCCTCCGGCCGTTTTCTTCGCGTTTCGGACTACTGCGTTTCAACGACTCCCGGATAATCGAAACCTAGTTACCCTTTGACGTCCAGTCCCACTAATACGTTCGGTTCTTTTTTTTTTCCTTTTTTTTTGAACGCGCTCAGGGGTCCTCTTCTCCCTTTTTTTTTTTCGTTGATCTAAGGCCCACTGGGGAACGGCCTCAAAAGCCAACAGCCCCGAGTAGACATTTCTTCTTTTTTTCTATCTTCCCCTTATCGGTCCCCTCTTCGGTGGTTCTGCCCTTCCCGAGTAGTTTCACCGCAGGTTAGCCCTCTCCCAAGTCGTCGACTTTTTCTCGATTTTTGTTCGACTTTGACGGAATGGACGTGTTGGTGATCGCAGTTGGTATCCACAGATTGCATTTAGATTTTCCTTGAGGAAGGCCTGAACCTCGGTACGCATGTTTTGATGTTAGACTGGTTTGGCTGCTAAAGTGCCCGCCCACAAGTTGTCCAAAAGGTCTTCAGGGCTTTTGCCTGCCGACTGAAGGGTATGGTGTGAGATAATCGTCTTCACCATGTCAACCTAATTTTGGAGAGAATCCTTTAGGGTTGTAATTTCCCCATCTTGAATCTTTTTGTTTGCCGGTTCGGTTGTGGTTAATGCCACAGGGACAAAAAGCCCCCCTTTAGCTTTCGTCGAAGGCACCGGGTTTTTGACCTTTTCGCATCATTTCTCCTCTATTCTGTCCTGAGTACATATCCCCACGTGAAAACCAGCGAGGACTCAGGAGGTTTTTTTTTTTGGCAATATGAGTATGTTCCAGGGCCGAAATGACAGTTGCGAACGTCCTTCCTTTTTAGCTCATTCCATTCCAAAAGGAATCCGTCCTCTAAAATCGTCGGAGATCAGGGTTGTTTTGAAAGGCCTATTTTTCCTGTTTCACGTCCCGCAGCGCTGACTTGAAGGGAGGAACGTTTAACCTAGAGTTTTCCATTCAAGGATGGTAAGTTTTTCAAGGCCAAAGTCCTAAAGAAGGCACCCCCAAGGGTACCCGTCCTCCCCTGGTTTAAGCAACGTGAAAAGTACCGTTTTTCTCGTTGTTGGTGGGCAGTTCCTCGCGACAGTGGATTGATTTTGCATCGAAGGACCCTTCACCCCCCACCGGCTGACTCGACTAAGAGTTAAATTGTTCCGATTGCTCCCACATAGCACCACGCCACAGCTGTTTTTTCCAGATTCCCCTTCATCAAGGGGCGCTGGTGACTCCTGTTTTCTCCAAGGTTAGTTTTTTGTCGTTCTCCGCTTAAATACGCCTCCCCCCCCTGCAGGTGCCTCTGACGTGTCGCGAAGAGTTACATATATCCCTGTTTTTTCGTGTTCTCGTTTTTACCCCCCAGAAACCTGCTTTCAATCAGATACCCCTTCTTCTTTTATTGCGTTTCCTTCCATATTATTGGATAACGGAACACCAAGCAATCTTTTTGCTTTCCATAGGAGATGTGATTCTAATTGCTCGTCTTTTTCAGTTTTTTTGCCCCAACCGCAAGTAATCTATCTTTCCGGGTTTGGGCTCCCTTGATGACGGACCTACCGAACTGGTTCACATGCACATCGGTTGGTATCTCCCCGGCACAATGGGTTTCTTTGCTCCTTTTTACGCCCCAGTAAAGAGGTAGCTCTCTAAGACCGCTCGTTTGGAAGAGCAAGTTTCGTTTTTTCCTCAGATAACGCCCCCTTATCGAGTTTCCTTGTGTTTTTTGGTGAGGTTGAATTTCTGTGCCTCCCCACTCACTACGTTCTTATTTCTGCTTTCAGTATGACCCCCAATGAGTCGATCTGGGTCTATCCCTACTTTACCTCGTCGCACACCGAGACGGACCCCCGTCTTTGTTGGACTTTAAGAATGTCCTCACTCGCCGAGTTTCCTTCGGTGTTTCTTGAAAAGATGGTGGTACGGCTGATTTGTCGGGTGCCCCCACCGTTTCTCTGTCCAGACTGGCTCGTCGACTTATTCACCCGCTGCTTTTCAACCCCTCAAGGTTCTTTTGCACGACGGTTCGTCCAGATTCCCTTTTGCTTTCCCTTTCGCCATATTTCCCCCACCGGCATTAGAAAGCACGATTGGAAAGCTTACCTTCTGATATCCTCCTCAGCCCAGCTGCTTATCAAATCCCCCGAGTATACAAATCGTGGCCCCCCCTTCATGGTGTTAAATCTGCAAGCCAGTTTCTGGAAATGCACTCCCAGGTATCCGTGGATTGAATTACATTCACGCCGAGTCTTTTCGGTTTTTTTGGCCGGTTTCTGAGGCGGGAACTTTTCGGTGACAGTTTTTCTTGCATCGCGTGTTTTGTTAGCACGCCATGTCAGGAAAATCAACCAGCAGGCCAGTTCTCAGCCTGGCCCCATCCGCACGACCTTCCCCACCCCCTTACGCCCCATTGGCGATAATGCTGGCCGTCCACCGCGAGTTTTTTTCACTTCCCGGGGATGGGCCTTTGGTCTTTTGCGAGAGAATTCTGTTCCCTGGCCTGGGCACGTGTTCGGTCTTTCCCCCATGGTTTGCCCCTTATTTACCTTCCTGAGGACGCGTGGGCTTGGCGTATTGTTTTTCTTACGTAAACTTTTTCCTCCTCTGGTGGGCGCTGTAGAAACTCCTCCGGTAGGGTCTTAGAGCCGACGGGGTCTCCAGATCAAAGACTGGAGCCTTTGATAGCTTGTCGAACCTCCGGTGAGATACATGTGGAAGGCCAACCTGTCTCTTTTAAACAGCTTCCAAACCCCTGGAAGGTCAACGCCAGTGCCGGTGTTTTGGTGCTTTTCCTCCCAGTTTAGCGAGCTTCTTTCTCGCTACTGTTGTGTTTTCCGGTTCCCCTCCATTTCTCGCCATTGGGACACCCCGCGAACGCAGGGGTGCTGTTCTCCCTTCCTTCTAACCCCGCCCCCCTTCTCCCGTCAGCGCATAGCTGTTGAAGGACGGGCGTTGTCCTTTGTGACCGTGGTCAGACACGAGAGTTTTATACCCCCACTGTTGTGGGAATTTGTCCAATCCCAAGTGGTTGAACCAACCCACGTCCATACGTCTGCAAAGGGTTTCTGTCCCCCTAGCCCCCCGCTGTGATAAGGACCTTAATCCCCCCAACCTCTTGGAATCTCTTTCCAGTCCTTCCCGACGCGACACCAGTAGGTCCCTAGACGTAGAATCCTAAGCCGCCGTCCTGTACCCCCTCCTGTCTTCGAAGTATGCGCTGTTTCAGAAACTGGCGACCTATTTTTTATACTCGAAGGTATTTTCTGTCCCCCGTCCTCCCCCCGCAAATAGATACTCGATATTTAAACTCCGAAAGGATTTTCGCCCCCTTTTTAGTGGGCATTCCTATGTTTTCTTTTTCTCTCTGCACTACTAGCTTTTTCGTTAGATGGCCCCTGATCCGTTGCTGTTTTGCTAGACCCGACTAGAAAACCCCCCTCCTAGTGAGTCGGGTCATTAGAAGATCCCCCTTAGCACAGGTTTATGTCACCCCACTGCCGCCGTTTTCCTTTCTTTTCCTGGGTCCTTAATCGAGATTGTTGCGCGAAGACGACAGGTAGCTCCTGATGACTGATTAGGTAAGGTCTTCCTTTCTAACTTTCATTTTTTCCCCAACCCCATGGCGCAATATGAAAGAGAATTCGGTTTGACTTACGTTGGTCGCTTCCTCGCGGCGACGCCCAAAGTTTTAAGTTCGTCTTTACTCCCCGGCAAGTCCAGTAGAGGCCAGCCGTTCGCCTGGAAGTTCTCTCCCTTGATTTAGAAGCTGGGGGAACATGACCGTGACGGTTAGTCCCCTTCCTCCTTTCTTTCAGGGTCTCCCCTCCCTACCCTTTTGTTGACCCCCAGAGCGTGCCGTGGGAAATATTCTGACATGTTCCGTTGGTACTTTGCTTTTTTTTTCCCCCCCAGTTTGACCCCTTCGTAACATGCGACCCCTGTAGATGCTAGAGGGGTTTAACTTCCCTTCCCCTATTTTATCTGGGGCCACAGCTACGGATTGCATTCGATACTTTCCACCCTATCGCCTCCTTCCGGTTTCGGCTTGGTCCACCTCCCTGCTGCGGATAGGGCCCCCCGAAATCCCGACGTGGCGCTAAAGATCCCTTCTCCGTTTCAATCGAAGGATGGCCCACCTCCCCCGTACGGGATGAACGCTCCTTCTAGGCTTTCCTTCTTGACTAGAGCAGGCTTTCGCCCCCCTTTTTCAGGACTCTGCTTAACGCGAGGTTCGTTTTTAGTTGAAACCTCCCATGCACTGGCAGTTTTGTTTTCTCCAAGCCCAGCCTGAGTGTCGTACTGAGGTGGCTACTTTTAGACTTTTTTTAAAACTCGATGGCACCTAGTCCCTTAGGCTTTCCTTTTTCCCCCCCCCCCCTTGTCACTGACCAAGGAGGACGGAACCTGCCTGCACAAGAATAAATTGCTTCCCAAAGGATTCGGAGAAGATCCCGATATCCCCGTTCTGGAGGGGGCGTTCACGCCTTTCCCTTTTTTACACAGGCCCCCCCCCCTTTGAGCGCTTGCCCCAGACTCATCTCTTTTAATACCTCCTTTGTGTGTTCTGAGATTGCCTTCCTCTACCGGTGGTCCCCTGACTTTCTCCCCTCCCTCCAAACCCCCCCGTTGATCGAACGGCGTGTAATCACTTGGGAGCCTCTGGGGCTTGCCGTTTTCGTTGTGTTTTTCTCGGTTTTGTTTTTTCCCCTGCGGAAGGGCAGTTTTTTTTCGTTCCCCCCCGATAGGTTTCCTCGTCTACCGTCCGCCCGTGAATGTCCATGCGGCTTTTCCCACACCCCAATGCGCTGAATTCTCTCCCCTCCCCTCTCTTTTCTTTGCTCTAGAGACATTCATTCCTGACAGAAACTAATTCGCGCCCAATTCAGCGTCCTCCTCCGTCCTCTGGGTTGCCCTCCTCCGGCGAGTCTCATCCCTTGCGCAATCGGGTCCGTTCGGTTTTTCCTATCCGAAGGATTTGACCAAAAGTCCCCCCCCCCTCAGGTGGCTGCATCTTAAGGCTCTCGCCATAACCCCCTCAGTTTGGCGTAAGCCGGCCTCCCTTAAAAAAGCCCCAACCCTAGCCACTATGGATTAAACGTTGTCTACTTTGAGCCGACCAAGTATTGAACACATGCCTCCTCTTTGAGCCCCCCGTGAGAATCGGGGGCAAATAAAAGGTCGCCGGGACGCGGTAAATAGAAGATTCCTCCCCCCTCTTTACCGAAAGGCATGTGCCCGAAAAGCATGCCCCGTATCTAACTCCCTCTCACTATTTTCCTCGGGCCGAGTCTCCCCATTTGGCCTACGTAATTTCCATGACCGGGCATCCTTCTCCTTACACCTTCTTCACCCTGATCCATGGTAGATGAGAAAGGGTTAGGGTAAAATCTTGGTTCCTGTCGCGTAGATCCCCCCCTTTCTCCCCCCCAGATACCTCCCCCCTTTCTTCGTCGAGCACAATCTAGAATTTATGCGGTGGTCCCCCCAGTCCCCCCGATAAGTTTCGTTTGAACGCCCTCTGTTCCCAGAACCTGTCGGACGCGAAGCGCCCCTCTCCCGAGAATTTCCTTGTTTCGATTTTTCGACCCTTCGTAGACAGGCAGTAAGTAGGTTTCCCCCTCACAGAACCCCAGCTCCTTTTTTTTCGCAAGCCTTAATACAGGCCTGGACACCCTCACACCGTGGCCTGCCAAAGCCTTGTAGTACTTTCCTCCCCTTTTTTAGAGTCTCCTTCCGTTTCCTCGCGGTGACAGCCCAGACCCAGCGCGTACTCTGGTAGTCCCGACCGTTCTGCGCAGGGACAAGTCTTCTCTCTTCCGACCAATAGGCCCCCCTTCCTGCGAGGACGGCTCGGTCTCGACCTCAATCCGGTATAGCCATCCCCCGTCTGGCAGTCGAGGTCCAAGGAGTTGGTTCCCCATTCTAGACCTCTGGCTACATTTAAAAGATACCCCCTTTCCGCGCTGAGGTCAGGGCCTGATTTTCCCTAAAAGTCGCTTTCTCCACGAGAGTAGACCGTACACTCCCTTCCTCTTTCCTTCAGCATTCGTGCGAAGCTTCTCACCCCTTCTCCCCGCGTTCCATCCACCGTCCGTTCGCGATTGTTGTCCAAATCTTTCGAGATGGTCGTTTAAGTACCCCCCCCGTCCCGAGGAGATCATCTTTCCGCTTCACAATAAGGAATTCCCCGTGCACCTGAGGATCAGGGAGTTAGTTATTTTTTCCGTTCATCAAGCAATGTTGGCCCGGCCCGCCGGTTATTAAGGTTTTCCCGCCCCCTGCGCTCTCACGTCCTCGTATAGAGTGATTCCCCCCCCTCCAAAACCCCAGCTCTGCCCCTAAGATAAAGTTGGTTCCCCCCGACGCCCCAAGTGACCATCCCTTTCTGAACTCCTTCCAAGAGCCAAGAGAGTCGTCTTTTTCCAAACAACCTTGGTACCTACGTGAACAAATTTGGCTCCCCCCTTCAAATTTTCCCATTTTCGCGGCAAGAGGCCATTTCCCCACTGACACCCCCATGTCGACTTACAAATCCCCACCCCCCCCCTTTAGTAGTTATGTCTTCCCCTTGCCCGGATCATCCGCTGTTATAATTGGAAGCTCTGTCCTCCGACTGTCCGAAGTGAGGAGGCCTTCCCTCACTTCGGTGCCATCCGATGACCCTTCCCGGTAACAACGACGCGAGAAGGGCAAGTTCCGCCTCGGATCTTCCCAAGACTACCGTTTCCCGTCCTTCTTCTAAGGTGTCTTCCCTCCTGGATCTTCCTTGAGTGCTTGGGAAGCCAACAATGATTTTTCAACCATTGACAGCACACCCTTCCCTTTTTGTTCCACGCTTGTTTTTAGCGGCGGAACTCTTTTTCCCTCTCCTTCTTGCCGACTTGCTCCCCGCCTCACGGAAGCGGTCAATTCGTTCCTCTTTTATGAGTGTGCACAATTTCTCTTGTTTCGAAGTGACGACTCAAGGTCCCCCGGCGTTCAGAATAAGCTTCACTCACCGGGCGGATTACGCTTTTTCTGATTCCTTATCGACTCCAAAAGTAGGAATAGCTTTCCTCCTTCCCCCTCCTGACTAACATAGTGAGTACCCCCTCCCCACGAGGGAATCCAGCGCTAGACATTCTCTCCTTCTCCTTTTCTCCCCCCAAACCCCCCTTCTGCGTTGTGGTCCTCATGGTAGCGTCCTCGTGCCACCGTCATCCCCCATTTCGACCCCCTTTTTTAGCGGACACCTCTGACAAAGTTTCTCGTGCGATAGGTGCCCCCATCCACCATCCACAAAACACCGCAGAGGTCCTTTTTTTTCTTAAGCGTGCCCCTTCACCCCAGCGTCGGAAACGCGTGAACTCCTGTTTTTCGCCGGCTTTGCGACTAAGGGGAACCTCAGAAGAGATTCAGTTTGAAGCCACCAGTGGGCATCTCCCGCAAAAAATCTTTCAAGTTCCTCTTATCGTGCGGAGGGGCCTGTCTTGAAGGTCTATCTACACCCGGAATCCCTTTCTTTATTCCTAATCGGTTTGCGCCCGGGAACTTGCCTTACTCCCACCGTACTCCCCCCCTTTTTTGCTGGACGAGACGTTTCTTTTTTCGGTGTATTTCCCTTGCCCGAAGAAAAATTCTCGGCCCTTTTTTTTTTCCACTAGCCCAGTACCTCATTCAGGTAGGTCTGATTGACCATTCCATTTGGTTTAGGTACCTCCCCGCTTCTAACTCCAACGGTCATCCCCCAGGAGCCTTTCACCATTCTAGGTCCCACTTCCACGTGAAGTTGTCCCATCGATCATCCCCAATTCCGAACATTTAAATCGGTAGTCCCCCAGCGCCACTCCTTTTGATGTCCTCACGTTCTCTTCCACCCCCTTTTTTTCCCTTCCAATTCCTTTTTTTCTCTTAGGGCATAAGCTGACGGCCCTTCTTCCTTGCGTCGCCATAGAGCCGGCATGGTTGCTTCTTTCCGTTTGCTGCGGATGCCGCCGAACCAATCTCCTTCCCTTAAAGACAACCTTTCCCTTTGCCCTCGGCACCGTTTCGTACCCGACTGGACTCTTCTTCTTCCTATTTTGGGTACACTTCCCGCAGTAGCAGTCTTCTTTCTCCCCCCTCCCCGCCCCTCGGACTGCCAACCCGTCAACGATCCGTTGCGTCCCAAACCCCTTTTCTCGTCCCGAGATTCGACGCGATGCCTTGATTATGTTTTTGTCTCCGGCCGGCTTCCCCCTTAAAACGACGCTTTCCTTTAGACGAACCGATAGGCAAACCCCTTGAGAGTCTCTCGGCAGGTTGGCCTAGTAGGACCCATCTACGTCACATGTGGTACGGACGTCTTTCCAGGTCACCCCCGAGTGCCTCGCCCACCTCATTTGCCCGGTTTTTCGAAACCTTCGGGTGATGTTCTCCCCCCCCTCCCAGTAAACCAAAACCGCTTGTTCAATTATTTCTCCTTTTTTCCCCCCGTAACCCCTCTCCTACATTAGTCTTACGAGATAACACCCCCCAGACCTTTTCTCTGATCCCGGTGAGCGCTCCGGACCTCCCTTTGATCCCCGGGGAGAGCAGGTTCTCTGCATGATTCGCGCAAAACATTCAACCTTTTATCAGAAGTACCATAGGGACCAGCGTGACAACATGTTATCGAACAACAGTTCCGCGTCACCCCTTCCCTAGACCGTAACCCGATGAAAACCACAACACACCTCCTCCCCGTTTGAAGAGTTATAAGGAGTATTTAGTACAGATAGTACTTCCTGCTGTTACATCCCTCAATTCAGGTAAACCAACGTATTCTCGTCAGTCTTCCAAGCTTGAAAGCTAACAACCCTTTTCCTCTCCAGAGTGTCCCTTCTTGAGGGCCTTGGAACTAGATCCCCCATGGGCCTGATTATATTCTCTGAAACACTCTTTTTTTTTTCTCTCGATAAGACCCTCTACAGCTCGTGACACTCCCCAAGAGATATTTCCCTACAGTATCGGGTTCCGATTAGTAACCTTCTTTGATATTCCTCCCCCCCGGTTTATCGAGGTTACCGTAGTTGAACAGTCCAGTTCGTTCCTTCCCAACTCTCAAGACCGTTTAAATCCCCTAGCTTCTCTGCGCTGTGTTCTATCGAATTAGTCAGGCCTTTTGCCGACCTCCTTGTCTCACCTTGAATTTTTACTTTTTTTCCCGACGTTCATTCGAACTAGTTTTTTAATGGTTTTTCCTGTAATCATGACGGAATCCCCCCCTGCCAATTCCTGTCGGATGATTCTTTAACACCTTTAAGACTCCTTCTGGTGTGATCTCAGGATACCCTGACTCCCGTTTATTGTTCGGCCTTTCTTTCTCGGGTGCCCCAGACTCTTTCTCCCGATGAATTTTGTTGGAACGTTTGGTGTCGGCCTTTTTTTTTTAGCGACCTCCCCGGATTTTTCCTACGCCGGTGACGTGATCTCTCCTTTCATAGGGTGTTTGACCTGCTACAGATCTCTTGTCTATTTACCCTGAACCCTTTCGCGAGGGACATAAGCCTTAAACCCGCTTTGACGAGACCTTCGGTGGGCCTTGATCTTTCAGCAAGGACATATTCCAGGTTGCAAGGTCCGAAGTCCCTGAACATCACGTCTCCGGACATATCCCGTCACGCCCTTTCCTTCTTCGAGCGTCCCTGCGCAACGGATCGAAGGTGGAGTCTAAGATGAATTTTTGAAGAGCTGTTTCGTTTTAATTCCCCAACCCTCTTTTTGACGTATATGTAACTTCAAATTACTTTTCTAGCGAAGCTGCGTATACTTTTCTGTATACTTTGACCTGTCATTGAGTTGGAAGTGACCTGTTTCGTTTTGGCTTCTCGTGCATCGCACCCCCCCGGCCCTTCTTTCACCACCAGCCGGTCCTCGCCACGCATCGTCCCGAGTGGCAACTCCTTCAATCCCCTCCGAAGCAGACGTGTTCCCGTCTTTGTAAGATGAACGAGCTAAATATTTTTCTTTTTTGCCTCCCGAGGGAGATGTGTTTTCTCGTTAGTTCTCGAGTCGAAATTGTTTTCCTTCTGTTGGCAGATACAGTTTTTCTCTGATTTGAAGACTACCGTGCGTCTTCCCCCTAAATCACCCCATGCGTTCTCGTTCACCCCTGTACAGTTTTGACTTTGACTTTGAATAGTGGAATTCCAGAAGGTGCCCCCCCCTGATAACTCCACCCAGACGACACCACCGCCTGTATTTGCGTCCCTCCCAAGGCACGATGGATACTTTTGTTCCTTTTCCCTTCATCTCTGACGACAAAGATAATTTTCATATTTTCGCTTTTCTCTCCCTTTTTTCTTTGACCGGATCTCCCCCCTCAGCATCGCACATGCTTCAAAATTCAGGGTTTTTTCCGGTCCGCAAATGGCCCCCTGTTTTAAGCTCCCCTGAGAAACTGCACCAGCGCAAGAGCGTTTGACCTGATCTCGAACCCGCGACAGTTCCGGTCAACACGACGTACGAGATGGTGGACCTTGCCTGGCCCCCGGCCCCCCGCGAGTGGTTTGTGTTTATGTCCTTAGGTCCGCTCACTCACCCGCAACCCCCCTTTTTTTTTCTGGCTGGCCGATGAAACCCCGTGAGGGACGGCTGTTTATTCTCCCCCGGATGGGAACCCTTCCTCTGAGAATAAAGAGGCCTTACCACACAGCTACTTTTTTGGAAGACTTGACCCGTTAATCCCTTTTATACCCCTGACGAGTAAGTGTACGGAGGTTTGTATCTGTGTTAATACGGAGGGGTACCCTTTTTACTTTCTTTCGGCGGCATCCCGAGGTCCGAAGTTGTCTCTGGGCCTGAAGCCTTCTACCCGATTCCTCCGCAATTCTTCGTTTGGCCTCGGATTACAACGCCTTTCCCCCTCGTGTGCTGGTCACTTCGCCCGATTTGTGGCACCCCCTCTGCTAGCCACGCCCTTCTGACCTGCCTTACGGTAGGGCTCTAATCCTAACAGTCCGCTTCCCGCTTCCGCAAGCGGTTAACCACGTTTTCCCCTTGGGGTTGCAGTGTTTTTAATTTTTGCAGCAGTTGTGGCCAAAAACTCCTGCCTCTCTTCTTTAATGACAACCCCTGCTATTCCCTGGCCTCCGTCTCCGTCTTGACCTTCTGCCGTTTTGTGATCGATGCCGGTTCTGCTTTTTTTCATGTCCGTTGTCCATCGATGTCCTCTCTTCAGACCCCTTTCTTCCCGAATGAGACCCCCCCACGTTTAACCCCTTAATTCCCTTCATGCCCCTCACCTTCCTTTCCGGCCACCGCCAAATGACTTCTCCACCTTCTTCTTTGCAGACAATATCGAATCCTTGTTGTTGTTTGGATTCCTTCGACATGTGGGGCAGGACGACTTCGGCTTTGGACTCAGCGCCTTTTCTCAATTTTTACCAGTGATCTGGGCGCAAGGTGTTCCCGTACCAATACTGTTTCTTTTTGAAACGGTGTAAACTGCTCTCTCATTCCGTTATTTGTTTCCCCTGCTTTTCTAACTTTTCTTCCCTGCTCCAGTTGATCCGGCGGTTCGATCGTCTTGCGCTTTGGCCCGAGAACTTCGCTCACTCGTCTGAGTTAGCATCCGAGGAGAACTGGACTTTATGCCAGAGGGCGGGCAAAACAATTTTGGAGCTGTATGTTTTCCTGATGTGTTTCACCTCCCATCGAAACGCACATGGAGATACCCTCTGTACTCGGGGCAGTCTTTGTTTTTTTCTCGCATTTTATATCCCCCATTCTTTTTCTCCGAGCGCTTCCCTCCTTTTCTATCTCGAAGGGACCCCCTTCTAGGACTGACTTTGGATGTTAAAGAGTTTTATAAGACAATTTGCTAGTAGCGAACCCGAGAGTTACACAGACCGAGGAGTATTCTTTTTTATTTTGGTCCGGGACTCGCGGCGCCCCTGTTTAGACCACGGTGTTTTACTGAACCTGCCACACTTGGTGAACAAAAACCCCCTCGAACTTCCGTTGATATATGGTCCCCCATTTTCGTCAACGATGTTCGTTAGCACACCCCACTCCTTTTCCGTCCCCTCGTTTTCTCGGAATCTATTACCCTGATTTCGGTAATGCTGACCCGTCTGGGAAGGAATTTCGAGTCTTCACATTCTCCCCCAGGTATAGACCCAGATGGTTCTTGCCTCAAATACAGGCTCTCCACCGCGGTCTTCCCGAACCTTCCCCACTTCTTTTGGTCGGTCCCGCCCACCGTCTGACTGGATCTACGTTGTCGTAGGCCCAACCCACGCCCTTTATCACAATCCCCTGGAATAGTTGGTCAATGTTCACTTGTCTTAGTTCGGACCTAGCTGGATTTTGCTAAGTTGCACCTTTTTTTTTGGTGATTCTCCCCTCGAAAGTCATATAGAACTAGTCCACTACTCACCCATGGAGCTCTCTTTCAGAGTTTTTTCCCCCCCCCCAAAATTCTTGTCCGGCGGTCACTACGTTCCTTTTCAATAGGTTCCTGTTCCCTCCTAGACTCACGAGCTTGGCATGGCCGAACTTCCCCGGTTGGTGTATGTTATCGGTAGGTGGTGCTTCCCGTAGTACGGCCTGGATCCTCATGAATGAGTGAACCTGGGCGGTTTCCCTGCCCCCCCCACTATGTCATATGAACCGCATTTTTCCTTTTTTGTCTTAGCCGGAACTTGGTATTTAGTCGCTTCCTTCAGACAGAAGCAGGCACATTCCTCGTGCCCCTCTTCCTAAGTAGCCGGCACCGCCTTTTTGTTCCGCGGAGGAAGCCGAGGACGGCCCCGACTCTGTCGGGCCCATCCGGACTTTTTTTCCCGAGTCTACTCGGCGGAACATTTTTCACTTTGCCCTTGAAAGCCGTTTGCTGGGCCCCGAGTGCCCTAATGTCCCTCTTCGGGCCAGTGGTGGCCACTTTTCTTTGGCGAAAAGCATCGCCTCAACTGCGAACCCTCTTCGTTCGCTATTTCCGTCTTTGGCTCGTCCTTTATTGTTGCCCCCAGTCACTCATAATTTCGACTGCGTGGGAACCCCCCGTTATGCGTGTCAGCTCGATTTTTTCTTGCACCCATATCGCTTCCGCCGTAGGGCTTCCTTTATTTGACATCTCGGATAGTTCCCGACCCTCCCCTCGCCCTGCAGCAAGGGTTCTTTCAATCGAAGGACCCCCTCGTGCACGCTGAACCGTCTATGAAAGTACAGGAAGGAGCCCCCTTCCCCGTCGTGAGAGGTCGCCTTCCCTAGAAGTATTTAAAGTGATCAGACGGCCAGGTCTCCGATTTTAGTAACAAGTCCTCCCTCCCCTGAAACTAGTGTGGAAAACGCCCATTTCTATCCCCTTTCCGGACTTGGTCCCTTCCTTTAGAATAGACCGACGCCTAAATTTATTCCCTTTTATTCCTCATTCCACCCGTTGCCAATGACCACTGTCTCTCTTCAAGTGCACCAGAAGACTGATTTCTCCCCCAATTATTACGGGCTATTATCCTTTATGTCTTGTTTTTCTCAAGGACACCTTCCGCGGCATGTACATTCCTTCCCCCCGTTGTTGCTGGAAATATCCTCTTTCCTCCCTACGTTTTTTCTCGTCTCTTCCAGATACGGTTGGAGGCACGATGTACATGAAAGGAGTTACGTTGACTGCACCAACCCCCCCCCTAATGCACAGGTTGATAGAATACGGCGCCTTTTCCTCCTTTTATAAGTCTTTGTTTTTTGAACCTTGCCCCCCCTCCTGGGGTTATTTTCTCGGGTTTTCGGCAGTGAAGGAGAACCTCGCGGCCTTAGACGTCTACCTTCCTTCCCGTTCATTTGACTGACAGGAGCTTTTTCCACCACTAATAGCGGCGCGTTGAATTTATAGCCTCCCCCTTTCCCTCGACGGCGCTCGAGAGACGGTGTTCCCCGACTTTACACCTCTCTCCGCTCCGCCAATTCAGCGTTCCTACCTTACTTGCCTGTGGTATTTAGAATGCGATGTGATCTCCCAATGTTCCCCCATGGGCGTTCATGGACGCCGAATTCCCATTTCTCAGGGAACACCAGAAGATAAATTCCGGCGTGCTTAGATATTGCGCCCTTTCATCCCCTTCCCCCCCAGTAGATGTTTTCCCAAGAAGTCTGATTCGGCTCTCCCCCTTTTTCCACCGCCCTTCTCGTGCTCTATGATTAGCATTTTCTTCGGATGGTTTTCTCCACCCACCGACAAATGGGAAAGCCCGCTTTCGCATTCTTAGAAGAGTTGTTCATCCCCATGGTTTCTCCGTCTCTTTCAGTGTCTCGATCCTAACTTATGCAGGATCACCCGTCCCCTTCCAGGCTAATGGTACGAAAGTTTCATTATGTGAACCCCCCGAGCGGAAGGAACCGGTCCCGGTACTTATAGTCTCCCAAGAGACTCCTTACTTCCCCCTTTGTGGGCCGAGACATATCTACCTAACCCCGTACAGTATCCCCAGATAAACACTGGATTCCTTTGTATTTTTAACTCCCCAACCGCCTGGGGCACTCTAAGGTTCCCCAGAAGGCCCATCTTAACCTACCCCTCACCTTTTTGTAGGAATGACAATCTAGATTATGCGGTTAGTCCCCCCTTCCGATGAACCGTCGTCCGAGCACTTCTTTTTCCAACGCCCTCTTGACTCAAGAGGCTGAAGATGACAATCTCTCGCGATCGTGCCTTTGTGTAGAGTTAGTTTTAAGAATCTAGTGCATAAGAAGCTAGGTTCCCCCCTTCCCTCCCAAGCACACACAGATATTTTTTCCCCCTCACGCCCCCAGTTTTCTCAATAGTTCCCTGGAACCCGATTCCACGTGGGGAAAAGAATGTCTTATTTTGATCCTTCGCCTTCGCTAAAGGCACGCGGTGATTTGCCCATGAGCAAGACATACCCTCGTTCTCTTTCTGGTCCATACTTTGCGCGACCGTTCTCCAGACGCTCAGCCCTCAAGTACCGTTTTAACTACCCTTCCTCCGGCTGCGGCTTCGACGGTCCGACCGAACTTCCATGTAGCTGCCTGCCCTCCTTCAGCTCGTCTAATAGTTGTCGGACTGGATCTCCCCTCCTTTGGCGGACCTTGTTCCAATATCACCCCATTTCCTCCCCCCGAGTTGGCCCAATGTTGGCGTAGGGGCCCGTCCCACACGTCCTATGGGTGCCCCACTAGGATAAAACAGAAACTAAAGAATCAAGCGGTATTGCAGCACGATTTTCTGCTTCCTTTTTTGTCGTAATCCGAGGTCCATGCCCCCAACAGGAGTGATCTTTTCAAACTTGCTATCCGCACTGTCGTTTTTCCTACCCGGCTCACCACGCCCAGGCGAGCTCCCTGGCGAGACCAATATCCTCAGAAACCCGAGCTCTCCGTTTCTTCTGGCCCCCGTCGGTCGGTTTCCGTTGGAGCGCGTTATACGAGAATTTTTTGCTCCCGTTCGCCCTCTGTTCTCTCCCCCCTTTCGGACAGCCATCCTCAGTTCCCTGTACTTGGATAGTCTGTCTCCACAGTCGCGACTCCCCACTTCCAAGTATCAAACTTGGAGTCCTACGACCCCCGATTACGGACGACCTATTCTCAGAAGAATTCACAAAGATCCAATTTTCTTGAGTCCGCTTCCCACAAATGGGGGCCGACCGAAAACCCCTTGCCCAATTAGACATTTTACCTGATCTTCCCGAGTAACCGACCCTGTCACGGAAGACACCTCCCCCGAACGTCCCTCCCACACCCCTTGAGTGAGCCTGTAAATCAGTATGATATATTTTTTGACGGCTTCCCTACAGCAACGGGTAAGAACAGTCGTCCCTGGCTTCCCCTATTGTTCTGTTCTAGGCTGTGACAACAAGGAGAAAACTCCAGCCTCCCCTATTCTTCTGTCAACCGCATGCCGCTTTTTTTCCATAATCACCCGTAATCTCCCTCCCCCCCAGGAGTCTTCATACCCTGATGTAATTTTTTCCAAACCCCCGGATATTACTTGTTTCCCCCTTCGCATGCAACTGATGCAACCATTGACCTCCCAACCTTTCCCTTTTGTTCCATTGTTTCGACCTCTTTGACCTTGATAACATCTGGAGGAGTATTCCTCTTATAGCCCTCACCGTAGCGTCACCCCTGTATTCCTCCCTCTTTGCCCGTGTGAAAATTGTAAGTCCACGTTCCCCCACATCACCTTCGTGTATCCTGTAGGTTTTCACAAACCGGTTGCAGTAAGATGTCGAAGCTGCTTCGATTCAGCTCCACGCCTTCGCTTTCCGAAACCTGCCTCAACTGGAGTCCTACAGACACAGATCCGTGCCGCCCCTTATGCCGAGTTACCATCCCCTCGAAAACAATTATCTTTTTTGTAAGTCGGTTTTTCTCGACTCTAAAGCGATCACCCCGATTCGAAATAAACCTTCTAGAGACCCCCATAAGATCGTGTTCGTGTGTGATGGTCCCTAATCACAATCACCCAAACACCCCTCTCGGATCTTTTTCGGAATAGGACCATTTGAACACCCCTCTAGGCAATCCGGAATAAGTCTCAAGAGGAGTATCCTAATAGATTACCTAATTGCCCTTTCTTTGC
>Ga0179593_1378176_pt1 | contig 18115 bp, 12 predicted proteins | sample CZODoug2_1_08_16_FD_185931 | JGI IMG/M metagenome (GOLD analysis project Ga0179593, IMG submission 185931) | Vadose zone soil fungal communities from Angelo Coast Range Reserve, California, USA - CZODoug2_1_08_16fungal (PacBio error correction) | ecosystem: Environmental > Terrestrial > Soil >... | reverse complement strand
ACCTTTTCCAGATAGGTGTTTACTGAAGATCAAGACCTTCATCAACTCTATAGAGGTGCTAGCCTCATCCCCCCATCCCGTGTCCAGACCCCAGTATTGGCGTTGGTGTCTCTTCTTTCTAGTCTGCTTAGAGTTACGGCTTTTAGTTCTTGAGTTAGCCGGACTTTAGCTTTTTTTCTTGCCCACCCCACCGAAAGACTTTTTTCGTGAATGTCTTATGGCCGCAGAGATGTACCGTCTTCTGCGTCGCATCAACTGTGCGTTGATAGGTGATACTCGAACTGACCCCCGAGAAGAGCCCTAGTGATGAACTGAGACGCCGCCCTGATGACCGAGAGTTTAGGAAAGACATAAATACGAGGACACTCTCGTTGCGAAGCCGGAATTACAAGATGCCTGGTCAACCTACAACACTGGTGGTAGGATACTGCCTCTACAGCCACCTTTTTCTTTACGAATCTTGTTTCGCCGCCGATGGGTCCGTCATACTATGGGCCTCGGACCTTAACACAGGCAAATGTCCCAATCAACCGAGAGCGGCTCAGAGACACACACTAATGTAACTGGCCTTTTCGAGATCCCTCGGCCTGAGACTAAGAAACCGATGGGAAGACTGTGAAGCCCCGTAGCGGTGAGCGTCAGAGATGCAGGATATGCCCGCGTGAGAATATTTTAAGGCCCCTAACAGGGCCTGGAGGATACATCCCGAAGCAACGTAGGAACCTCCAGAAGGGTTTGATTGTGCCACGGTGTATGGGATTAAGAGAGACAAAGATCTTATATTTTCCCTACCCCATCACCCTTTGGTTGTTCTCTGATACGTTGAGGGCGTTTAGCACGCCCTCACCGACCTACACCACGTGCCAACCCCGGACCAGTTCCGCAGCAGTACTCTTTATCGAGTGACTCAGCAAGACTTCTTCATGAAGAACCTTTTTTATTCTGATATGTCATAGACCAGTATAGAGTACATGGACACTCTGACATCAGATTTTACAACCTGATTTAGGATAGCGCCAGGGAGCTTCGAACCCCCCCATTGTTTATGATATCCCTCTTTTATTAGTCATTTTGTGAACTGAGTACAGAAACATCTGAGGACTTCATGTAATACTCGTTATAGTTGCGCCCAGTGACTCTTGGAGATATGTGTCGAATTTTCAATCAAAGGGGTCTTAGTCCGTGGCAACTCTCATTTTTTACGAGGACCCACCTAGTTGAGTTTCGTCTTGCTTTGAGTGGCTTTTAATCCTATGTAGCAGTCTCGGTTGTCGCAGATATTCGAAGAAGTCTTCCCCCTTCATATCATTTTCCCGGCAACCTCTCCCTACCAAGGTTTTGGATGCCCCCCTAAAGAATATTCGGTTCCCCCTCATGATTAAATCTCCTGAACTACTCCCTGGTTTTTGTGATGTACCCCAAGCGCGCCCGTAGTAAAGCTTTATCACCGCCCCTTACAACGAACTCCCGAGACTGCAACGTCTTAGCTAGAAAAGCAAGTACCCTTCACGGATTTTGGGCAGTTAACTTAATGTTTCTCTTGAAGGAGAAGAGCCCTCGAGATCTCTTTTCATAAAGTATTGATATTCACCAACTTCCCCCCCTCCTTAACCGTTTCATCCAGACTGCGGCCTTCCCCCACGAAACCCCCCCCCTAGAGGTCATCGTCCGTCGTCCGAAAGAGCGTAATCCCCCTCCCCCCTCGACATCTCTGAGCCTTTCCCCCCCCCGAGCTATGAGCGCGCCACCGCTCTGAGACGACGAACTTGTAGAGAGGATCTATGAACCAACCCTTATCGTGTTAGTCCAGAACTAGGGCGAGAGTTCACGTCTCGACATGTATTGTGAAAACTTCCACCTTAAACCCGCATGAACCCAGCGAATGTTCCGTGAAGTGTGATCAACCGCCCTACCTGGAGATAGCAAAGTCCAAGAAGTCCGCAGGTGTTGCTTCCGACCCCCTTCTTTTCAGTTCCTATAGACCGTGGGGTAAGAATACATTTTGCCGACGAGACACAAGCGCACCCCCTTGGTCCATCGCGGTAAGTCTTACGGAGACTGCTTTTGTCGGCGTGCAAAAGGTAAGTAAGTGTCGTCAGACAGCAAGGCCAGCCCCGAAAGGCAGCCAAACGAGTCTGGATTTCCCCGGCCAGATCCTCTAAGAAGTTGGTTTCGCAGAGATGAGATACGGCAGTATTCCCCCTTCCGGGTGTCCCGACCATTCTTCTGGAAAGCGAATTTTTCGTGCTTGAGTTGAGTCACTCTAATCCCGGAGCGAGCGTCTCCCAGTTCACTCTAAGTTGATGACGTTATCAGTTTTTTGGTTCACTTCTTTGTTCCCTCCTCCTTAGAGAACCGTGGAAGAGACCTAACCAAGTATAGCTCGACCCTCTTTTTCCCCCCCCCGTGATTGGAATTCCTAGAGGGATGGTCCCTAACGGTCTACCCGGATAAAAGGTGAATGAAGCTTTGTCCGTCTCTGTGGCTCCCGTCTTGCTCGGATAGAGGCTAGACCATCCGACGTCTCCCCGCGATTGCGATCGGTTTTTCTCTCAGAGGATTGCCCCAGTGACGGAAAGTCTAATAACGAGTGCCCGAGTTGTCGTACCGATCGTTCCCCCGATGATTTCGTGAGGGCGGTAGGAAATTTTTAAGTATCCCGGACCCACCTCAGGATTGGCCCTCCAATCCTCTTTTTTCTGGGTTTCCAGGGTTCCCCACCCTCCTAACTGCCCCAATTGTCTGGCCCTGGGAAGACGTCGACGTACGCCATGTTTATTATAAATAGAACTCAGTACTTCCCCTCTTGGGGCGGTATCGCTTTTTGTTTCCCCCGAAAGCCGTTGATTCAGCCCAGAATCCGCCCCGCGGTCCCCAAAACATTTGATCACGTAACATGTGAGCCTTCCTTGTGTGCCCGCTTGTCGCAGATAGTAGAATGATGGATTCGATCTGCCTCCCTTTTACGCCCCAATATGTTCGAACTTAGAAGTAGTTAAGTTTTAATTTTTAAGACTTCGAACACAGTCCCCCTCATTCTTCCTTTATTCTCGTCCCTTCGTCTCCCCCCCCCCTGATAGTGACTGTCCCCAGCCTTAAACCCCCCCCAGTCTTGTCACCCATCTTTCCTAGTATTTCGTAGTAATACGACAGTCAATTCCCTCCTCGTCTGTACCTCTATGAAAGAGGCACGGTCGTTTCCAACTCCGACGAGGTCGGGCTCTCGAAGTACTAGGTCAGATTTTGCTCACCAAAGCTCCACATCCAGCCCTCCCCTTGCGTCTTTTTCCAGGAGGTCATTCTTGCGCCCCCCTGCCTGTTCTAGATAACCTTCCCGTCCTTTTTTCTCCCCCGGAGACGATCACGGGCCCTCCAGGAGAATAACATACATATTTTAATATCAGTTTTTCTGAGAAGATGTGATAGTCCGGCTTTCCTTTACATGCCTTTGCTACTTTACGTTACTGGATGAGCCCTGATGTCCCACTCCCTCCAAAACAAGAAGCTGTCCCATAATAACCCACCTCCAAGCTGTTTGATCGCCTATTGGTAAGAAGCCGATGGTATTTTTCCCCATGAAGGATTATTTCGTTCAAAACTTTTTCGAAATGATGTACGTCGAGTCGATTCATCCTATTGTATGCTAATAGAGAATCCATCAGAGGACCTAGTGTTTCCCAGACCTTTCTGGGGAAGGATGGATACCCCTTTCAGAGCAAAATATTGGGGAGGGGTCTCTCCAGTTCACGCTAAATATAATTGGTCGCCGAGTCTTTCCCCCCCCCCCCCCTCCCATTCTCTACGTTCCCATCTTGTTCCTTTTCAGATAGTGACAAAAGTTTTATTCCCTTTCATTCGTTACACCATTGCCCCAAAAGGACGTAGACCTTGGCGAGATCGGTTTTGACCCTTCTGTGTCAGGCCTTCTTTCTTCCCCGATCTTTCTTTTGTCACCCCCCTCCCATGACATGCATACATCTGGGTATTCTCCCCCGAAGAGGTAAGCGTGCTCGTGAGCCGGTCCATCTTCTTAAAGTCACCTCTCGTAGTTTCTGGGTGATCGGTCGTTACCTGGGAAAACTCGAAAAGTACACGGTCCAATTTCACTATGTAGATGGGTTTCTTCTTCTATATGTCCGATCCCTTTCCCTGAACGGTTTCCTCGGTTACTCCCGCGACAGCACAGGATGCCTTTCCCCTTTCCTGCAAAAGGAGTTCTTCGCCACCTCTTCGGGACTTGCCCTCTGGATGTCAAGCTAGTTACCAGACAAAGATCATGTCTCTCCTCTGCACGGAGAAAGATTCCGACGTTGAGATATTTATTCCTATTCATATCAGGTGTTCCAGCTAATATTACACGCCGATATGCTGACCAATAGGGTGTCGTCTCCCCCTCTGGGTCTCTCTCCCTTTTCTAAGAGTAGGTACCACGCCCGTTCTTGCAACGATAACTCGATCGCGTCTTTCCGATGGAGATTCTCAGTGAGTGAGAGGAGTGCCGTTTACGCAATCCCCACTCTTTAAGTAAGAGAGAAGGGCCCCCCCTTACTTTTATTTGAGTTTTTTCCTTCTTCTCCCTCTCCCAGAACCCCCTAGACGCCCGGTTCATAAACGTGCTGTTCTTGAAATTTAGACGTTGGCGTCTTTTTGAAATAAGGATTAAGCATGGAAAGGACCATAGCCCGGCTGAGTCAGTCCCTGCGTGCCCGAAAGGAGATTCCCCTTAATAGAAAATGGATCCCATTAACAAACACCCCTGTTCGGAAGTTTTTGCCTTCTCCTCTATTCGCTTTTCTCATAACAACTCCTTTTTCCCCCGGTTAATGCCCTTGGGTGACCTCTTTGGGTTTACTTCTCGTCTTAAACTCGGTAAAGTCTTCTGAACCTGCCTATGGAAAGGAAGCAAGGAGGTTCAGTACTGACAAGGCTTTATGGACCCTTTTCCTTGTCGTCGCATCGCTTTCGTGACTCTTATTGGCGTTCCCATCTCTGGGTAAAGTTTCTCCCTCCTAGCCCTGAGAGTACTTACTAAGAACGAACTCCTGAAGGGTCCGGCCGGCCTCCCGCGTTACGGTGAAAGAATCTTCCTGTCGCAAACTCAATCCCCCCCTGTTTAGAAAATCGTCTCGCGTCTAGTTACGCATTCATTCCCCCCCCCCTATAGGTTAAGACATATGTGCTGGTGATCTCTTTGTCCTCTGTCCGCGTTTCCGTATTAGGGAATTATTTACGCTTTCTCGCGTGGACCCCCGTTCTCCCACCGATTCTTGTCCTTCGTTTGCCGTGCTGTGACTACCTTTGTCGCATACCTGGTCGATTTCTTTTCGCGCCTCTAACGCCTTTTGGGCCCTAAATTCTCCTTCCATATCCTCGACCCCTCGGAAACCCCCCCCGTACTTTTGTAGCCCAACTCCGTTGGACACTCTTCCTTAATATCGGGAAACTTACCTCAAATTGTCGATGAGCCCCTTTCTCCCCTCCCTAGTCCCATAGTTTCTTTCCGATTGCCCGGATGCTCCGTCCTACTCTTTGGAGGAATGATCCCTACCAAGGACAAAAACTATAATGGGATTATCAAGGTATGGGTGGTCCGAGTTTAATCAGCTCCCGCTCCTCACAATTCGGAAATATGTCTGAGATGTCAATGACCCCCAAGAGTTCCTCTATGCCCCCGAGTGCACCCTGAGTCCGTTTGCGAAGTTCCCGGTGAGGGAGGCATAGTCCCCAAGGAATCATCCTCCTACATTGAACCTCTCCGGGTAGTGTGTTGATCTTCTGTATGGGCGCGCTAAATTCTACCCCAAAAGACTATCTTCTCTTTTATACCCTCCTTTTCTTTTTTTTCTCGTCGATCTGTTATTTCTAGATGACCCGCCCCTAACCCCCCTTTGCCGAAAGATAACCACAAGTGCGGTCTTCCCAGCGCTGAGGGATGCCTCGTTAATTTTCCCTTACCCGTTCCCATCTTGAATAAGAAGATTAGACGATGAATAGTATCGATGTAATGAGAACTCTCATGAGACCCTTTGAACCCCCTTCTGAGTATATCTCCTTTATATAGAACCCGAGATATTGCCTCATAGTCTGTCCTTCCCGTTTGTCTTTCAGAGTCACTAACCCCCGATGAGACGTAGTATCGCTAGGGCGACCCCTCAGCAGGACGCGGGTCCCTATATTTTCCTACGCCCCCCTTCCTTCAGTTTGCACTCGCTTCCGGACGCGGACCCAACCCCCTGTCTGCTCTCGGTGGAGTGGTGGGGAACCTCAGTTTTTCATGACTTTCCCAGTTGATAATTCGAGTTTTTGACTATTTTCTCCGATCCCGCCAACTTGTCCTGAGGACGCGGGCCTCGGCCTTCTCCTTTTTTTGAACAAGCGCCAGTTTGGTGGCCTCCCACAATAGGCGTCAGGATCCAGAAACTAAAGTACCGAACACCTTCTTAACGTCAAAAACAGCAGGCACACGTCGAAGCACAAAGACCCGTTTGACCCTTCATGATGTTTTTTAGGCCACGATATTGGGGATGCAGGATTATAGCCAATTGATCCATTGCTCCATTTCATGATTTCCGCCCCCAAAGCTTATGGCATGAGAATTTGTTTTCTGGCCCTTGCCCCCCTCACAGATTCAGAGGATGACGTCTATTACCTCTCGCATAGATTCCGACCGCCCGTCCCTATCGTTACGACGCAGTCTAGATCCGCTCCCCGTCTGAGAACACTTCATTGTAAGTAGTTGATAGATCCCTCCCCCCCCTGCCTTCGAGTCGTCCCCCCTTTGCAACTTTTGTGACTTCGTCCCGTCTGAGACATGCCCCCCCCCCAGCCTCGCCCCCACCTTCCCCGGGGCCCTTGAATGTGATTATGCAAGAGAGACCGTCCCCAGCCGTCCTACTGTTTTTCTGTCATTAGACAGAGTCAGGAATGGTTCCTTTGAATTCTTTATCCTCCTGAGGTAAAGGCTCGTTGCATCCTCAGACGGGCCCTACCTTTTTAAATCAGGATCTTTCCCCGACCAAGAAAGTAAGTGCCCTCAAGTTCTCATCCAAACGGTCAATTGCGTTTCGATATCAGTCTTATCGGTTTATGCGCTTTCCTCGATGCGGTCAGTCTAGCACAGTCGGCAAGCAACTCTAGCCAATTCCCTAATTGAGGTTGGCTTTTCCTGCGACCCGGCCGCCCTTCCGGAGTACGATCCCGTTCACTTCCAGGTAGTCAGGATCGGATTGGTCCACTTCTTGGGTCCCAATCTCTGACACGGAAGAGCCTACCCCCCCCCCTAGCTTTCCTCCTCCCCCCGATTACGAAAGCATAGTCGGAGTTCGATCGTCCTGGATATCCATGAATGGAATGAACACCCCTCACCCTTTCGCATCATGCTTTAGATTTTCGGATCGACATGGCTCTTTGGTCGACTATCCCTCGATTCCTTCCTTGCACTCGAGAGGTGGATGCAGAGATTTTTTTCATTTCAAGTAGAACTTCGGAACGCCCAGGTGTCTCACTTTTCGTAACCGATGTTTCTAGGATTGCGTGTCCCCCTGAAAGAGGCTTAATAGGCTCCCCTGCCCCCCAATATAAGCTACTTCGCCGCTTTAGTAGAGGTCACTTGTCACTCCCCGATCACTTTTCCTCCAGACTCAGGTCATTTGGATAGGACGATCATCCCGTCTCCGACTCCTTTTGACCTCTCAGATTGAATCTCCTTTTTTCTTTTCTTTGATATATGGATTTCAAAGAGAGAGCGGGATACGCCCATAATCGAAAACACGCGTACCCCCCATGTATTCGATCTGACTTCCGCCAATGGAGCTCTCGGTGGGCGTTTGCCTCGAGAGATCTATCTGCCTCCGTCCCCTCCCGTTGCGATGAGGTGTCTTACTAAGAAATGGTACCACTAATATATGGATCTGCCACCTGCTGATATTCTCACCCATATGTGATTCTAGAAACATGTAAAACTTTACTTTCCCCCCTCTCGTATGGCACCGACCGTGACGCTCTATTCTAATCTCAGCATGATTACCCCGACTTTCTCCCCAGAACGTTTAACTACTAAGAGGTACAGGACCATGCCGTTTGTGATTCCCAGCTGTCCAACTCCCTTTTACCCATCCGTGTTGCTTATTCACCATAGTTTTTAGAGAAGAAGATGTTCATCGATTCGCCCTCGTCTCCCAGGACCATTACCACTGAAAGACACCCGTAGTCACCACTCTTATTTTTAATAAGGGGTGTTGTTGTTGAGAGAGATTGTTCTCATTTGTGCGATGTTTGAAGGGCAGCATCTCCGGTGTTCTTGCGTTAGGAGTAATTTGATGCATAAACATAGGCCGATAAACCCACCAGGGACAGAAATATCGGATTGGCTATCCATGGTTCCTCTTGATAGTCGGAGGAAATTACGGGAAGAATATATACTTAACCCACTTTCGCCGGTCTCTCGTTCTCTAGTTCGATAGTCGATACTCTTCGTTCCTCTCTCACCCGACGAGCCCCCCCTCTTGTGCCCCAAGGACTGGTTAGGCTGTCCCGCACTCGGCATAGGCTTCGCTTACCATCCCAGCGAGAGTTTGGCTCCGATGTCCTCCTTACCCTTCACGCCTTACTGTCCAATCTGTTTCCCCTTCCGGGGCCCCGTCTCAACGCTGCTCGACCTCATTTCCTTACCACCCTCTTCCACCCTCTTGACTGCCCTGCGCCCATGCCTCTGTTAGTCCCCACTATTCTACGGTTTTTGACTTCGTGTGCTGTCGCTCATTCTTTTCGTTGTTCCCCCCAGCCCGACCGCACCCAAAACGGGCCCCACCCGACCCCCCCCCCCCCCCCGTCTCACATTGCCCCCGAAGCTCTCTGGTGACAGAATTTAGGGCCTCTCTTACGTCTCGAACGTCAATAGTCTCTTATTTCGTTTACGTTTAAAGGTTTCGTTCACGGGAACCCCCAATAGACGAACTCGTCCTTGAATTCCACGAATGTCATTGGGGTCCAGGTCTCCTCTACCTCTCAGAACAGATCAACTAAGGATAATCCTTTTTTAACTCCATGGAACCCTGAGTGACCTATTAGCCGACAAGACCTGCACATTTCACCAGGCCACCTGCGAGAACAACTAAGAGGAGACCAATGATCAAGCGGTATCATTCTAACTCTCTTAGAAACCCTAAATGCGCTCGAGCCCCCCTGAAGCCCATATTGAGCTTTGACTTGGATATAGTCATTCATACTCTTGGGAAATGGGCTTTAGCAAACGACTATGAAACACTCATGAGATCGCTAATCTGTCGAGTTCGTGAATTTTCCTGTCTTATTTTCCCGTTTCTAGGCTTACTCCCCAAAAGAAGTAGAAACATCCCCCCCCCCACGCGCACCCCTTCTATCCTGATCTGTGAGTCGAGCGGATAAGGTGAAGCTGCGCGGATGCTCATTCCCCCCCCAATACCTTGCCGGCAGACTAGTTCACTCCTGTCGGTTCCAAATGAAGTTTTTTTTCCCGTCTACTTTCCCTGATGTACGGGAGCTTAGACCCCCCAGAGGTAGACCGGAGATCGACGGCACCTAAAGTGCAGTTTTTAATTCCCTTGAGGTCTGGCCGTTTGCTTGTTACAGAGAACTTTCATCGTAGAACTCCACGTGCGTTCTCCTCCGTTCCACGCCTTTTCGAGGAACCTCCTTCTCACCAGGCGACTTCCTGACGAAGGGAAGTCACTACCCAGGAAGGATGTTTACTTAAGCTTTATCCTGTGATCACCCCCATTAAATCGACCGAGTCTGTTTTTCTTCTTCTTTTCTTTTAAGTGATCTAGGTATAACCTCGGGATCGAGTCCCTCCTATTATGTACCCCCCCCGACTCAGATCAGGGGAGGTTAGACTCACCGAAGATTAGGTTAAAACCCTGGTAATGGGAGGCCCGCACAGAGACCGACCCCCTCGGGATGAGATAATCAGATATTGAGTATAAGGTCTGTGGAAGGCCCTGAGTCGTTCATAGAGTTGGCCATAGAAGCCTTCCTAATAGTACGCATAGTGTCGGCAATTCGACCGTAGAATCGTTGACACCTTTGGGGACACATCGCAGCGATAGTTGGAGCCAGAACTCGTACACTAAAAACGGGAGACCACAGCTCTGATTACCCCTGTCGCAGGAAAGTAACCGAACGGTAATCCCCCAGATACGGAAAATTTAAACTCCCCCGTCATTAGGGGGTTGGGGTGATGCTAGCTATTTATAGGTTTGCAAGTTTCTTTTCGTGGCGTTAGTAGCTTTTTCCTTGGAGTAAGATTGTGAGTTTGCCCAATCAGTTCTTTTTTCTTTTCCCTTTTCTTTCAGTAATGAGCGTTGCCAGACTAGGCCGTCGCAGCAAAAAGTGTTCTTTCCCAAGTTGCCCTCATCGAGACGACTAATAGTTTTTCCCCACCATTAGTTCCATTAGTCTTTACCCTCTGGACCTAGTAGCCAATACAATCCCACCATTACTTTTCATCCAGGAGTTTCAGCTTTCCTTAATCGATGATTGACACTTACAATACAATTCCCCACTTCGCCACCTTCACGACCGCCATTCTCGTTAAGAGACAGTTCCAAGCACCCTGGCGAGACGCGTCACTACATATTGTTGAGGACTCGGCAAGCCCCCTGAAGAAATACCCTGCGAGGAGACTAGACAAGGTAATGGGTTTTCTCTCTCCGTATAGGAAGATCCATAAAGGTGGCAACGTTGATGCGAGACCTTTATCCCCTTTTCCCCCGCTATGCAGACATATGAACCCCTGGAGTCGAATCTGTAAGGACTTCCACGTACTGCACTTCTCATCCCTAGAATCCCTTTGGACCTGAGGAAATCCCGGTGTCTATCCTTATTCTTTCGGGCGCATGGTGTAACGCGAAGCCCCCAAGACACCCGAGACGCCCCTAGGGGAAGCAGCATTTGTTTTTTTCGAGAGATCTGGGGAGTGGCGCGAAAGACCGAACCTCACCTGAACAGTAGAAACCCGGGGTCGAGGTCCTAGTTGCGGGTATGGGACCCTTCCGACACACCGTTGCATTCGGAACCCCTACTTTGAAGATAGTCCGTTTGCCAAGAGGGAAGCTCGGCCAATCTCATTAAACATGAGGAACGCGTTATCCGATCATAGGTTACCCTTCTTGAGGACAGTTAGTGGAATCCTACCCCAACTGACCGTTGTTTACACGCCCTCTCTCTTCTGCGTCCTGTTTTCCGACTCCCTCCCCCAGATGTCTCCGGCCCCGATAGTTCTATTTCCGAACCGCAGCGATTCCGAGATGTTCTATTGTTCGGGCCCGCCAAGGTTCTTAAGTTTCCCCCCGAGCGGCCCCCCCACGATTTATATCGTAGGGTTTTTTAGTTTTGAGACCATTGTAGAGGAGACTAAGCTACCCAGTTGCCTAAGGCTTAGTATCTCTGCTAGTGAACCCAAAACAACGGGCCCAGTTTGACCCTTTTTCTCGGTCCGCTATTCCGGCCGCCTAGACTGAAAAAGAACTATACCCCCGTGTTGACCCCAACCCAGGCATTTCCTTGACCTTCTTTCAAAGTCCACTCCACGACCCTTTCCCAATGGGACGTTGTCGTTCTATAGTCTCACCCTAACAGTACCGAAGTTGCTTTAGTTCCCGATCTGGGAGGTCAAGTCAGAATCCTCGAGATAGTTCTACCTTTTCTGATCTTGCCCCCACCTCGTCTTTAGTGCAAAGTCGGCCGTTTTTCCTGAACGATGCGGCCGAGTTCCGACGGCCCCTCTCTCTACGCCAACGCCTATGACGACGACCTGAAAGGAGGGCGAAGCCTGATCTAGAGGCCCAAGCGCTCCTAAAAGGAACTTGTCGTTTTTTTTGGTTTTCTAGAGACCCCAAGAAGAACCTCCAATGCTTTCCGGTTCGTACACCGTTCAATCGGAGCTCGTTTCGTAGAGCTTCTTTCGATTCACTCCCCCCAACAAACTAAATCCTCCCACCAGGGACCAAGGTCCTGAATGTTCTTTGATTTTGAAAACCCCTAATCTTGGCTCATTCAAAAATCGTCGACATTCTCTCTAGACTTCTCCCCAGAGTTCATTCTATCCTTTTGGCCACCGAAGGCTTTGATATAGCAGGATGTCAAGAATTGCATTAATTCCCTCGAGCCGTTGTAAGACAGTGCCGAAGTGATCTACCCTCCGTCCCCCACGTCCCCTAACCCCCCCTTGTCCTTCCTCCCCCCCCCCGGTATGATATGATTATACTGGCTACTCTGGGTCTAGAGCGCCGACCCGTGGCGCTCCCTATCCACGTTCAGGTTTCGGTGAAGAAAGCGAGGGACAAGTCTTCCCAGGGCGGGGAGGTTTCTTTCGTTCATCGCCCTCGCTCCCTACCTTATTTGGGTCCTCCTCGACCCCCCCCGCGCAGGACCTCAGTTATCCTTTCTGGTTCAAGGAGGGTTTCCCCCATCCTCATGGCTGAAAGGGAAGAGCCTACCTGTCGAGCTCGACCCCCTCTCTGAATCCGCGTCAGCTTTTTCTTTGGTACCCTTAGGTCTCAACCGGACCCGAGATAATTAGATGCAAATTCCTCTCCTAGTGCCTGCATTGCCTGGTCTCCTTCGACCTCTTTCCCTCCTGCTCCCAACCACAGACAGGTTTCGAAATTCAGTTTTATGCATTCTAGGTTGCAGTTGCCCACTGTCTACCAGTCCGTGAAGTGTGTTACGATATGTCCTCTTTTCTAAGGTTTGTGAGTTTATTGTGGTCCCACTTAGGTAGTATTGTCATCCGTACCAATCTAAAGAGTCCTGGGACCCCCCCTTCACTACTTCTGGCTTGATGGTTCCCAGGTTCAGGCCCCTATTTCAGATCCCTCCCTCCCTATTTCTTCTTCTAGTTACCGTCCCCTCAAGTCCCCCCCCTGTCCCAGATCTAAGACTTTTTCAGTGTAAGAATGGATCTTGATAGATGTGGCGAAATCTCGTTCTCTCACCCATGACCCAGAAAGAACTGCGTTCCCCCACTTCTGTGAGTCCCCGCCCGTCTGAGGGTGGGCTTTGTCTGAATCTAGTCTCGCCCGTGCTTCGATCTGCGGCTGGCCTCCCATCTAGGGATCCCATCTATCTTTCCTGAATACCTGAAATCTTTGCTTTTTCCCAATTTGCTCTCCTCCCTCCGCTCCCCCTGCCGTGCGCGAGTCGAAACGGTCACCAAAATCACCCATGCCTCTTTCCGAGGCGGAGCTCTGATTACTTCTACTCTCTCTGCCAGCTTCCAACGCAAGTGTTCACTTTTTGGAGAAGATTCTGGCTCATCGCCGACGATTTCGAGGACCATTGGCTTTCCCCTAACTGCCTGTTTCGGTCTTTTTCCCTTGTTTTTTTCGACGGACTTTTCTTGATCCCATTATCTCCGAAGTACGCACCTTGAAATTCTTAACGGACAGCAACTTCGATCCCCCTCTATTTCCTCCTTTTTTTGTGTGCAGTTCGATGTTCCTCCTTTGTTCTGTTTGTACTCTTAGCCGTGTTCCGTAGATCCCTTTCCCTACCTCGACTGTTTTTTGAGCACTGCCACCCACGAATTGGTCACTCCTTTTTTTTTCCATCGCGTAGGTTATGATCGACGCATTTTCCTCCCTAGGGCCTTTCTGTCTAGGAGCCTACTTCCGTTCTGTTACACCCCCATATTCTTTTAAATTTGCGTAAGCGCTGCTTTCGATTCGCTCGAGTCGATCCTTAGATAGGCAGCCATGCGGCACTCTTCCCTACTTTTTTTTTTGACTGGATTTCTCGACGGCCAAGAGTTTGGTATGGAGCTTATCCCGACCCCCCGATCACCAGAGTATGACTGTCGCCCTCTGTTTCCCCCCCCCTTTCCCCCCCCCAGCTCCGTAATGCTGACACCTTCTTTCTTCCTTCTGCTTTCTTACCGAGTATGACCTCTGAGGCACCCCAGAGTACACCCCGCGTGTTATTTTCGTCACTTTTAAACGATCTGCAGCTTTTGTGAAAGGACGGTGATCCTTATTGATCCGCGATTTCCCGTTGCCCCGCGCATCTCCCAATAGGAATTAGAGAATCTTTTCTTGTTCTTCCTCGTGCGTTGATGATATTCCTATCTCCCCCCCCCTGGACCTTTTTTCCCGCTGTCTTGGGCGTTATCTTTTTCGTGAAAAGGGCAACCGGACCTCCCTATAATGCTTCCCCCAAGACCTGTCGCTTTGTCAGGATCCCCATATCTTCCTACCGATCACCGACCGGCTCCTTGTTTCTCCCTTCGAAACCGGAGTACAGTAATGCGACCTGCACTTTTTTACCCACAACGTCGGCACCTCCACAATCGTCTCTGGCCGCCCTGTCCGGGGGAGCCTTCAATTTTTGATCTTGAACAGCTAAATGAACCAATCTCTCCCTTCTCCCCGATATCCGGCCTTAATCCTCCTTTATACGGTGAGGGACGAAGTTCTTTTTTTCCCACCACGAAGAGATTTTCCTGCCTTTTCTGAGTGTCATGCTCGAACGTTATCCCTCTCCTCTGAGTCTGGTACCCCCCAAAAGAAACCTTTTGGAAAAAGCCTCTCCCCGAGATCCTGCGCTGCTCTGTATAGGCTCCCTGAGCGGTATCTCTTGACGCCCAATCACCCGCCTTGACGTTCTTTTCTGGGTAGGAAAAAAGGGTTCCTTCATACTTGCCCGGCCTTAGACAGCTCTAACCCCCATAGGATTAATTTGCCTAGAAGGATCCTTCCCTTTTCCGGATCTTACCTTTGAGGTAGGGCCTTTTTCTGTTATATCAATGTCTCCCCCCCCCCCGTCAGTACCAGAAGGATGTTCGGCATTGACCATTGGGCCCTCGGAAACACCCTTTATTCTTAAGCTGTGAAGCCTTAAAATTTCCTTTTTATGGTGACTTCCCGCTCTTAGTGTGATCATCACATTACATCCCCTTGTTCTTTGCTCGCTTTAGCGAGTGACGTTATCGCGGTTCCTCAGGGCTCAGTGCACTCTCGCACTGATGTCCGGGACGACGAACAGTTTCTTTTCTCTACTCGCTCGTGGACCAAGTTCCTTTTTAGAAGAGACCTGTTTCTCTATAGAACTTTCCGTCGTCGTCCCGGATCTTTAAGGTTAGTTTCCTTCATTATTTTTTTCGATAAGATCTGTAAGATTGTTGGAGGAAGGGCATATTGAGTATCCCCTTCTCATCGTGATTTGGATCAGTCAGATCCGTCCCACCCCCACCCCCCCCTGGAGCACAAGATTAGATGGCTTCGACGTAACCCCCCCCCTTTAGGGACCGAACCCATAAGTGTTTTTGTGTGATTCTCACTGTTACGTGTGCGGTAGTTTCTTTCCTTGAAGTAGTGTCTTCGATTTTTTCTCTGTTGTTCACACACCCCCACTTTTTTTTCAGTCTCTCCGCTCGGACCCGTACTAATTGCTTACGAACAGTTTATGATAGTTCCCGCCGCGATCCTCTGCCTTTCGTCTTCTGATTATCTTCCCCTACTACTACCCCCCGAAACTCCCCCCCACGACGATCTAACGAGAGTTGGCCCCTTAAGGAATAGTATTTGCCCCCTTTTTCCCAGACCCCCCTGGTTCCTTTACATACTGCATTTCATCTCGTACACCGCGGCTTCTCCATCCCGCCGCGCGGACTTTTCCACTCTGTTGCTGATTCCGGCCCCAGAACCTTACTCCCCCGATCGCTTCGTATAGCACGGTCATTTGAGGTAGAGCTAAAGGCGCCCCTCTTAACCTAAGTTTCCCTGCCTCGAGCGTTTTATTTATAATTAATTTCCTCCACTGCCCAGCGTCGGTAATCCTGTCAGGCCGTTAAGTCCCAGGAGACTTTGACAGTAGGAACTCCAGGGGTTGATCTGTTCTTTATTTTGTATTGCCCCCCGCCCCCCTCATATTACGACCTTAAACGACTTTTCCTCTCTTTCCCCTACCTCACTTTTTTTTTTTTGTTTCTTTTCTCTTTGTGAGAGAGATAGGGAGTTTTCGATAAGCCCTCCAACACTACCCTCTCCCCCCCCCCGGAGAGGTCCCTTACTTTCTGAGGGCTGCGTTGGACCCTGTCCTTTCGTTCCTGATTTCCCTCCAACCGATTAAGAGTGCACTCTTGCCTGCCTTTTAATGATAACTCTCTCTCCTCTGTTTACCACCTTTTCTATTTTCTCCTGTCTCTCGACCCCCCATGACCGTGCTCTCGCATACTTCGTTGTGCCCGGGAATATTTCGAAAAAGATGATCGGCTTCTCCTCTTCTCTTTCTTGACCGAAGTCTTTGGTTCGCTTCGAGAGCTTTTACTTTTGATATTTTTCTGCCGACCTGGTCGGAAGTGGCACCCTCCCTTAAGTTGAACGCGGCCCAAAATCTTTCTACCCCCCTTTTTTCTTTTTGCGTTTTTTAGAATATCCCGCTGAACCCAGTGTCCGCCTTTCTGCTTTCCTTTCTCGCCCGATCAAAAAGTTTTGGATGAGCTGAAAGTCTATGGACAATCTCCCCTCCCCTTTGCCTGATTAGTTTTTTTCCTAAAAAGATTCTTTTTTCCAGAGCCCCGTTCACCACTGAAACGACCGTCACCTCTACGGCCAAGTTATTTAGAATCCCCCCAGAGAATTTCTAAGATATGGGGGTCTGTCCCTTCTTCTCCCTACCCCCTAGAGACTTTTTCTTTGCTCTTCTACACGTTTACCCGTAGATGGAACGATCCCCTCTGACGGTCCCCCCCCCTCCCCACGATTCGGAAGAGTCTGAAGGATTCTAACAACCGCTCTTCTCTTTACAGTTCGGGACTACCCTCGAGAGCTCGATCGACCCCGGCCGACGACCCTTCCTTTCCCGCAAGCGGCTCTAGACATCATGATCGGAATTGAAACTTTCAGAGCCGTTAAGTCGAGCACGTCCCTGTAGCCCTCTTTTCCACATTTCCCCCCCCCCTCTGAGAAATTCAATTTTTTTTCCTCCCCCTTTGCTTCTCCCCTCGCTGTCTCCGTCCCCAATAAGTTCCGGTGATGTAGACCGTAGAAGGACGCAGTGGGCCCGCAGTTGCTTCTCTCCGTGCGGTTCACGCGCGGTCCTCCCTTCTATTCCGTGCCGACCTTCCGGGATTCTTAACAGTTGCAAACCTTCACTCCTTTCCCCTACAGCAACCCTTTGATGATTAGTCACTCAGTTCTGTTGGTACTAGCTCTAATACCGGGCTTGACTGAGACCGTTCCGGTGAGTCCGTTCCTCCATCTCCCTTAATCCGGGCTTGCTTTTGTCCTGCGTTTTCCCCGCTCCCCCCACTCCCGGTATTTCCGATCCAGCGCAAGTCGATTACGGACGTGTAGTGGGAACTGTCTTGTTTCCCATCAGTCGATTAAACTTTCAAGATCCCTCAACCGCGCTGACCTCTCTTTTTTTTCCCTCGTCGAGACTCGTCTTGCTTTCTCACCAGGATATAGAGGATTTTCTGACGATTTCGCACCCTAGGTCGTCTTGCTCTTGGCTCTCCATGGATCCTCTCCGATTTCTTTTTCTTCGCCCTGGCTCCCCGGGAGAAAAGAAGGAGGTGTGCTTTAGCAGAGACGTGTTGCATCCATTGTCTAAAGCATTCCCCTCCTTGTCTTTCTTTCCGATCTCCTTTATGCTTTTGGACATATTTTAGAGGAGGTCAAAATAGACATTAGTGGACCTTCCTCCCCCCCCCAACTCCCCCCTGAGTTTCTTTTAGATTTTCCTGTCTCCCCCTCTCACGCCATCCCGACAAGAGGTCCTGGTGCAGACGTGAAGACTACACTCACTTTCCCGATTCCTCCTACTCCTCGAGAATATACTATTTGTTCTTTTATTTTTGTTCCCAAGTAAGTTTCGTGATCCCCCCTCATGCACCGCAGTTCCCCCACACGTGTTTCGATCTTGTTAAATGGTACCGTCTCTTCCTTTGTCCGAATTCTTTCTTCGCACTCTGGATCGAATCTGCCTCGGCCCATGGGACCTTCGAAGTGATAAATCCCTCCACTTCTACCAATTAGATTCTATGGACGTAAGTCGCAGACCCATCTCGTGCGTAGCTGACCTTTTCCCGTTCCCACACTTTTCGTGCACCATCTTCTAGTTCTGGAAGGGACCCCCC
>Ga0179593_1312932_pt1 | contig 18115 bp, 12 predicted proteins | sample CZODoug2_1_08_16_FD_185931 | JGI IMG/M metagenome (GOLD analysis project Ga0179593, IMG submission 185931) | Vadose zone soil fungal communities from Angelo Coast Range Reserve, California, USA - CZODoug2_1_08_16fungal (PacBio error correction) | ecosystem: Environmental > Terrestrial > Soil >... | reverse complement strand
AGTTCTCACCCCCCTACCAGTCATCCTGCAAGATGGTATCCCTTCGACTGGCGTAGGGCGGCCACCTAAGCACTGGACGCTCAATTAAGGATTCGCTTCCATTCAGACAGATCTAGTAGAAGGCTCTCTTTTTTACCTTTCCGAGCCTCCCCGGTTGAACCGTTATCCACCTCTTCTCCAATTGTCGCTCCCGGAGATACCGTGCGTCAAGTGACCCTCCTACGGCCTTTGATTCTCCAACCCCTTTGGGCCTCTTGTGTGAAAGTCCTTAGGTTTACCTTCCCTTTCTACCTCCATGAACACCGTGCCCCGAGGCGAGGTTCCCAGAACCCAACTTCGGCCTGCTTCCTTTTCCCTTTGCCCACTTCCCTTTTCTCCGTCAGGATAAGGTCAACCGTTTGCATCCCGTAGTTCTAATCTTTTTCCCTCTCGAGACTCCGCGGCGAAGACAGATTCTTTCGAGGAGGGACTTCTACCACTTTCCTTACTCTTTTTGGCTGGTTCAATCTCCTTTGTAAATGGCCATTCTGTCCCCGGCCGCCTTGACCATTACGACATTACTCATGGTTTTTCATTTTACGTTAAAGGCACGACCACGAACGGTCCGCCCCCGTTTCTCTCCTCTTGTTCTTGGCGAGGAGCAAGTCCCGTCGTCATCTCTTTCTGCGAGCGAAGTCCGGAATTTTTTTCGTCCGCTCCATCCCCTGGTATTTGTTGCCCGGTGCTGACAATCTGAAGATTCTTTGAGACTAGAGTTGGTCAATTCAGCTCTTACAGACTTCACCCCCGGTCCTCCGGCTACGCTCGCGATATTATTTTCTCCTCTCCGTTGTTGTTTCCTTTTCAGCATACGTGATATCTCTTACGTTCCGACTTTTTCTATTAACGCTGTCTCGATACCCTTCATATTTCACCACTCATCTAATCAAAGGTAGCGCCCCCCACGAAGGTACTCCACAATTGTCTTAGCTTTTCTTGCGTAACTCGAATCACTATATGCCGATGTCGGCACTATGATCTACTTTTTGCCGATCCAATATTTTAGCCTAAGGGGTCTCGTTCTCCCAGGTAGAGTTTTTTTTCTGGCAGGAGATGTCGGAGCCAGGCTCGTTATGTTCGGTTCAACCGTGCAGGTTCCCTTTCGCAGAGCTTTCTCAGTAGGGTCATTCCCCCCAACAGTTGACGCCCTAGGGAGATCTTGCGCCCCCCTTCCGACACCGTGCGATGATTCTTCGACCCGGCTACCATCGCTTGCGTTTCCCGCGGACTTAGACCCGATAGCCACCTTTCGGGAGGCAGGTACGCCTTGTAGGCAGAAACCTTGGCGTCGTCGCTCGCGGAATTAGGGGGAACCTCACTTCCGTGGGGCACGTCCGCCCCAGTTTCCATTTCCCGGATACTTTCCCTCTCGTGTTGTCAGCCGCAAACGCCGGTCGGTGTCCAGCCGCACTTGCCCTTCTAGGAACCGACAACGACACGGTGGTGTCGCCCGTAGCAGAACCTTGTACCTTTAGTTGAGGCTGAATCCCTTTTCACCTCGCTGGGAGTCGGCCGGTGTGGCTTTTTCTTTGCCGGACTCCGTCGCCTTCCTACCAATATCGGCGGCCCGCCCTCCCAGTGAGTCGTCACTTAGGAGCGGTTTCTTCCCTTGAACGCCACTAATTTTTTTCAGTTGCCGGCTCCCTTCCTTTCTCCCCTAGACTATTTGAGTCTGTTCCTCTTCCTCTCGCACGTTGCACGACGTATTTGACGTTAATCCAGATAGGTCAGCCATTTCCTCTGAATCAGATTTACATGTCACCCTTTCCGCGCTCATAAGAACTGGTAAGATCGGTTCCGGTCTCGCTAGCGACCTCATCTCGTGCCCCCTTTCATGTAGAGAGGTTGATTTTTCATCTTAATGACGGGGCTGATGCGTGTTCTTTTGAGTGCACAGCCACCCAGCTCTGTGCGGGCCTAGTGTGCCTCGCGGCGAAACGCCCTCTTCCGAACCTGGTCGACAGCGGCCAACCTTTATCTTACTTACTCTCTAAAGCCGCTTTTCAGTTCCGATTATCGACATGTGTCCGGGCGATTCTTTCTTGCCATTTTTCGCGACAGTGGTGCGCTTCCTAGCTGACTACTACTCCCCCTCCCTCATCGCATCCGCGTTGCTTCCTTGGAGATCACTGCCCTGCGTGCTGCCCTTTTTTCAAACTTTACCTGTCGGGACTCTTTCCTGCACCAGTTTCACGCTTTTTTCAATACGCATTTCTTAGCTTCTTGACTTCGGCGTACCCCTTTGATCCCCAGTGTACCGAGGTCAGAACCACTGGCCGGTGTCTGCGACGATTCGGTGGGCATGTCTTTCCTTCAGCGCTACTAACCTCCTTATATTTCTGGTCAAGTAATAGACAGCAAAACATGATCATCCTACGCGCAGTCCGCCATGACCAGATTAGTCTCTACTTTTCGTAGGATGGTCGTCGTCTTTGGCCGCAGCGTCTGTCCTCCCTTCTTCCCATAACCTACCCAGTCTCTTCTTCCGTGCCGGTCCAATGATGATGTCGAGCACGAAGTGCTTGTATGACAAGGCTTTTACTCCCGTGGTTTAACTCGTCCGTCTTTATGTATTGAGGTTCCGTCTCCCTCCGGCAGATCTCGGTCGTGGTATTTTTCCTTCGACCTCATTTCCGCTCCCCCTGACTTGTGACCAAGGCTTCCCCTTTTTCTCTCCTTGTTACTAGTGTTCAGTCCGTAAGCAGGACTCCGGACCACTCCTTTTGATCTGCCAATGTCCTGGCGATTCGCCCCATTTTCTTCCAAAGAGATGCTATTGCGCTGATTTTCTCATATCATCCGACTTTTTCCTCTTCTTTGGAGTCCCAAACCCCGATACAGGTATACCCATGTTCGTGCTTTTGCAAGTTTCGACGAGTCTTTTCCAGGAAGTGGCTTTTGTACCCCCGTTCTTCACTCCTCCGCAATCCTTTTAGTAGTATTATTTCCTCTTGGCTAGTGTGAAATGGGACCCTATCCTCGATCCCTCTTGCACTTTCCCTCCCCTAGTCGTATCAGTTAACTCAGTAACTGCGCTGACTGTCGAGCCTGTCTACCTTTTTTCCTTTTCTTTCCGCTAGCTTTTCTTCTGCACCTTCTCTACGCCCCCTCCACTCTGGCCATCCACGCTTGTGGGTTCTCGAACATCATCGAGACGGATCACTCCTTCTTTCTTGCGTGCTCTTGCGCCATTTGATCGAAGGGCGCCACGGCCGCTTCCTTTCTTTACTTCAGCCTACCTTTGTTTCTCTCTTCTTCCAAGAGTACATCCCCTTGCGTATAACCGCTTATTAACTCACCTCCTAGCTGCACCCCTGACGTTTTGGATGCCCCTTCGATGCCGTGACCCAAGCACACTTGTTTTGACTGTTCTCGCCTTTCCCTTCCACTATCTTCCAGAACTCTTTCGCGCCAGACAGTCCCTCGTAGAACTGAATTTTTTGTACCAGCGGGTCGTCGGGTAAGTGCCAATACTTGGAATGCGCTTCTTGAGCCGACCAGTGCACCCCTCTTAGTCTCCCTCTACTCGCTTTGGTTCGAGGCAATCTTATTGTCTTACTCCGCCGGTGGGTTTTTCCCCCACCAACTGCCCAGACGAAATCCCCTTCGACCCTGTATTCTTTACTCGCACAGGTGCCCTTCTGCGTTTGGTGGCTAGCAACTCATATGCCTGATTGCGTGCAGGTCAACCCGCCAATCAGGCATCTTTCCCTTTTTTTTCTCTGCCTCTTTCCCAACATTTCGTTTCCCCCTAATTTTTCTGGCGGTACCAGTAAGTCTCCCCTCGGTACTACGATCTTATAATGATTTGTCCTCTTACGAGTCCGGGGGATGCTTCCTTTTTCCAATGCTCACTCCCCATCTCACCTGCCCCCCAACGAAATTCTTAGGCCTGATCCCCCCTGTCTCCCCCTCCGTTCTTTGACGAGCGAGTAAACTTTTTAATTCTCTCATTTCACAAAAATCGTTGCCCATCCATCCTGGTCTCTCCCCACGGTTTAGAAAAGCTCATAATTTTCTCCACAACATTATTAGCTGCGCTACTCCACTCTCCTCCTCCGCCAATTAGAAATTTACTCCTGGTTCCTCATCTGGATGTTGCTAGGATTCTTCGGGGATTTGTTTAGTTATCTAGTCTAGATCAGAATCGTCATTCATCCTTCTGCCATAGAATTCGTCAGTTTCGTCTATATACCTAGTGGCCACGTTTTCACTTTCAGCGTCCTCTTCTCTCTTATGAGACTTTCCTAAGTCGATTGCCCTCGAGCCCCCCAGAGTTAAAGTTCGGCGCGCGCTAGGACAATCTAACTCTCTTCTCTAGCCTTTCGTTTTTCTTCAAGGACCTATCCTTATGGCCGAGCCTAGATGAGCGAACGTAGACACTCAAGGAGTTCTTTCCCATTAGCCTCGATTTGACCTTACCTGCTGGCAGAGCCTTCGTACTTCCTCCCCCGTTTGCTTAAGAGGCCGCGCCCCTCCACGATACCCCGCCCCCCTCTGGAAGCGGTCTTTCTCCAGGCCGAATACAATCCCCTGAGAATCTTACCTCATAGTACCATGATTCTGATATGGGTCGACGTCTTTCTTTGGAGATTACCCTCTCTAACCTTAGCAACGTCCCCTCCCTAGTATATTACCTTAGTCCTCCGCCTGTTCTTACCTATCTGTCTCTCTATTTTACCGGGGAACGGTGAGGCTGACGAAACCGCTGCTACACAGGTTTCCTTCTTCCTCACCTAGACTCCATCCGGCAAGTGTACTTCCATGGCGTTAGGCATTTATCCGTCGAGCCACTCCTTCAAATGGAAGGCTTGTCTCGCGCTATAATTTCTATATTTTTAGGCTTCCCTTACGTCAGTAAGTCGGACCTACGAGCGAAGTCTCCCACAGTGGGATACGGTGACGTTAACGAATGAGTCCTTCATGGTAGACCGGCGACATCATTGCTTACTTGCCTCTTTTTCAGTTCCTTTTGCCAGAACAAACGTGGCCTTAAACTTCCTTGCGAACTCAATGGTCTCCAGATTTTCCCTCCGTTAATTGAGCTTTCGAGGTCAAGTTCGGAACCGTCGTTCCCCCTAATAAGCACCACCCTTCTCGTAAGATCCTTGACGTCACCCCGATGTTCAAACGTCCTCCCAGCGAGCACGTGCGCCCGGTTTTTTCTCCTCCTACGATTTTCGGTGTTTACGAGGGAACTGACCTTTCCTCTACTTTTTAGAGGGCTAGCATCTCCCATTTTTTCGACGCGTGTCGGGAGGGGAATTCTTTTGTGCAATGGAAATTCCGGCAATTTCACAGTACGACCGTCAACTGTGAGCAATGGTCCTCAATCGAGTCGGCTTCCTAACTGTTCTCTGCTTCGGCGATTCATCAGATATTGTATTTGCGCAAGCTAAGCGCGTAGTAATCGCAGGCTTCCCCTCTCGGTGGTGTCGATCGCTACCCACATCCCTATTTGGTGAACTTGATTTTTGACCGGTCTCCATCCGTGGTGAGCTATCGCTCTGGTCATCTTGATTCCTCCGTCAGAGCGGGGAACGTCCCGGTCACGTAACATCGATCTTCCCCTCCTCCGTTTGATCGATAATGCTGTTATCCCCGTCCCCCGGGACGCGGTTTAACCGTTTTCGAGCGTCTTGACGATCTCAGCTCCCCTCGTTCTTCCTTTTCCCAAAGGCCCTTTTGAAAAAAGGATTAAACTTCATCTCCCGACTGCTGGCCTCTTCGTCTATGCCTCTCCTCCTCAGCAAAAAGAAAACCATCCGGCGCCCTCCGGGTTCGCCCCCCCTAGGAGCGTTTGACTTTCCTTCGTGCTCTAGACCTTCTTGGTCGCACGGTTTCCCCGATTCGCCTTCCGATTTCCAGGACTAAGTACCCCGCCCTCCCCCATCAGCAGAATGCAGATCACTTCTCCAACTATCAGATGTCTCTACGAGCCGCGCGCCAGCCCGGTTTGGAGGCATTAAGAACCCTTCGTCACGGTAGCGGGCTGAGCTGCGGTGAGGCCTTCTATTTGGGCGTGGTCCAGTTAGGTCAGCTCCCGCTTGGGTGGTGACGCGCCGCCTTTTGAACCTGGGTCCCCATGGCGTCCCTTTCTTTCAGTCTTTGAAGTTAACATCAGCTGTCTGCTGGCCTCCCCGATTCTACGTCACTGTGCTCGTCATCAATTGGACGTAGGTTCCCATTTTTCCTTGCACGTTCTCGACCAAGTGGGGCTGGCCGTCGCGACAAGGACAGTGCTCCTTTGGTTCTTCGAGAAAGTGGTGTGTGACAAAGAGCCGTGTTCGTAGGCGGCGCGGATTCTCCGGACCTCCCGTCCCCTATACCTCGGAAATTCCTGCTCCCCTCCTGGAGCAGCCAATTCCAGGTGACTCACAGTGGCGACGGGTGGGCATGCATTTTCGCCAATACCCCCGAGGATTACCCATGCTTTTCGGAACCTCAGTTTTATGAGTTTCAGAGACTGAGCTCCCGGTTGGAAGTTGTCTGAAGCGTTTCCGCGTAGGCCCCGTTTACCGTTTGTCCTATTAAGAAAGGTACGCGGCCCCCTTAAGGGTATGATCGCGCGAAGATGTGCCGGGACTTCTTAGCCCTGTGAGATTCCATCTGTCACCCCTCGCGACCTCATCCTCTTCAATCATAATGTGGTTCTTCCTGTCGCGTTGGCTTGGTCTTTCATCTTGAGCGTGATGCGGGCTATTTTTGGCAGCTGCATGGCTGAGGCGGTCTTGGTGGTTTGCTCCGGCCACCCTCGAGCCAAGCTGCTTTCCCGACCGCGCTCCCCTTTGGCTAGTAGCCGATCTGATCAGTCCAGCGCTCCCCCCCCCCCCCCTTTCCCCCCGCCTGAATTTTTTCGGGAGAATCACGCTGGTATCTGCTTCCCTTGGATGCAACACCCCTATCTGTTACACCTCGCTTTCTCCTGCATCCTGTTTGTTGTGGATCTCCGAGCCCTTGTCAAACCAAAAAAATATCCGGAGTTTTTTACGTAATCACGCTTCGTAGCGCGGGGCAGTTCCGTCTTCTTTTTTCGCGGCTTAAACCTCTGAACCATTTCCACGTCATCACAGGCACCACGGCCGGGATCCTGATTCGATGTCGATTACCCGGCAAGACGAGATCCCCTGGCTAGACTATATCGGCCAGCCGCGACAGCAAAGTCTCCCAGTCCTCCGATCTCAGTCCCATCCCAGTCGATGATGCCAAAGCCCAATTTTGAGCGTTACTGGCGTATTTTGGATCGCACTTCCTTCCAAGTCCACGCCAATGATGAGCGTGGCGCTTACCCCTGCCTTCTCCCGTGTCTGAGGTGTTCTGCACGAAGCTCATGCCTTCTTTTTTTTTGCAAGGTTTTTTAATTCGTCGCTCTTCTTCTGGTATGACCGCCGTTTATGATTCGTCGCCGCATGTCGTCGGGATCTTTCCCTTCAGTCTCCTTTCATATACGCAGTCGGACTCTCCCCTATCGAGAAGGCTTCCTTTTTCTATGATCCGTGTAGTCTCTTGGTTCGTAATGGTCGAAGCCTGGAAATTCTTCCTGCAATCTTCGATCCGGTCCGAAAGAAGGATATTTCAAGTTTAAACCTACAAAGTAATACTGCTTGTAGGTGGCCACCCCCCCCTCCTACAGGACCGGAAAGGTTTGATTCCAGCCTCTCTACGTGTCGTTACGAAGTATTCCTCGGTGGTTTTTTCCACCCGGCGGGCGCCCCTTACTTCCTCCTTTGCTCGAGATTTTCTCTACGAGAGTAGCTGCTATTCGTACTGGTTCCCCCGCCCTCCTCGGCGCGACCCCATCTTCATCAAGCCGGACGACCCTCTAGGCCGCTAGCTGTCTTGTCTGAGTTCGGGCCCTTTTTCTTATCCCGGTTTTCCCCTCACCCGTTTTGTTTTTTTTTTTTTTTGTTTTTTTTTTTGGCTTTGCTGTCCTGTCGGTTCTTTTTTGCCACCTTTGAGGAGCCGTCTCTTTGTGGTTGTGCTTCTGTCTTTCCGGGGTGACCTTACTTTTTTTTTTCTCCCGGGGTGACCCCGCATTCTTTTCTCATGGGGGTTTGGTTCTTTGTTGAGTTGAGGCTTCCGCTTCGTGGTGGTACCTGTGATGTGGTTATGAGCACCCAGAGTGATGGTATGAACGTTCTCGCCACGCTTTAGTGCTCATGGTTGGAGTATGATTGGGTTCTTTCTCAGGTGCTCGAATAAAAAATCCACATTTGGAAGGCATATCTTGGCTTGGGCGATGCGACTACTTGGGCGCTCTTTTCCCGCTCGATTTGCCACGACCATTGTCCCCGGACGCTGACGACTCCTGATTCTCGGCTTTTATGCGTGTTCAAGTCAGGGGCTACTTCGAGGACGTCCTTGCGTCTTTAGCGCCCATTGCACCCGACTCCAGTTCCTAAGTCTAATCGCAACTGCAGAAGGTGCTGGCGACTCTTATTTTTTGGTTTACAAATCAACACCCTCCGAAGTCTCGTCGTCGATGAACAGCACGAACCAGGTGTTCTCCCTTGAACGTGTTCCCCGTTCCGCCAAGCAGTTTTTTGACAGGATATAGTGCAACTCGCCTCACTTGCTCCCTTTCCGGTGGCGCGCTAGAACTGATCACCCACAGTTTTCGATCCCCCCTTCCCCCGAGTGCCGGGCTTATTCCCCCCTCAGCCTCAAGTTACAGATCGAGCGGCAGGCGAGTACGGGGACCCGAGCCGGAACTGAGGTCGACGACATGTCCCCGTCACCGCCGGAGGCCCTTTTCCTCTCATCTTAAGGAGTCTCAACATTAAGATTTGAAATGTTTTGCGTTCAAGCTTTTCCTGACTTGTCACCAACCCGATGTCCTGTATCTTCCTCATCTCTGGCCTCTCCAGTGTAATACCGATCCTGGTTCTTGGAAAAAAAGAAGTAGCTCCACTCCTCAATCCGCTCGGAAGCCAAAAGAAGAAATCCTCCCCCTTTATATCAGGGGGGCATCATTGTTGTTCCTCCTGATCGGCATATAATCGGCTTAGTCTCTGCGTCCTATAGATTCCCGACCTCTTTTTTCCCCTCGAGCTTCCCGCCTTCCCCTCAGAATTCTGGCTCGTTGTGCCTAGTGTCCACGTTTCCGGCGGTATTCATGTCCTTGCCCCCCGTCTGAGTGCGAGCGTGACCGCTTCGGCGGGCCGCCATGACGATTTTTTGCACTGTGCTCTTCCTACACGATTCCCCAAGGTTGTTGTCGTTTTTCTCGTTCTAGGTGGGTGCTTGCAAGGATTGAGTAGTCGCTCCGTCTTTTTGACTGTCAGACTGGCGTGCAAGTCGCCCGACCCAACGTGGCGCGGGCCAATCGCCTTACGTCGCTACTCGAAGAAGGTTGCAGTCCGCGCGAGTCGCGTGCGGTAAGCCGTTCCGCACGAAATCGCATACGCAGAGTTTTTTTCGGTCCCCATTAACAACTTCCTTGAGGAGCTTCGCACCTCTCCCTTGACAAATGATGATGGGATCCGTTATTTCTGCGCGAGCGAAGCCTTCCCTATACGCTTTCAAACCCCCCAACATCCACGTCACGTCAACAGGTCCATCTTAGCCCCGCCACGGCCCAGTGGAAGATGTCCATTCGGCCGTCACGTAGTTCCATGTCCCCCGGGCCGCGGGCCCACGCTGATACACAAACTAGATGATCTCGTGTCGCAACTCCCATACCTGCCGTTCCCAGACGCAAGCTGGTACATCCTGTTCCTGCCAGGGCAGGCACAACCCGTTGCTAAGATCCCTGGAGTTTTGATGGCGACTGGGCCTATTGCTAGCGTCGATTCTTTGGAGAACTTAAGTGAGACATGAGTACCGCCTCCGCAGGCTCATGGATCTTGTCCCCACTTACCCTCCACCGCGTACGATCCCCTTTTCCGGCGCCAGAACCCTTGCCCCTTGACGCTCCGTGGCCCGGTCTCTTGCTTTCTCTGCAACAGTTTCGTAACTGTTTGCGCCGACGGCAGCTTCCATTCGTGGTACCGTCCCTCTGGTCTGGGCGAAAGTCCCCCTGGGCCCCCCCAGTGTCAAGTTTCGTCCTGCGCTCTTTTCCAGCACCCCCCCCCCTCCTATCCTTGCCGCAGGCCCGCGATTTCCCAAGTTTTCCCTCCCGTCTCAACGAGACCGGGACTCCCCGTGAGTTCTACTCGGCGCCTCCGACCCTGCGAGCGTTGTGTTCTCCGAAATCATATTCTCGTTGAAGTACTCCCACTTCGCGCGGTGACTTTGTGTGGACCCAATTGCCTCGTCCGCGTGCTCAAGCTGCTAGGCGGCCTCGGTCAATTCGGACCTAAAACGCCGCTCTTTCCCTGGGTCTCAAGCCTATCTCTTCACGCAACCTACACGTCTCTTCTTTATCTCTTCTCCGGCTGGGCGATCCGCTCTTATCTCTCTGCAATGCGAAGCCCCCATTCCTCTCAGCCCTCGGCCATTCCGAAGTCGGAGGTTAGCTACTCAATCCTATTTTTTTTCCCCCCTTATTAGATACCGGTCTTCAAATTCGCTGGAGGTCCTATCGAGCGGGAACCAGCTAGACAAGACTGTCACCGCTTGGTGACACAGCCAGGTAACGTTCACCTATTCTATCTACCATACCGTTTGTTGTTTTGACTAGCTCCTGGACTGCAAGATTTTTCCGCGGGACTCCCCCCGGTTCCTGGGGCTGTCTGTTAGAGCGGCCCGTCTTAGCTCCACATTTAATTAAGATTCCTGCCCCGGGAGCCTCCCCGCTCCGTGCCCATTATGTTCAGTTTTAGCGATAGCAATGAAGAATCCCCTGGCTCTTCGGCGTCTGTCGACCTCTGAGCGATTTGACGCCTCGCAAAGACCCCCCTCTCGTGATCCCAAGGCCGCGACGAAGGAGCTTGTGTTCGGGGCGCGCTGAGGACCCCTTACTCGCGGAGCTTATGTCTCTTTAACCCGATGCACGAATGACTCCCTTTCACTGGCCGGGACAGGCTCCCCGCCTCCCCAGCTTTCGCTCGACTTTTGATCGACGAAAAGATCTGCGCTTGAATTTTCCGCGGACCATTTCTCCCGCCCCATCGTGTCGGCTCGCGGAATGTCAGAAGGTCCTCCCGTTTGCTTGCAGGATTGTAGCAACCCCCTTTTCGCTGGGAGAGGCCCTTGCGGGAACTGAGAGAGTTGTTGAAACCTGTCCCACACCGACTCCCAATTTTCCACGTGGCATTGTAGCCACGCAAGGAATCTGGACCCAGTATCCCCTCTTGCGTCGGGCTTACCCTGGCGAAGGTTCAACTTCTTCACCCCTTCTTATTATCCAAGGTTCGAGCCGGCACTTCTCGACCACGGGGTTGGCCGCCGACCCCCTGGGTCCTTTCGACGGCGGTGGAGAGTGTCTTTTAAAGAACGTTGGGTTCCGAGAATTGCTTGGCGGCCGCGGCGTGTCTCATTTATACGCCCCGTCCCCGACGCCTCCACGCGGAACCTGCCATGATTGGCCCCCCAATCATTCCAGTGAGCGTCACATTCCCTTCCGGAACGATTTTTCGAATCGGAATTTTACCCCAAGCTTGCCTCTTGAACTTCGATTTAGAGTGCGCACGAGATTCTTAGAAGCGTCCCTTCTTTCTCGCCTTTGACCGACGTATAGGCGTTTAGGTACATACGGTTAAAACTCGTATTCGTCCTGATCGAGATTTGTGAAGACCTGTGACGGTCCTCCCTACCTAGCGGGACTACTGCGAGGCCGCTAGCTCCCCGCCAGACCCCTCCTTCGTGGGAAGTTGCGGTCAGCTCCTTTTGGTTGTTGAGTCTCTGGTGACCAGTCAGCGATATTCGATGTGTTATAGGTTGGGGAGCCTTTTCCCCACCCAAGCGCGGGCGACATGGGTCACCTCATTCAAAAGTTCGAGTCTCGCAAGCCGCGTCAGTATTCTCTTGGTCAGGTCCAGATTTCTCCAGTCTCTTCCTCGACAGTGGAGCGCTCATTTTAGGAGTTTTCCAGTAAACTCGCTCTCGAGAGCCTTTCGCTTCCTTTTCTGAGATTAAGCGCGCCGTGCCGCCTTCTATTTTGCGCGGCAGGTACCTCGGCACGTCTCTAAGTACCTCTCTTCGGACGTCTGCCTTTTGATTCCCCTCCGTAAAACGCTTTCCACCTGCCACGGGAAATCCCGCCCCGGGTGAGCACCCTTCCTGGGTTGCATGGATACCCCAGCTTACAAGACTTTTTCCTTGTTTCCTAGACGAGTCCAAGTATGACTATGAGAATGACTGCTCCTCCCCGATGATGCCCCGTCTCCTCAAGGTGCGGAAGGATGGCGCCTGGCTCCCTTGAGGAATCTCTCCCCTTTTTCTCTCTTTTCATGAAAGACTATTCTCTTTTCTTGAAGCATTCTACCAGGTGATGAGGCTCGCCTTGATTTGTGTATGTCTCCCAGCATTTAACTACCGTGGTTTTACTCGCGCCGTCATTCGTTGGTAGGTCCCTCCTGGAGCCTTTCGATCGCCTTGCCTCTGTCTTTTCCTATGTTCGTCGACCTGCGTTTGGAGCCGAAGTATGCCTTTGTAGAGATTGTTCCCCATTTTAGTCGTAGTACGAAGACGTCAACCTCAAATCGGTTGACGCATTTTTTTTGGACTCGTCGATTCGCCCGCTCCTAAAGTGCTTGGACGTTTCTATTTTTTCGCACCTCCATACTACCCCATAGCCTTTCAGATGCCTTTTGAGCTCTTGCCCTATTCCCTTTCTTGGCCAACCGGGCCGTGCTTTCCCGCCCAGTCCGAGCTTTGAATGAAGTTCGTCTTGTACCAATGGTTGAGTCCCTTCTTCTTTTCTGCTAGGACTTTCTTCTTTCCTTACTCTAGTAGCGCGCTTGCAATGGGTCATCCCCAGTACCCGCATCGCCTCCCACTTCGACGCATCCCCATTGATTCCTCTCTCTCCTCTTAGGGCCTTGTCTAGCCTGGTCCTCTCGTATTTTGCCGTCGTGTTTCGCCCTTCTCGCCTAGTCCCCCCATTTGTTTTGGTTCGAGGCCTCTCCCCGGATCCACTCTTTGACTTACTAAGACAGAATGCACGAGCACTACCTGCGCTGACGGTTACACACTCTCGGTATTTAAGAATTTCGACAATCCGGGGCCGATTCATTTCTACTCCCACGTCTTTTTCTTCACCGGAGTAATAGGTCCCCCCCCCCCCCCTTTTTGGCCCCCCCCCCCCCCCAACAACCCCCCCCCCACTTCATGCTTACCGCCTCGAAGCACCAGCGGGTCCGTGTTCTCCCGTCTATTGCCCTGTGCTCCAAATGTGGAAGTCATTTCTCTCTGGGCGGAAGCCACCCCTGCCCCCCTTTTTACGCTGTCGGTCCCCGTCCGCCAGACCTCCTGATTTCTGGATCGGCTTCTTACTTGGGAGCCCCCCAGTCCTTGTATACTTCGCGCCAGGCGGGTAATCGCCACCGAAGATCCCCTTTTCGACGTTCAAAGGCGGCTCGACAGTTCCTTGCTTGCGACGTGACGCCCTCCTTTTGGACAAACTCACCTTGCCGAATACGTCAAACGACTCCATTTCCAGTGCAAACCTGCCCAGGTGGTCCAATGCCTCGCCAACATTGTAACGTCGGCTTTCTTCTCTGAGTCAGTTTACCCATCTTGATCTCTTCGGGCGGGGTCTATCTTTCTTGCAAACCCCGATACTCCATCGAGGCCGGCTCGACCCGCTTTACTTACTGAATCGCAGCCCTCCGACTCGTTCCCTCGTCAAGGCGTTAAACTTTCAGGTCTCCTTGACCGCCCACGACATCTTCCCGGATCCTTCCATAAAGGAGTAACCACGTTTTCTACGATCTTCATTTTTCATTCCCTTCTCACAAACAAAACGTCACTCCCCTTTTCCTGGTAGCAGACTGCACTTCAACCTCATAATGGTTAGGGTCCCAAAACTCGTATTGCTCTCCGCAAAGCGCTGCCCGCGACGCCATTCCCCCCCCCCTTCTACTCAGGTGGCCTCATCTGTGCTTGAGTTACCTTTTCCCCCTGCATTATTCATAGGAGTGCTTTGCTTCTTTAGTCTATTTTCCTCTCTCTTACTTACTTTTTAATCATAGACGGGCTTTTATACCCCATTTCGTGTACGGGTTTTGGCCGTTTATTTTTTCCCCCTTTCCGGATTTTACATTTCATCCCTATTCCCCTCTCGGATCCCATCTACTCAGACTTCCCGCCCGACATGAAAGTGCTCCCCGTCGGGCTATCGCGAAATGCAACTGGACTTATCGTTGCTTGACGTATCCCCTTCAGGACGGAGGTCCCCTCTAGAGGAAGATACATGGCATGACTGGAGGCCTACCCAATTAGCCCTTCCGCCCCACGTGGAGATTTCCCCTCCCGGCCTTTCGTGTTTGTGTGGTTTGTGTGTCGTGAGGGTTGTGCCTGGTGGAGTGTGTTTTACTCCCCGAGTCGCGTGAGGTGTTATGACGACGAGAAAGGCTCCCTGCAGTCCGTTTGCCCCTAGGGCCCGTCTCCTCTCCAGACCCGGCGATCTTCCCGCACCCGCTAGATGTATCCTGGCTTTTCTTCGTTCTATGACGAATCCTGATTCCTCTCCCCCTTCTCTCTCTCAAAACGTCCCGCCGTATTCATATCGAGTGACACTTGAAGCTTTCTCTCCCCATAGTGAGTAACGTCTCATAACGTGAGATTTTCGGCCACTCTGCTCCAATGGCGATCTTTCTTTGCGACCACTCCAACCTTTCAACTTCCAAGTCTGGCCCCCACTTTTTCTTTCCAGGGAAGTGTCGCGATCCCCTCACGGTGAGTCTTTTCTAGGGACTTCCTCAGGATTTTCCTTTTTTATAGGAGACGGAGTCATCCCTTTTCCCCTATAAGATGCCTCAAAGGTGGGAGATAGTTCCCCCTTCTTAGAACAACCTCAGTCTCCGTCTGTAGACTAACGTCTCCTCCCCCCTGGCGCTACCGTTCAGTGGCCTACGGCTTGCGGCCATGAACGTTCCGTAATTTTCTTTTGCGTGAGTCTCCATATGGTACCCCTCTTCCTTTCGACTGGGACCCGGCATTGAAAGGAGTCGCAGGTCTTGTTAAGACCCCAACTTACTCTCCGAGCCCTGATTCACGTCGCAATTGGCTTCCACCCGCTCAGAACCCTCCCCCTCCTATCGCCCCCCCCCGTCATTTTGGTGAAGAAAGACGCCCTTTTTCTCTGTTCCTGCGTCTTGCCGACTCATCCAGATTTCTCTCCCTTCTTCTTCCTACGGCCGTCGGTGACCCCTTGTCATGCCATCTTTTAAAATTGCTTCTCTTTCTGGCGTCGCCCTACTTCTCACCCCCGCTTTCCTACAAGCGCGTCGCTGCCCAGGCACGTCACACCTGTCCGGTCCCCGAACAAAGGGGTCCCTATTCTTTTGGCTGACGTCAAGCGAGCAGCCTTTCGCTTCCCTGGAGAGCGAATTCCTCATGGTCCGATCGCCCTCCTAGGGGGCTTCGAATCCTTTCGATAATGTGATTTTCCTCGGAAGAGCTTTTTCCGGTCTCTCTTTCGATATTTCCTCCGAAGATTGACAGCAGTTACCTGAGTCTGTTTTACTCCCTCCCCCGTAATATCATCTATCTCTTTAATCCCCGGTTGTAGAGACTTAGTTACGATCCCTTCCTTAAATTTAATAGACGTTTGACCAGCCGGATACTTTACACCCACGAAATTTTCTTTTTTCAGTCTTAATAACGGCTACGACTCAGTCTGCCACTGCCGCCGACGTGACAGATCGACGCCCTATGAGCTCTTGTCCTCTGCTTTTCGATTCTTGCTCTTGCGAATCTCCCCCCTTGGCGGCCCGGGGATAGACTGGTCTATGTTGTCCTAAAGTTTGCTTTCGTTCGGAAACAGGAACTTCCGGTCTTTTTGTTGCTCCAGTGTGCAAGATCCCTTCATCAGAGCATTCCCGATTTTCTTTTGTTTCGAGGCAGCAAACCCGCCGTGAAAGACCGTCCCCCCCCTCCCAATACCCCCAGAGTCTCGAGACTAGTCTCATTTCCCCCCTCGCTCGAAAATACTATTTCTGAGTGATCGCCCTCCCCCTCCGATAATGCCGCTTCGGCGTTGATAAGGACTGAGAACACCCCTCTGTTTCATCGCCAATTGGGCGGGCTTCCTCCTTTTTCTTTTCCGAATTCACGGTTTTGCCCCTTTCTTGCTTGCTCGGCCCCGAGTTCCGTTAGGGGTGAGGGACCCCCCGGTAAGCCGTGGTCCCCCCTGTGTACATGTTTTTGCATCCGCAATGAACGGGTGCGGTACCCTCCTTGTCCTCGTTCGTTTTTTTTTTTCCCGCCGGGTTACTGCCACGGGTTGTCAGTATCAATTTCAGTACCTCCACGTTTAGGCACTTTTTGTCCTCAACGGCGCTGGCCTCCTGAGAAGGTTCCCCCTGTCTGCATTTGGTGGAGATAAGTCCCTTTTTGGTTAACCTCCACCTGTGGAGTGGCCTCGAGTTCTGGCGCGGTTGCGTCGCTTTAATCAGCCCTCTGAATTCATGCTTTCGTTCCGGCCCCCCAGTGTGATGCCCCTCGTTTGGCGACGGTTGGCCCCGGAACCCCGTCGAAACCTTTTCTCTTTCGGATGGAACGAGTCTGGATTTCCTACGAGTCTCGCTGTGCCTCTGTCCGGTCCCGTATCCCCGGGTATTTCTTTTTTACTCGAAGGGAAGCGCTTCCACGTCCTGCTAGCGATTCCTATGACTTCTAAGTGAAGTTCGTGACGCTCCGATCTTCTAAATCCTTCCGGACTTTTCGCGACTCTTAGTCCCGCCAGATGCATCTTGGCGTTAGAGCGTGGATTTTTTTCGGGGGAGCGTGTTTTATTCTTCCCTTTTGTCACACGAAACCGCTGCTTTATTGTGCCTCGGACCTGGCGTCGCTCCTGGAACTTTAACGCCTGCCTCTTCCATCGCGGTCGTGCTGGCCAACAATTTCCTTTTTCGAGTAGTACTACTAACTTTTGCCCATTCGAACGTTTTGAGGATGTCCGCTCTTACCTAGGCAGATCTTTTTAGCGCCCACTTTTCTTCCTGCAGTCCGTCACCTTAGCCCGCCTCCTTTCTTCCGATTTTTTCCCTTTGAGAGAATCTAGTTGCCCGTCCTATCAGGTGCTTCCTTTTTGGGACTGTCACTCGTCGGGTCGCTCTTCATCCTTTTAGGACGTATCCGCGGAGCTTCGCTCGTACCCCGCCTGGTAACCTTTGCCCTTTGAATTCACACAGAATTTTCCCTTTTTTTTGTTTGATGCCAAGACTTTTCTTGGGTTGCACTACTTCAGCTAGCTCCCTCCCCCTCTGTTCATCGAGCGGGAATTCTTTTCATCCATCCAGGCTCCCTCCTTATGATAATCCCCCTTTCTCCCCCGCCAGAACGATGTCCCACCCCCTAGACCATGGTCGTTTTCGTCCGATCGTGCCTCGCCTTCTTTCCTTCCCTCCCTTCTAGTTGCGATTGACGTGCTTGCTGCTACCTTTTATTTCGAAGATTCCCCTCCTCCGATTGGTGGATGAGAGAATGTCCTGACCCACGCGCGCATTCCCTTTTTGACGCCATTGCGGAGCTTTCCTCCTCCCTCCGGTTCTTTTTGATCGTTCCTTTCATTTCTACGCCCACTTCTTTTTCTCCTTCCAGAGCTTTAGTGATCCGTAGGTGACCAGTCCCCCTTGGTTGAGTCTTCTGAATCCGTCCTCTACGCTCCCGGTAAACGTTTTTCACTCCCTTTATTTCCCTTTCCCTCAATATGCCGATTCTTCTCTTTTAAGGCCCCTCACTTTTCCCCCTACCTGTCGGCCTCTCTTTAACCAAAAACGATTTCACTCCAGGTGCCAACTCCCTTTTTTCGATACTCCTTCTTTTTTTCTCCCTTTATATCCCGCGGTTTGAGAAGTTTAGTCTTTACAGCTTCTTCCCGTTTTTTCCTTCTTTCCTTTTCCCTTAATTACATACGTTGTGCTCCTGTTGTTTTTTCCCAGACCGATCCTCGATTTCTTCTCTTTCCCCTCCCCACTCCGGTGCGCCTGTACCTCTTCGTTTCGTATCACTCTTCTTCATGTTTTCC